>Ga0187894_10005669_pt1 | contig 12603 bp, 8 predicted proteins | sample GBC1701081metaG_FD_136650 | JGI IMG/M metagenome (GOLD analysis project Ga0187894, IMG submission 136650) | White microbial mat communities from a lava cave in the Kipuka Kanohina Cave System on the Island of Hawaii, USA - GBC170108-1 metaG ... | reverse complement strand
TCGCCCTCCTGGCCGGGGCGTCGGCGCACGGGTTGCGGCGCCAGCGGATCGGGCGCCGGGATGGTTTCGCCGCCGGCGTCGCCCTCGCCTTCCTCTCCTGCATCGACCGGCGTCAGCGGCGCATCGACGATCGGCGCCGCAACGGTGGCATCGGCGACCGCGGCGAGCACGACGGGCGCCGCGGTTTCCGCCGCGAGGAGCGCGACGGCTTCGGCGATGACGAGCGCAGCCTCGCCCCGGTCGTCCGCGGAAGGCGCGTCGTCGATCGCCGCCACGAGCGGCGCGCCGAGCGGTTCGGCCTCGCCGGCGTCTTCGGCGCCGGGATCGATCCAGGGATCGCGCGCGACCGCTGTCGTCGCTGGCGCCAGGGGCGCGCCATAGCGCACCGCCAGCGCGTGCGAACTCGTCTCGTCGATGAACGCGCGCGACGGATACGGCGCTTCGCCATCGCCGAGCGGCACGCTCCATCGCGCGCACGCGGCGAGCAACTCGGTCCACGGATCGGTAATCTCGACATTGTCGGCGAGCGGGCCGGCGCTGACGGGTTGCGCGGGGTCGTCGACGTGTGTGTGTGTGCGAAGGCGTCCGGCGCGAACGCCGCCAAGGCAGCTGCCCAGAGCAGCGGCGGGCCGGGCTTAGAGGCCCTGGCAGACATTCTGGTCACTTGAACCGAGGAACGGCGCGAACGGGCAGCTGACGTAGCGCAGGCGCGTGCCGTTCACGACCACCTGGTCGGCGCGGATCGCCGACGACGCGTTGCCGAGGCCGCCGATGCGCAAACCGCCGCGATGCGCGCCGAGGAACGAGATCATGTCGTCCTGGTCGATGCCGTCGCCGGAGACGCCGATGGCGCCGACCAGCGTCGAGCCGCGATAGACCGGCACGCCGCCGGGGAAGATCTGGATGCCGTTCTGCAAGCGGTTACGCCCGCCCGTGCCGGCGATCGCCGGCAGGAAGGTGCAGCGCTGCGGCGTGTCGGGTGTGAGGCCAAGCACGAACGTCGCGTGCTGGATGACGTTGCCGTAGATCAGCGCCGACTGCAGGCCGGTGGAGAACACGCTCCATTGCGCGATCGGCCGCGCCAGCGGGCCGTTCGGCGCGCCCACCTGTCCGTCCGGGAAATACGGCCGCGCCAGATTGCCGACGGAGCGGTTGGCGAACGCCGTAGCGCCGGTCAGCGCCGTCGGCTGACCGAGGAAGGCGCGCGTCTGGCCGACGAACGATGTGACGTTGGGATCGGCCCCGGCCGGGAACGCCAGCGCCGGGTTGGCGATGGTTCCAAGCAGATCGCTTGCGGCGAACGGGTTGGAGAAGAACATCACCGTGCGCGCCTTCTGCAGCGACACGTCGATGCCGAATACCGGCGCGTCCGGCGCGCGCACGAGGGCGAGAATGGCGCCGTAGGTATCGACGACCGAGATCGTCACCTGCGCGCGGCTGTCGAGCGGACGGCGAATCTGCGCGCGCGCCGCGGTCATCACGCCGAACGCCTCTTCGGCGAGGATGCGCACTTCGGCGGCGGTGAGCGCGGCGGAGCCGATGGTCGGGCCGTCCGTTCCTGCGATCGGCGGGAAGCGATTGGCGCCGGCGCCGTCGCTGAGCACGAACACGTCGCGGTTGGCGTACTCGCTCGTCGTCGCCTGCCGCACGCCGGACGCTTCGGCGCCGTAGCTGACGCCGGCGAGCGCGGTGGGCGCGCCGCCTTGCCCGAAATAGCCGGGCACCGTCGCCAGCGCCCCGACGCCGCCGAGCGTGGAGAACGCCGGCGCGCTGGCGGGATTGCGCAACAGCCCCGCGCTTGTCGCATCGGAGAATCTGAGCGTCGTGCCGTCGATGCTGACACGATCGGCCTGGATTTCGACCGGCGCTGCGAAGCCGGCCGCGCCCGCGAGCGCGATGAACTCCTCGGGATCGGAGTCGGTGTTGAGAATGTCTTCGTCGAGCCCGTAGGCGGCGTCGAACGAAACGCCGATGCCGCCGACGAGGAGGCCGTCCTTGTACAGCGGGAAACCGCCGGGATCGGCGGAGAGGCCGAGCGGCGAGCGGCGCGGACCGGGACCGGGCGCTGCGCCGCTGCTGTAGCGCTGCATCAGATCGGAACACGGCAGCGAACTGAACTGCACGCCGGACAGCGGCCCGCTCTCCAGCCCCACCGCCGACGGCGACGGCGGAAAATGCTGCTGCACGATCTGGCTGGCCGTGCGCGTGCTGAACGCGTTACCGGCGGAGGAGAGGTAGGCGCCGGTCACCGCCTTGGCGATCGCCGCCAGCGTTCGCGGCGCCTGCACGCCCTGCAGATCGAAGTTGCCGTTGGAGGGATTGGTGAAGAGCTGCCCGATCGTGCGTGCGCCGCTCGTCGCCGCCGGTCCCGGCGGCACGGTCTGCGAGGCGCTGGCGCCCGTCATCGTGAACACCGCGAGCACGTTGCCGACGCGATCGACCACCGCGACGACGCCAAGCAGGCCGCGCGCCTGCGCTTCGTTGACCGCCTGCGCGACGATCGTCTGCACTTCCGCTGCGGTCAGCGATCGCTGCGCGGGGATGGTGTAGAGATTGGCGGGCGCCGACGGCGACGCCGGCGGGCCGCCGCCGTTGCTGCCGCCTCCGCCGCCGCCGCAGCCGCCGAGCGTGAGCGCGGCGAGCGCCAGACCGGAGGTGAGCGCGAGGCGCAGGCGTCCGGTCATAGCTTGGCTGCGATCTCGGCGACGGCGCCCCTGAAGGCGTCGACGTCGTAGCTGTTGGGATCGCTCACGGCCCGATAGGCGGCGTCGATGGAGGATCGCAGGCGCGTGGCGCGCGCAGCGCGGGCGCCGCCCATGTCGGCGCCGCTGCGCGTCAGACTGTCGATCGCCATCACCGCCTGCTCGGCGGCGCCATAGGAGGTGTAGCGCTCGGCTTGCGCCGCATCGACGACGCCGCGCAATGCCGCATCGGCGCGTTCCGAGGAGATCGCCGCGGCGTTGAAGGCGCGGATCAGCTGGCTGAGCGTGGCGCTCAGCGCCTCGCCCGCGCGGCGACGATCATCCGCCGAACCCGCGGCGCTCGCGTGGAACGCCTTGGTGCGCGCATCGAGATCGCCCGCCAGCGACGGCGCGAAGGCTTTCGCCGCCGCCGACAGCACCGTCAGGTTTGCATCGTTGAACGGCGCGACGCCCGGCCCAAGCCCGCGCCCTGGATTGGGCTGCCAGCGCGAGCGGTAGTCGGCGCGGTCGGAGATCGGCCGGTGACACGAATGACAATCGTAGAAGCTGAGTTCGGGAAAGGCGTCGGTGCGCGCGCGTTCCGAGCGGACAAACAGATCGACCGCCGTGCGCGCCGCCACCGCCTGCCCGATCGCCCACACGCGTGCGCGGCTCTGCAGCGGTTTGCGCGCCGCATAGTCGGCGTCTTCCACGTGATGCGCCTGCAGCGACGTGAAGAGTTCAAGTTCAAACGAAAGGCGCGGGTGGCCCGCGCCCATGATCCTGTGCGTCACGAACTGGTCCGCCGCCGCCGAGCCGACATGGCAGCTCGCACACAGTCTCGCGCGCGCCTCGATGTTGTCCGTGGGAAACATCCCGTTCGCGATATTCTGCGCGTGGGTCGCTTCCGGCGCGTAGTGGCTGGTGAGCCATTTCTCCGCGCCGCTGTGGCAGCTCTCGCAACTCACCCCGTCGGAGAGCTGGAAGCGCGCGCCGCGTTTCGCCGACGGCACGAAGTCGGCGTGACACGAGAGGCACTCGGCAGAGCGCTCCGGCGCGATGCCGAGTTTGCGGCCCATGTCGCGCCCGCGCGCGCCGATGAGCACATTGTAGGCCTGCGCATGACGCCCGCGGGTGGTGTCCTGATCCTGCCAGACGACGATCTCGCTGCCGCGCATGGCGGGACCGGTGGCGACGCCGAGCGCCGACTGACGGGCGTGACAGGGACCGGCGCAGGACGCGACACCGAGGTGCGTGGCGGCGTCGAACCGCGGCAAAGCCTGCTGCGCCGATGCGCCCGGCGCCATGGCCGCCAACGCCAGCGCCAGCCCCAGCGCCCAGGGCGGCGAAACTGACCGCAGCGCCAGCGGCAGCGCCATTCAATCCTCCCCCCGGAGCACTATTGCACGGTTCGACTCGTCGTTGGCACGACCATGATCGATCCTTGGCGAAAGTTCTAACGCAACGCTCCAGCAGGCGCCAGCATGACACCGATGCCAGCGGGGCGATGCGGCTTCCCGGACACGCTGGCGGAGAATTACGGCCCGCGAGCCACCGCCGTGCGCTCGAAGACGTGCGGGTCGATCGCCAGCGCCGCGCGACGATGACGTTTCGCGCGGCGCCGGTCCCCCGACATCTCCGCCGCCCGGGCAGCCCACGCGTAGGGTTCGGCCGTCGTCCACTCGGACGCCAGTGTCGGGGCCAGCGCCCGCAAGGCATCCGCCGGCCGGTCGTTGGCGAGAAGCGCCGCCGCCAGGGTGCATGCGCTATCGCCGAACGGCCGCAGCGCGTAGTCGCGCTGCGCCAGGTCAAGGGCGCGGGCCCGGTCGCCGAATTGAAGGTGATGTTGCGCGGCGTGACCCATGGCGGCTTCCGGCGCCAGGGCGAGGCGCGCCTCCCAGAGCGTCCCAGCCCGCTGGGCTGCCGTGGCGGCGTTTGCGGCGTCGCCCAACGCTTGCCATGCCGCGGCGGCCCCGTCCCAGGCCTCCGGCAAGTCGTCGCGCAGCGCCGCCCTCCGATAGATGGTCAGCGCCGCACCGTGTTGCCCGCGAAGGGCCAGAACGCCGGCCAGTTCATGCTCGGTGAGCCAGTATCCTGGAAAGATGTCCTCGGCCCGGCGAAAATGGACCTCGGCTGCATCCCAGCGACCGGCGTCGAGGTCCAGCACGCCGCGGCGCACCTCTACGAACGCGCGCAACTGCTGCTGCGGACCACCGATGCGACTGTCGGCCTGGTCGAGGAAGGCCTCGGCCCAGTCCGGTCGCCCGGTATGTGCGTAGTAGTTCGCCAGCCTGAATTCGGACGCCGTCCCCGGCATGAGCTGCTGGGCGCGCCGATAGAGCGACAGCGCCTCGCGGTAGCGGCCGCCGTAGAAGAAAACGTCGCCGCGCAGACCGAGCGCCGTGCTCAATTCGGCGTCGTCCGGAATGGCGTAGCGCTCGACCGCTTCGAGATCGGCAGCCATGGCCGGCAGGCGATGGATGGCCAGATGATAGGCGGCCCGATCCAGGTGAGGACCCGTCCCCGGCGGCGCGACCTCAAAAGCCGCCTGCAGCGCCGCGCCGGCGTCCACATAGTTCTGATAGCTGCCGACAAGCTGCGCGCGGGAGAGCAGCAACCCTGCCAGTTCAGCCTGATCGCTCCAGTTTTGGGCGTTGCGTGCGCGTCTCCCGGCCCACACCAGATCGTGATCCAGCCGGTCGCGTGCCTCGGCCGCCGTGGTCGGCTGGCCCTGCTGCAGGGCGGCGGCGGCGCGGTGTCCCAGCGCCGCAACCGGCGCGCGGTGCGGAACGAGGCCGGTGGGCTCCCGCTCCCCTGCCGCAAACGTCTGCCAGAGCAGCGTCAGCGCCAGCGCCCCCGCGAGCGCCAGCGCGGCGACGCGCCAAAACTGGCTCCCGGTCGCGGACATTGTCGATCCTCCAGCGCCAATTAGCCGAATTCCCATTGTTGCCTGCAACACCTTCTGCCTAAGATGGCCTTCCAGTCACGCGGGAGGGCGGGATGGACTTGCGCAGCTTGCGTCTGACTGCCGTTGCGGCCGTGACGGCGCTCCTCGTCGCCGGCGCCGCGGCGAGCTGGTTCGGACGCAGCGCCGACGCCGCCGACCATCTCGATCCGCCCGCCCGCACCAACGTCGGGGCCAACTCCGATGTCGCGGCGGACCTCGCCGACGTATTCATCTGGAATACCGCTACGACCGTGACGATCGCCCTGACAGGCGCAGGGCCGTCCAATCCGGGGCTGCCCGGATTTTACGACACGAACCTCGTGTTCATCGTCCACCTGTCCAACGACGGCAATCCCGCCACCGACGAAGCCACCATCGACATCCGCTTCGGGCGCGATCCGATGGGCAAGTTCGGCGTTCAGTTCCTGAACATTCCAGGCGCCACCGGCCCGATCGTCGGCCCGGTGCAGACGATCCTGACCGATGGCCCGGTCGTGAAGGCGGTCGCCGGCGTGTTCGACGATCCGTTCTTCTTCGACGCGCAGGGATTCAACGAGAGCCGGGCCACCGGTACGCTCTCCGTCCGCAACGACCGCAATCTCTTCGGCGGCAGGAACGACACCTCGTTCGTCATAGAGATCCCCCGCTCGGCCATCGCCAACGGGACCATGCCGGTCACCATCTGGGCGGAAGCCCGCCGCATCATCCCATGAGGATCTTGACCATGCGGCGTTCACGCGCGATCGGCGTCGTTGTGGCGCTCGTACTGGCCGCCTGCGGCGGGGGCGGCGGCGGCGGCCCGGCAACGGTAGTGACCCCGCCAACGCCGCAGGGCCTGGACGTGACGCCCTGCCTTACGCAACTGGTGGCCGGCCGCTCGCTCGCGTCGCTGGTCGTGCCGGATGTGGTCACGCTGGACATGAACCAGCCGAACGGCTTTCCCAACGGCCGCAGGCTGGACGATCCGGTGATCGACCTGGAGCTCGCGGCGCTGTTTCTCGATCTGCGCCAGCACCCCGTCGACATCCTCGCCCGCCGGCCGCTGAACCCGGGCGGCAACGACAAGGTGACCCTGACGGTCTTTCCCTATCTTGCCGAAGCGCACGGCGGGGCGCCCGCGGCCGTCGGCGGCAGCGGCTTCGTCTTCCGCACCGATGCGCCTTCGGCCTACACCCGGGTCGATCGCGGCGGCGAGCCGGCGGTATCGACGGTGCTGGTCAGCGGTCCCTTCAAGAACGCGTTCAACGACGGCACGCCCGCTGCCGATGCAAACGGCATGTGGGTGGCCGAATTCACCGCCACGCTGACGGTGCTCGCCACGCAGTTCAGGGACGATTTCATGGCCCTCGGCCTGACGCCGTGCGCAGTGCCCAGGACCTGAGGCGCCAGGGACCCGCCGTCTTGTGACCGTTCGGTCATTGCCCCTCCTTGGGGCGTGTGCAATCTTCCCGCTTCGAACGTGCGGGGGCATGTGACATGGCGGCTGTAACAGTCGATCTGGCCATCCTGGGGTCCGGACCCGCGGGCATGAGCGCGGCCGCACGCGCAGCCCAGCGCGGCATCTCCCATGTCCTGATCGAGAAGACCGATCACCTCAGCGACACCATCTTCAAGTACCAGAAGGGCAAGCACATCATGGCGACGCCGCAGCAGCTGGTGCTGCGCAGTGACGTGGCGTTCGAGGCCGGCAAGCGCGAGACGATCCTCGGCGTCTGGGACAAGGACGTCGCGCGCCACAAGGTGAGTCTGGCGCTGCGCGCCGACGTGCGCAGCGTGGCCGGCCAGCGCGGCGCCTTCACCGTGACGCTGGCCAGCGGCGACACCGTGCAGTGCAAGGCCGTGATCCTCGCCGTCGGCACCCAGGGCAACCCGAACAAGGTGAAGTTTCCCGGCGGCGACGCCGACATCGTGCAGTACCAGCTCGACGATCCGCGCGCCCATGTCGACGAAGACATTGTCGTCATCGGCGGCGGCGACGCCGGCATCGAGAATGCGCTGGGGCTGGCCGATCCCGACCTCGGAAACCGTGTGACCCTGCTGCAACGCGGGCCGGATTTCTCGCGCGCCAAGGCGGCGAACGTGCAACTCCTGGAGCAGGCCAAGGAGAGCGGCAAGCTCGACTACATCACCGAGTGCGCCCCGCGTGCGCTCGAACCGGGCGTGCTGATCATCGACACCAAGGACGGCGAACTGCGCCTGCCCTGCAACCGGGTGATCGCGCGCCTGGGGTCGGTGCCGCCGCGCCAGTTCGTCGAAGCGTGCGGCGCCGTGTTCACGGGCCCGGACCGCGAGGCCTTCCCGCAGCTTTCGCCGCAGTTCGAGAGCTCGGTGCCGGGGCTCTACATCATCGGCGCTTTGGCGGGCTATCCGCTGATCAAGCACTGCATGAACCAGGGCTACGACGTCGTCGAATACATCGCCGGCAACACCACCCTGAAGCCGGCGGACGAGCCGCTGCTGGAAGCCAAATTCGCGCACCTGCCGATGCGCAAGTCCGTGGACGAGTGGCTGGAGTTCCTGCGCCGCGAGATCGAGATCTTCAACGACCTCTCGCCGCTGCAGATGCGCGAGTTCATGCTGGAATCGGACGTGCGGTTCTACCGCAAGGACGACCGCATCATCACCCGTAACGACGTGGGATCTTCGCTCTTCACCATCGCGCAAGGCTCGGTGCTGGTGGAGATCAATCCGGAAGATCCCAACATCACCGTGCCGATCCCGACGGGCCAGATTTTCGGCGAAGTCGGCCTCATCTCGGGGCGGCGCCGCGGCGCCACCATCCGCGCGGCCGGCGACGCGCTTTGCGTGGAAGTGCCGCGCAACGCGGCGCTCAAACTCATGGGCACGGTGCCGGGCGTGAAGCGGCGCATCGACCGGATCACCACCGAGCGCATGCTGAAGATCATCTTCGGCGCCGATATCGACCCGGCCCGCCTCAACCGCATCATCGATGCGGCCACCATGCGCACGCTGAAGCCGCAGGAACCGCTGATCACCGAAGGCGAAACCGGCTTCGACATCTACATCATCCGCTCCGGTTCGCTGGTGGTGGAGAAGAGCATCGCCGGCAAGAACGTCTTCCTCTCCTACGTGCCTGCCGGCGCCTACGTCGGGGAAATGGCGCTCTTCGACAACGGCCGCCGCAACGCGACGGTGCGCGCGACCGTCACCACCGAAATCCTCACCATGCCGGGCGAGCTGTTCAAGGAGCTGCTCGCCGCCCAGCCCAACACCGCCAAGCGCGTGCAGGAGCAGGTGGCCAACCGCCGGCGCGTCACCGACTACGTCGAGGCGCAGAAGGCCGGCTTCGGCGGCGTCGTCGACATGTACACCGGCATCGCCGACTTCCTCGTCGAGCAGGGCCTCGGCGAAGCCACTGACGCGCTGCTGATCGATGAGACGCTGTGCATCGGCTGCGACCAGTGCGAGGTCGCGTGCGCGGAAAGCCACGACGGCATCTCGCGCCTCAACCGGGAAGCGGGGCAGACCTACGCGCACATCCACGTGCCGACCTCCTGCCGGCACTGCGAGAACCCGCACTGCATGATCGACTGCCCGCCGACGGCGATCCGGCGCGCGCCGGACGGCGAGGTGTTCATCGACGAGAAATGCATCGGCTGCGGCAACTGCCAGCGCAACTGTCCGTACGGCGTCATCCAGATGGAAAAGACGCCGCCGCAGAAGCCGGGCCTGCTGCAGTGGCTTTTGTTCGGGATGGGACCGGGCCCGGGACAGGCCGATCACGACTGGATCGACGCGCAGCTGGCGAAGAAAGGCTCGGAGGCGCCGAAGGTCGCGGTGAAATGCGACATGTGCAAGGGCATCAAGGGCGGGCCGGCGTGCGTGCGCGCCTGCCCCACCGGCGCGGCGATCCGCGTCTCTCCGGAAGGCTACCTGCGCGTCGCGCAGATGGCCGGCGCGGAGAAATAGCGCCATGGCCAAGCGCGGCGAACTCGTCGACCGGCGCAGCGGCGCCAGGCACGAAAGCTTCCTGCGTCACCACGACTACTTCTATCTGAAGTTCGCCGTCGTCGCCTGCGTCGCGGCCATCGGCATCTACATCTTCACCAGTCCCGCGCCGCGCCACAACGGCGGCACCTGGTATGGCTATACGCTCGGCACGATCAGCGCGCTGCTGATCGTCTGGCTGACGCTGCTGGGTCTCAGGAAGCGCGCCATCACCGCCGGCAAATGGAGCCTCAAGGGCTGGACCTCCGCGCACGTCTATCTCGGTCTGTCGCTCATCGTGCTGGCGACGCTGCACACCGGCTTCCAGTTCGGCTGGAACGTGCACACGCTGGCGTACGTGCTGATGACGATCGTCATCGTCTCCGGGCTGTTCGGCATCTATTTCTACGCCACCGTGCCGGCGCGGATGAGCGACAATCGCGCGGAAAAGAGCACGGCGCAGATGGTCGAGGAGATCGCCGCGCTCGACAACGACCTGCGCGAGGCCGCCCAGCCGCTCAGCGAAGCCAACGCCATCGTCGTGCAGCACGCCATCGACAACACCAAACTCGGCGGCGGCGTCTTCGCGCGGCTGCGCAACACCCATCCCTCCTGCGCCACGCAGCACGCGCTTGACACGCTGAAGGCCGCGGCCGCGCGTGCGCCCCGGGTACAAGGCGGGGGCGCCGGCGAATTCGCCCAGGTCACCTCGCTGCTGGAACGCAAGACCGTGCTGCTGGAGCGCGCGCGCCGCCACATCCGCTACCGTGCGCTGCTGGAGCTGTGGCTCTACATCCACGTCCCCGTCACCTTCGCGCTGCTCGCGGCGCTGATCGCTCACATCGTGAGCGTGTTCTATTTCTGGTGAGCGCGCCATGACCGCCACCATCCGCACCATCACCCGCCGCGCCAGCGGCCGGGAATCGACCCGCACCACCGAGGTCGCGACCAACCAGCTCAGCATCGGCCGCGCGACCGACTGCGACATCCACCTGCCGGACCTGCGGATCGGCCTGCGGCATGCACGGCTGACCATCTCCGCCGGCGCCTTCCTGATCGAGGCCGAGGGCGACAACGAGTTCAAGGTCGGCGGCCGTTCGATCCGCCGGATCGAGCAGCGTCTCGGCGCGCCGCTGGAAGCGCACTTCGGCCCCTACGTCCTCAAATTCTCCGAAGCCGCCGGCCGCCTCGTCGTCGACGTGGAACGCGTGCAGCAGATCGCCACCGCGGCGCAAAGCATCCACTCGGACCAGGTCTTTTCGCTGCGCCACACCTGGCTCTCCAAGCGTAGCGCGGCGTGGGGCTTTGGCCTGCTCGTCGCCGCGCTCTTCCTGGTCTTCCCGATCGCCACGTTCGCCACGAACGAGGACGCCGTTCCCGCCGCGGCGCGGATGCAGGCCGGCCAGATGTGGATCTCCGGCGAACTCTCCGGCCCGCACGAACTGCTCGCCCGCGATTGCGGCGCGTGCCACGAGGCCGCGTTCGTTTCGGTGCGCGACGAGACCTGCGTCGCGTGCCACCGGGAGACCAACCGCCACGCCGACAATGCCCGCATGATCCGCGCGCACGGCGCGATGAGCATGACCGAGAAAGGCATGCGCACCGTCGCCGACACCTTCAACAAGCCGGCCGGCCGTTGCGCCGAGTGCCACATGGAGCACAACGGCGACGACGGGGTCGCAACGGCGTCCCCGTCCTGCACCGGCTGCCACAACGCCATGACGGCGCGCCTGCCCGATGCGACGGTCGGGGACGTTTCCGATTTCGGCCGCGACCATCCCGAGTTCCGGCCCACCGTCGTGCGGCAGGCGAACCTGCGGGCGCCGAAACTGACGCGCCAGTGGACCCTGGGCGACCTCGAGAAGGGCCGTCTGGCCCGCGAGACGGCCGCCGGCGCCGGCGCGCGCGCGGCGGTCGTTTGCGATGGTTTTGCGATCGGCCAGCCCAACTTCCGCGGCGTGCCGCACACCGGAGCGATGACGGGCGACGGGCTCGCCGGCGACAATTCGGGGCTTGTTTTCCCGCACGACGTGCACCTGCAGGAGCGCGGCTGCGTCGCCGCCGTCGCCCGGCGGCTGAACGCCGACGAGGGGTACGGGGACAAGCTGGAGTGCAAGAACTGTCACACGGAGAACGAGGACGGCGTCGGCTTCCGGCCGGTCAGCATGGAGCGCAATTGCTCGGCCTGCCACTCGCTGGTGTTTGAGAACGTCGGCGGCTTCGAACGCGAACTGCGGCACGGACGCACGAAGGACGTGATCGCCACCCTGCTCGATTTCTACCAGGCGCGCGTCGTCGGCGCCGCACTCGGCGGCGGCGGCGAAGACCGCCGCCGTCCGGGCGAAGCGGCGCAGCGCTCGGCCGGCTTCCGCGCCACCGCGTTCGCCCAGGCGCCGCAGCGCGCCGCCTCACGCGTGCGCGCGATCTTCTCGGAGGGCGGCGCGTGCTACGGCTGCCACATCGTTACGCCGCCCGCGCGCGCCGACAGCCTCGACTTCCAGGTCCAGCCGGTCACGCTGCGCGACACGTTCCTGCCCAAAGCGCTCTTCGCGCACCGCCCGCATGAAACCGCCGAGCGTCAGTGCGAGGATTGCCACGAGGCGCGCTCCTCGAAGTCCTCCGCCGACGTGCTGGTGCCGAACGTCGCCTCCTGCCAGGCCTGCCACGGCGGCGAACGCGCCGCCGCGAACGTGCAGTCCGGCTGCGTCATGTGCCACGGCTTCCATTCGAAGGACGAAGGGGCCGCACGCATGACCCCGACAGGGGCGCGCGCGCCGAAGTAGCGCCGCAGCGCCGGCAACCGGTGCGGGACGAAACGCCGGTGCTCAAACCTGCGCCGCCCCAACGTACCGCCGGCGCCTTGCCGGCCTCCCCGTGCAGGACGAAACCCCGGCGCTCAAGCTTGCGCCGCGCCAACGTACCGCCGGCAACTTGCCGGCCAACCGGTGCAGGATCGAACACCGTGGTTCCGTCTGCACCGGGAGGCCGGCAAGTTGCCGGCGGTACAGCCGGCGCCGCGGGCGGCGC
>Ga0187894_10005668_pt1 | contig 12613 bp, 14 predicted proteins | sample GBC1701081metaG_FD_136650 | JGI IMG/M metagenome (GOLD analysis project Ga0187894, IMG submission 136650) | White microbial mat communities from a lava cave in the Kipuka Kanohina Cave System on the Island of Hawaii, USA - GBC170108-1 metaG ... | reverse complement strand
GAACTTCCGCGGCTTCTTCGCCGCGGCCTCATTGAAGCACGTCATCGCGATCTGCGAGGGCGTTCAGGCCACGCTACTTCCGCGGCTTCTTCGCCGCGGCCTCATTGAAGCTAAATCGAGCCGTGAGACTTTGCCCGATTTTATGCAACTTCCGCGGCTTCTTCGCCGCGGCCTCATTGAAGCGATGCGTCATTGCGTTATGTGCGACCTAAAACGGGAACACTTCCGCGGCTTCTTCGCCGCGGCCTCATTGAAGCATGTATTGCAACGCCCTCGTCAAGCCGAGCGGCAAGCGACTTCCGCGGCTTCTTCGCCGCGGCCTCATTGAAGCTTGACAGTCTTCGTGCCGAGCGTATCGACATTGACGGACTTCCGCGGCTTCTTCGCCGCGGCCTCATTGAAGCAGCAGATGCGCCGGAACGCGGCCGGCGTGACCTGCGTCGGTTTGAGGCCTGAGCCGGGAAGCAACGATGAAGTCGGCGCTGCAGTCGGCGCTCATGATGGTCGGGTCTCGGTCAGGTCTTCCAGGATGACGAGGACCTGCTCGAGCCGGTCCTTGCCGAATTCCTGCTCCAGCGCATCATAGACCGCATCGATCTGGGGCATCATGCTGGTGATCATCTCATGCGCCTTGGGTGTCGCATCGAGGATGAGGCGGCGGCCGTCGTCACTGTCCTTGCGTCGGATGATGAGCTTGCGCTGCGCCAGCGCACGGATGATGCGCGTCAGGCTGGGTTTCATGATGCAGCAGCGCTGTGCAACCTCGGTCGCGTCGAGCGGCCCTGATTCACCTAGCACGCGGATGACCCGCCATTGCTGCTCGCTGACATCATGCGCGGCAAGCAGGGGACGGAAGCGTGCCATTACGGCTTCGCGGGCACGAAGGAGGGCCATGGGCAGCGACTGGCGGGCAACTGGCGGCTTATCGGTATTGGGCGGCTCGGCCAGTTTCGATGAACTGATCATGCCTGTTTATCCCGCAATTCCTTGCGCCACGCAATTCGACCTCGCCTTGGCCCCATGACCGCTGCCGCCCGTGCCGCGGCTATGCCATAATGGCCATGGCAGGTGCAGGTTGGCAGGGGTGCAATGCAATTTGCGGAGCTTCACGGTCTCGTCATTCACTATCGCTGGTCGGATAAGGGCCGCGGCAAGCCGGTGCTGGTGTTTGCCAATTCCGTCGGGACCGATCTCAGAATATGGGATGCGGTTTCGGACCTCTTGGGCGACAGCGCCTCGATCCTCGCCTATGACAAGCGCGGCCATGGCCTGACGGACCTCGGCTCGCCGCCCTACGGCATTGCCGACCATGTGCAAGACCTTGTGGGCCTCATCGATCATCTCAGGATCGGAAAGGCGGTCATTTGCGGCCTTTCCGTCGGTGGATTGATCGCGCAAGGGCTGGCCGAGGCGCGTCCGGACCTGGTGAGAGGGCTCATTCTCTGTTGCACGGCAACCAGGATCGGCACGGCCGATCTGTGGAACGAGCGCATCCGGCTGGTGGAGAAAGCCGGCCTTGCTGCGATTGCCGAGGGTACCATGGCGCGCTGGTTCACCCCCGCTTTCCGTACACCGGAAAATCCGCTCCTTGCGGGCGCTCGCACCATGCTGCTGCGCCAGGATGCACGGGGCTATACCGGGACCTGCGCCGCGCTGCGCGATGCCGATCTGACCGCGGCCACCAGCCGGATCGCCGTCCCCACGCTGTGCATCGCCGGCGATGGCGACGGCTCGACCCCGCCGGGTCTCGTCAAATCCATGGCGCAGCGCATCAAGGGAAGCGATTTCACCGTGATCGAGAGCTGCGGCCACTTGCCATGTCTGGAGCAGCCGGGAAGACTGGCGCAACTGATCACGTCCTTCATCGGAAAGGTAGGCGCTCATGGCTGAAGCCGAGACACGGTACGAGCAGGGCATGGCGATGCGCCGGCGCGTTCTGGGCGAGGCGCATGTGGACCGCGCCGAAAAGGACAAGACCGCTCTCGATGAACCCTTCCAGGCGCTCATCACCGAAGCCGCCTGGGGCCATGTCTGGTCGCGCCCGCAGCTGAGTTTGCGCGAGCGCTCGCTCATCACCATCGCGCTGCTCGCCGCCCTCGGCCATGACGATGAAGTGGCGATGCATGTCCGCGCCGCGGCGAACACCGGAGCCTCGGCTTCCGACATCATGGAGGCGCTGCTTCATGTGGCGCTTTATGCCGGTGTCCCGGCGGCCAATCGCGCGATCAAGATCGCCAAGCGGGAACTGTCGGCGCAAGGGATCACGGCATGACCAGCACCTCCGGCGGAAGGGACTGGACGGCCCATCCGCCCTTGCTCTACCCGGCCTATCGCTCGACGATCCTGCGGGCGCCCGCGAAGCCGCTCGTCCCCTTGAAACAGGCTTTGAACAAGCGAAGCCTTGCCGTTTACGGCCATGACGGCATCGGTCCCGAGGACCATGACCTCACGCGCAATGCCAGGCGCAGCGGCGAGCCCCTGGGTGAGCGGATCATCGTCTCGGGCCGCGTTCTCGATGAGCGCAGCCGTCCGATCCCGCAAGTGCTGATCGAGCTCTGGCAGGCCAATGCCGCCGGCCGCTATATCCACAAGACCGATCAGCATCAGGCGCCTCTCGATCCCAATTTCTTCGGCGGCGGGCGCTGCGTCACGGATGCGGAAGGGCGCTACCGCTTCCTGACCGTCAGGCCCGGCGCCTATCCCTGGGGCAATCACGCCAATGCCTGGCGGCCGAGCCACATCCATTTCTCCTTGCTCGGATCCTCCATCGTCTCGCGCCTCGTCACCCAGATGTATTTCCCGGGCGATCCGCTCTTTGCCCATGACCCGATCTTCCAGGGCACGCCGGAGAAAGCACGCGAGCGCCTGATCTCGCGTTTCTCTCTCGCCGTGACCGAAGAGGGCTTCGCGCTCGGCTATGATTTCGACATCGTGCTGCGCGGCCCGACTGAAACCCCGTTCGAGAGCCGCTGACATGAAGCGCTATCAGACGCCATCGCAGACCGTCGGGCCGTTCTTCGCCTACGTCCTGACGCCCGAGCAATATCGCTATCCTTTCAAGCAGCTTTTCCCGGCCCGCATCGACGGCAAAGGGAAAAGGATCACCATCACCGGGCAGGTGTTCGATGGAAAGGGAGTAGCGATCACCGACGCCCTGATCGAGCTATGGCAAGAGGAAGGCATTGCGCGGCAGGGGACGGGCACGACGCCCGATGCCTCCTTCCGCTTCGAGACGGTGAAGCCGTCCAGGCCCTATATCGACGTCATCGTCTTCATGCGCGGCCTGCTTTCGCATGTCTATACGCGGCTTTACTTCGAGGATGAGGCCAAGATGAACAAGGACGATGAGCTCCTGGCTTCCATCGCCGAGGATCGGCGCGACACGCTCTTGGCCCGGCATCAAGGCGGCGGCCATTATCGCTTCGACATCCGCATGCAGGGAGCGCACGAGACCGTGTTTTTCGATCCGTGACCCGGGCGCTGCATGAGGCGCTCTGGCGGGATGAGGAGATTTCCCGGTTGTTCTCGGCCGAGGCCGAGATCGCCGCCATGCTCGACTATGAAGTGGCCCTCGCCAAGGCCCAGGCCGAGAGCGGGCTGATCACGCCCGACGCCCTATCAGCCATTGGCCGACTGCGCGCCAGCTTCGTCGTGGATCGGGACAAGCTCCTCTCCGGCATAAAGCGCGATGGCATGGCGGTCCCCGAACTCGTCCGCCAGTTGCGCGACGCCTTGCCCGAGAGCCACCGCGATGCGCTGCATCTGCGCTCCACCAGCCAGGATGTCATCGACACGGCGCTGACGCTCAGGCTCAAGCCTGTCCTCGCGCTCTACGAAACACGCCTCGACACTATCCTCGCGGCGATCGATCGCCTCGACGGCCAATATGGCGCGCTCACCCAGATGGGCCGAACGCGGATGCAGCGGGCATTGCCGGTTCGTGTTTCGGACCGGCTCGCCACCTGGCGTACGCCACTCAATCGCCATCTCGCCCGTCTTGCCGCCCTCGCGCCGCATCTGCTCGTGCTGCAGACGGGCGGCCCGGTCGGCATCGACCGTGGTCCCTGGGTCGAGGCCCTGGGGCGCGAACTCGGCCTCGGTATTGCGCCGGAAGGCTGGCAGACCGCGCGCGACAATCTGGCGGAATTCGCCTCCTGGCTGTCGCTGGTCTCGGGCACGCTGGGGAAGATCGGCCAGGACATAGCACTCATGGCGCAGAATGAGATCGGCGAAGTCAAAATAGAAGGAGCCGGGACATCATCGGCCATGCATCACAAGCAGAATCCAGTTCAAGCGGAATTGCTGGTGGCGATGGCGCGCTACAACGCGACCCAAGTATCGGGCATCCATCACGCTCTCATCCATGAGCAGGAGCGCTCGGGCGCGGCCTGGGCGCTCGAATGGATGATCCTCCCCGGCATGATCGAGACGACGGCGGCAGCTCTCGCCATGACAGCCGATCTGCTCGGAAGAATACGCTTTCAGGCGGGAAAATGACCGTCAGAAGGTCGGCGGCGTGCAGCCTATTATCCAATTGAGCCGGAGGGGATCATGATCAGTTTTGCGGGCAAATCCGTCCTGGTGACGGGGGCGAGCTCCGGTATAGGCGAAGCGATTGCGCGTCGCTTTGCCGGCCTTGGCGCGAACCTGCTCATGACTGCCCGTCGCGATCTATCGCCCGCCGATATTGCCGCGCGCTATCCAGCGACGGGAGGTGCAGTGCATTATCTCTCCGCCGATGTCACGCATCAGGAAGCGGCTGACCGCCTCGTTGCGCATGCGGTCGAGCTGTTCGGGGGGCTCGACATCCTCGTCAACAATGCCGGCATCCTGTTTCGCGGCACGGCGATGGAATGCACCGATGAGGAATGGGACGCGACATTGGAGACGAATGTGACGTCGGTCTTCCGCCTGTCGCGCGCGGCATTGCGCGTCATGACGGCGATGAAATCGGGCGCCATCGTCAATATTGCGTCCGACTGGGGCCTGGTCGGCGCGCGCGGCGCCGCAGCCTATGGCGCGAGCAAGGGAGCGGTGATCCAGCTCACCCGCTCGATGGCGCTCGATCACGCCGCTGACGGGATCAGGATCAATGCCGTCTGTCCGGGTGACACGGATACGCGGATGCTGGACGGGGCCATGTCCGGACTGCCGCGCGCTGAACTGCTCCGGACGCTGGGCGAAGCCATCCCTCTCGGCCGCGTCGGCCGGCCGGCGGAGGTCGCGGATGCCGTCTGTTTCCTTGCCTCGGATCAATCGTCCTTTATTACCGGTGCGATGCTGGCGGTCGATGGCGGCAACAGCGCGGGTTGAGCCGCCTGCGGGTTCTCCTTATTGCGGGTCATCCGGCATGCGGCGGGAAAAAAGGTTCTCCAGCCAGACGACGACGACAAGCAGGATAAAAACGAGGACGAGACCGACGGCGCCGATGTGCCAGGCGGCAAGGGCGCAGGCGATGCCCAGCGCGGCGGTCACCCAGACGGTCGCTGCGGTCGTCAACCCTTCCACGTGATGCCCATGCGGATCGCGCAGGATCACGCCCGCGCCGATGAAACTGATGCCGGCCATGATGCCCTGGATGATGCCCTGAACCACGCGGCTCAGCGCATCGGCATTGGCGGCCATGTCGCGGAATTCGATCCCGGCCAGGGATACGACGGCGGCGCCGAGCCCGACCAGCCCAAGCGTGCGCATGCCCATCGGCTTGTTCATCAGATCGCGATTGATGCCGATGAGCACGCCTACCGCGGCAGCACTCCCCAGCCGCAGAATCGTCTCGACGAGTTGTGTGTCCACGGCGCCTCGCGCGTATCATCCAAGAAACCATGAACGTTTCGCCGCGGAATTGGTTCCGCCGCGGCGTCAGGCAGCGATCGTGAATTTCACATGGGGATCGAGAGTCCCTCAATGTGATTGGCAGCTTGCGACGGGCATTTCCGCTGCCTAGAATGACGCAGGGACGGCATCGTTGGTCGGCTATGTCGGCGTCAGTGCTCACAGGAGAAAGACATGGGAATTTTCGATGGCATCAGAGATGCAATCTTCGGCAAGGCAAATGCAGCGCCCGCCCAGCCGACGACCCGCGCGTCGACGGCGGCAACTCCGCAAGCACCGGCATCGACGACGGCCTCTGCTGGAACGCCGGCCACGCCTGGCCCACAGGCGACGGTCGATGTTTCCGCCGTCCTGGAGAAGGCGGTTGCGGGCAAGAAGCAGAAACTCAACTGGCGCAAATCCGTCGTCGATCTGATGAAGGCGCTTGATCTCGACAGCGGGCTCGAGGCCCGCAAGAGGCTCGCCAAGGAGCTCAACTATACGGGCGACACCAAGGACAGCGCCAAGATGAATGTTTGGCTGCACAAGGCCTTGATGAGGAAGCTTGCCGAAAACGGCGGCAAGGTGCCCGCCGACCTGCTCGACTGATCGGAAGGACCAACTAGGGCTCTTCGCATCGCTCGATCACGCCCCATGCGGGCGTGATCACCTATTTAGAAGGGTTATGGAGCGGAGGCGGCATGACCTATGACATCATCGGCGTCGGCTAACCCCGACTGTCTGGGCAACGGCGAAGGCGCGCCATTAGGACACCTTGACGTGTTGCGCCACACACTGTGATCATGATGATGAAACGTCATTCATGAGGTGACGAGCATGGACGTCGATAAAGCCATTGCGCTGGCTTCCGCGGCCGGTATCGAACTCACCGATCGCCGCCGCAATAGTGCCGGTAACGGTTGGTCGCTCAGTTTCTCCAACGGAGCCGAACTCGATGTGCGCGACAACGGAGAGACGGCCGCCTCTGGCAGGGGGGCCGATGCGGTCGCACGCGTGCTCGGCCTGCCGGGCAAGCCTGCCGGCGCGTGATCATCAGGCCTTATTTGGGTGACTCATAGCCATCGGTGAGGGTGTCGAGAAAGGCGACGATGTCGTCGATCTCGACGGGATTGAGAGCGGGTGCCTCGCCGGCCTTGCGATCGAAGGGCGGATCCATGTTGATATTGGCTTTCGCCGCCGGAGGCAGATCGTCATATTTGTCGATCCCGCCATCCGCTTTGCGGGGATACCAGCGTTCCGGACGGGTCTCCCTCTCCACATAGAACCGGACAGCGTCGCTGAGCGAGCGCGCAACACCGTTGTGGAAGAAAGCCTTGCGCAGGGCGATGTTGCGCAATGTCGGCGTGCGGAACAGGCCGCAATAATCGCCGCGTTTCAGAAAATCCGTGCGCAGGGGCCCGCACAGGCCGAGATCGAAATAGGCAGGATCCTTGTTGGCGGGAATGTCGCGATTCCGCGGCAGGCCGAGGGCTATGATCCCGTAATCGGTGAATTGCGGCGGCGTGCCGTCATTGCCGCGCTGGCTGATATGGCAGGAGGCGCAATTGCCTTTCTCCGGCGCGTTGAAAAGCTCGAGCCCTCGCGCTTCCTGCGGTGAGAGCTCGGCCTTGCCCGCGAGCACCGCGTCATATTTGCTCGAATAGGGATAGAAGGTCCGGTAGTCCTGCTGAAACGCTTCGAGCGCCTTGAGCGCCGTCTTGTAGACCTTCGCCGGATCTTGTGCCGCCTTCGCGCCGATAATGGCGGCGATCGCCTTGCCGTTGCCTGCCTGAAGCACGCGGCGCGCGACCTCGACTTCGCTGCGGTTGCCCATTTCGAAATCGGACAGCAAAGGGATCCGAGCCTGGTCCGCGCCGCGGTCGACCCTCCCGTCCCAGGTCAGGCCGCCGGTCGGCCCGTTGTCGACACTCTCATCGGCCTCATCCTCGGAATCAAAGAAATGCTCGGTGAAAGGCGGGACGGCTTGCAGATATTTGAGCGACGGCACGGCGCGCCCGCCAGACTTGAGCATGTCGCCGCCGCCGAGCTGCACCGCCAGGTCATTGGCGGGACCGAACGCGTGGGCGGGATCGTGGCAGGAGGAGCAGGCGAGTTTACCGGACCCCGACAGCGATGGATCGAAGAAGAGGGCACGACCGAGATCGGTCAGCGCTTGCGCCTGCCGGCGGGCTTCCGCCCGCGACATTTCCTGGCCGGCCGCGGCTGAGGCGACGGCCAGGCTCGGCAGCATGATTGCCAAGATGAAGATCCAACATTTAATCCGCATGTTGCATCGTCCTTGCTATGATGAGGACTACAATAGCAACAGTCGGATGGATGCAGGAGGCCCGAATGCGGACGATGACAACGATGGTCTCTTGTGCCTTCAGTTTTGCCATCGCCACGCTTGGTCCGGCGCGCGCCGCCGATAATCTGAAGCTGATCGACACCGTGGTGGTGATCTATGCGGAGAACCGCAGTTTTGACAATCTCTACGGCAATTTCCTCGGAGCCAACGGGGTGGCGAAGGCGCCCCGAAGCGCCCGCATCCAGCGCGATCGCGACGGCAAGCCCTTCCGCGAGCTGCCGCCGATCTGGGAAGGCCTGACCGCCAAGGGCGTCACGCCGCCGGTAACCCAGGCCGAGACCGAGCATCTGCCGAACCGCCCCTTCCACGTGGACGACCCCAAGGGCTTCAATCTCGGCTACGGCACCATCACTCGCGACCTCTGGCACCGCTACTATCAGAACCAGATGCAGATCAATGGCGGGCGCAACGACAAGTTTGTCGCCTATGCCGATTCCGGCGCCCTGGTGATGAGCCTGTGGGACGGCTCCAGGACAGCAATGTGGAAAGTCGCTCAGAAATACACACTGGCTGACAATTTCTTCATGGGTGCCTTCGGTGGTTCCTTCTTCAATCATCAATGGCTGGTCTGCGCCTGTGCGCCCTATTATCCCAATGCCGATACCAGCCCGGCCAAGCCTTCGATCGCCATGGTCGAAGCGGATGGCGTGACGCTCAAGCTCGCCGCCAATTCGCCGAAATCGGCAATGGACGGCATCCCGAAATTCGTGAGCGACGGCAATCTCACACCCGACTTCCATGCCGTGAACACCATGCAGCCGCCCTACCAGCCGAGCGGCAACGAGCCGGCGAAAGATGGTGACAAGGCGCTGGCGGATCCGGCAAAGCCGACGACCTTGCCGCCCCAGATCGAACCGACGATCGGCGACTTGCTCAGCCTCAAGCGCATCAGTTGGGCCTGGTACAGCGGCGCCTGGCAGGATGTGCTCGATCACGGCAACAAGACGCCAGTGCCGAACTTCCAATATCACCACCAGCCGCTCAACTATTATGCCAGTTTCGCACCGGGCACGGCCGCTCGTACCGAGCATCTGCGCGACGGCGGCCTGGCGGGTGTCGAGTTCATCAAGGCGATCGATGCCGGCACGCTGCCGCAAGTCTCCTTCTATAAGCCGCAGGGCGACCTCAACGAGCATTCGGGCTATGCCGACATCCAGGCGGGCGATGCTCACATCGCCGACATCGTTGCGCATCTGGAGAAAAGCCCGCAATGGCCGCATATGCTGGTCGTCGTCACCTATGACGAAAATGGCGGCCTGTGGGACCATGCGCCGCCGCCCAAGGGCGACCGCTGGGGACCGGGCTCGCGCATCCCGGCCATCATCATCTCGCCCTATGCGCGCCGCGGCTTCATCGACCACACGGCGATGGACACGACCTCGATCCTGCGCTTCATCACCCGCCGTTTCGAGCTGCCGACGCTCCACGGCATCACCGTGCGCGACAGCGCCATCGCCGCGCACAAGCAAAAGCCGTTAGGCGACCTGACCAGCGCGCTCGATCTGAAGCAGAGCAAGTGACGGAATACCGGCAGCGCGGTGGTATCCGTTCCTATTGACAGCTACCAGACCTTGAGTAAGAGTAAACACAAGACGCAGTAGCGCGTCATCGTTTCGCTGAGCTCAGGACCGAGATCGGCAAAAGCGGCAATAGCCGCATGTTCACAGCTTCACAGGATCATCTTGCGCGTCCGCGCCATTCGCGGCGTTGCGCCGTGCGATCTCTGATCGAAGCTGTCCCAATCCAAAAAATCTTAGGGAATAGGGAGGAAGCGAAATGATCGCGAATAATTGGATTTCCCGTCGGCGACTTCTGCACTATGGCGCCACGACCCTGGCGGCCGCATCCTTTGCCGGTTCATTCCAAAGGCCGGCTCACGCCGCCCAGCTCGTGATCGGCGCGCTCTATGTCGGAGCGAAGGACGATTACGGATGGAATCAAGCGCACGCCCTTGGCGTCGCATCCCTCAAGAACCTGCCGGACGTGGTCATCCGCGAGGAAGAGCGCGTGCCCGAGACCATCGAAGTCCAGAAAAGCATGGAAAGCATGATCAATCTGGACGGCGCCAAGCTGATCTTCGCCACGTCTTTCGGTTACTGGGACCACATGCTGAAAGTGGCGGCGTCCTATCCGGACGTCCAGTTCCTGCATGCCGCACCCACCGTGTGGAAAGAGGGCATGCCGGTGAATGCCGGCAGCTACAATGGATTCATCGACGAGGCGCAGTATGTTTCGGGCGTGATCGCCGGGCATATGAGCAAGAGCGGCAAGATCGGCTTCGTCGGCGCCAAGCCTTATCCCGCCTCGCTGCGCAACATCAATGCGTTCACCCTCGGGGCTCGTTCGGTCAATCCCAACATCACCACCCATGTGGTCTTTACCGGCGATTGGGTGCTGCCAGTGAAGGAGGCGGAGTCCGTCAATACTCTTGCCGACCAGGGCATCGACGTCGTCACCTGCCATGTGGACAGTCCGAAAGTGGTGGTGGAAACGGCAGAACGGCGCGGCATCTATAGTTGCGGCTACCACTGCAACCAGTCCGTCCTGGCGCCCAACGGCTACCTGACCGGGGCGGAGTGGAACTGGGAGAAGGTCTATGCCGACTATGTGACCTGGATGAACGAGGGCAAGACCTGGCCGCACATCAACCGCGGCGGATTGCAGCAAGGCATGGTGCGCAACTCGCCCTATGGCAAGGCGGTGACGGATGCCGCGCGCGCCAATGCCGATGACGTGACCAAGAAGCTGACCGATGGGTCGTTCAAGATCTTCAAGGGTCCGATCAAGACCAATGACGGCAAGGTCGCGATCGAAGCCTCGAAGGAATATGCCTCCAACGACCTGTGGCTGGACTCGATGGACTGGCTCACCGAAGGCGTGGTCGGATCGGTCACCGGTTGACGGGTAGAGCGGTCGGCCGGACATGGAACGGAATATGAAACCCGGGCTTGGTTCGTCCTTGGAAGGGCGGGCCGGCCCCTGGGCGTGGTTCGATGATCTGTTCCGGTCATGGCTGCGCCCGGGATCGGCCAGCACTCTTGAAAGCCTGCTGATCTCGCTCGGCGCCATCATCGCCGCGCTGGTGGCTTTCGGCATCTTCATGCTGCTGACCGGACGCAACCCGTTCGATGTCCTCTACACCATCTACAAAGGCGGCTTCGGGAGCTGGTTCGCCTGGCAGAACACTTTGCAGAGGGCAGCGCCGCTGCTGCTGACGGCGCTGTGCACGGCCATCCCGGCAAGGCTCGGCCTGATGATCATTGGCGCAGAGGGGGCGCTCATCCTCGGCGCATTGGCGACGGTCGTGGCGGCTGTCAGCCTGGCCGGCGCCCCGCCGATGGTGGCGATCCCGCTCATGGCACTCGCCGCGGCATGCGTCGGCGGCGCATGGATCGCGCTCTCGGGCTGGCTGCGCGAAGCGCGCGGCGTGAATGAGACGATCAGCAGCCTGCTCATGAACTACATCGCCATCGCCTTGATGAATCATCTGATCAGCGGCGTCATGCGCGATCCGACCGTGGTGCACAGGCCCTCGAGCTGGTCGGTCGGCGATGCCTTCATGGTCGGACAAATGCCCGGGATCACGGTGCATTGGGGCCTCGCCGCGGGCTTCATCCTCTGCCTGTTCTGCTATGTGCTGATGACGCGCACATCGTTCGGTTTCGCCGCGCAGATGATCGGCGGCAATGTGCGGGCGGCGCGGCTGGCCGGCCTCTCCGTCACCAAATATGTGCTGATCGCCTGCTTTATCGGCGGTGCCGGCGCCGGTCTTGCCGGCATGTTCGAAGTGGCGGCCGGCGAAGGCCGGGTCAGCTCGTCCATCGTCGTCGGCTATGGCTATACCGGCATCCTCGTCGCTTTCATTGCGCGGCAGAATCCATTGGCGATCATCCCGGTCGCGATCCTCCTGGGCGGCATTCGCGCCAGCGGCGGCCTGCTCCAGCGCTGGCACGATCTGCCCGACGCATCCGTGCTGGTCCTGCAGGGCATCATGTTCGTGATGATCCTGTCGGGTGAAACGCTGCATGGCCGGCTCTCGAAATTCATCGCGAGGCGCACGGCATGACCGAGGGCTTCGAACTCGGCTGGTGGGGCGTTCCGCTGGCGGTGTTGGCGGGGGCCATCCGCGCCTCGACCCCGTTCCTGTTCGTCAGCCTCGGCGAATGCCTGACCGAGAAAAGCGGACGCATCAACCTGGGTCTCGAAGGCACCCTGGTGATGGGCGCCATGACCGGCTATGGCGTTTCGTACCTGACCGGCGACCCGTGGCTTGGGGTGCTGATGGCGGGCGTGTCCGGCATGATGCTGGGAGCGATCCACGGCGTCATTTGCGGCCTGAGGCGCGTCAATGATATCGCGGTCGGCATCGCCCTCATGATCTTCGGCACCGGCCTTGCCTTCTATCTCGGCAAACCCTTCATCCAGCCGAAG
>Ga0187894_10005667_pt1 | contig 12614 bp, 7 predicted proteins | sample GBC1701081metaG_FD_136650 | JGI IMG/M metagenome (GOLD analysis project Ga0187894, IMG submission 136650) | White microbial mat communities from a lava cave in the Kipuka Kanohina Cave System on the Island of Hawaii, USA - GBC170108-1 metaG ... | reverse complement strand
GGCGGCGTCCCGCTGGACGCGCGTCCGGCGCTGTTCATTGGCGGCACCTTCGAGGCCGATCAGCTCGTCGGCGGCGAACTGGCGCTGCACATCATCGATCACCTCCTGACGAACGCGACCGTCGAAGGCGACGTGAAGAAACGGCTGGACGCCGCCGTCTTCTACATCGTGCCGCGGCTGAACGTGGACGGCGCGGAGGACTTCTTTGCCACGCCGCGCATCGGCCGCAAGACCAACCTGACGCCGTCAGACGAAGACAACGACGGGCGCGTCGATGAAGACGGTCCCGAGGACTTGAACAAGGATGGCGTCATCACGGTGATGCGCGTCAAGGATCCGGCGGGCCTCTATCGCGTGTCACCGGACGATCCGCGGCTGATGGCGCGTGCGGACGCGGCGCGCGGCGAGGCGGCGGGCTACGCGATCTACTGGGAGGGCATCGACAACGACGGCGACGGCTTCATCAACGAAGACGGCCCGGGCGGCGTCGATCTCAACCGCAACTTCCAGCACGCGTATCCGTACTACGCGGCCGACGCCGGCCGCAACATGGTCAGCGAAGCCGAGTCGCGTGCGCTGCTGGAGTACGTCCTCAAGCACCGCAACATCGCCGCGATGCTCACGTTCGGCGAGAGCGACAATCTGATGACGGCGCCAACGCGCCGCGGTGATCTCGCGGCGGCCGCCGGCGTCGACCTGCTGGCGTTCGCGCGGCAGAGCGTCGCGTCCGCGCGCGACGGCGGCATGTTCACGACGGCGCCCGCCGGATTTGGCGGCTTCTTCGGCGGAGGCGGCGGGGTCACGACAGACGATGATGGGCCCGGCCCTGGCGGACGCGGCGGACAGGGCGCGGCGGCGGGCGGACGACAGCAGCAGCCCGCGCGGCGGCCGGTCACCACGATCAATGCCGGTGACATCGAGATCTTCCGGACGGTGAGCGAGAAGTACCGCGCGCTGACCGGCATCCGCACCGCGCCGCCGCTGCGCGCGCCGGCCGGGGCGTTTGTCGACTACGGGTACTTCCAGTTCGGCGTGCCGTCGTTCATCACGCCAGGCTGGGGGCTGCCCTCGGCGTCCGACACGCCCACGCCCGTTGTGCCGACGCCGACGGCCATCACGTCAGCCGTCTCCTCCTCATCTTCATCTGCGTCCGCGCCGCCGTCTCCGTCAGGCGTCGCTGCGCAGGCGACCGGCGCGGCGGGTGAACGCGGCCGCGGCGGACGTGGCGGCGCTGGCGGTCCCGGCGGTGGTGCGGGCGGCGGTGCCGGCGCGGGCGCGGGCGGCGGCAGCGGTGCGGGAGCGCCGGCGGGCGAAGGCGCCGCGGACGCGGCCGGCATCGACGCGCGGCTGATCAAGTGGATCGACGCCGAGAAGATCGACGGCTTCGCCGCCTGGACGCCATTCAAGCATCCGACGCTGGGCGATGTAGAGGTCGGCGGCTTCAAGCCGAACGCCCTGTCGAATCCGCCGGCGTCGAAGCTCGCGGATCTCGGCAAGCGCCACGCCGAGTTCGTGCTGTATCTCTCCTCGCTCTTCCCGCGCGTCTCGGTCCCGACATTCAGCGTCACCAGCTACGGCGGCGGCCTGTTCCGCCTCAAGGCGGAGGTCGAGAATAGCGGATACCTGCCGACGTCGACCGCGCATGGCGTGGCCGCCCGCGCCGTCCGTCCAACGATGGTGCAGTTGGGCGTCGCGCCGGAGGACATCGTGTCCGGCCGCGCGAAGACGAATTTCATCGATGCGCTGGCCGGGTCCGGCCGCCGCGAGACGTTCGAGTGGATCGTCAAGGGCAAGCCCGGACAGACGGTGACGTTGACGGTCGCCTCGCAGAAGAGCGGCAAGGCCACGAGCACGGTGACACTCAAATGACCTGGCGGCGAGATGTCACTCACAGGCGAGGCGATAGAGGGCGAGGAGACAGAGTCATGACCGTATCCGTTCATCGCGCATGGTCCCCCGCGGCATTCGCGCTCGCCGGCCTGCTGGCGGTGGCGCCGCCGGCCGGGACGCCGCTGTCCGCCCAGTCACCCGAGCGCGCGCCGCGACAGCAGCCGTCCAGCAGCCCGGCGCCCGTGGAGTTCAAGGGATCCGATCCGTCCTTCAAGGTCCGGCTCGATTTCAACCGCTGGCACAGCTACGACGAGCTGAAGGCGGACATGCTGCGGCTGGAGAAGGCGTTCCCGAAGATGCTGAAGTACTCGGCGATCGGGAAGAGCCAGGAAGGCCGCGACATCATGGTAATGACGATCAACAACCCGGACACGGGTTCCGAAGCGTCAAAGCCGGCGATGTATATCGAGGCGAACGTCCACGGCAACGAGATCCAGGGCGCCGAGGTCAGCCTCTATACGATCTGGTATCTGATGGAGCACTACACGCGCAACGAGCAGATTGCGCGGCTCGTCAACGAGCGTGTGTTCTACGTGATCCCCACGGTCAATCCGGACGGCCGCGAGCACTTCCTCAACGTCCGCTCCGGCGGTCGCACGGGACACGTCCCCGTCGACAGCGACAACGACGGCGTGGCCGATGAAGATGACGTCGACGATCTGAACGGGAACGGCGTCATCGAGCAGATCCGCAAGTACGTGCCGGGGCAGGGGAACCTGCGCAAGAACCCGGCCGATCCGCGTCTGCTGGAGCCGGCGCCGCGCGGGACGGCCGGCGACTACGTCCTGCTCGGCGCGGAAGGCCTGGACAACGACGGCGACGGGCGCGTCAACGAGGACGGCCCGGGCGGCTACGACGGCAACCGCAACTGGCCGGCCGACTGGCAGCCGGACTACATCCAGAACGGCTCGATGGATTATCCGTTCCAGTTGCCGGAAGCGCGCGCCGTGGCGGAGTTCATGCTCGCGCGGCCGAACATCGCCGGCGTCCAGTCGTACCACAATAACGGCGGCATGATCCTGCGCGGCCCGGGCGCCGAGTCGCAGGGCGAGTACCCGGCCGCCGATCGCGTCGCCTACGACGAGCTGGGCCGCCAGGGCGAGCGCATGCTTCCGTACTACCGCTACATCGTGATCTGGAGCGGCCTCTACACCGTCCACGGCGGCTTCATCGACTGGACGAACGACGGCCTCGGCGTCATTTCCTTCTCCAATGAGCTGTGGAACGGCGGCCAGTACTTCAACAGCCCCGAGCTGAAGGAGCAGCAGCGCGATCCGAACAGTCCGATCAATCCACGCACGGCGAGCTATTTCTTCGACGATTTCCTGGAGTTCGGCGATGAGTTCGTCGAGTGGAAGGAATTCGATCACCCGCAGTTCGGCAAGGTGGAGATGGGCGGCTGGAAGCACCTGTACGGCCGCGTGCCGCCGCGCTTCATGAACGAGGAGCTGTGCCATCGCAACATGGCGTTTTCGCTGTTCCAGGCGGACGAGATGCCGCGTGTGACGCTGGGCGAGGCGAAGGCGGAACGCGTCGGCGAGAACGTCTGGCGCGTGCGGCTCGACGTCGAGAACAGGAAGATCGCGCCGACCATTACCGCGAAGGGCGCGGCGAACCACGTCGTCCCGCCGGATCTGCTGACGATCGACGGACCGGTCGAGGTCCTCGCGGCCGGCTGGGTGCGCGATCGCGTCCGCCCTGGCGCGACGGAGCTGATCGATCAGAAGGAGCTGAAGCGCGTGATGATTCGCAGCGGCCTGCCCGGCCGCACGACGCGCACGATCGAGTACCTCGTCCGCGGCACCGGCGAGATGACGGTGGCCTACGTCAGCGCGAAGGGCGGCACGGCGCGGAAAGCCGTCGCCCTGAAGTAACGGCTCTGACGTCACGACGCGGCGACGCGTTGCGATGACAGTCTTGCCGTATGCTGTCGGCATGCGTCTGATATCTGTCTTCATCGGTCTGTGGTGTGTGGTCCTGTGCGCCGGCGTGGCGGGCGCACAGCCGGCCGCCTCGACCCGGGATCTCCGGGTGATGTCGTTCAACATCCGCTACGGGACGGCGGACGACGGCCCGAACCACTGGACGCTGCGCCGCGGGATGCTGATCGAGCTCCTGCGGACGCAGCAGGCCGATGTCATCGGCGTCCAGGAGGCGCTGCACGCACAGCTTCAGGAAGTCGTCGCGGCGCTGCCCGAGTACGGCCTCGTCGGCGTCGGCCGCGCCGACGGCAAGGAAGCCGGCGAGTACTCGGCGATCCTCTACCGCACGTCCCGCCTCACCCCGCTCGCGTCCGGCACGTTCTGGTTCTCGGATACGCCGGAGGTCGTCGCGTCACGCTCGTGGGGCAACGAGATCGAGCGCATCTGCACGTGGGCGCGCTTCGAGGATCGCACCGGCGGCCGGTTCTACGCGTACAACCTGCATCTCGATCACCGCTCGCAGCCGTCCCGCGAGCGCAGCGTCCAGTTGCTGCGCGCGCGCATCCTCGCACGCCCCTCGTCCGACCCCATCATCGTTACCGGCGATTTCAACGCGGGCGAGGACAACGCCGCCGTCCGCGCGCTGCGCGAGGCGTCGACGCTGCCGCTCGTCGACACGTTCCGGGTGCGGCAGGCGGCCGCGAGCGATGTCGGCACGTTCACCGCGTTCAAGTTCGGTCAGACGCAGGGCGACAAGATCGATTACGTCTTCGTGGAGTCGTCGACCGAGGTGATCGCCGCGGAGATCGTCCGGACGAGCAGGGACGAACGCTATCCGTCGGATCACTTCCCGGTGACCGCGACGATCCGCTTCAAGCGGCCTTGACGAGCGGAAGTGACGATCAGGAGTGGCGCAGGGCCGTGGCCGGGTCGACGTTCATCGCACGTCGCGCGGGAATGGCGCAGGCGGCCGCGGCCGCCGTCAGCAGGATCGCGGACATGAGGATGTAGGTGATCGAGTCGAACGGCGAGATGCCGTAGAGGAACGTCCGCAGCAGCGGCGCGACGGCGACCGAGAGACACAACCCCACTGCCAATCCCACCAGCGTCAGGCCAAGTCCCTGTCCGATCACCAGCCGCAGGATCTGACTGCGGCTCGCGCCGAGCGCCAGGCGCAGGCCGATCTCACCTGTGCGCTGCGCGACCAGAAACGACATCAGGCCAAAGACGCCGACCAGCGCAAGCAGCAGCGCCAGTGCGGCGAAGAGCGCGAACAGGCGCGCCTGCAGTTGCGGATGTCCGACCGCGCGCTGGACGAAGGCGGTGAGTGGCTGACTGTCCGCGATGGCGAGCCGCGGGTCGACGCCGCGGATGGTCTGGCGCGCCGTGGAGAGCGCCGTCTCGGCCGGCGCATCCGTGTGGATCACGAACGACATCGTCGACCGGCCGTACTGCGTGTGCGGACGGTAGACGGTCTCGCGCGGCGCGGCGGCGAGGCCGTGATGCCGGACGCCGCCAACGACGCCGACGATCTCCAGCAAGTCATTGGTGCGCGTCCATCGCAGACGCTTGCCGATCGGATCGCTGGATGGCCACAGGCGTCGCGCGAGCGTTTCGTCGATGACGGCGACCGCCGTGTGGTCGGCCGTGTCCGCGGCGGTGAACGTCCGGCCGCGCAGGAGCGGCAGGCGCATCGCGTCGAAGTATGCGCCGGAGATAGAGCGGAGGTCTGCGCCGAAGGTGTCCAGCGTGGCGGGCGCTTCGTTCGCGTCCGCCGCGAAGGTGCTGCCGAGATACGCGCCGCTCAGCGGCAGGTGCGAGATCGCCCCGACGGCGCGGACGCCGCCGCCGGTGCCGAGCTGCTGCGTGACGCGATCGATCGCGGCGGCCCGGCGTGCGAGGGTGTTCTCCTGGTCGGGCAGGTCGATCGTCAGCGAGACGACGTTCGTGGGGGTGAATCCGGCGTCGACGCGGAGCAGCAGCAGGAGGCTGCGGACGACGAGGCCGGTTGCGACGAGCAGGGTCAGGGACAACGCGACCTGCGCGACGACAAGCGCGCGGCGAGCGCGAGGTCTGGCGCGGCCGGCCGTGCGGTGGCTGTCGGCGAGATTGGCACGCAGGGACGGGCGCAGCGTCTGCAGCAGCGGCGCCATGCCGAGCACGAGCGTGCTCAGCGCGCTGGCGGCGATGGCGAAGGCCAGCACGCGCAGGTCCAGCGTCACGTCCTGCATCAGCGGGATCGAGAACTGCGCCCACGCGGACAGCAGATCCACGCCCCACGCGGCGATGATCAGGCCGGCGGCCGTGCCGGCCGCGGCGAGCAGCAGTCCTTCCACGAAGAACTGGCGGCCGAGCATCCGATGGCTTGCGCCCAGCGCGCACTTGATGGCGATCTCGCGTTGACGGGCGGAGGCCTGTTCGAGCAGCAGGCCGGCGACGTTGGCGAGTGCGACGGCCATCACGAGGCCGGTGGCGGCGAAGAGCAGCCACAGGATGGGCGCGACCGCGCGCGTCTGGCCTTCCTGGAGCGGGACCGCGATCTGCGTCCAGGCGCCCCGCTGATAAGCCGCCGGGAATGCCGCCGCCCGCGTCTGCGTCAGCGCGGTCAGCTCGGCCTGGGCCTGCGTCAACGTCACGCCGGCGCGGCGCCGGGCGAGGACGTGCAGCATGTTCGCCGTGCGGTTCTCGCGCAGGCCGGCCGGGACGTGGGGTTCGAGCGGCATCCACACGTCCACGTCGGCGGGCATCACGGAGCTGAGCGGAGCGATCCGGAAGGCGGCGGGCATCACGCCGATCACTTCATAGCGTCGGTTGTTCAGGAGGATCGTCTGTCCGACGATGGCGGTGGTGGTGTTGAAGTGGCGCGTCCAGGTCTCGTGCGAGAGGATGACGACAGGAGGTGCGTCCGGCGTGTCGTCTGCCGGCGTGAACGTGCGTCCAATCTGCGGTGTCACACCGAGCAGGGGAAACAGCGATGCGGAGACGGCGAGGCCGCGTAGGCGTTCGGTGGCGCCGCGGGCGGTCAACGAGAGGTTGACGTCCGTCAGTGCGGAAACGCCGTCGAGTTGCGACGCGTGCGTCCGCAGATCGCGCAGTTCTGGCATCGACAGCCAGACGTCTTTGCTGGTGGGCGTGCCGAACCGGTTCCAGACGACCACGAGGCGATCCGGATCGCGGAAGGGGAGCGGCCGGAGGACGACGGCGTTGAGGACGGTGAAGACGGCGGTGGCGGCGCCCGTCGCGAGCGCGAGAATCAGCAGCGCGAGCGACGTGGTCCTGCGGAACTTCCACAACGTCCGCCATGCGAAGCGCGCATCCTGCAACAGCATCGAGATCACGATAGCCGACCCCCCGAAAGGTCCAGCCCTCCCGGAGCTGGTTGACCATTTCCTGCACGCTCGATGCCATGACGTCGATGCCCGCGGGCCGGGCGAATCGCGCACGCACGCGCTTCCGCAGTGCCCGTCCGCGAACACTGCGCTCCGCTTTCGCGACACCGGATCGATGGCTGACATCGAGTGCTGATAGTGTCGCGTATGCGTGAAGGCGCGCGCGGCTCGTGCGTGAGGTTGAACTTCACGCCGCGGCTCCGTAGCATGATCGAAGCGCTGGCTGCGTCGAGCGAGCGGGCCAGATGCACGACGAGCAGAGCAGCGAGACAGGGGACGCGAGACGGGGGAAGCGAGACAGAGGGAAGCGAGACGGGGGGAAGCGGGATGGAGAGACAGAGAGCGATGACCGCATGCCACTGATCGTTCATGAGCGACCGCGTTGGATCTGTCTGTTGGGCGGTCCCAATGGCGCCGGCAAGAGCACGCTTGCGCCGCTCTTGTTGCCGCGCTACCTGGGTATCGGCGAGTTCGTGAACGCCGACGTCATTGCGCAAGGGCTGTCCGCGTTCCAGAGCGAAGAGGTCGCGATGGAAGCCGGCCGGATCATGTTGCGGCGGCTGAAAGAGCTGGCCGCGGCGGGCGAGAGCTTTGCCTTTGAGACGACCTTGGCGTCGCGATCCTTCGCGCCCTGGCTTCGGCGGCTGAAGATGAAGGGGTACGGTGTTCACCTGACGTTCGTCTGGTTGCCGTCTCCTGGGCTTGCGGTGGCTCGTGTCGGCATTCGCCGGCGGCAGGGCGGTCATGTGGTGGACGAAGCCACGGTCCGGCGGCGCTACGACGCGGGACTTGCCAACTTCACACGGCTCTACCGTCCGCTTGCCGACGTCTGGCAGGTGATCGATAATAGCGGCTTCAACCAGCACCGCCTGGTGTCGAGCGGAACCCGCTGGTCGAGCGGCGCGGCGGATCCCGTTGTGGCCGCCCAATTTGAGGCTGACTGTCGTGCACGTGCCGAGAAATCCTGACAACCGGACGATCGAAGAGCGCATGGCGGACGTCGAGGGCATCAATCGCGTGCTCGCCGAGGCCCGCTATGTGGCGCTGGTGCGCGCCCGGAACGCCGGGGTCCAGGTTCCCGTCTGGCACGACAATCAAATCGTGTGGTGCGATCCGCAGGAGCTGCTCGACCTCGAGCCGCTGTCCGATCCCCCGACTGGTTTCTACTGAGTTCACTCCCCTGCGCGTGCGGACCGGTTGCGGTCGACGGTGAGTCGGCCGCGCCAGCGGTCGCCGGGTACGCGGCCCCTCTTGACAGCGCGCCGACGACTCCATAACATCTGCGCTGTTTTCTCGTGACAGTGAATCGCTTCTCGCCAACGGAGATATAGGTGCGACGGAGCGAGGTGATTTTCTTCCAGCCGGAACGGGCGGCCGGGGCGCAGACGCCTCATCCGGTCAGCGTCGCCCGTGGCTCCTGGCGTCCATGCCGGGCCGGCGAGAGATTCGACACATAGCGGCAGTCGACTTCGAGTCGTTCGATTCCCATCGGACGCTCGGCTCCGTGGCGCGCGCGTCATGACGGCCAACGAGGGCGATGAGTGATGTCGTCAATTGTAAGCGTTTGCAGGCCGCGGCGTTGCCTCCGCCGCCCGCCTGCGTCTCCGACAGCGAGCCGCGCGCCGAACCGGTCCGGCGTGCGCGTTTCGTGGGCCGTTGGTCAGCGATGGCAGTGAGGGCTCCCGTGAACTACAAGATGGAGGCTCTGTATGTCGAAAGCGTTTGGAAGGATGAGAAACGTGATCGTCGGCCTGGCGCTCGCGAAAGCCGTGACCGGTCTGGCAACGACGACGGTGGTCGCGAGAGACGAGTGGTGCTGCACGAATTGTGGCACCGGCAATCCGTACTCGCTGTGTTGCAGCGCGGATCAGTGCCGCGATCGACCGGGATCGCCCGGCGGCTATCCGGTGTGCATGGGCGCGGACGGCTGCTGGATGGTCTGCGACGACGGGTACGAAGAGCACAAGACATGCGACTGATCCTGAGCACCCGGACCATCGGGTAGCAGGAAGGGGTTCACCGTGCGCGCTGCGCCGCCTGCAGCGGGCACGGCCCTCGACCGATCCGTATCGGCGACCGGCTGAGAACGGCGCCGGACGGTGATGACAGGCTGAGCGACACGACGGGCGACTGGCTGAAAACGGCTGACTGAAACGACAGGCTGAGCGACCGGATGTAAGAAACGAGGCATCGCATGGCAATGGCATCGAAGGCGGACCCTGCATCGACGACAGATCGGGCATCGACGGCGCGCGGCGCCACGGCGGCGGACGATCCCTACGCACGATGGAGCTCGATTGCAATCACGCTCCTGGCGCTGATCGGCATCGTCGCCCTCGCGCACGCGTTCCTCGCGCCCCAATACGCGCGCGTCCAGGTCTCACGCTGGCGCGCCCCGACACCGCCGAGCGCAGCGCCAGTGGCGCCGGCCACAACGGCGCCGGACGCAGCATCCGCGTCGACGTCGACAGCTTCTGTCGCCGCGACGCCTGTCGCGGTTGCGACGTCCGCAGCAACCACGCCGATAGCGTCATCCGCCGCGACGTCCACAGCCGCGACGTCGACAGCGTCAGCCGCGGCGGTGCCGCAAGCATCGGCTTCGACGCCGTCTGTGGCCGCGCCGTCAGCGGTGGCGCCGGCGCGCGGCGGACCTCGCATGCTGCGGGTGCGGCTCGGGCCGTGGTCGCTGGAGCCGTATGGCATCGGCTGGTTCATGCTCGTGCTGGTGTTGCAGTTCGCGCCGGGGGCGACATCGCCCGAGGGGCGCGGGCGGTTCCGCTTCTACATGTTCGTGCTCGCCATTCTTGGCGTGGCCGGCGTCTTCTGGGGACTCCGCGAGACGGCCTTCCGGTGGGATCACATCGGCTGGCACTTCCGCATCGCCATTGCCTGCGTCGCCGGCATCTTTACGATTGCGGCGTTCTCGCCGTATGCGTCGATGCGCGCGATCCTCCGGCATCTCGGACCGGACGCGTGGTCCGTTGCCCGCCGCGCCCCCGCCTGGATCGCCGCCATCCTCTTCGTTGGAATCGTCACCGCGAAGCCGGATGCCTCCGCACTTCGCACGCCTGGCGTGCCGAGTGGCGCCGCGTTCGAACGCTGGTATACGACGCAGACCCGCACCGCCATGCCGGCCATCTCCGCGTCCGCCGGCGCGCGCGTGACGCTGATCAAGTTCAACGACTACCAGTGTCCGCCCTGCAACCGGGCGCACACGACATACAAGCCGATCATCGATCGCCTCACGCAGGAACACGGCGGCGCGTTCCACATGGTCTCACTGGACTATCCCCTGGAGCGGGAGTGCAATCCGTACATCAACCGCGACGTCCACCCCGCCGCGTGCGAAGCGGCGGTGGCGGTGCGGCTGGCGCGCGAGCATGGACGCGGCGAGGCGCTGGAAGAGTGGTTCTGGAAGAATCAACTGTCGCTCACGCGCGAAGGCGTCGTGCAGGCCGCGCGCGAGATCGGCGGTGTCGAGGACATGGACGCACGCTACGAGGCGACCCTGGCCCTGGTGCGCGCCGACATCGAGATCGCGAAAGGCCTCGGCGTCCGCGCGACGCCGACGTACTTCCTGAACGGCGTCCGCCTGCCGTGGATGCCGCCCGAGGACCTGGCTACCGCGATCCGCTACGAGCTGCGCACAACGGACGAGAAGACGCCGACTCAGACTCCGTAGGCGCAGACGCTGCGCCAGCTCGCCTACGCGGTGACGCCGGCGCCTGACCGCGTTCGCAGACGGTCGTAGAGTGCGCTGACGCGGGCGACCGTCTCGCGTCCGTCCAGCGCGGCCTGCGCGTGTGCGCGTGCGGCCGCGCCGACGCGCGTGGCCAGCTCGCGATCCTTCATCACGCGGACGATCTGCGCCGCGAGCGCGCGCGGATCGTTGGCGGGGACGACAAAGCCGGTCCGCCCGTGTGCGATCTGTTCGTGATTGCCGCCCGAATCGGTGACGATGGCTGGGCGCGCCATCGCCATGGCTTCGAGGACGCTGCGACCGAGCGGCTCCGCATCCGAACAGAGGACCAGCGCGTCGGACGCCGCGTGCAGCTCGCGCACGTCGTGTACGAACGGCAGGACCGTGATCCAGGACGACAGGCCGCGTGACTGGATCTGGTTCATCACGCGATCGTGCGTCTCCGGCGCGCCGCCCAGGATCTCGCCGCACAGCACCAGATGCAGGTCCGGCGCCTGGCGCTTCGCGTACTCGGCGGCCGCCAACAGCAGGTCGTAGCGCTTGTTCGGCGCGAAGCGCGCAATCGTGAGGATGATGCGGGCCTGCGCCGGCAGGCCCAGCGTCGCGCGTGCCGCGTCGGACGGGACGCGCCGCGGATCGAAGGCCTCCAGGTCCACGTTGTTGTAGATGACGTGGATGCGCTCCTCGGGGATGTCGAGGCGGAGGAGCAGACGCCGCACGAAGTCCGACACCGCGATCACCGCGTCCGACGCCTTCAGCAGGTCGGGCAGTGCATCGAGCGCGGCGGCGCGGCAGTGCGTCACGACCGGCACGCGCAGCAGGGAGGCGAGATGGAGCGCGGGCGTGCCGGACCAGGCGTTGAAATGGATGATGTCGGGCGCGATGGCGGTGAACGTGTCGCGCAGATAGACGAGGTCCTCGGGACCGCGTTCGCCGCCGAACCCGCAGCCCGGCGTGTGGACGTCGACGCCCGCCGCGCGCAGGCGGTCCGCGAACACGCCGTCGCCGCCGACCACCGCGGACAGCGCGAAGCGTGATGCATCGAGCCGCGCGGCGAGCTGACAGAGACTCGCTTCACCGCCCGAGAAAGCGGACGGGTTGGACACGAACAGCACGCGCGTGCGCGCTGCCGACGCCGACAGCGATGGCGAGGACAGCCGATGCGCGATGATGGCCGGGCCGCGTCGCAGGGCGTCGCAGGCGTGACGCTGACGCGCGACGACCGCCTCGCGCCAGCGGCGGTAATCGCCCAGCGGACCGCCGGCGCCATCGTAGGTGGCCGCCGCGACCACGTCGCGCGCGATCGCGATCTCGCGTGCGGAAGAGATCCAGAGATGCTCCGGCAGGTCGCCGGGGCCGACGCCGTACGCGACATCCGCGTCGAACCCTTCCGCGCGCACGGACAGCAGGACGCGCGTGCTCCTGGCGTTCGGGTCGCGCGCGAGTCGCTGGATCAGGATCGCCGGATCCTCGTCCGCCCGCGGGACCGGCGCGCGCGAGAGATCGCCGAGGAACCGGGCGTCGTACAGATCCGGCGTCGATCCGTGCGGCAGACCGTGTACGGGCGTGTAGCGGTTGGCGTGACGGACGTGATACGCGAAGACGCGCCGCAGCAGATCCGGCGCGGCGAACGCGAAGCCTTCGTGCACGAAGCAGATGAACGGCGACGCAATGCGCGCCGCGATCTCGGCGTAGGCCTGCAGCGGCGCGGCC
>Ga0187894_10005666_pt1 | contig 12615 bp, 7 predicted proteins | sample GBC1701081metaG_FD_136650 | JGI IMG/M metagenome (GOLD analysis project Ga0187894, IMG submission 136650) | White microbial mat communities from a lava cave in the Kipuka Kanohina Cave System on the Island of Hawaii, USA - GBC170108-1 metaG ... | reverse complement strand
CCCGCCCGGCACGGTGAGGTCGACCATTACCGCGTCGAAGGGTTTTCCCCCCTCCATGGCCCTTGAGTACCTGTCCACGGCTTCGCGCCCGTCAGACGCGTACTCGACCTCGAACCCCATCTGTCTTATCATTTCCCCCGCTACCTCCCTCACCATCTGTTCGTCGTCCATTACGAGTATTTTCCCGCTGCCGATCTCGATATTTTGTTCGCCGATAACGTTTTTCGCCTTGACCTTTGCGGCGGGAATGAAGATATCGAACCTCGTGCCCGCCCCTATTTTTGACGAAACCTCTATATGGCCCTCGTGGTTTTTGACGACCGAATATACGGTAGCGAGTCCAAGACCGCTCCCCCTCTGTTTGGTCGTGAAATAAGGGTCGAATATCTTGTCCATAAGCTCCTTGGTCATGCCTATTCCGGTATCTTCGATAGTAATATTAAGGTATCTGCCCTCTTTGAGACGGTGTTCGTTGTCTCTGCCAAGCTCGACGTTCCCGGCGCTCACCTTGATGACGCCCCCGTCGGGCATGGCCTGGTCCGAATTGATTATGAGGTTATGAATGACCTGGCTTATCTGACCTTCGTCTACTTCCACGGGCCAGAGGTCTTCGTCGATTTCGAATTCACATTTGACTTTTGATCCGCTGACTACGAAATTGGCCGTATCTACGATCAGGTCGCCCAGGGACTGCAGGAATTCCTTCACCGGGGCCCCGCCCTTTGAGAATGTCAGCAGCTGTGAAGTCAGGTCCCTGGCCCTGAAAGACGCGTTTTCCGCTTCCACTAACCTGCCGTGTATCTTGTCCTTCGGGTCGATTTTCATTTTCGATACCGAAATATTCCCGAGTATGACTGTGAGCAGGTTATTGAAGTCGTGCGCTATGCCCCCGGCCAGGACACCGAGCGACTCGAGCTTTTCCGCCTTGAATAGCTCCTCTTCGAATCTCTTCCTGTCTGTTATGTCGCGTGATACGATGACGCACCTCATCTCGCCGCTCACCGTATCTACTGTCCGGCCCGTACTTTCAAACCATCTCCAGTTGCCGTTCTTGTGCCTGTACCTGAAGACCGCTTTGCCCGAGGTCCGGCTTTCTATTACCCTGCTGAATTCTTTCACGGCGAGCGGGAGATCGTCCGGATGAATGTTCTCGAAAATATTTCTGCCCATGAGGTCTTCGGGCTTATATCCGAGGATTTCCTCGTGCTTCGGGCTGAGATATATGAACCTGCCGTCCGCGCTGGTTTCTACGATCAGGTCGTTTATGTTTTCAACCAGGGTCCGGTACCTGTTCGCGCTCTCTTTAAGCATGTCCTGGGCGTTCTTGAGGTCGGTTATGTCCTCCACTACGGACATGCCGCCCACGATATTGCCCTGTGCGTCCTTGAGCGGCGCAGCGGATACAAGTATATAAAGCTCTGCGTCGCCTGTTGTCGATTTGTAATAACCCTCATGCCTTGATTTTTGTCCCTGGACCGCCTGTGCGTGAATGTAATTGAACGATTTATCCTTCAGCTCTTTTATATCGAAGCCGATAATCTTGTCGCGTGATGAGTGCATTATCTCCGCGTGCCGTTCGTTGACGTTGGTAATGATCAGGTCTTTATCGTATGTGTAGACCCCGACTGGTGTTTGTGCGAAAAGCGTTCTGTATCTCTCTTCAGATTCCTTAAGGGCTTCAGCCTGGCGGGCGTTGTTAACGGCGATCTCAATCTGAGCCGCTATGATTTCAAGCAGGTCGAGCTCCTCTTTATTGAACGCGTTCTTTCTGAATGAATTGATATTTACGCATCCGATCGTTTTTTTGCCGTATTTAATCGGCATGGAGGCGTAGCTCTTCGTTCCCACGTCCCTTCCGGCCTGTCCTATGACCGTATCCGTTTCTATATCAGGACTGTAGATCAACTTCCCGTCTAATATAGTTTTCCATGTAAAGCCTTTCGGATATGGTATTCGTTTCACTTTATTAATGAACCATTCGGGATACCCGCGGTGGGCTTTCATTATTGCTTCCGTGCCTTCGACGAAATAAATCGAGACGTTGTCTGACCCGTCAATATTTTTGTTCATGGCGTCCATCGCATTTTCAAGGACGTCTTGTATGTCTATCGAGCTGTGAACGCTCCTCGTTATGGTGCTTATTATTTCTTCATATCTCTTTTTCTTCGATAATTCGTCCAGTTTCTGCTTCAGGTTTTCCTCCGACTGCCTCAACGCCTCGGCCTGCTTCGCGTTCTTAATCGCCGATTCAAGCTGCCGGGCCACGATCTGGAGCATGTCGAGGTCGTCTTCAGAGAACCTCTGCTTTTCCTGAGAATGTATATGGATACAGCCTACGGACTTCCCCTCCGACTGGATAGGCATGGACAGATAGCTCTTCGTGCCGAACTCTTTTCCCGCCGGGCCTAAAACGTCGTCCTCATCGGTATCCGGTACATACCTGGGCTTTCCTTCTATTATGGTTTTCCAGGTCGCGCCTTTGGGGTATGGAATTCTTCTTACACGCTCTATGTACCAATCCGTGTGTCCCCTGTCGGCCTTCAATACCGCGTCGCTCCCCTCGACCATGAATATAACGACGTTACTCGCTCCTTCGACGTTCTTGTTCAGCGCTTCCACAGCGTTCTCGAAGACTTCATGCAGATCGAGTGATTGATGGACGCTCCCGGTCACAGCCCTTATGATCGATTCGTACCTGTTCTTTTTGGACAGCTGCTCGACGTGCTCCCTCAGCTCTTCTTCCCTTTTTCTCGACTCGGTTATATCGATAACGTCGGCTATGAATGCCTTCTTGCCATGGAAGCTTGATAGCTGGAGATGTATTTCAACCGGATACCGTGTGCCGTCCTTTCGCCGGTGGACGCCTTCAACCTTTATTTTTTTTCGGTCGCCGGAAATCAGAGGTTCGACTTTGCTGAAGAAGTCCGGTGTGAGATCCGGGTTTATATCGATAGGGTCCATATCTGGCAGTTCTTTGGATTTATATCCGAGGTTGTTTCGGGCACCCTTATTTACTTGCAGGAATTTATGTGTTTCGGCATCAAATATATAAATCTCGTTAAGCGATTCTTCGAGGATTTCGCCGAAACGTTTAACTAACTCCTGCGCCTTCACCCGCTCAATTGCTATGCGGGCCAGATGTGTCGCCGTTTCTATTGTCTTTATTTCATAAGAGCTGGGAGAACGCGGGTGGTCATAGTACATTGCGAATGTGCCTAAAACTTTCTCGTCTGAGGAAATTATGGGCGTGGACCAACATGCTCTTAATCCGTATTTCAGGGCCAGTTCTTTGTAATCCACCCAGAGGGGGTCGGTCGCGATGTCACTCACGATCACAGGCTTCTTTAGGTAAGCTGCGGTACCGCACGAGCCGACGCATGGTCCGATCTCAACGCCGTCAATTCCTTTCGTATACCCGTACGGCAGGCTTGGTGCGGCCCCGTGTCTCAGTGTTTTTTTGTCTTGATCCAGTATGAGAAAAGAGCAAAGCATACCATATGCTTGACTCTCGATCTCCCTGCAAAGCAGATTGAGGATCTGATCCAGAGCCGCGTTTTCGGCGATCTTCTCCAGGACTTTGTTTTCCGTATTCAGCAGGAACTCCGCGCTCTTCATTTCCGTGATGTCTTCGCATAATATATTTATGCGGGTTTCTCTATTGCCGGTGAGTGTCACATTGGCGCTTTCACGGACCCAGATCGGGCTGCCGTCTTTTTTAACTTTGCGGACCTCCCACGTGTGTACCTTGTTCGGGTTGCTCAGGCATTTTTTCATCTGGGCGAGAACGCTTTTTCTATCCTCGGCATGAAACACGTTAATGACCGGCTGCCCTATCAGCTCCTCAGCGGAGTAACCGAGGTGCTCCGCGCCGATTGAATTCACGGTTCTGACCGTTCCTTCTCTATCGACCGTGAAGTTCATGAGCGGGCTGTATTCATAAAATGATTTATATATGGATCGCTGGTCGGATTGTGGTTCGGATGACGTCCGCGGGCGGTAAAGCTCTTTGTTGTTTGTTTCCGGACGTTTTTTTATAACTTTTGCTTTTTCTTTAGACTCATTTTTTGTTTTGGACTTGTCTTGCATTCTCCGTCTTCCTTTTAAGTTAGCGGATGAGAAGCTTTGAACAGTTCGTGGTTCGAGTGGGTCCGGCAGGCTTCCCCGGTCGAAGCCGGGGTCCCTGTCGTTTCTTATTAGGGGACTTGATTATACGGCTGTTATTAATTGCGAGCGCTCACCCCTAAGAATCCACTTCTGTTGCCGCGTTCTATTGCCTGCGGAATTCAATTCCCCCCTGATGAGTATGAATATTCGCTGTCAATTAAAACAATCTTACTATTACTGATAAATTATAATCCCATTCCTGTTAAAAATGGAATAATCTTTGCAGGTGCATATTATTAATAATGACGGTTGATTACTATTATTATGCCGGAGGACTATCCGGCTGCGCGGATAAAGACCCGTATCGATCGGGAAACCTTGTTATATGTCTATAACGGGGTGTCGTATTATCATGTCTCCCCGCAGATCGTCGGCAATTACCAGGACCCCCCTCCACCTCCTCCTCCTCCCCCACCGCTTGACCCCCCTCCGCCCAATCCGCTCCCGCCCGACTTCCTCGGTGACGAGGAGAGGGAGCTGTTCATTACGCCCAGGCTCCTGCCGAGGTCGGAAACGAAGGTGTTCGGCGAGAAAGAGCTTCTATAATTGGGGGAGGAATACCAGGACGGCGGTTCCCTGTACATTTCCCGGAACGCATCGGCCCACTTGTCTTCGAGTCCGAATACGAGCGCGAAGGGAAGGATCCTGTCGAAGAGCGTCGGGTCGTTCTTCGCCAGGGCTTCGATCCTGTCCTTCTCCGCCCTGTCGATGAATTCCCTGAACCCCAGCAGCTCTTCGTTGAGGAGTGTCCCCTCCCTGGTCTTTCTCGGCATGTACCTCGACGAGATGAGGATTATCAGTCCCGAAAGCGCAATCGAGATTTTCAGAAGGAAGTTGCTGAATAGCACGAACGACAAAACCAGTATTATTATCCCTATCCACTTGTAAATGCCCTTAACCTTCTCCGGGTCGGCAGGAAAATATTTTTTACCGACGAGCTCTCCGTAGAGCGCCTTTTTTATGGGCGGAAGCTCTGTGTAGAATTTGTCCCTGAGAGCCGAGACCAGAACTTTTTCCCTGTTTTTGAAGATGCCGGAAAAGATCTTCACTTCGTGAGGTTTTAATTCACCAGGGCCCGGCTCTTTTGTTTTTAAGAGCCTGTAATCCCTGTCGGCGAAGAAATAGAATTTCGTGCTTTCGATTTCTTCGATCCTGAGATATCCCCTCACCGCGAGGTCGACTATAGTGGATGTGATGTCGAGTATGTCGGCCCTCTCGTCGACGAGCGTCCCCGCTTCTGCGGGGGTCAGGTCCTTGGGCGGCTCATATCTGACGGTGATCACCCCCCTCCCCTCGGGGTCTCTCCCCCGGCTATTCCATATGTACGCTATAACGAAAAAGGTGAGTAACGGGAGACCGAAATACCAGTTGTCGGAAAGGAGCCATATAGCTTTAGTCATTGCCGAGGGTTCCTCGATCGAGCCTTTGGGCAGTCCGACCGCGATGGTCAGTCCCTGACCCGCCCAGAGAGAATTCGTCGCCAGGAAGCTCACGCTATCCGGTGAAATTTTATAATTGCATTCCTTGTCGGTCGAGCCCCTCACCCCCGTATAGCATTCTGCCTCTACGCCGTCACTCGTCCCTGCATCGAAAGAGACCCGGGCGCCCGCCCGCATTATCGGGACCCTCCATTCGTCGCCCGTCACGTTCCAGTAGAGCTCGTCGTGGTCTTCGAAAAACGCTATTGCCCCCATGACCGTATATTCGATCCTGTACCCGTGCACTCCGGTCACCGTCGTATCGGGATCGCCGATCCTGATGTGGATACTTCCCCCGGAGCTGCTGACTTCGTATTTGTACGGGTCTCCGTTAAAATCGGTGACGCTGTTTACGTCGAGCCTGATGCTGTACCTCTTGTAACCGTAGTCGTATTTGTAAGGGATGTCCCTGTATATCCCGTGCCTCTCGGCGTACTGGAAGTCGTACTCTATGTCCTCGCGGACGTTTACGGTGCCGTCCCGGTTTATGGTTATTTCCGAGTGGAAGTTCTTAATTAACTCTGCGCGGGACTCCGCCTGGAATGAAAAGCTCAGGAAGGAGAGGACCAGTAATATCAGGGTCGTTAATCTGCTCATCAGGGAGAATGTCCGTTTCAGACGCGTGCTTGTCTAGCTGAAGCTCACCTGAGGGGCCGTTCTTTCCTCGGCGGATTCGAGCTCGAAATACTCTTTTTTCCGGAAATTGAATATGTTTGCGACGAAGTTGCTCGGCACGGACTCTACCTTCGTGTTCAAGTCCCTCACGACGGCGTTATAGTAGCGGCGCGCGAGCTGGATCTGCTCCTCTATATTGGCGAGCTCCGTCTGGAGCTGTATGAAGTTCTGGTTCGCCTTGAGGTCGGGGTATGCTTCGGCAAGCGCGAAGAGGCTCTTTAGCGTCGATTGCAGAATATTCTCCGCCTGGGCCTTGTCGGCCGGGGAGGAGGCCTGCATCGCCTGGTTTCTCGCCTGAACGACCTTCTCGAACGTCTCTTTTTCGTGCGATGCGTAGCCCTTCACGGTCTCTACCAGGTTCGGAATCAGGTCGTACCTCCGTTTAAGCTGTACGTCTATATCGGACCACGCCTGTTCGCACATGTTCCGCAGTCTTACGAGCCCGTTATAGATACCTACGAACGTCAGGATAACCAGAGCGATTATTACAAGCAGTATGAGAAAAGCCGTCATATGTTTCTCCCTCCGCAATACCCGGATCGATTTATAAAGATTATATGCTGATCGCTAACGCCGGATAAATTATAATTCAATTTGGGCCCGGGGGCGAAGGAATTTATTGAAAACGGGATTTTTATGCGGGATGCCGCCGTTACACCCGCGGGAGCTTTAACGATTCGCCGATGTACGGTTTACCAGAGGGGATTAAACGTTAGGCCCGAGAGTATCTTCGGGTAAAAATATGTAGTTTTATGAGGCATCCTCTCGCCTGTCATAACGACCCCGAATATGTCGTTTGCCCTGAGCTCGGGGAGTATGAAAGCGAGCTTGTACCCGCCGTCCTTCACGAGCCCGATGGCCTCGTCCAGATACTTCGTATAGAAGATGCCGGATTCTTCTTCGTTCAGGATTTTTTTAAACACTATGTCGTGAAGGAGCATCACGCCCAGTCTCGCGTATTCCGGCCGGGCTTCTTTAGGCGAGGATATTCTGTATGCGGATTCCCGGTCGCTCGTAACAACGGCGAATTCTTCGTAACCGATGTCTTCGATCCCCTTCCTGAACGGCATTTTTTCGACCCTGAATTCATCTGCGAGCCTTTCGAGAAACCCGTCCGCCGTGTATTGACCGAGGTTTTTAACGACCCTGTGGGTGGGGTTGATGATAAGACCTTCGCCTTCCCCCCTCGCGATATACATCATCACGTAATCGAAGGGCTCTTCCCCGGACCCGTCTTTAATTCCCCTCTGTATATTCCTGTATTCGAGGGCGGTCTCGTACCTGTGATGCCCGTCGGCGATAAGGAAGCTCATGTCGGCCATCTTCCCTGTTATGGACGAAATCTTCCCGGCGTCCGAAATCTTCCATAGTCTGTTCCTTATGCCGTCCTTATATACGATGTCGAATAAGGGTTTTGCCGGAAGCCCCTCGTCTATCAGCTTCTCTATAGACCCCTCGGGTTCGGAGTAGACCGAGAATACGGGGCTCATATTGGCCCTGCACGCGGTATTCAGTTTAAGCCTGTCGAGCTTGTGTTTGGGAAAGGTCAATTCGTGAGGCAGTATCTTTTTCGTCGAGAAGTCTTCGAGCTTCACCCTGGCGATGAACCCCTTGCGAGTATATCTTTTTCCGTTTTCCTCGAAGTCCTGATAATAGGGATATATGCTCGGCTCCGCGTCCTGTACGAGCGTGTCGTCGAGAAACCAGTCCCTGAAAGCTTTGGCCGACCTTTCATATTTAACATTCCCCTCGCCTTTAGGGAGTATGAGGCGTATTACGTTCAGGGGGTGAGCTTCGTGGAATTCTTCCTGCTCGCGGGGGCTGATTACGTCATACGGGGGGGCCAGGACGCTGCCGAAATCATCAATTTTGTCGGGGTTATATCTTATTCCCTTGAATCCTCTGACCGTCGGCATTAAAAAAACTCCTTTAATTCACGGAAGGTTATGTCTCCTTCCCTTATTATCTCGGGGGGGATCGTTGTCACGTCCACAACCGTGGACCCTTTCGAGGGCGGAATGTTACCAGAATCTATTATAAGTTCAACTTTACCATTGAATGTATCATATATATCATAAAAACCGAGCAGGTTGCCGCCGCCGCTCATGTTGGCGCTCGTCGAAGTCACCGGCCAGTCCAATTCATAGAAAAGCCTTATTACGAAAGGGTGGGCGGAGACCCTCACCGCCGCTTTTCCCGTGCCGGCCGTTATGAGCGCGGGGAGCTTCCCTTTTTCCCATAGTACGAGCGTAAGCGGTCCCGGCCAGAAATTCTCCGCAAGCGCGGCGGCTGTCTCATTGAATTCGACCAGGTCCTCCAGCATTGCTATATCCCTTCCCAATATAGGTATCGGGCTTCCGTGGGGCCGTCCTTTGATATCGAATACCCTCCCAACCGGGCTTTCGCTCGACGCTAGCGCCCCGATCCCGTAGAGGGTCTCTGTAGGGTATATGACCACCCCTCCGCTTTCGACGACAAAGGCCGCTTTCCGGGGCGCTTCCGGGTCGGAATCCTTAATCACTTCGGTCGGAACCATTGATTTATCGATCGCGCTCTATCCCCGGGGCCCCCCTATTCTATGCCAGGTTACTATGGTGCAGGCGAGTGCTTGTTCAAAGCCCTCCGGTTTAGCGGCTGCCCCTATCAGTACTTAACATATCGTCTCTGCCTTTAGTTTTCAAGATTGCGTACGGCATCTTTAATTTATGATTTTCTTTCGGTACAATATATCGTTTAAACTTGACAAAGCAGTCGATATGGTTATTTTAATTCGCGGCAACAAAACTCATATAGAGTAAACGCAGGATTTCCAGCCATTAACAAATTTCATATAATAACCTTGTAAGGAGGAGGTTTGTAATGAAGGTAAGGCCGTTGCACGATAAAGTTTTAATCCAGAGACTCGATACCGAGGAAACAACGAAGGGGGGTATTATCATTCCCGATACGGCAAAAGAGAAGCCGCAGGAAGGAAAGGTCATAGCGGTCGGGACGGGAAGGATCCTCGAAGACGGTACGAAAAAACCGCTTGACATAAAGAAAGGCGAGAAAGTGCTTTTCAATAAGTACGGCGGGATCGACATCAGTATAGATGGAGAGGATTACCTTATACTCAGGGAAGAAGACATATTAGCCGTAGTCGATTGAATAAATAAAGTCCAAAGAAAACATTTCAGGAGGCGTATAAACCATGGCAGCGAAGGAAATAAAATTTGAGAGGGCGGCGCAGGACGCGATACTGAAGGGCGTAAACACGCTAGCGAACGCGGTGAAGGCGACGCTCGGGCCGAGGGGCCGGAACGTGCTTATAGAGAAGACATTCGGGGCTCCCGTAGTGACGAAGGACGGGGTCACGGTGGCGAAGGAGATAGAGCTAGAGGACAAGTTCGAGAACATGGGGGCGCAGATGGTGAAGGAAGTAGCGTCCCGTACGAGCGACGTGGCAGGGGACGGGACTACTACAGCGACAATACTTGCGCAGGCTATATTCCGTGAAGGTATAAAGCTCGTAGCGGCGGGGCACGACCCGATGAAGCTGAAGAGAGGCATAGACAAGGCTGTGGAAGTGGTGGTGGAGAGCATAAAGAAGCAGAGTAAGCAGATAAAGAGCCGCACCGAGATAGCGCAGGTGGCTACGGTATCCGCGAACGGGGACGCTACGATAGGGAACATCATAGCGGACGCTATGGAGAAAGTAGGGAAGGACGGGGTAATAACGGTGGAAGAGGGGAGGAGCCTGGAGACTGAGCTCGACATCGTGGAGGGCATGCAGTTTGACAGGGGGTACCTGAGCCCGTACTTCATAACGGACCCGGAGAAGATGCACATAGAGCTGGAAGACCCCGTGATACTGATGTTCGACAAGAAGATATCGAATATGAAGGACATGGTACCGCTCCTGGAAGAGGTAGCGAGGAGCACGAAGCCGCTGTTGGTAATGGCGGAGGACATAGAGGGTGAGGCCCTTGCGACGCTAGTTGTTAATAAGCTCAGGGGCACGTTAAAGGCCGCTGCGGTAAAGGCTCCCGGGTTCGGGGACAGGCGTAAGGCGATGCTCGAAGACATAGCCGTGCTCACAGGGGGCAAGGTAATAGCGGAAGAGGCGGGGATGAAGCTCGAGAACACGAAGCTCCAGGACCTTGGGAGGGCGAAGAAGATAGTAATAGACAAGGACAATACGACTATAATAGGCGGAGCGGGGAAGAAGGGGGAGATAGAGGGGAGGATAAAACAGATAAAGGCGCAGGTGGAAGAAGCGAGCGGGGAGTACGACAGGGAGAAGCTCCAGGAAAGATTGGCGAAGCTCGCCGGGGGAGTCGCGGTGATACGCGTGGGGGCTGCTACGGAGGCCGAGATGAAGGAGAAGAAGGCCAGAGTGGAGGACGCTCTTAACGCTACCCGTGCCGCAGTGGAAGAGGGCATAGTGCCCGGGGGCGGAGTTGCGCTCATAAGGGCTATAAAGGCAGTAGACGGGTTCCAGGGGGCGGACGACGAGGAGAAGGCAGGGGTGAGCATAGTGAGGAGGGCGCTCGAGGAGCCTCTCCGGGGTATAGCCACGAACGCCGGGTGGGACGGATCGATAGTGGTGGGGAAGGTGAGCGAGGAGAAGGGGTCAAACGGGTTTGACGCCGCCAGGCTGGAATACTGCGATATGATAGAGGCGGGGATAGTGGACCCTGCCAAGGTAACGAGGACCGCGATGCAGAACGCGTCTAGCGTAGCGGGACTGCTCCTTACGACGGAAGCCCTTATAGCCGAGAAGCCTCAGTCGAAGGAAGAGATGGGGGGCGGAGGCGGCGCGGGTGGAATGGGGGGCATGCACCCCGGCATGGGCGGCATGATGTAATCCGTAATCCAAAAGAGAATAAAAAGAATATAAAGCTCAAAGGCGGGCGTTCCCTCCGGAATCGCCCGCCTTTTTTTTAATATCCCTTGAGCGTGCGCCCGCCCCCGATTTATAACGGCTCTAAAGTGTGTTATCTTTTCCCGAAGCGTGCTCAACTTCCACCTCGTAAAATCACAGATCGACTCGATGATAAGGGAGCGTAAGGACTTCGCCTGTGAGCTTACGGATAAAATAACTCTCGCCAAAGAGGAGTTGAAGCTTAAATCGGAGGACTGGGAGGAGCTCTCCCGGAAGGTCGAGGAGAGCAGGACCTCCTGGCTCGTAGCCGGAATTTCCTCGCCGCCCGCGAGCGCGCACCCCCTTCCCGAGCGCCCCCGTAACTACACCGCCCTGTCCTCGGACGGTTCTCAGATATTCCCCGACAGGCACGAGGCTCTGCCCTGTTACCTTATCAACATCAGCTCGATAGCGCTCACATACGGCGATAATGCGGGGGCCATGCTCGGTTCGGGGCCGTCGCTCTTCTACAGGGACGAGGACAGGTTCACCATATGGGGAGGGAAAAAGATACCCGCCGACAGTGAAGTTATATCGCTCAAGAGAACGCTGATGGAATTCGAGAGAATCCTTCAACTTGTAAAAGGTAATGAAGCGGACGGAAACACTATCGCCCTTTCCGACGGGACGCTCATTCTCTGGAGACTCGAGGCCTCCCCGCCCGACTTCAGGGACGGCATCATGGTCCCGTTCCTCCGCATATTGGATGAATTCAGGACCCTCCGGGTTCCCGTAGCGGGATACATAAGCTATCCCGGGAGCACCGACGTGATAAATGCGCTCAGGGTGGGTCTATGTCCCGAGAAGGTGAGCTTCTGCAACCAGTGCCCTTATACGGAGCTCCCCACACTCCCGTGCTCTCCGATCGAGGGGCTCACGGACAGGTTCCTATTCTCGACCGTGCTCGATACCGGCGAAGCGTCCACTGTTTTCAAAAGCTCGTCGAAGATACTGGAGATGTACGGAGAGCACCATATTTATTTCTTCTATATAAATATCGGCGAGGAAATAGCCAGGGTCGAGGTCCCGAAATGGGTCGCCGAGGACGGCAGGCTGCTATCGCTCGTACACACGCTCGTATACGACCAGGCGAAAAAAGGGAAGGGTTATCCGGTGTCGATCGCCGAGGCGCACGAGCAGGCGGTGGTGAAGGCGAAGGACAGGGATTTCTTCTTTTCTCTTATAAGGGAGGCGATGGTCAAGTCCGGTTTCGCGGTTACAGTATCGAGGAAAGGGTTGTCCAAGAGGGTTCCGGGCGTATGAGCGGTTATATAGGAGAAGTCGTGGAATCGGGTACGAAGGGGTTCGTCGCGCGGTCCCCCAGGGTGGGGGAGGCCCCTTCCTTCGGGAGCTTCGTGAGGACGGACTCAGGCTCCCCCGTTTACGGGCTCGTCT
>Ga0187894_10005665_pt1 | contig 12616 bp, 10 predicted proteins | sample GBC1701081metaG_FD_136650 | JGI IMG/M metagenome (GOLD analysis project Ga0187894, IMG submission 136650) | White microbial mat communities from a lava cave in the Kipuka Kanohina Cave System on the Island of Hawaii, USA - GBC170108-1 metaG ... | reverse complement strand
GGACACACTACGATAAAAGCAGCGATTGAGTAAGCCAGCACGCGAGGCCGCGTGCGCTCCCAGGGGCAACGCCTTTTCGATATAGACTTTGATTTTGAAGGACTTTTATTTGCACACGCTTCACAATTTGACAGAGTTTTATCTCAAATTTAGTTTGCGTCCACAGCCCTCGTAGTACCAGCTTCAGTCGGAATCCTTGAGTTAGAGCTATGTTTCGGCTGAAGCCGGTACAAGGAGACTACGAGCTGAGTTATAACCCCCTCCCCCCATTTTCCATTTTAGAGTAATTTTCATTCTTGTGTGCGAGTCTCGCATCTTGGTATTCGCGATGACAGGCGCGTTAATAGAACGCGGATGACGCGAATCCGGCGGATCAGCGCGAATAACCGGTACACCGACACATTTGCGCGCGGGCGGCGGCGCGAGTTAGATTCTCCCCGCCTATGCAAACACAACTCACAGACGACCCTTTCTGGCCGCGGGCCTCCGCCTGGCTGGCTGGCGCGCATGCCGAAAAGACGCTGGGCGCGTTGGCCGTGCTCGGCGCTCCGTTGCGGCTCGGTTCCATTACGCCGGGGCGGTGCGATCTCGCTCCTTCCGCCGTGCGCGCGATTCTGCGCAAGTTCAGTTGCTACGACATCGAATCCGACGCCGATCTACATTTGATCGAAGCGCGCGATCTGGGCGACCTGCCGCTGGCTGATCTGAAGCTCGAAGACGCTTTCGAGCCGTTGAGGGGCGCCGTCCGCGCCGCGCTCGCCGGCGCCGGGGCGGTTGTGGTGCTTGGCGGCGACAACGGCGTAACGCGCGCGGGCGTTCACGGCGTTGCGGGTTCGCTCGCCAATTCCCTGAAAAGCTGCGGTCTGATCACCTTCGACGCTCATTTCGATCTGCGCGATCTGTCGAACGGATTGACCAATGGAAATCCCGTGCGGGCCTTGCTGGCTGACGGATTGCCGGGCGAGAACATCGCCCAAATCGGCATTCAACCTTTCGCCAACTCGCAAACCTACGCGCAGGTGGCGAACGACGCCGGGATCACCGTCGTGACGATGAGCCAGATACGGGCGCACGGCGTCGAGCGGTTGTTGACCGAATCGCTCGATTACCTGTCGGCGCGCGTCGAAAGCATCTACGTCGATCTTGACGTTGACGCGCTCGACCGGAGCTTCGCGCCCGCGACTCCGGGCTCGCGTCCCGGCGGATTGACGCCTTACGAATTGCGCCGCGTGGCGTGGTTGTGCGGGGCGAATCCGAAAGTCCGCGCAATCGATCTGGTCGAAGTCGACCCGACGCAGGACATCGCCGACGCGACGGTGATGGCGACGGCTTCGTGCCTGCTTTCGTTCGCTTCCGGATTGTTGGCGCGATACTGATGAATAGATCACTCGCCATTATCGGGGCTTCTCAACTCGTCACGCTGGCCGGGCCGCGCCGCCCGCGCATCGGTCAAGAGATGCGCAAGCTGTCAATCATCTGCGACGGCGCGATGCTGGTTCGCGACGGACGCATTGTTCAAACCGGCGCGCTGAGCGAGATCGAGCCGTTGATTGACGCCGATTGCGAAGTCGTTGACGCCGCGGGGCGCGTGGTGACGCCGGGTTTCGTTGACGCGCACACTCATCCTGTTTTCGCGGGCGCCCGCGCTGATGAGTTCGAAATGCGCGCAGCGGGGAAGACTTATCAGGAAATTGCGGCGGCGGGCGGCGGAATCAAATCGACAGTTCGCAAAACCCGCGCGGCCAGCGAAGAAGAATTGTTCCTGGCGTCGAAGCGCTACTGCGAATGGTTCCTGCGCGCGGGCACAACGACGGTTGAAGCGAAATCGGGCTACGGATTGACGGTGGAAGACGAGATGAAAATGCTGCGCGTGATTCGCAGACTCGACGCCGAAACCGCGTTACGTTATGTCCCGACATTCCTCGGCGCTCATACCGTGCCTGATGATTACAACGACAACCGACCGGCCTACGTTGATTTGATCGTGAACGAGATGATCCCGCTTGTCGCGCGGGAAGGCCTGGCTAAATTCTGCGATGTGTTTTGTGAGGTTGGCGCTTTTGACCCGGATGAATCGAGACGGATTTTGCTTGCGGCAAAGAATCATGGGTTGAAGCTGCGAGTCCACGCAGACCAGCTTTCGCTCAGCGGCGGATCGGAGTTGGCCGCTGAGCTTGGCGCGATGACGGCGGATCATCTGGAACACGCCGGTCAATCTCAAATCTCAAATCTCAAATCAGCCAACGTCCAACCAGTCCTGTTGCCGGCTTCCGTCTTGATGATCGGATCGCGGCGTTATCCGGACGCGCGCGCGATGATTGAAGCGGGATTGGCCGTCGCGCTGGCCACCGATTTCAATCCGGGATCGTCACCCACGCCTTCGATGTTGTTCGTCCTGACACTGGCCTCGACGCAGATGAAGATGTCGCCCGCGGAGGCTCTTACCGCGGCGACGATCAATGCGGCCTACAGTCTGGAGTTGGGAGATGAGATCGGATCGCTGGAAGCGGGCAAGCAGGCGGATTTCGTAATTCACGATTGCGAGGATTATCGAGAACTCGGCTATTTTGCGGGAATCGAGCACCCAGTAAGCGTGTTCGTGAAAGGGCGGCCCGTCTGAATAGAATACGGATTAAACGGATGCGACAGATCAAAAAGGAACTTTTCAGAAAGGCTCTGATCTCGACGGGCTTCCATGGCGGGCCAACCGCAGCTCAAGATGCCGCTTCACGTCGGGCCATTCATTCGCGAGGATGCTATAGAGCACACTGTCGCGCGCCGTCCCATCGCGTCGAGCCAGGTGATGGCGGATGACGCCATCCTTCTTGGCGCCCAATGCCTCAATCGCTCGCTGCGAGGCGAAGTTGAAATTGTCGGTGCGCAGGCCGACCACTTTGCACCCGAGCGTGTCGAACGCGTGACCGAGCAACAACAGCTTGCAGCCGGTGTTGACGTGGCTGCGCTGCCAGCGCCTTCCGTACCAGGTATAACCGATCTCGACGCGATCGATCGCGGCTACGATGTCGTGATAGCGCGTGCTGCCGATGATCGCGCCGCTCGACGCCTCGCGTACCACCCACGGCAGCATCTGCCCGTCCTTCTGACCGGCGAGCGCGTCGGCGATGTATGCGCGCATCCGCTCCGGTCCCGGAACCGAGGTGAACCACAACTCCCAGAGCCTGCCATCAGCCGCCGCGGCGGCCAGCCCGTCTTGATGTTCATAAGCCAGAGGCTCCAGCCGAACGCCGTGGCCTTCAAGTGTGAGAGGGTGGATCTCGATCATATTGGTTTTCTACGTTGTTACGCTCTGCGGAGCGGAGCGACCAATCGCGCTTATGACCCAAGCGCGGTAAAAATAATTTTTGCCGGAGTGTCGATTCCGGCACTCGTCGTTCGATTAACTAACAGAGGCGAACAAATGAAATATATGCGGGATTGTCGGCAACGTAACGCCCGCATCGAACCGAAGCGAGATTATCAATCAAACTTTTCGCTTGAATCAATAGGAGATAACGCAATGAGGCCAGTTGAAAACAAGGGAACGCGGATCAAGAATTATGCGCTGTGGACTGTTCAATGGTTGCTGGCGCTGCTCTTTCTCTGGGCGGGCGGGATAAAGCTGGTCCTGCCGCTGGAGGCGCTTAAAGGACCGGTGGAGCTGCCGGGACTGTTCGTGCGGTTCATCGGTGTGGCCGAGGCGCTCGGCGGAATCGGCTTGACCCTCCCCTGGCTCCTGCGCATTCAGCCGGTCTTGACGCCCCTGGCCGCCGCCGGGTTGGTAATCATCATGATCGGCGCGACGGTGATCACGCTGATGAGCGGCCCTGTAGCGTTTGCGCTGTTGCCAGCGATAGTGGGGATACTCTCGGCTTCCGTCGCCTACGGCCGTTGGCGAACTGCGCCGTACCGCAAGACTGTTGAGAGTGTTGATTGACGGGCGGACAGTACTATGGACCTCAAGAAAAAGAAGTTTGTAGTCCCGCCTTTAGGCGGCAGGTTTCGCCGGCCAACGCTTCCGCCTGAAGGCGGGACTACGAACTTCTTTTTCTTAAAGTCTATATATCTCCTCTAGCGAACGGCGATGCGCACTGTATTGGCGGTTTTGCCGTCTACCGTGATCACCACATCCACCTCACCGCGCCCGGCGAGCGAGCGCGACAGGCGCGTGTTGATCTGGTCGAGACCTGTAAGGCCCCCGACTTCTCCGGCATAAAGCACTTCGTTAAACACGCCGCCGATCGAGCAACTCACGGCGCTAAGCGCGGCGCGGAACCTCAGCCCAGCGCCATAAAACACCAGAAAGACCTGATCGGTTGCGGGGCCGAGGTCTATCGGCGCTGCGACATAGCGGTTTAACGCCGCGTCGAACGTGACAATGGGTTCGAAGCTCTGCGACCCGTTCGCCCTGATGCGCAGCGCGAGAGCGGAGGCGAGGCCTTGCCCGCTCCCATCCGCCGAAAACATGCCGGGCGAGACATTGGCGATCTCGATGGCGCCCTCCGCTTGCTTACGCGTGGCGCCGTTCCGCCTCGCCTCAGAGAGAAATTTTCTCCAACCGATCAGGCCATTATTTGCAGGCCTCTGCTTGAGGATTGCTTTGACAGACAAGCTTCCGCAAAGCGTCGAGCTGTTGTTGTTGTTTATCGATCAGGTTTTGTTGCTCTTTGACGGCGTTGAGCAAAACGATGGCGATGCGATCGTACTTCACGCCCTCTACGGCGCCTTTGTCGTTGTGTATGACCAGGAGCGGTTCAACGGCGGCGACATCTTCAGCGCCCAGGCCGAGGTCGCGCATCCCGCCGTCTTTCCAGGTGAATGAAATCGGATTTAAGCGATTGACAAGGTATAGACGCCGTCCGGGTAGTTGCCTCCTGGTTGCGGCGAGACCCGATAGCCTCGTGTCTCATCGCCAGTAATAAAATTGGAGGCCAGTCGTGACTCAGCTCATACTGAAAGAGGCGAAAAAACGCCTCAGCGACGGGCCGTCCCTTCACTTGCTACTGGCGCCGGGCGCCAAAACATGTCGCGGATTTTGTTCGGGGGAGATTATTGAGGCGGAAATTTTTAGGATAGCGGCTGTAGCGGCGAAGCTCACTGCCACTCGCCCTGGATGACGAACCCCGCCCAGTAGTAAGGCTCCGGCCATCGCGAGCTTCTCGACATTTCGAGCTGCGCCGCGCGCAGGGCCGCCGCCGGCCGCAGCCCTTCTTTCAACATCCCGCGATAGAAATACCGCATCAGTTGCGCGGTCGCCTGATCGTCCACCTGCCAAAGGCTCGCCACGACGCGCTCGGCGCCGGCGTACATAAACCCGCGCGTCAATCCGATGAGGCCCTCGCCTTTGATCTCCCTGCCGAGAGCGGTCTGGCAGGCGCTCAGCACCACGAGGTCGGCGGGCAATCGCAGGTTGAAGATTTCGCGCATCCGCAGGAATCCGTCCTGCGGTTTTCCGTGTTCATCCACGAGCGAAAGCACGAGACCCGAGAGTTCGGGATGTTCGCTGTTGATCAATCCGTGCGTGGCGAAATGGACGATGCGGTACCGGCTCAACTCGCCGCTTGCAACCAGAGCGCGGTTGGCCGCGAAGCCCGTGGCTTTGAGCATTGAATTTCTGGGGGCAAGCTTCGTGATGTAGCCGGCTTCCTCATTGGAAAATACGAGGCGGCCGAAGCCGTCGCGCCCCGATCTGCCGCCAAGGAAGCTCCGGGCCGAACGCGCAAGTTCCGATGGCGCCAGGGAAGCGGCGGATGAAGATTCCGCTGATCGTGCGCCGGCCATCAATCCATTTGCGGAAGCCTTCTTCCTTGCGGCCGCCAGCCGTGGGTCGCCGGTTTCGAAGACCGGATCAGCCAGCGCCGCCAGCGTCTTCGACGCCGCTTGACGCCCGGCGGCTTCGCGCCGGATGAGGGCGAGCGCCGAGGCTGATGGAAGATTCACGACTTCGTGATTAGCGATAAGCAGGACAGAGGGACGGAGGGAGGGAGGGACGGACGGAGAGACGGAGGGACGGAGGGACGGAGAGACGGAGGGATGGAGAGACCGAGAGTGTTTATCCTCTGTCCCTCGCTCCCTCCGTCCCTCCGTCTCTCCGTCTCTCCGTCCCTTCGTCTCTCCGTCCTCTATCTCTGGCAGCGGCAATATGGCAAACGGCAGGTATTCCAGCGCGCCCGCCGCGACGACGGCCAACCGCTTGCTTTTCCACTCGCGCCGGAGTTGGGCGCCGATTGGTTCGAGCAACATCCGGCTCAGGTTTGCTGACTCGGTCCGCAATTCGGCGTCGGATTCCGCGACCCGCTTTTGTCGCTCAGCCTCGGCCAGATCCGGTTTCGGTTGGCGCGCCGTCAGCAATCCGTAAATTTTGCGAGAGGCCGCTTCGATCTCGGCGCGCGGCGGAAGTTTGAAGCTGGCGAACGAATCTGTCGTCACCGCCCACAACCAGCTCTGTTTTTCGCCGAGCGCGTATTCGAGCAGCACGGTGTTTTCATCGAGCGCTTGTTGTATTTCCGACGCGGCGAGCGGCTCTGGTTGGGTTAGCGCGGCATAGCGCGGGCTGGAAGAGCGGATCTGCGCTTCGACCTGTTGAAGTCGCGTGGCCAGATCGTTGATCTCGTTGGCGATGGATTCGGCCTGTCTTTTCGTCCGTTCATTGTTCCCGAGCTTTTTCCAGGCCTCGTCTTTGGCGTTCAATCGTTCGAGCAGGTCGCGCTCTTTTTCCAGCAAAGCGGGGTCCGCTCCCTGGCGAATCCGCGCGTGCGATTCGGCCAGCAGATCGAGGAGGCCGCGGGCGCGGGCGCGTTCGCTGAATTGCAATGCGGTTCGTTCATAACCTTTCCCCGGTTCTTGACCGTGCATTTGCATCAGCAGGTCGACGTAGCTTTCATAAATCCGCTGCCTGCCCGCCATGTACGTGGATCGCAACTGATGGCTGCCGGCTTTGACGCGCAACGACTCGGCCATCTCGATGGCTCGCTCGATCCGACTGCGCGCCGAAACAAGATCGCCGCCATCCAGCGCAAGCTGGCCGAGCGCGTGCAAAGCGGTCAGTTCGCCGGCCGGATCACCGATTTCGCGGTAGATCGCAAGCGCGGCTTCGCGCGATTCGGCTGCTTTCTTTTTCTCGCCGGTTCGTTCAAAAACCCGGCTGAGCGCGGTGAGCGTTGTCGCCTTATTGATGCGGTCGCCGCTGTGCTGGCTGATCATCAGCGCGCGATTGCAGGCGTCCGACGCTTTCTCGTATTCACCCAGGGAAGAATAGACCTTGCATAACAAGGTCAGGCTGCCTGCTTCGACGCCACGATGGTTTATGGCGCGGCTGATCTCGAGGGACTGATTGGCGTATTCAAGCGCCTGCAGGTTATTTCCCGACAGTGAGTGAAAGTAACCGGCATTGGATAGATAAAGCGCCTCTCTGGATTTTTCTCCGGCGTTTCTGACCAGAGGCAACGCCTGGAGCATATACTCGACCGACTTTTCCGGGTCTCCGATACTTTCCCAAAGCCAGGCGAGATTATTCAATGCGGCCGCTTCGTCGCGGCGTCTGGCAAGAGCGCGGAAGCTCGCCAATGCCCGCAGGTGGTGGTCCAGCGCCAGTTGGTACTCGCCCAGCCGGGTGTAAACGGCTCCAATGTTATCCAATGTAATCGCCCTGGACCTTCCCTCTTCTTTCTTCAGTTCCAGGCTCTTCAGATAATTTTCCAAGGCTCTCCGCGTCTCTCCCAAAGTGAGATAAGCGGCGGCCATGTTGTTCAGCGCGGTCGCTTTCGACGACTCTCCTTCGGGCGTCTGCGGGAACAGCGGTAACGCCTTTTCGTAAAACGCGAGCGCCTTCGCATATTCGCCGGCCCGGTGATTCACAACGCCGAGAGACAGAATGCTTTCCCCAACCATATGTATATCGCCGAGCGATTGCCAAAGTTGTAGCGCCTCCTCGAATTTTTCGGCTACTTTTGACGATTCCTCAATGCTGAGCGCGTTTACGTTCCCCAAAGTATGGTTTGCGTCTTTCGTGATTTGCGCCGCGCGTACGAGGATTTGATCCTGTTCAGTCGCCGGTCTCACGGTCTCGACGGTAAGCTGATAGCGCCCTGGCGCCCCGTCCTTCAAGCGCGGGCGGACAAGGAGATGGTAGTCGCCGTCGGATTTGGCGATGAATAGAACCTTTCGGATTCGGTTCTCATAGACCGGCTCGGAAAACTCTTCCAGCTTCCGCTTGTCCGGGCCAACCAGGATCACGAGGACATCAATCCCTTTCTGCTGGATGAAGGCCTGAAAAAACTGCCCCGCCGCAAGCGCGATCCGGTATGGGTGCGTCTGTCGCCCGGAAATCTCCAACTCGATTGGCGCGCCCGGCGTGAGCATCCGGACTTCTTCGGATTGATTAGGAGATTGCTGCGATTGAAGCCTCGCGGCGCTGGCGGCGGATGGCGACGAGAGAATTGATAACCCAACCAGTAGAGAGCAAAGACAAGCGATCGCCAGAAGGTATTTCATAATCGATGTCCCAAGAGAACACACGAACCTCTTTGCCAACCGCCGCCGCGAAAATTTAGAATGCGGCGAATCGACCGGCCGGCGAAGAAGCTAAGCGATGCGGGCCGGAAAAGTCTTCAAGAACGCCTTCAAGTAATCTTCAAGTAGTTTTCAAGTGAGGTATGTCCCAAATTTCCAGCGAGTTGTATGAGTTCGCCGCGTTTCGTTTGGACGCCGCCGAGCGTGTATTGTGGCGCGGCGAAGAGATGGTCGTGTTGCCGCCGAAGGTCTTTGACACCTTGCGGACGCTGGTTAAAAAGGAAGGCAACGTCGTTTCGAAGTCGGAATTGATGGAGGCGATCTGGCCGGGCGCTTTTGTCGAAGAGAGTAATTTGTCGCAGAACATCTATACGCTGCGGCGCGCTCTTGGCGTTGACGAACAGGGCAGGCAGTTTATCGAAACAGTCCCGCGCAGAGGCTACCGGCTCGCGGTTCCCGTTAAATTAATAGAGGCGGCGACTCAAACGCAGGTTGCGCCACCATCAGCGCGGGATGTTCGTCCGCGCTCCGCTTCGCGTTTCGTATTATTGGCCGGCCTGGGCGTTTTGATTTTGTCCTCTCTCTTTGGGCTTGGCTTTGGAGTTTATCAATTCGTCAACCGGCGCGGCGAAGCGGAGAAAATCGCGCCGATCGAACATGTCCGTTTTCAAAGATTGACTGACAGCGGCGATGTCGTTTTCCCGACCATCTCCCCTGACGGCGAACTATTGGCTTATGTGCGGCTCGAAGAGCAGCAGGGAAGCGTCTGGGTCAAGCAGCTCGCGACGGGCAATGCCGTTCAAACTCTGGCGCCGTCGCGCAAGGGCTATCGGTCCCTGGCCTTTTCACCCGACGGTAAATACTTACTCTTCCGCGAAGAAGCGGACCCCGGAGCGATACTTCAGACATCGGTTTTCGGCGGCGCGCCGAAGAAAGTCGCGGACAATGTTTGGAGCGATTTCAGCGTCTCGCCCAACGGCAAACAACTCGCTTTCGTTCGACGCGACGCGGGGAGCAACGCGCATTCGCTGATTGTGTCAAATATAGAGGACGGCGGCGCCCGCGAGTTGACCCGCGAGTTGACCCGCGAGTTGGTTGGACGGCAATCAAGGCTGAGTGAAGGAGGAGTCGCTCCCGCCTGGTCGCCCGATGGCGCAAAACTCATTCTTATCGCCAGGTCACGACAACAAGATCTTCCCGCGCTCCTGATCTTCGATGTAGTTACAGGTCAGGAAACAGAGTTGAAGACTCCGCGCTGGCGCGCTATCTCGCGGGTTTTGTGGACGCCGAACGGCAGGCATTTAATATTCTCGGCGCGCGCGGCCGACGAGTCATATTCGCAGGTGTGGATGCTCGATTATCCTGACGGCGCCGTCCGCCGCTTGACCAATGACCTCGAAAGTTATTTCTGGCTCAGTCTTTCCGCTGACGGACGGAAGCTGGTCACGCGGCAACAGAGAATCGTTACGCATTTGTGGCTCCTCGCCGGCGCCGACGTGAAAAAGGCCAGGCAGTTGACTTTCGGCGGACGCAATCTCGACGGTTATGTCGGACTCGCCTGGACGCCGGACGGCAAGATTGTTTTTAGCGCGTTCGAAAACAACGTCACAGACCTTTATTCGATGAACCCGGACGGGAGCGAACGAGTCCAACTGACCGCGAACGCCGGACCGGATAACGACTATCCAGCAGTCCCGCGCGACGGGGGCCATATCGTTTTCACCTCGAATCGAGCCGGCGCGAGGCAAATCTGGCGAATGGACATTGACGGACGTAATCAGAAGCAACTGACTTTCGGCGAAGGACAAAAAGATAGCGCGCACTACGCCGCTTTATCGCCTGATGGCGGGGAAGTCTTCTTCATCAAACGAGGCGCTGGTCCCGCGACGATTTGGAAAGTTTCCATTGAAGGCGGAACTCCTGTTCCAGTTTCGCGTCTGACCGGCGCCACGACCGACGGTTTCCTGTCAATCTCGCCTGACGGCAAGTGGCTGGCTTATCATCACGTCTCGGCTGGCCTGAAGCCTCTCGAAGAACGCAGGTTGTGGATCGGAGTGCTGCCGGCGAGCGGCGGCGACGAGCCTAAGCTGTTCGATCTGCCAATGCGTCGCCCGATAACTCAATGGTCAGCCGATTCCGCCGCGTTTGATTACGCCGCCGGAACATTCAACTCTTCCAGTTTGTGGCGGCAACCAACGGGCGGCGGCGAGCCGCAAAAGCTATGTGATTTTCCCGACCGCATATTCAACCTCGCCTGGTCGCGCGATAGGAAGAACCTCGTCGTCTCGCGCGGCAAACAACAAGGCGACGCCATCTTGATTACCAATCTGCCTTAAGATTATTCCCGGATGACGCGGAACGAATACCGGTTGATCACCTGGGTTTCGCCCGCGCTATTGGCGCCTGTCAACGTCAGGATGTAATCGTTGAATGGAAGTTTGCCGGCCGGAATATTGACGATCACTTTGCCCGCGCGTGATTTGATCTGCCGCTGGCTCCAGACCGTTTGGCCATCGACCGTTTTGACGCCGACCTGTAGGCTTTGCCAATCGCCGGATTGAAGCTTCAATTGCAATTGCGCCTGATCCGCGTTCAGCGGCAACTCGAGTAATTGTCCTTCGCCCCCGCGCACGCCGATGGGCGATAGCGCGAAGGAGAAGATCGTTAAAGCGGATGGCGCCGGACTTTGAACGGGATTCGCTTCGGTTTGCTGTTTTCGCAACCGTTCGAGTTCCGCCGAGAGTTGGTCGCGCTCCGATTGCTCGACCTCGATCCGGCGGGCGAGTTCCCGCTCCCGATTTTGACGCGCGACATTGTCCGTCTGAAGGTCGCGAAGTTCGCCGCGCAGCCGCGCCCTTTCGACCAGCAGCCAGATACCGCCCGCCATCAGCAACAGCATTCCCGCCACCATCGCGAATTGCCAGGCGGGCGAAGGCCGCAACCAGTCGGTCAGTCTTTTCAAGAAAGAAGTCCGGGTTTCCGGCTCGTTGTGGGCGCGCGCGGATTCGTCCGCAGCGGCGAGCAGCTTCCTGGCGATCGCCACCCGCTCGCGGCGCCTTGGCGATTGCAGGTAGTTTCGCTCGAACATCTCCCGCTCGCCGCGCGACAATCGGCCTCGCACATAACGATCAACCAGATCGTTCTCCGCGGCCCAGACCTCTTCGAATTTCTCCGGGTCGGCGAAGTATTGCCGCTCGACGGCCTCCTCTTCGGTTTCAGGCAGATCGCCGAGCAGATAGCGAGTCATTCGCTCACTCTGTTCCGTAGTTTGCTGCATTTGACGCTTGCCAACTCAAAATTGATTGCGGGATGGGTTTTGAAAGCCGTGACTTCACACGCTCTCACCCATTACTGGCGAATAGCGGCGATCCATGTCGGCCCGATCTCACTTTTTCTTTACGCAACCGGTTGTACACTCTTCAAGCCGGTTACGAATGCGCTGCGCGCGGCTGCGCAGCGCATTGAGCGGAATGCCCAGACGCTCGGCGAGCGCCAGCCGGTGGTTGATCTTCTCTCGTTTCTCCTCGCTGTAATATTGCAGGATCAGGCGCCGGCTTTCGAGCGGCAGTTCTTTCAGGCATCGCTCGAAACACTCCTGCCTTTCGTCACTCTCTTCCGGCTCGGGGGCGCGAAGCGCGCCGGGCGATACCTCTTCAAAGTCCGCCCGTTTGCTCTCCGGGCCTTTCAACTTTTCGAGCAGTATCAGACGGGCTACGCCGTGGCAATATGTGGGGATGTCGCGGATGGGCTCGCCTTCGTGAATTTTGCGGATGACGCGGTTGATCGTCTCGTCGGCGCATTCCTCGGGGAAATGGGCTCCGCGCCAGTCGAAGAATTTCAGCAGCGTCAGGCGCAGGCTTTCGTACTTCTCGCCGGCGCGCTCGGAGTCCGGGTCGAGACAGGCCAGAAACCCGGCCAGAGCCTCTCCGCTCAGTGTCCATTCCGGTTTGGAGACTGAACCTCCGTCCATGCTGACTCTCTCCTGATTCGACCGATTGATGTTCAGTACAGCGTAAACGAAATCCTCTGATATTTTCCTCTCCTACATTTTCCTGTTAAAGATCAGACCAACAGGAAAATGTAGGAGAGGAAAATATCAGAGAACTTT
>Ga0187894_10005664_pt1 | contig 12617 bp, 2 predicted proteins | sample GBC1701081metaG_FD_136650 | JGI IMG/M metagenome (GOLD analysis project Ga0187894, IMG submission 136650) | White microbial mat communities from a lava cave in the Kipuka Kanohina Cave System on the Island of Hawaii, USA - GBC170108-1 metaG ... | reverse complement strand
TGCGCACGGTTTTCAAAGAGCGCGACGGCAAGGTGGCGCAGATCGTTTTGCCGTCGCTTGATCTCGCGCTGCCGATTACTGATCTGAGTGAACTCTCCGGAACCAAAGTCGAGCAGGAGGTCAAACGTCTCGTTGATGCCGGAGCGGAACGGCCTTTCGATTTGGAACACGGACCACTCTTGCGAGCAATGCTGCTGAGAATGTCCGCTGAGGACCACGGGTTTTTTGTGGTCTTCCATCACCTCGTCATGGACGGTTGGTCCATGGACATCTTCATGGATGAGCTGTTGGCGTTCTACGAAGCCTTTTCGGCAAATAAGCCCTCCTCGTTACCAGAACTTCCTCTGCAATATGCCGACTTCGCTGCCTGGCAGCGCAAATGGATCGCGGGAGGTGTCCTGGACGATCAGCTCGCTTATTGGAAGAAGCAACTCAGCGGCGAACTGCCAGTGCTGGAGATTCCAACGGACCATCCGCGACCACCGCGAATGAGCTACCGCGGCGGCGATTCAAGTTTTGAGTTAACGCAAGAGCTGGCCGAGCGATTAAACGAGTTGAGCCACCGTGAAGGGACCACTCTGTTCATGACGCTGATGGCCGCGTTATTGAGCCTGCTCTACGGGTACACGGGGCAGGAAGACATCATTCTCGGCACGGCGGTCGCGGGACGCAATCACGCGGAGATTGAAAACCTCATCGGCTTTTTCATCAATACCCTGGTGCTGCGCACAGACTTGTCCGGGAATCCCAAGTTCAGTGAACTGCTCGGTCGCGTTCGTGAAGTCGCCTTAGGTGCTTACGATCATCAGGACGTGCCCTTCGAAAAGCTCGTCGAAGAGTTGCAACCGGAACGCGACCTGAGCCGGACGCCCTTCTTTCAAGTGATGGTCAGCTTTCAGACCTTGCCGGCCGAAGAACCGACATCGTGCGGGTTGAAAATAACTTCGCAAGACGTCGGCAACCAGACAAGATTCGATCTCGAACTTCATCTATGGGCTGTGCCTGAGGGCCTCGCCGGCACGTTGATCTACAACACCGATCTTTTCGAGCAGCCGACGATTGCCCGAATGCTACGGCACTTTGAAACGCTGTTGGAAGGAATTGCGGCGAATCCGGAAGCGAGGCTGTCAGAGTTGCCGCTGCTGACAAAAGAAGAGCACGAGCAGGTTTGGGAGTGGAACAGGACGAGCAGCGAATATGGCCGCGACGCATGTGTGCAGCACTTGGTTGAAATGCAGGCAGCGCGCCGGCCTGAAGCGGTAGCTGTGAGCTACGGCGCGAAACAGATCAGTTACCGGGAACTAAACACCCGTGCTAACCAGTTGGCCCATTACCTGCGACGACGAGGTGTAGGACCAGGTGCGCGAGTGGGAGTGTTGCTGGAGCGTTCGATTGAGATGGTCGTGGCGCTGCTTGGCATTCTCAAAGTCGGAGGAGCGTATGTGCCGCTGGATGGAAGCAATCCAGCGCCGCGCCTGCGATTCATGTTGGACGACGCCGCAGTGGCGTTGCTGTTGACCCAGCAGGGACAACCGGAAGTCGTGACCGATGGAGAGGCGACGGAGGTTCTCTATCTTGATGAGCGATGGGAACAGTTCGAAAACGAGAGCCGAGAGAATCCCGGGATCTTAATGAGCGCCGAGAACCTTGCCTACGTGATCTACACGTCTGGATCGACAGGGCAGCCGAAAGGAGTGGGCGTGACCCACCGGGCGATAAACCGCTTGGTGCGGAATACCAATTACGTACAACTGAACGAGAGTGATCGCATGGCGCAAGTCTCCAACGCCTCGTTCGATGCAGCAACGTTCGAGATTTGGGGAGCCTTGGTCCACGGCGGGCAGTTGGTGGGATTCGAGAAAGAAACGGCGTTGTCGCCCACTGAGTTCAAGCAAGCGCTTGCGGAGCACCACATCAGCGCGATGTTTTTGACGACGGCGCTATTCAATCAAATAGCTCAGAGCCTGCCTGAAACCTTTGCGCCGTTGCGATACCTGCTGTTTGGTGGTGAAGCAAGTGATCCGCAGTCGGTGCGCCGGGTGTTGGAGCGCGGAAAGCCGCAGCACCTGTTGCACGTCTATGGTCCAACCGAGAGCACGACGTTCACGACCTGGTACGAAGTGAGAGACGTGGAGGCCGGAGCGCGAACGATTCCGATCGGGCGGCCGCTCTCAAACACCGAGGTTTGGATACTCGATCGGCACGTGCATTTGGCGCCGGTGGGAGTAGCCGGCGAACTCTACATCGGCGGAGATGGGTTGGCTCGCTACTATTTGCGCCGGCCGGAGTTAACGGCTGAGAAGTTTGTGCCTCATCCTTTCAGTGCCGAGCCTGGCGCGCGACTTTATCGGACTGGCGATCTGGTGCGTTATCTGAGCGATGGAAACATTGAGTTTCTCAAGCGCATGGACCAGCAGGTGAAGATACGCGGTTTCCGTATCGAGCTGGGAGAAATTGAGGCGGCACTGCAAGACCATCCGGCGGTCCGCGAGAACATTGTCATCGCCCACGAAGAGACGCCCGGCGAGAGGCATCTGGTGGCCTACGTCGTTACAGATCCCGACCTTCAACCAGCGACTGAGCCAGGCACAGATCACGCGACGAACGATCCAGAGCGCGCGACGTTTGCGCCTCAACTCATTCCTGAGCTCCGCAACTGGTTGCGCGCACGCTTGCCGGGTTATATGACGCCATCCGATTTCGTCGTCCTTGACGAACTGCCGCTCAACGCCAATGGCAAGGTTGACCGGCACGCGTTACCCGTACCGGCTGCTGCCAGACAGATCACCGAAGAGATATTCATCTCGCCGCGCACTCCTGAGGAAGAGAAAGTAGCTGAGGTCTGGGCCGAAGTGCTCGACGTCCGGCCAATTAGCGCGGAGGCTAATTTTTTCGATTTGGGCGGGCATTCACTGCTGGCGATTCGAATCATTAATCGCATTCGCGAAAAATGGGGCGTTGAGTTGCCACTGCGATTGCTGTTTGACTCCCCGACTGTTGCCGCACTCGCCAACCATCTCGCCACCTTGCAAGGCACGCAAGACGATATCAGCCGGTTTGGTGAGATGTTGGAAACGCTCTCCTGTCTTTCGGAAGACGAAACGAAAACGCTGCTGCAACCAGAAGAAGCCTAGAGATTGTCGGTAGTGAGGTTGCACGAGTAAGGGAAGCCCAAGGACATGAGCAAGATTGCGGAACGGATCGCGAAACTGTCGCCCAACAGGCAGGAGTTGCTATCGCGACTCTTGAAACAAGGTCAAATAAATCTATCGCAAGCTGTGATCATGCCGCGCGTTCGCAGCTCGAACCACGCTCCGCTTTCATTTTCACAGCAACGACTTTGGCTCTTCCTGCAATTAGATCCAGATAACATTTCCTACAACGTGCCGGAGGCCCTGCTTCTCAAGGGTCAACTCAATGTCCCGGCTTTGGCTCAAAGTTTCAGCGAGATTGTGCGCCGGCACGAAATACTGCGCACTATTTTTCAGGTCGTGTCGGGAGAGCCGGTGCAGGTGATCGCGGCGCCTCAACCGATCGCCCTGGAAGTAATCGACCTGACACCACTACCGTGGCCGGAGCGCCAGAAAACAGCGCAGCAACTCATTAATAAGGAGGCGGTGCGGCCTTTTGATCTTGCCCGCGGTCCGCTGCTGCGCGTGAAACTGCTGAAGCTCGAAGATGCTGAACATGCGCTGCTCATGACGCTTCATCACATCGTCAGCGACGGCTGGTCGTCCAGCCTGATGGTGCACGAACTAACGACGCTCTACAAAGCCTTCAGTTTTGGTCAGAACTCACCACTTCCAGAATTGCCGATTCAATACGCTGACTTCGCTATGTGGCAACGCGATTGGCTCAGTGGCGAAGTGCTTGAAGAACAACTCAGCTATTGGCGTAAGAAATTGAGTGGCGCACTGCCGGTCCTGGAGTTACCGGCTGACCGTTTACGTCCTGCCATTCAGCGTTATCAAGGCGCGACTGAAGGCCTCGATCTACCGGAAACACTGAGCCGGAAACTAAAGGATCTCAGTAATGATCAGGGCGCGACCCTGTTCATGACTCTACTGGCGGCATTCAAAGTGCTCGTCTATCGCTACACGGGTCAAACAGACATCTGCGTGGGGATGCCTATTGCCAATCGCAACCGGTCTGAGACAGAAAAACTCATTGGTTTCTTCCTCAACAACCTGGTGCTGCGCAGCGATCTCAAAGGCAATCCAACCTTTCAATCATTCCTGGCACAGGTAAGAGAGGAAACTCTCAATGCTTACGCACACCAGGATATGCCGTTTGAGAAACTCGTCGAGGAGTTGCAGCCGGAACGCAGCTTGAGTTACATGCCGCTCTTCCAGTTAATGTTCATGGTCCAGAATGCATTCTCAGAGGACTTGTTGCTTCAGGATCTCAGCATCTCTGAGATGAACATCGACATCAAGACCACGAAGTATGATCTGTCGCTCTACATAAACGAAATTGGCGACGAGATCTTCGCGTTGGCTGTTTACGACAGCGATCTATTCAATGCTGCCACGATCAAGCGCCTGCTGAGGCACTACCAAATTCTTCTGGAAGGCATTGTCGCCAACCCACAGCAACACATTGCAGAGTTGCCGCTGCTGACCAAAGAAGAGCAGCGTCTTCTTGCCGAAGTGAACGATACGCGGACGAAGTATCCGGACGAGATGCGTCTACATGAGTTGTTTGAAAAGCAGGCGGCACACAGGCCGGAAGCGATCGCGGTTGTATGTGATGGAAGAGAGCTGACGTATGGAGAGTTGAACCGGCAGGCTAATAGGTTGGCACGTTCTCTACGTCGACGCGGGACTGGACCCGAAATAATGGTCGGGATTTTGATGGAGCGTTCGTTGGAGCTGGTCGTTGGACTGCTGGGCGTGCTGAAGGCTGGCGGAGCATACGTTCCACTCGATCTTAATTATCCAAAACAACGGCTGGCCTTGATGCTTGAAGAGACGCGCGTGAGTCTGATCTTGAGTCAGGAGCATTGGCGGAAGAGCCTGCCGGAGTTTAATGGCGAAGTCCTGTGCCTGGATCGCGATTTCACCCTTTGTCGAGATGAGGAGGCGAACAACCTCGCGACGGTTAATTCTCCCGACTCTTTGGCTTTCGTTTTCTACACATCAGGATCAACCGGAAAACCAAAGGGTGTGATGGCGACGCAGCGTAGCGCAGTCAACTATCTCGCTTCTGTTGTGCGCGACTATGAAGTTTCGCCTGAAGCTGTTGTGCTACAGACAGCCTCACTCTCCTTTGACGCATCAGTGCGCGACATCATCGGGCCGATCGTTGCGGGCGCAAAACTAGTGCTTGTTCCGGATCGGGACGTCAAAGATCCGCTTGCACTGTGCTCCAAAATCAAAGAGCACCGCGTCACGTGCGTCCTGAGCATCACGCCGACAATGCTGCGCGGTTTGACGGATGCTGCGGTCGAGACCGGAACTACAGGCGAAATACTACGAGTCATCCTTACGAGTGGGGAAAGCCTGTCGCTCTCGGAATGCGCGCGCGTGCGTAAGGTGTTTGGCAAACGTGCGGCAATCGTTAATCAATATGGAGCGACGGAGTGCACGATGTCATCAACTCGATATCGTGTGCCGGAATCGCAGTCATCCGGGACGTCCCTGGCTGGGAAACCGATTGCTAACTCCAAAGTCTTTATTCTCGATCCTCACCTTCAACAATGCCCTGTCGGTGTGCCCGGTGAAATCTATCTCGGAGGCGTGGGAGTGGCCCGCGGCTATCTCCAGAGTCCCGGCCTGACAGCTCTCAAGTATGTTCCTGATCCATTCAGCGAAGAGCACGGCGCGCGCTTGTACCGGACCGGTGATCTCGGACGCTTTCTGCCGGACGGCAACATTGAACTTCACGGCCGCATCGACCGCCAGGTAAAGGTCCGGGGCATCCGAATCGAGCCCGGCGAGATTGAAACGGTGCTTAACGATCATGAAAACGTGCGCGAGGCGGCGGTTATTGTTCGCGAAGATACGCCGGGCAATCAACGATTGGTGGCTTATGTTGTCTTGCGGCAGCCGGACAATCACCTCCGTGATTTTGTGAAGGCGAGAGTGCCGGACCACATGGTTCCCGCTGCGTTTATGGTGTTGGATAGGCTGCCGCTTACACCCAACGGAAAGATCGACCACGCTGCGCTCCCGATCCCGGATCAGGCGTCGTTTGCATCAAGCAAGGAGTTTGTCGCGCCACGCACGCAGGTCGAAGAAACGTTGGCGCAAATCTGGAGAGAACTTCTGGAAGTCGCGCGCGTCGGGATACACGACAACTTTTTTGAGTTGGGTGGGCACTCTTTACTGGCGACACAAGTTGCCTCGCGGATTAGAAAAACGCTGAAGGTGGAACTGCCGTTGCGGGTCCTCTTTGACTCTCCAACTATCGCCGACCTCGCCGCAAACGTCGAATCAATGAGCCGCATTGAGTCGAATGAGATGGAAAGGCTGGCTCAATTATTAAAACGGATAGACCAGTTATCAATTGACGAGACCAGGGTCTTACTCGAAGGAGCATCATGAGTGACATTGCCAAACAAATCAGCGAGCTTTCTCTCGAGAAGCGGCAGCTTCTGGAAAGATACCTGAAGACTGAGGGTCTCAACCTCTCAAACGCCGTCATCTTGCCCCAAAGCAGGAACACCAACAAATTTCCGCTGTCGTTTGCGCAACAGAGGTTATGGTTTCTGGATCAATTGGAGCCTAACACTCCGGTCTACAACATTCCGGACACGCACTCCTTCAAGGGACCGCTCAATCTCGCGGCATTGGAACGCAGCTTAAGCGAGATCGTTCGTCGTCACGAGAGTCTGCGCACCACGTTTCACAGCGTCGATGGTGAACCGGTGCAGGTGATAGCCGAGCCGCAAGCGCAGAGGTTGGAAGTAATTGATTTGAGCGACCTGCCGGAGCCTCAACGCGAGACGGAAGCGGAAAGAATGGCCAACGAAGAGGCGCAGCAACCGTTTGATTTGACGCGTGGTCCGCTTTTTCGCTTCCGGCTGGTGCGACTGGCCGAAGAGCGCCACATCTTGCTGCTGACGTTGCACCACATCATCTCGGATGGATGGTCGCTGGGAGTATTCGGGCGCGAGTTGGCGACGTTGTACCAGGCGTACAACGCGGGTGAGAGTTCGCCGTTGGAGGAGTTGACGATTCAGTATGCCGACTTCGCGATGTGGCAGCGGGAGTGGCTGCAAGGAGAGGTGCTGGAAAAGCAGTTGGCCTATTGGCGCGAGCAGTTGGGTGGAGAGTTACCGGTGCTGGAGTTGTTGACCGACCGGCCTCGACCACCGGTTCAGACTTATCGTGGTGGTGCGGTGGACCTGGAGCTCGGCCTGGAAGCCAAGGAGCGCTTGAAGCAAGTCGGTCGGGAGAGCGGGGCGACTTTTTTCATGACGTTGGTGGCCGGCTTCAACGTGCTCTTGTGGCGCTACACCCGACAGCAAGAAATCCTCGTCGGAACACCGATAGCCAATCGCAACCGATCGGAGATAGAAGGGTTGATCGGATTCTTCGTCAACACACTAGTGTTGCGTTCGAAGTTGAGTCCTGAGATGAGTTTTCGCGAGCTTCTTGCGCAAGTACGGGAAACAACCCTGGGGGCTTATGGCCATCAGGACGTGCCGTTTGAAAAGCTGGTCGAGGAGTTGCAGCCGGAACGCAGTCTGAACCGCCAGCCTCTGTTTCAGGTGTTGTTTACGCTTCAAGCCGCGGAAGAGTTGAAGCTGTCAGGGCTTGAATTGAGTTGGATGGACACCAAGAGTGATGTCACCAAATTCGACCTTAGTCTCTTCATGAGTGAAACAGCTACTGGCCTGTATTCCTGGTTCGAGTTCAATAGCGACTTGTTCGATAAGTCCACAGTTGTACGAATGCTTAGCCATCTTCATACCCTGCTGGAAAACATTGCTGCGAACCCGGACGCACGCCTTTCCGAACTGTCGCTGATGACCGGAGCAGAGCGAGAGCAACTCAACGAATGGAACCAAACCCGAAGCGAATATCAACGCGACCAATGTATTCATCAGTTGGTGGAGTCACAGGCAGCGCGCCGGCCTACTGCTGTGGCGGTGATCTATGGAAAGAAACAGATCAGCTACGAGGAGCTGAACCAGCGGGCCAACCAGTTAGCACACTACCTCAAAAAACATGGTGTCGGGTTGGAGACACGGGTGGGCGTGTTAATGGAGCGATCGGCGGACTGGATTGTGGCGCTACTGGGAATTCTCAAAGCGGGTGGAGTTTATGTGCCGTTGGATGGAAGCTACCCGACGCAGCGCTTGCACTTCATGCTGGAAGATGCGGGGGTAAGGTTGCTGTTGACGGAGACTGGTCAGCCGGAACTAACGGCAGAGGGGGAGACGGAAGTTGTTTATCTGGATCAGGAATGGAAGCTCTTCGCAGGCGAGAGCGGGGAAAACCCGGAGAACCTAACGGAAGCAGACAGTCTGGCTTACTTGATGTACACGTCGGGCTCTACGGGCCAGCCGAAAGGAGTAGGCGTGCCACACCGGGCGATCAATCGGCTCGTGAGCAATACGAACTACGTAAAGTTTGAGGAGAGCGATCGGGTGGCGCAAGTCTCGAACGCGTCATTCGATGCGGTGACGTTCGAGATTTGGGGAGCACTGCTCAACGGGAGCCGGGTGGTGGTCCTGGACAAACAGACAGCGTTGTCGCCCGTGGAGTTGAAACAGCAGCTTATGGACCAGCAGATCAGCCTTTTGTTTTTAACGACGGCCTTGTTCAATCAGTTCGGCCAGAGTACGCCTGATCTTTTTGCTTCACTCCGCTACGTGATATTCGGCGGAGAAGCCGTTGACGCTCAGTCGGTGCGGCGGGTGTTGGAGCATGGAAAACCCGAGCACCTGATCAACGGTTATGGACCAACTGAGGGGACGACATTCACAACGTGGTACGAGCTTCAGGAGGTCGAGCCCGAGGCCCGGATGATTCCGATCGGGCGCGCGCTTTCCAATTCAGACGTTTGGATACTGGATCAACAAGCGCAGATGGTCCCGGTAGGTGTTGCGGGAGAGTTATATATCGGCGGAGATGGGTTGGCACGCGGCTACTTGGGACGGCCGGAGCTAACCGCGGAGAAGTTTGTGCCGCATCCCTACAGTAGCGAGCCTGGAGCGCGGCTTTACCGGACGGGTGACCTCGTACGTTATCAAAGCGATGGGAATATTGAATTTCTCAAGCGAATAGACCAACAGGTGAAGGTGCGAGGATTCCGGGTTGAGTTGGGTGAGATTGAGTCGTTGCTGAGTCAATACTGGGCCATCGTGGAATCGGTCGTCGTTGCCGGGAAAGATCTCTTGGGTGAGACACGGCTCATCGCTTATGTCGTGCCGGAAGAGGGTGTTGAGCCGACGTCTTCAGAAATCTGGACCTTCCTCCAGGAGAAGCTCCCGCACTACATGCTGCCATCGGTTTTTGTCACGATCAAAGAGCTTCCTTTGACACCCAACGGAAAAGTAGATCGGCGGGCATTGCCGGAGCCGGAGCAGACCGGAGACGAGATAGGCGCAAGCTTCATCGCCCCACGAACTGCCATGGAAGAGATGGTAGCGGAAATCTGGCGCGAGACCCTCGGCATTAAGCAGGTAGGGGTCGAGTCCAACTTTTTTGATCTCGGAGGACACTCGTTACTGGCAACACGGGTTATGAGCCAGATACGTGAGCGATGCGGAGTTGAGTTGCCGCTCCGCGTGCTGTTTGAGGCGCCGACGGTCGCCGCCTTGGCTGGCAAACTCGAGGCAACCCAGCCAAAAGAGACCGAATTGGGGCGCATCCTGAGCATGCTGGAGAACATGGAAAATATCTCGGAAGAAGAAGTAACCGCACTGTTGGCCCAAACGGAATCCATAGATAGATGAGCAATTTCGCTCAACGCATAGCCAAACTATCACCCAGAAAACAAGAGCTGTTGAGTCGCCTTTTTGAACAGGAGCGGCTTGATTTCTCACGGGTGGTCATCACGCCGCGCAAACGATCGGCGCCGGTGCCGGTGTCGTATGCGCAACAGCGGTTATGGTTTCTGGATCAACTGGAACCTAATTCTGCGGCCTACAACGTTCCAGAGACGCGCTACTTCAATGGACCGCTCAATCTCGCGGCACTGGAACGCAGCCTGAGCGAGATCGTCCGGCGTCACGAGAGTCTGCGCACCACGTTTCACAGCGTCGATGGTGAACCGGTGCAGGTGATAGCCGAGCCGCAAGCGCAGAAACTGGAAGTAGTTGATTTGAGTCATCTGCCAAAGTCTCAACGCGAGGCGGCAGCGGAAAAGATGGCCGACGAAGAGGCGCAGCAACCGTTTGATTTGACGCGTGGCCCACTCTTTCGCTTTGGGCTGGTGCGACTGGCCGAGGAGCAGCACATTCTGTTGCTGACGTTGCACCACATCATCTCGGATGCGTGGTCGTTGAGTGTGTTCGGACGAGAGTTGACCACGTTATACCAGGCATACAGCGCGGGTGAGAGTTCGCCGTTGGCGGAACTGACGATTCAGTATGCCGACTTTGCGGTGTGGCAGCGGGAGTGGCTGCAAGGAGAGGTGCTGGAAAAGCAGTTGGCCTACTGGCGCGAGCAGTTGGGTGGAGAGTTACCAGTGTTGGAGTTGCCCGTTGATCGGCCACGCCCGCCCAAGCAGACATGGCGCGGAACGGTCGAACCACTTTATTTGAGCGAAGCGGTAACCCGGGGGTTGAAGGAGGTCGGACGATCGACTGACGCGACGCTGTTTATGACCTTCCTGGCAGCGTTCAATGTCCTGTTATGGCGCTACACCCGACAGCAAGAAATTCTCGTTGGTTCACCGATAGCCAATCGTAATCGGGCAGAGACTGAAGGTTTAATTGGCTTTTTTGTTAACACCATGGTGTTGCGCAGCAGGGTACGCGGTGAGATGAGTTTTCGCGAGCTGCTCGGGCAGGTGCGTGAAACAACCCTCGGAGCTTATGAGCATCAGGACGTGCCGTTTGAAAAGCTGGTCGAGGAGTTGCAGCCGGAACGTAGTCTCAGCCACCAACCGCTGTTCCAGGTCTTGTTTGCTCTTAACAATGCGCAGCAGGGAGAGTTGCAGTTGCCCGGACTCGAAGTGAGTCCGGTGGAGATAAAGAGCGACACGATCAAATTCGACCTGACGCTGGGACTGGAAGAGCGAGAAGGTCTACTCAACGGAGCGTTCGTCTATAACACTGATCTATTTGATGCGGTGACTATCAGGCGGATGGCGAGGCATTTCGAACTTCTGTTGGATAGCATCGTGTCTAATCCCGACCAACGCCTCTCGGATTTGCCATTGCTAACCGTAACGGACCAGCAACAACTCGCGGAGTGGAACCAGACCGAACGCGAATATCCGACGGATGTGTGCATCCACGAGTTGTTCGCCAGACAGGCAGCACGAACGCCGCAAGCCGTGGCCGTGGTGTTCCAGGAAACGCGAGTTACCTATGACGAACTGAACAGCCGCGCCAACCAGTTAGCGCATCACTTGCGGCGCCTGGGCGTGGGCCCGGAAGTGCAGGTGGGCATCTTGCTGGAACGTTCCGTGGAGATGATTGTCTGTCTGCTGGGGATACTGAAGGCTGGCGGCGCCTACGTGCCGCTGGACCCGAATTACCCGACCGAGCGGCTGGCTTTCATGATTGAGGATGCGGAACTGAAGGTGTTGCTGACACAGGAGAGCTGGCGCGAGCGTTTGGGCAGCACCACCGTGGACGCGGTGATTGAGATCAGTAGGACAGGCATTCCTGCCTGTCAGGAGAGTTGGCGTCAGGAACTGACAGCGAATCCGCAAGTGCAAGTGACGCCGGGCAATCTGGCCTATGTGATTTACACCTCGGGCTCCACGGGTCGTCCGAAAGGCGTGGCGATAGAACATCGCAGTGCGGTGACGTTGTTGCACTGGGCCAGCGAGACGTATAGCGCCGCAGAGTTGCAGGGCGTACTGGCCGCCACCTCGATCTGTTTCGATCTCTCGGTGTTCGAGTTGTTTGCGCCGTTGAGTTGGGGCGGGCAAGTGATCCTGGCCGAGAATGCGCTGGCGCTGCCCAGTCTGGCAGCGAAAAGTGAGGTGCGGTTAATCAACACGGTGCCGTCAGTGCTGAGTGAGTTGTTGCGGTTGGAAGCGCTGCCGGCTGGAGTGCGGGTGGTGAATCTGGCGGGGGAAGCACTGCGGCGCTCACTGGTGGAGCAGTTGTACGCAGGGGAAACGATCGCGCGGGTGGTGAATCTCTACGGGCCATCGGAGGATACGACGTATTCGACGGCGGCGGAGTTGAAGCGTGGTGAGGAAGGGCGGGTGGTGATTGGACGGCCGGTGGCAAACACGCGCGCCTACGTAGTTGATGAGCAGGGGTTGGTAGTGCCGTCGGGAGTAGCGGGAGAGTTGTGGCTGGGTGGCGAAGGGTTGGCGCGCGGTTATTTGCAGCGCGCGGAGATGACGGCGGAGAGGTTTGTTCCCGATGAATTGAGTGGGCGGAGTGGAGGGCGCTTGTACCGGACCGGCGACCTGGTGCGGTATCAGGCGGATGGGAATATCGAGTATCTGGGCCGCATCGATCAGCAAGTGAAGATTCG
>Ga0187894_10005663_pt1 | contig 12618 bp, 10 predicted proteins | sample GBC1701081metaG_FD_136650 | JGI IMG/M metagenome (GOLD analysis project Ga0187894, IMG submission 136650) | White microbial mat communities from a lava cave in the Kipuka Kanohina Cave System on the Island of Hawaii, USA - GBC170108-1 metaG ... | reverse complement strand
GCAGGCAGGCAGGTTCGAACCGCTGTAGGAGAAAAAATTATTAAGCAGAGTCAGTTCTGCAAAGCTCTCCTTAAAAATAAAAAAGGCTGACTTAATTCAATCAGCCTTGAGGTCTCGAGCGGATTCGAACCGCTGTAGGAGCTTTTGCAGAGCTCAGCCTAGCCACTCGGCCACGAGACCTTTAAAAAAAATGTCAGCACAAAACTAAAAAAAACAGGTTGTATTACAACGCACCAAAAAACAAAAGGTGACCAAATAACTCCAGCCACCTTCAATTAATTGATTTAGATTATTCTCCCTTCGGAGCGTTCATCTTTTCTTTCAATGCACTCAGTGCCGCAAGGTCACCCAAAGTTGATTTCTCAACTTCCTGGTTAATCTTATCAATGGTTTTCCCTTTAGAGGCCGGTTTAGAAGTCGCTGCCTTTTTAACAGGAGCTTTTTCTTCTTCGGCAGAGTACATGGCCTTGTGTGAAAGCACAATCCTGCGATCGTCTTTAGAGAACTCAAGAACTTTAAACTCTAATGAATCACCCGTTTCAATCTTTCCTCCATCTTCTTTCACCAGGTTCTTCGCTGAACAGAAACCTTCGATACCGTATGGTAACTCAAGCATAGCTCCTTTGTCATTCTTATTGACAACGGTACACTTATGAACGGACCCAACGGTAAACATATTTTCAAATGTATCCCAGGGGTTCTCTTCCATGTGCTTGTGGCTAAGGGCCAGTCTGCGGTTTGCCGCATCTAACTCTAATACCACTACGTCCATTTGCTCTCCTACTTTCACAAATTCAGAAGGATGCTTGATCTTCTTCGTCCAGCTTAAGTCTGATACGTGTACCAATCCATCAATACCTTCTTCGAGTTCAATGAACAAGCCGAAGTTAGTCAGGTTACGTACAATACCTTTATGACGGGTGGTGATCGCATACTTGCTCAACACATCCTGGCGAGTCCATGGATCTTCAGAAAGTTGCTTGATACCGAGTGACATCTTACGCTCTTCCCGATCGATTGTCAACACAACAGCTTCTACTTCATCTCCTACTTTCATGAAATCCTGCGGGTTACGCAAATGCTGCGACCAACTCATTTCTGAAACGTGTATCAATCCTTCTACACCAGGCTGAAGTTCAAGAAACGCACCGTAATCGGCTACGTTTACAATCTTTCCTTTTACTTTAGAGCCAATCTGAATGTCAGTTGGTAATCCTGCCCAAGGATGAGGCGTAAGTTGCTTCATGCCCAGGCTGATACGCTTCTTCTCACCATCGAAGTCCAACACAACCACCTTCACGATTTGGTCAAGCTTAAGAACTTCTTCCGGGTGATTGATACGACCCCATGAGATATCTGTAATGTGCAACAGACCATCCACACCACCTAAGTCGATGAATACACCGAAGTTGGTCATGTTCTTGATCGTACCTTCCAACACCTGGCCTTTCTCCAGGTTGCTGAGGATGGCTACTTTTTGCTGCTCAAGATCTTTTTCAATTAACACTTTATGTGAAACCACTACGTTATCGTTGGTGTAGTTGATTTTCACAACTTTAACTTCCATCGACTTGTTCACATAAATATCGAAGTCACGAATAGGCTTCACATCAATTTGCGAACCTGGCAGGAAGGCCTCAATTCCAAAAACATCAACGATCAATCCACCCTTCGTTCTGCGCTTTACGAAACCTTCAATGACTGAATCCGTATCCAGAGATTTCTGAATATTTTCCCAGCCTTTCACAAGCTTCGCTTTTCTGCGGCTCAGCACAAGCTGGCCCATTTTGTCTTCACGCTCTTCAATGAAGAGATCAACCGTGTCACCAATTTTGATATTGGGCAGGTCCTTGAATTCAGCCAATGGAACGAGTCCATCAGACTTAAATCCGATATTCAAAATTACATCGCGGTCGTTAACACCGACTACTGTACCCACTACCAGTTCACCACTGTCAACCGTAGTAACGGTACCGGCATACAAATTCTCCATGTTCTCGCGATCTTTTGACGAATACCCTTCTCCAAAACCTTTGCGTTCAAATGCAGCCCAATCAAACTCACCTGGAATAGCTTTAGCCCGTACAGCCTTTCTAAGTTCTGTTACCGGAATTGCTTCTGAAATGATTTCTTCTTTTTGAGTAGCTTTTACTTCTGCGAGGGGATCTACCTCATCAATGTCGGTTGATAGGTCTTCAACAACCTTTTTCTTCACCGCCTTTACTTCTTCATCTTCTGCGGAGATTTTTGCTTTTTCCTTAGCCATAAAATGAACATGCCCTTGGTTACATGCAGCAGCCGGGCGGGCGTACCACAACTTTTTGTTTAACAAGTCCTGATTGAACATCAGGATCCATTCGTTTGAATGGGGTGCAAATGTAGGGATTTTTCATAAAAATGAGAGCCAGAGTTGCAGATTGCCAGGTATTTATCAAAGAAAAAAGCCCTTCCGGGGTAGAAAGAGCCTTTTTCAGGTGAAATTACCTGCCTGCATTTCCTTCACGTAGCCGCTTCGGCAGCGCAAGGCCGACAGGCATGGGGGGTTTGGTTAAGGAGTATCTTCTATTTTTAATGTGCCTACCGCATATTCCAGCATGATTTTTTGAAAAACAAGCCGGTATTCAGCCTGGGCTTTATCTGTTTGGGCCTGAACAAATAAGCGGTTTGCATTAAAATAATCAACAAAATTAGTGACACCTAAATTATAGCGCTCGGTCTCTAACTGAAAAGCAACTTCTGCAGCCTTTAACTGATCGGAGGTTATTGTATACGTTCGTCTGGCTCCTTCAAAATTTCTCGCTGCCCGAAGCACATCATTTTTAATCTGGAACTCGAGGTTGTTTCGATCAAGCTGCGCATTCCTGTATTGTATTTTACGCTGAACATAGTTGGTTCGATTTTGCAGACCTGTAAAAAGAGGGATCGTTAACGACACGCCAAATGATTTAAAAACGTTATTGGTTTTGAATTGCTCATCAAACGGCCTTGGAGTTTCAGGATTTGCAACTGTGCCAACGAATTCCTCACCGAATCCATATCCAGAAGTCTCGGATGGATCTACCACAATAATAGACCTGTAACTATCAACTGAATCCGGAACATCATGCTGTTTGTTGTAAGCAGATCCATACCGGAAAAAAGCATCGACAGAAGGTAAGATCAAGCCTTTTGCGGCCAACATATTATAGCGCTGAGCCTCCGCAGTTTTAACGGAACTTAAATAATCTCCTCTGGATTGTTTAGCACGGTTTGCCAACTCTTCGATATTCAGAGGATCAGTGCCAAACATATTAATATCCCAATTTGGACGCTCGACATTAAACTGCTCAAAAGGATCCATCAAAAGGGTTTGTGTTAATGCTGCTTTATTATTGTTCAACGTAATTTCTGCCAATACATATCGAAGCTCAGCTGCCTTTGTTTGCGCATCCTGGTTGTACTCATCTACAGGTGATCTTGCCCCCAGATTAACCTGCTCTTTAATTTGTTGAAGTTGTTTATTCTGAGCTTCAAAATTCTCCTTTGCAATAATCAGTAACTCAACATCAAGCATAACTTGTAAATACTGAGTTGATACCGTGTTGATAACATCCTGCGAAGTACGGTGAACAAGATAATTTTGTGCATCAAGTTGATTTGACAATTGCCGAATCGTGTTAATCTGATAAAATCCGCTGAATAAATTCAGGTTCGCAGATATTGATCCTGAAATGTTATCGTTCACACCATTCACGACAGCTCCTGAGTTTGTATTAAAATAATTACCATCATTTCGGCTTGCCGAAAGGGATCCCTGCACATAGGGTCCTAGTCCGGCATAGCCTGAAGTTTTTTGTGCCTGGCTGAGCTGCAGGTTATTTTTTTCCTGATTTAAACGCACGCTATTTTCCAATGCAATCTTAACAGCTTTTTCAAAGGTTAAAATAGGTGCCGTAGAATCGGTTTGGCCAAACATTACCACTGAAACGGACAACAGAAAAAAAGTAAATACAATCTTCATTCTCTTATTAGTTCTTATTAATTTTTCTCATCTGATACAACTGCTCCATCTGCCAACCGTACTACACGCTTACCGCGTTTCGCATTTTCTTCTGAGTGTGTAACCTGAATGATGGTCATGCCTTCTTCATTCAGCTTCTGGAAAATATCCATAATATGCTTGCCTTGTTCGGAGTGCAGATTTCCCGTAGGCTCATCGGCCAATAACAGTTTTGGCTGCCCCACAATGGCGCGTGCAATGCCCACCAATTGTTGTTGACCGCCACTTAACTGTTCGGGAAACAAATCCTTCTTGGCCACCATGTTAAACCTGTCGAGTAATTCGGCCACCATGCTTTTGCGCTGGCTGCCATTTACACCTTTGTACAAAAGAGGTGTTTCAATATTTTCATATACCGTGAGTTCATCAATGAGGTGGTATGCCTGGAAGATGAACCCGATATAGTTCTTATGCATTTCAGATTTTTGCTTTTCCCTAAGCTTGTGCACAGGCTCATCAAAGAAAAAGTATTCACCGGCCGAGGGCTCGTCCAGCAACCCGATAATGTTCATGACAGAAGACTTCCCGGCCCCGCTCGGGCCCATAATGGTCAGGAATTCTCCCTGCTGAACATCCAGGTTCACACCTTTGAGGATAAACGTGCGCTGAAATCGGGAATCAACATACTTATCAATATCACGTAGTTTTATCATGTATTACTTGCGCATTAGGACTTTGGACTTGGGCTTAGTAATTGCGACCTACGGACGAATGCCTAAGTCCCAGGTCCGCTGCCCTAAGGCCAATTATAGTGCCAATGGCTATTTTTAAGTTTAGACGTAAAAAAAAGCCTGCAGTTACCGAAGAGCACGTCCGTATTTGCAAAACGGTGTCTGAAAACGGACAGTGATCTTTAGCGATCAAATCGTAAATTCAGCTTAAATATCTCAGCAATGAAAACCTCTCAAATTGGTGCTTTAGTCATTTCCTGCATGGTGGTGTTAAGTGCTACCCCGGTATCAACTTCTTATAAATCTAAGGCAGATGCATATCCAACCATTGCACTGTGCGGAACAATGCCAGATTGGAAATCTATCATTCGTGATTCAGTTTCAAAGCCCGTACTATTTAACAATCTCGGGGACTTTCAATTTCCAATTGCAACTCAAGTGAAGGAAGCTCAACAATACTTCAATCAGGGTATCCGGTTGTACTACGGTTTTAACCACCGCGAAGCGTTCAAAGCATTTCAATACGCATCAAAACTTGATTCTTCCTCAGCCATGTGCTGGTGGGGCCAGGCATTGGCATTAGGGCCACACATCAATATGCCTATGATGGACAGCACAAGCTCTTTTACGGCCTACGATGCAATTAAAAAAGCGATTGCCATCGGATCAAAGAATGCACGTGAAAATGATTTCATCGTTACACAAGCTGTACGGTATGCCAAAGATTTCAACACAGACCGTTCTGCATTAGATGCAGCCTATGTGGAAGCCTCGAGAAAATTAGCTGAGAAGTATCCAACTGATGCGGATGCATTAGCCCTTGCAGGGGAAGCTATCATGGATGTACACTATTGGGATTATTGGGAATACGATGGAAGACCAAAAACATGGACACCGGAAATTCTTAATCGACTTGAAGGGGCCCTAACAGTAAACCCGCTTCATCCGGGTGCAAATCACTTTTATATACATGCGGTTGAGGCATCAAAGGAACCTTCAAAAGGATCAAAAAGTGCTGAACGACTACAAACATTGATGCCCGGGGCTGGCCACATGGTACACATGCCATCGCACATCTTTATCCGAACCGGACAGTATGAAAAAGGAAGTCATTCGAATGAAAAAGCCGCACAAGCTGATGAAGAATATTTCAAAACAAGTTTTGAAGAAGGCTTTTATTCCATCGCTTACTATCCTCACAACTATCATTTCTATTGGGCTTGCTCAGCATTTGAAGGTAATTACGCTAAGGCATTGCGGGGCGCTCAAAAAGTTCAGGCAAAAACTAATACAGAATGGATGCAAGCTCCTGAATATTCATTTCTCCAACACTTGTACTCAACACCCATTTACACGATGGTACAATTTGGAAAATGGAAAGAGATACTTGAAACTCCACTTTCATTTAAGGATCAACCTTACTTAACAGGTGTTTGGAGCTATGCTCAGGGCCTTGCCTATTGCAGACAGGGAGGAATCACGAAAGCAGAGCAATGTCTAAAGGAGTTGAAAGAATCGCAATCTAAAGTTGCAGTTCCAGAATCTGCCTGGATCAACAATCCAAAAAATATTTTAAAAATTGCTGAGAAAATACTCGATGCTGAACTTCACGCTAAAGCCGGGAAAAAAAATGAGGCCAAACAGCTCTATGAGGATGCTGTAAAGGCTGAAGATGCCTTGCGTTACAACGAGCCAGCAGATTGGCACAAACCCGTTCGACAGATTTACGGGGCATATCTGATTAGCATAAACGACTTCAAACGGGCGGAAGAAATGTACCGTGAAGATTTGACTATGTACCCGGAAAATGGATGGTCGCTGCTTGGCCTTCATCAAAGTCTGAAAGGACAAAGGAAAAACAAGGAGGCGGAAGAAGTTAAAAAGCAATTTGAAAAATCGTGGAGCAGATCTGATACAAAGATTACTGCATCTTCGTTTTAAAAAACAAGTGGGAAAAGTATTACATCCACCCTGCGGTTCATACGCATCCCCTGCCTGCTGCGGTTACTGTACACCGCATTGTCAAGGCCCCAATCCTTAATGGAGATTTTGTGTTCCGGTATCTCTTTTTGAGTAATCAATTCCTTTACAGCCTCACTTCGCATTTGAGAAAGCCATTCATTGTATTGCTTACCTCCTATCGGATCGGTGTGACTGATCAGGTGAATTTCATACTTATCAAGGCTTGGAATGGAATCAAGCCAATGAAACAATTCCTCCGTTTGAACTGAATCAATGTAATAACTGCCACCACCAAAATAAATACTCATCCGTATTTCTTCCGGCTGCGACACTGCATCATAGGCACAAGCTATCATCAAAATAAAAATAAACTTGTGGATCATCGTCATGTAGTTAATACGCAGGATGCCGGAGGTTGTTTTGCAAACCTCCTCAATCTTTTCCATAACCGCTTCGGTGCTAATTTACCCCGAAATTAAAATGCGAAGTATTTAGATTAATCATTATTTTGGCTGGATAATAGGCATGGATAAATGACCCTAAACCCCCTACCTAAGTCACTACTGGTTCTACTAGCTTCCATGTGCTTTACAGCCGGGTGGGCGCAGCAAGTTAATTCCCTGGGGGTTTTCACCGGTATTACTGTACCCTATACCTTCGATGCCGGAATTAACAAAGATGCCCGCTACCGCATTAAATATAATGTAAAGTTTGCCCCTATTGGCGTTCACTACGGAGTTGACTACCAGGGATATGGCGTTATGATTGATCCATGCATTACGCGAATTGGTCAGAATTACAACGTTATTAATACGCAAGGCGGACATGTTGGGGAGCGAAAAATTGACCTGACTTACTTTTATTTTCCGGCAGGCCTAAAGCTTCATATTATCGATCTTTCTTTTTTTAAAGTAAGCTTTGTTGCCTCCGTTGGATTTGGAATGTTACTGCAAGGGCAGGAAACCATCGTTCATCAGGATTCAAAACTTACTTTTCCAATTGAAGTTACAGGACCGTTTCCTTCTGCCGAGAACACACAATTTGAATTGGAAAATCCCGGTTATACAGTTGAATACGATGGCGTTCTCGTACCAAACATCAACAGCAAATCTCCTCAATCACTCTTATCAAAAGATGACTTTCAATCTTTTCAGATTTTTGGGGGCCTTGGCTTTCGATCGGATTGGGATATTACGGAAGAGTGGCGGATTTCATTTGATCTTCGTGGGAATATTGGTGCATTAGAACCAAGGAAGAGTGATTACATCGACAAGGTAAAAGCTTACGAGGCGATCTACGACATTTATGGAACACGAAGAGATTTGTTTCTGTCCGTTAATGTCGGGTTTGCACGCACCGTAGAAATTGAACCCAGGGATAAAGAAAAAAAAATCAAGCAGAGACGCGAAAACAAGCCACACAAGCCGACAAAATATCCCTGGCCAAAGCCAAGAAATAATAAGCCAAAAGGTTAACAGGTTGTAAGGTTTGGTATCTCAATTGTGAATGTTGAACCCTTTCCAAATTCTGAACGCACCTCGATGGTACCCTGTAGTTTTTCTACTGCACTTTTTACAATGTACAGCCCCAGGCCGGAGCCTTTGCTTTCAGTAGTGGCACGATAAAACATTTTAAATACATCACCGATATATTCCTGGGCTATTCCAATGCCATTATCTGAAAACCTGATGGAGGCGTTCTGTGAATTTGCGTAAATATCAATTTGCAGATAAGAATCATCTTTCCATTTATCACGATACCTCACTGCGTTTGAAATAATGTTATTGAATACCATGAGCAATCGACTTGGGTCTGAATGAAAGGAGGCGCTGACCTTAATATTCGGGATACTCCTTACTTTTTCTGCGCCCTCCATATACTTCAATGAGCTTATTGATTCTTCTAACAAATCATAAAAATTAATTTCACGAACGAGTAAATCCAATCGCGAATTCTTAGAATACTGAATAATATCTGAAATGAAGTTGTCGAGTTTATGAACACTCTTTTCAATTAACTCGAGGTAGTTTTCCGTACTGCCTTTTTCCGTATCAACTTTAATCATGTTGAGAAGGCCTTTCACTGACATTAACGGGGCACGAAGGTCGTGTGAAGCACTGTACACAAAACGATCGAGCTCGCTATTGATCCTGGTAAGCTCATCATTTTGTTCTTTCAAAATATCCTCAGTTTTCTTTTGTTGGGTTATGTCGCGCGAATAAATAGTAAGTCCTGTTACTTTTCCATTTTCAACTATAGGGTATGTCTTGATTTCGTAAGTTCTAAGTTCTTCACCCAATAAATACGTATCGAAATATTTCCCCGGTCTTCCTTTTAAACCGTTCTCATATCGTTCGAGCCACTGATCTCGCAGTTCAGGCATTTGTTCGGGCAAAAGCTCCAGAATATTTCTTCCCTTCTCTAACCTGACGCCAAAGGCAAGTTTATAACTTCTGTAAAACTCCTTATTAAAATCAATTAACTCGAAACGAGTATTCACTAACCAAATACTGTTATCAATTGTATTGAGAATTGAACGCAGGTTTGCCTCGCTCTCTAAAATTCGCTTTTGGTAGGCATTTCGCAACGTGATGTCACGGCTGAATACAGAAATAACGAATCGGTTATGATGTCGGATTGTCTTAAAATATATCTCCCAATGAAATTTGCGGCCCTCAATCTCGAAAGTCTCTTCTACTCTAAATGAATCACCATGAATTGCATTCAGGCATCGTTCGCGCCAGACCTGCGCAAGTTTGGGGTTCACAACCTCCATCGAGTCCAGGATAGAGCTGCCCTTCTTTAAATCGATTCCGTAGTTCTCCAAGAAAATCCAGTAAAATCCCGGATTAAGAGAAATGATCTTAAAATCTTCATTCACCAGCAAAATATTTGCGTCAGCATCTTCTATAATGGACGTAAAAATATCTTGCAACACATTGCTCTCTACCTGCTCCAGCATACGCTCTTAAATTTGACTTTTCTTCATAAACTCATCCCCTTCACATTTTCGCATCCCACCTTGTACGCAAAACAGGATGTTAGGTATACGAAGCCCTTAAAAAAAAATGTCTTTCCAACGACTTCATGGACAGATTAATACACCTTAAAAAGCCGCAAATGTGCAATAAAAAACCCTGCAATTCGCAGGGTTTTAAAATTTTTATTCATTTCAGAATATTTCAATTCAGCATCCAGTCTACCCGCTTCATGGTCTCATCATGATTTTGCCCATGCTGTATGTTGCTACGGATTGTATCAACCAATTCGCGTACCTGCTCCCGTTTGTAGCCAAACTTGATCGCAAAAAGATTGCAGAGTTTTAATTCCTCGTCATGAATGGAGTTATCTACTGACATCATGTGTACCAGGTCATACAACTGATGAAATTTCTTCTTTTTGTCTATAGGGATTTCAAATTTCACTCCTCCCGGGTTTTGCTTTATTTCCTTCAACTGGTTTTCGGAAATACTATTGCGTTTAGCAATTGTTTTGAGAAGATCGTATTCCATATCTTCGAAATTACCGTCTACTGCAGCCATTTCAATCAGGTTTTTCATATGGCTTTTTGCTGAGCCTTTTCCCTGGCTGAAAAGGCTGAGGATTTCGGAAATATTCATAGGGTCTTTGGTTGGCGCTATGAAATTAGTAGATAATATCCTGAGATAGAAAAAAAACAGTAATTAAAAATCTACTTATGAGTGAGGTTGGAGCCTTACCTTTCGTAGGCAGCCTTGCCAAGCAAAGTAAACTCAATAATTATCTTATTTTGATTAAAATTCGAATAAAGCAACTTAACCAGGTCACGGTTTTGCATTTCAATGGCAATATCAAACCCTTGCTGAAAGTCATCCTGGCCATAACCAAGTATTTCCGTCACATTGCCAGTCGTACCAATATCACCTATGCCTTTAATGACTTTCAAAATTTCAACTTCGATATTCATTTCTGATAAATGTGTGGCTCAATATAGGATTGAGAAATTGAGAATAGGATAAAAAAAGGCACAAAAAAACCCTTTAATTTAATCATTAAAGGGTTTATCGTAGTCCGTAGGGGAATCGAACCCCTATTACCAGAATGAAAATCTGGTGTCCTAACCGTTAGACGAACAGACCGTCCTGAAAATCGAGTCGCAAAGATATATCCCTGTTGTTGATTTGCAAACGTCACCGCTAAAAAATACTGAACGGAAGGTCGTATAAGTTGGTTTTACATAGCGCGTATCATACTTTTGCCGCAATAAAAAATAACCCAAATAAGAATGACTAAAATAGGAATTAACGGATTCGGCCGCATTGGTCGCCTGGCCTTCCGGGCTGCCGTCAACCGCAAGGATATTGAAGTAGTGGGAATCAACGACATAGTAGACCCTGAATACATGGCCTACATGCTGAAGTATGATTCTACGCATGGTAAGTTTAACGGCACTGTAGAGGTTAAGGACGGCAATCTCATGGTGAATGGTAAAAAAATCCGCGTAACGGCTGAGAAAGATCCCGCTAATTTAAAGTGGTCAGATATTGGTGCAGAAATCGTAATCGAATCGACTGGACTATTCCTTACACAAGCAGACGGGCAGAAACACATTACTGCCGGTGCTAAGAAAGTCGTGATGTCGGCTCCGGCCAAAGATGACACACCCACATTTGTAATGGGCGTGAACCATAAAAAACTTACTGCGCAGCATACGATTGTCTCCAATGCTTCCTGTACCACAAATTGCCTGGCTCCAATAGCAAAAGTATTGAACGACAAGTTTGGTATCGTAGAAGGATTAATGAGTACTGTTCATGCAGTTACTGCCACGCAAAAAACGGTAGACAGCCCTTCTGCGAAAGACTGGCGGGGCGGTCGGGGTGGCTATCAAAATATCATTCCCTCATCTACCGGGGCCGCCAAGGCTGTAGGATTGGTATTACCTGAATTGAAAGGGAAACTTACCGGTATGTCATTCCGCGTTCCGGTTGCCGATGTTTCGGTGGTCGACCTGACGGTGAGATTAGAGAAAGCTGCCTCATACGAGCAAGTGAAAGAAGCCATGAAGGCAGCATCAGAAGGTGAATTGAAAGGGATTCTTGGATACACGGAAGACGATGTAGTGTCACAGGATTTTCAGGGCGATGAGCGAACTTCAATTTTCGATGCCAAAGCAGGTATAGCATTGAATGATCATTTTGTAAAAGTGGTAGCATGGTACGACAACGAATGGGGTTATTCGAACAAGCTCATTGACCTCGTTCAGGAGCTTGCAAGAGTTTAAAGTTTCATCCATAAAGAACAAAGGAGGCTGTCTCAAAAACTAAAAAAGTGAACATTGTCATTCCGAACGCAGTGAGGGATCCCCTTTTTCAGCGTTCATAAAGGAGATGTCTCTCCGCCAACTGGCGGATCGACATGACGTATGGCTTTTGAGACAGCTTCTTTTTTTGCCCGATGCGTGAGCGAAAAAGGCCGTAAATTCGTTGTAGCTCTAAAGAACCTCTCCATTGGCCGATTTTTATGACATATTAGGCCTGAGTCAGTCGGCAGACTCTACCCAAATACGCACTGCGTATAAGCGGCTTGCCATGCAGTATCACCCCGATCGCAACCCGGGTAATCCACAGGCCGAAGAAATGTTTAAGGTAATTAATGAAGCCTATCACATACTTTCTGATCCGCTCAAAAAATCAAGGTATGATTCCAGGTTTAATGCTCAAACTACTTCCACCTACGCGGAGGCCACCTGGCGTGAAGCTAAACGACAGCAATACGCTCGTTGGCAACACGCACAAAAGAAACGGTACTCATTCGATAAACAGTATTTTAAAATTCAAGGGCTTGCCTTTCTTGTTTTTCTAATCATGTCGGGAATCGCCTTTGGCATCTTCCATACTGCCGATTATATCGTTTCATCGGGATATGAAAAAATAAGGCTGCAAAATCAGAAATTGATCATGGAGG
>Ga0187894_10005662_pt1 | contig 12620 bp, 9 predicted proteins | sample GBC1701081metaG_FD_136650 | JGI IMG/M metagenome (GOLD analysis project Ga0187894, IMG submission 136650) | White microbial mat communities from a lava cave in the Kipuka Kanohina Cave System on the Island of Hawaii, USA - GBC170108-1 metaG ... | reverse complement strand
GGTTGAGCTCTTTGCGCAACAGCTCCACGGCGTCGTGCTTGACCAGGATTTTGCTCTCGAAATCGAGCCCCGACGAGAAACCGAGGTATTCGTGAAAAGGCCGGGCATAGCAGTAGATGCAGCCGTGCTCGCAACCGCGATAGGGATTGATGCTGGCGCTGAATCCGATGTCCGGGCTGTCGTTGTAGTTGATGATGCTGGACGTGGCGTCTTTGAAAAACTGCGTCGTCAGCGCCGGATCGTCCGCTGGGTTCCAGTCAGCGTCGCGTTCAAGATAGATCGGCTCGAAGCGATTGACCGGATTGCTGGCCGCCCCTCGTCCGCGACTAGGAGGGGTGCCGGGCGCGGTGTTCACGGCTGGCACGGACGTGGAGCAGAGGGGCTGCGTAAAATGCAAAACACGAAATGTCGAACGCGCCATCTGCGCCTTTCGCTGTTTGGCAGTTTGGCCTCCGCAGAAATTACTTCTCCCATCAACGGAAGGCCTTTGCTAAAAAAGCTGCCGAAGCTATGAACACGCGACTGGCCACAGTTTTTTCTATCCTCGTCTTGACGCCCTCTCTTCAGATTCTGGCTGCGCCCAGCGCGCCGCCGGCGGATGTCGTCGCCTTTGCCGGACTGACTGCGTCGGAGGCCGCCGCCAAAGCCACGCTACCGCCCGGCTTTAGGCTGCACGTTTTTGCTGCCGAACCCGACGTGCGCCAACCCATCGCGTTCTGTCTCGATGATCGCGGACGAGTCTGGGTAGCCGAAGGAATTACGTATCCGAAGCGCAAGGGCCATCCGCCCAAGACCGAATCTGCTTCCGCCACACCGACCGCGGACCAACTAAAGGACATCCTTGGCGGCGGTGATCGTATTCTCGTCTTCGAGGACACGAACGGGGATCACAAATTCGACAAGCGGACCGTGTTCCTGGAGAACGTGAATCTCATCAGCGGTCTGGAGGTGGGCTTTGGAGGCTTGTGGATTGGCGCTGCACCCTATTTGCTTTTTGTGCCGGTGAAGGATTGGGATTCGCCCAAACCCGCCGGCGATCCGCGGATTCTCTTGGATGGGTGGAACTATTCCGCGGACACGCATGAAACCTTGAACACGTTCACTTGGGGACCCGACGGCTGGCTCTATGGCTGCCACGGCGTGTTCTGTCCGTCGAACGTCGGCAAACCGGGTACACCGGAAACCGAGCGCCAATGGATGGATGCCGGCGTGTGGCGCTATCATCCCACGCGCCATGTCTTTGAGGTGTTCACGGAAGGCGGCAGCAACCCGTGGGGAATTGATTTTGACGAGCACGGTCAGCTTTTCGCCGAGATGTGCGTGATTCCGCACTTCTGGCACATGATCCAAGGCGCGCGCATCGAGCGCCAGGGCGGAGAGCATTTCTGCATCGACTCGGTGGAACGAGGCCGCTACGGCAAGGCCAAAGGCAAACCCGTCCATCCGCACATCTACGAGGACATCAAACAACACGGAGATCATGTTCATTGGACCGGCAGCGCGGGGCCGCATGCAGCCAATGCCCGCAGTGACGCCGCGGGCGGCGGACACGCGCACGCGGGCGTGATGTGTTACCTCGGCGAAAGCTGGCCGGCGGAATATCGCGGCAAGCTGTTCCTCGGAAATATCCACGGCCAGCGCCTCAACATCGACGTTCCAGTACGCCAAGGTTCCGGATACGCCGGGAAACATGGAAAGGACTTTCTAAACTTCAACGATACTTGGTCGCAGACGCTCAACCAACTTTACGATCAGGACGGTTCCGTCTTCGTCATCGACTGGTATGACAAAAACCAATGCCATCACAATCGGGAGGATGGCCATGATCGCAGCAACGGACGCATCTACAAAATTGTTTACGACGAGAAGGCAACGCGCACTGACTTGGCCAGATTAAGCGACGAGGAACTGGTGAAGCTCGTGCCTTCGAAGAACGAGTTTATGAGCCGGCACGCGCGGCGCTTGCTCCAGGAGCGCGGCCTTCAGGCGGATTCAACGGATGCAATGCAGAGAATTCTGCGCGAAGGAACAAGCACGCCAGCCAGGCTGCGCGCTCTCTGGACTCTCCATGTGACAGGTAAGCTCGATGCTCGCACGGCCATTGAAAACCTGCGCAGCACCGATGAATGGATTCGCGCCTGGACCATCCAGATCGTCTTTGAGAGTCAGGAGAACCTCGAACGACTGATGCGCGAAGCCAATGACCGAGGTCTCAAGGCCGATCCAGACCTGAACCAACTGGCCGAGTCTGATCCCTCGCCTTTGGTGCGACTCTTCATCGCGTCCGCCGCTCAACGCTCGCGCAGCGATGAGTTTCGCGCAGGTCTGGTCAAACGCCTCACCGCTCACGGCGAAGACGCTGCGGACCACAACTTGCCCTTGATGTATTGGTTCGCCGCGGAACCGCTCGTGGCCAGCGATCCGGCTTTCGCCGAAAGCCTGCTCACCACGACGAAGATTCCGAAACTGCGCCCCTTGATCGCCCGGCGCATGACGGCGGCGAGCCAGGCGACCGCCAAGCAGTGATACCCGGCAACGGCACGGTTCACATCTGCTTCATCGCGTCGTCCAGAGCAACGAACAGTTGATTCATGGTCTCGACCGTCTCGTCGCCCATGTTGGAGATACGAAAAGTGGTGCCTTTGATTTTTCCGTAGCCCCCATCGATCAGAAAGCCTTGCTCCTTCGCTAGTTTCTGTAGTTTCGTCACATCAATTACTCTTCCACCGGGCTTGGCGCCATTGTCAATGCAGCAAAGCGTGACGGACTCGAATCCAGGTTCGGGGAACAAATTGAAGCCGTGCCGGGTGGCCCAGTCGCGCGTCATCTGATTCGTTTGCTGGTGGCGGGCATAACGCTTCTCCAGACTTTCCGTGAAAAATTCATCCAACTTGGAACTGAGAGCAAAGACGTGAGGAATGCTCGGTGTGCTGGGGGTCATGTTCTCTTTCGCGTTCTTCTCGAACTCGACAAAATCGAAGTAGTAACCGCGATCTTTCGCATTGGCCGCTTTAGCCAGCGCGGCCGGGGAGCAAACGAATACCGACAAACCCGGAGGCAGCGCGAAGGCCTTTTGTGTGCCGGCCAGCAGCACGTCGATGCCGAGTTCATCGAACTTCAACGGCAGCGCGGACATCGAACTCACTGCGTCCACGATGAACATCACGCCGGAATATTTCTTCTTCAGCGCGGCAATCTCAGCCAGCGGACTCATCGTGCCGGTGCTCGTCTCATTATGAATGAGCGTGAGCGCATCGAATCGGCCGGTGGCCAGTTTTTTGTCCACTTCCTCGGCGCGAATGGACGAACCCCACGGCACTTGCAGCGCTTCGGCTTCTTTGCCGCATTTTTTCGACACGTCGAACCATTTGTCCGAAAACGCGCCGCACATGCAGTTGAGGACCTTCTTCGCCGTGAGATTGCGGATCGCGCCTTCCATGATTCCCCAAGCCGAACTGGTGCTGAGATAAACGAGCTGGTTGGTGGAAAGCAGCGTTTGAAGTTGTGGTTGAATCTTGGCGTAGAGGTCTTTGAAGCCTTGTCCCCGATGGCCAATCATCGGCGAACACAAGGCGCGAAAAGTTTTCTCACCGACTTCGACTGGTCCCGGAATGTGCAGTTTGACGTGGCCCATAATTCAATTCAGGGCGCAGAAGCTTTCACACGCGCCTATCGCAGGCAAGCGGTTTGATGCCGGGGAGGTGGTAAAGCGCGAAAGCGGGGCCTCGGCCGACTTATTTCCGCGCGTGTTTCTCGATCATCTCGATGATCGTCTCGACCGTTGCTGGTTTGGCCAGGCAAGGAAAATCGCAGATGATGCCGTCGTTCTCCTCGACTTGATGTTTGCGCACGGCGGCGGTGAGAAAAACGATCGGAGTCTGTTTCAAATGCGGATCGTTCTTGATCTGGGCGGCGACGTTGCCGCCGGGCAGGCGGGGCATGATGATGTCGAGCAGCACCAAGTCGGGCTTGAACTCTTTGGCGGCGGCCAAGGCATCTTCCGGCCAGTTTTCAACCCGCACGTCGTAATGGCCCGTCTCTTCAAGATTAAGTTTGAGGAGACTGGTGAAACTCTTCTCGTCATCCACGACCAGGATTCGCTTTTTGCCCATTGGCTTTAGTCTTTCGCTTCTCTCAGCATGATGGTGGCGCGCGCGCCGCCATCGGGCCTGTTTCTAACGTCGAGCGTGCCGCCGTGCAATTCGATAATCTTTTTGGAAACTGGCAAACCGAGGCCCGTGCCCACGCCCGTCGGCTTGGTGGTGAAAAACGGATCGAAGATTTTGGCCAAGCTCTCCTGTGGAATCCCCGTCCCGGTATCGTCCACTTCGATAATTAACGCTGTGTCGCCGATCCAGAGGTGGTCCGACTTGCGCGAGCCTTCGGAAAACGTGGTTTCCGTCATCTCTCGCGAATAAGTGCATACGGTCAGCGCGCCTCCGGAGGGCATGGCGTGAATGGCGTTCATATAAAGGTTGACCAACACCTGCTGAATCGAAGTCTTGTCGATCAGCGCCGGTGGCAAGTGCGCCGCCAGCCGCAATTCGAGTGAAATGCGTTTCTCTTTCAACTCGTGACGGATGAGTTTCAGTGATTCTTCCACCACGCCGTTTAAGTCTTGGCGAGTCACGGCCAATTGCTGCTTGGCCGAGAACTCCAGCAGACCGCGAGTAATCGTGTCCGCGCGCGCGATGGCCTCGCGCATCTCTTTGATCACAGTGGCTACGCTTTCGTCGGATTCGCCCAGCCTCCGCGTGAGAAAGTTCACGCCCATCATCAGAATGGCGAGCGGATTCTTGACTTCGTGAGCCACACCGGCCGCCAGCGTGCCGATGGACTCCATCTTCTCGGCTTGGATGAGTTGCAACTGCGCTGCCTTCAATTCCGCATGAGACCGGCGCAGAGCCGCTTCGCTGCGGGCCAGTTCCGAATTGGCCTGTTGCAGGCGCTGCTCCCAACGCTGGCGTTCGGTGATGTCCCAGAAAATGCATTGCGTGCCGAGGATGCGTCCTTTCGGGTCGAAGACCGGCGTTTTGACCACTTGCACATAAATCTTTTCGCCAATTGGGGAAATGTTCTCCTCGACGGTTTCAAAGATCCGGCCGCTCTGGATCACGGTGCGATCATCGCGCTGGTATTTGGATGCCAATTCGGATGGGTAGAAATCGAAATCCGTCTTGTTGATGATTTGGTCAAGCGAGCGTCCCAGCAGCGCGCAAAACCGTTGATTGGCAAACGTGAAGCGTTCGTTCAGATCTTTGCGAAATATGTTCTGCGGCAAATTTTCGACCAACGAGTGATAGAACGCTTCCGACGCAGCCATCTTTTCCTCGGCCCGCTGCCGCTCGATCGCGTAAGTGATGGAGCGCCCGAGGCTATGAGCATCCAGCCGGCCCTTAACCAGATAATCCTGCGCCCCCTCGCGCACCGCGGTAACCGCTGTGGTCTCGTCATCCCGCCCGCTGAGAATAATGGTGGGAAGGCGCGGCGCCTGGGCGTGGAAACGGCGGAACGTTTCGAGACCGAAACTATCCGGCAACGACAGGTCGGTGAGTGCTACGTCGTGCTTCTCTGTAACCGCCCTTTCCAGGGCCTGGGCGAGCGTCGTCACATGTTCCACATCGAACAGCGCCGAAGTCACTTCAGCCAGGTATTCGCACAGCAAGCGCGCATCGCCCGGTTTATCCTCGAGCAACAGCACTTTGATGGAGACTGGTTCCATGATCACCCGCAGCTATATTCGTCCGTTGATATGGCGAGCTTAATGGACCAATACACGGAAGGCGATGAAGAAAAGCGGCACGGGTCTCTGGCCTGCGGCGATTGATCCTTTGAGAGATGACTGCTCCGCGCTTGCTACTGGGACCGTAACGTGGCCAGAGCGAACAACCCGAAGGCGAAGATGATCACGCCGGACAGCCGGTTCACCGCGAGCATCCAGGAAGAACTGATCCGCGAGCGGAACAAGCCCACGCCGTTGCTCAATAGCAGCCACCATGACGCTGATCCCACGAACACACCCAACACCAGGCTGCTTGCGGCCAGAAAATCGGGCGTGGCGCTCAGGCCGAAGCGTGCAAAGACCGCGACGAAAGACAGAATGGTCATCGGGTTGGCCAGGGTGAGCAGCAACGTGGATAGGAATGCCGAGATTAAACTGCCGCCACGGGCCTCAGCGGCTTTTTCCGAGGGCCGGCTCAGAAACGTGCGAACTCCTAGATAACAAAGGAACACGCCGCCAAAAAGGCCTAGCCAGAATTTTTGGCCGCCCAGAAAATCTGATACAGACGTAAGACCGAAGCCCGCAATACAGCCATATGCGGCATCTGCGGTCGCAGCGCCAAGTCCCGTGGCCAATCCCATCCATCTTCCCTCAGTCAGCGACCGTCGGATACAGAGGACGCCGATGGGACCGACTGGGGCGGCGATGGAAAAGCCCAGAATCAAGCCCGTGACAAAAAGATGAAGTGTCATGCCCGAAAAACGTCGGCGGACGCGCCTTGGAACCATAAGCCTTGCGTCAGCGTCTTGTCCTGCCCCAGCTCTCTAGCGCAGTCCAAAACCGAAAGCTCCCTGTTCCTTGCAAACTCGCTCACCGGTTCATGGAAGCGCCGCTCAGAACAGCGTGTTCACCGCGATGCCCAGAACGCTTAACGGGCCTTGATCTTCCAAGCCTTCGGTCGCCTTTTCAACTTTCTGAAGGGTGAGTTTGGCGTTCTTCAGGAAAGAAGGATCGTTGATCAATTGGCCCACGCTGCCTTGGCCTTGATTGATCTTTTGAAGGATTTCTTTCAAGTTGGTCATGGCAGTCGTGGTTTCCAAATGAAGCGTTTCGTCGGTGAGCAATTTCCCAAGTGTGCCTTGGCCTTTCTCCATGTTGTCGATGACTCCGCGCGCTTGGCCGATGAGACCGTCCGCTTTGTTCATAAAGGTCTTCAAGTCCGAAGAGGCCACTTGCAGATTGGTCACCGTACCGTAGGCCGCAGAGTAGAACTCGTCTTTCATCAGAAGCTGGCCCACGGTACCGCGGCCTTGGGCGACTTGGTCGGAAACGGTTTTCATGTTCCCGATCATGGCCGACAAGTTGTCCTTATTCTGGCTCATGAAATCCGTCAACGGGCCGAGCAGAGTGCTGAAGTTGTCGGGGCTGAAACTTTTGGTCAGGCCCTCGACGCCGGTAGCCACGTTTTCCAGCTTGGCCATCAGCACGCTGATGTCCGGCTGTTCAAAAGTTTCCAGAGTCCCGCCGTCCAAGAGCAGCGGCGCCGTGTCCGATCCTCCGTCGATGGAGACGAAGTTTTGGCCCATGAGACCGGTGAACTTGATCGCGGCCTTGGCATCCGTCCGGATGAAGTCGAACTTTTTGCGGATCTTCATGTTCACGCGGGCGCGGCCCTTATCGAGGATGATCTCTTCGACGTGGCCGATTTCGACGCCGGCCATTTTGACCATGTCTCCCTTCTTCAACTCTTGGGCGTTGCGGAAGGTGCCACTGATTTCGTAGCCGCGGCGGAGGAAATCCATGGCGCCGACCATTTCCAGAATGAAAACGGCGACAATCAGGGCAAACATGAAGAACAAGCCGAGCCGGGTTTCGAGTGTGTTTTTCATAAGTTTTCTTTGGGATCGGTGTTTTTGAAGTCAATGTGCAGGAATCGCTGGATCATCGGATTTGAATGGCGTCGGATTTCCTCCGGCGTGCCAACCGCAGCCAGTTGGCCCTCGAACATCATGGCTATACGGTCCGCGACACCGAACGCGAGATCGCGATCATGCGTGACGACGAGAGAAGTCACTTGGGTGCGCTTCTTCAGATTCAGAATCTCCTCACCGATGGTAACAGTCATCAGCGGGTCAAGTTCGCGGGTGGGTTCGTCATAAAGAATCAGGTGCGGATCGATCACCAGGGCGCGCGCGATGGCCACCCGCTTTTTCATGCCGCCGGAAAGCTCGCTGGGATTGCGGTCGCGCACGCCTTTGAGGCCGAGGAATTCGAGCTTCTCCGTGGCAACGCGCCGGATGTCTTCGGGCTTCTTAAGGCGATGTTCGCTGAGGTACAAGCCAACATTATCGAGCACGCTCAACGAATTCAGAAGCGCACCCGACTGAAAGACCATAGCCAGACGGTATTTATCAGCCACGCCGGAACTGTGGATCGATTCACCCTCGATGAAAATGTCGCCGTCGTCCGGCTCTTCGAGTCCGATGATGTGCTTGAGCAAAACGCTTTTGCCGCTGCCGCTCGGCCCCATAATCACGAAGATTTCACCGCGCTCCACCGTGAAGTCGATTCCTTTCAATACGGCCTGACCCGCGTAGCTCTTGCGGAGGCCGCGCACCTCGACGCGAACACTGTGCTGAACTGGAGCCGGATCGCTCATTCTTCAAAGTACAACAGGAATCGAGTGAGGAAATAATCGAGAATCAAGATCAACACGATGGAGTTCACCACCGCTTTGGTCACGGAACGGCCAATCCCGCGCGGGCCACCAATAGTGACCAATCCCTGGTGGCACGAAACCGTGCCAATGACCACTGCGAAGACCGCACTTTTGAACAGGCCGTTGAGCACGTCGCCCAATTCGACGACGAGGCGAAGATTGATGAAGAATGCTTGGAAAGAGAGGCCAACACGCTCGTTGTAATGGGCGACCAATCCCCCGCCCAACCAACCCACGAGAATCGCAAAAATGACCAGCATGGGCAGCGCGATGGTAATGGCTACCAGCCGCGGCAGGACCAGATAGTCGATTGGATTGATGTTCATCGTACGGAGCGCGTCGATCTCCTGGTATACGCGCATCGAGCCGATTTCCGCCGCCATGGCCGAGCCGATGCGCCCGGAGATGAGCACGGCCATCATCACTGGAGCCAGCTCTTTGCAGATGGACAATCCGACGAGCCCGCCAATGGCGCTGCCGAGACCGCTTTCGGTCAGCACCGGCCCCGTCTGCAACGCAATCACACCGCCGATGAAGAGAGAAAGAATACACGCCATGAGCAAGCTGGCGTTTCCGATCTCGAAAAGTTGGTCGAAAATCTTCTGCCTCTGGCGAATGGAACGCGGCAGCGCCTGGAGGGTGCGCCAAAGCAGGACTGCCATTTCCCCGACGTTTTGAAACATAGGTGTTGCTCAGAGCGCCGCGGCGGAAGGCCGCTCGGTCTTCTTCGTGCCGAAGGGCACGCAAAACAAACGCCAGCGCCGGACATCCGGTGCGGATTGATACTGAAAAAGTCCAAACAGGAGCGAGCACTTTCTCGATTCCGGCGTGACGTCACGACGATAAAGGTTCCAAAGGAACGACTGGCTGCTGGTCCCGGTTTGCGGGTTGGACTCCGCTCGCCACAGGGACCAGAGTGGCGAGTAATTCCGCTCGATGCTGTGGCTGGTTGGGGCAAAGGGTTCAAGCAGAGACAATATTTGCAAGCGCTCGCGGCCATCGCGCTCGCGGCGATGCTGAAACAGCGGCCAGGACTCGCGCCGCCGGTATTCGCTTCCGGTTTCGGTGTTCTTCTCTCTCGTGTCAGAGTAGAGGAAAAAAAGCACGCGATTGCGCTCGCGTTCCAACGGCGCGGCATCAATGCGCTTGAACCGATAGAGCGGCCAAAGATACCAGCCCGTTTCGATATTGGTGTTAGAGGCGCGGCTGTAGAAAGGCCAGACCCGCCGGGTGGTCTTGCCTTCCCCGTTCGCGAAGACGACGAAAGGCCACGGCGCACCGATCTCGTGGTATTTGCGGGCGCGATCATCCGTAACGGTGACCCCCAACGGCCAGCCGTAACTAGTAGAATCGCGCAAGGGTGAACGAAACGAGCTATAGAAAGGCAAGACGACCCGAGCTTTGGCCGGGTTTTCCGTTCCAATGCCTGTGTCTTGCCGAAAATAGACCGGCCATAAGGAAAACAGTTTGTCATGCCCGGCCACCAATTCAGCTTCGCCCCAGATGTTCGTTCGGTAAGTGACTTCCTTGTGCTCGTGTCCAGCGAGTGGCCAGAACTGCCAGCCTTTCAAGCCATCGGCGCGGCGAACATGAAAGAGAGGCAGCAGATAATTGTAAGTGGTGACTCCGCTTCGGCGGGCTTCGATATTTCGCACCACCGGCGCCGTGAAGCTTTCCGGAGAAAGCGCGCTGCCTGCGCCACGCCGCGTCTTGACATAGATCGGCCACAAGACGAACTCGATTTCATCGCGGAACAACCTGTTTTCCACGCGGCCAAAAAACGGCCAAACCGCCGTGTAGTTGCGTTCGGAAATCTTTGACCGTTGCTGGAAATAGAGCGGGAACAGAGTGAACCGATGCACGTTGGTATCTTTGAGCGCCCGCCCGCCGGACCAACTCAGCCATTGGAACAATTGGTAGCGATACTCTTCGCCGAACCGATCATAGGTGAGCAGCGGATAGACGAAGTCGAATTCGGACGCATCGACGCCCTCGTCCAACTTGTAAGACATCAACGGCGGAATGGCCCAAGTGCGTATCTCCGGCTGGCGCTCACGATAGAAGAGGGGGCCAATCGCTTCCGTGCGTTCACCTCGATCCAAAGTCAGTTTGAAATCGTGAAGCAACGGACCAAATGCCATTTCGCCCGCCGTGCCAACGGACGCGAGGAAGCTCGCGAGCCCAAAGCTGAACAAGAATCGACTGAACCTGTTGTCCATCAGTATGAAATCACGCGCCCATTAGTTAGCAGGTTTACCGACAATGGTAGTCATAGGCTCGATCCTTCGCATCGCGACCGTTAACGTTGTCGGATTCCAAGTTCAGGTAGTATCCGTGGGTTCCTAAGGAAGAGTTGACATTGCAGCCCATTCTTTTATTTTCTTTCCAGACTTGAGGTATCTACCTCGGTTCCTCCCGACCCAGTGTCGATTGTGCATTATCGCGCTGGGTCTTTTTTATGGTCCAACCGCAGCGGTCCAACAGATTCAAAATCGCCGGCAGAAGAGTGAGCGCGATCAACATGCAAGTGGTGGTGCCGATCGCCATAATGAAGCCGAGACTCTGAATTCCCCGGTGTTCGGCCAGCATCAGACTGCCGAACCCGGCGATTGTCGTTAGCCCCGAAACCAGCACGGCTTTGCCAGTGCTTTTGGCCAGGATACTCGGATGCAGTTCCTCGGCGAACCGATTCAAAATGTGAATGCCGTTAGTGACGCCGACGCCGACGATTAACGGCAACGTCATGATGTTGGCTGGATTAAATTGCACACCCGCTAGGCCCATCAAGCCTGCCATCCAAAGCCAGCCCAGTCCCACCGGAATGAGCGAAAGCACGACGCAAGAAATCCGCCGGAAATGAATCAAAATGAGAATCGCAATGGCAATGAGTGAGTAGAGAGCTGCTTCTTCGTAGCTCTGCTTTAACAGTGTGGTGTATTCAAGCAATTGCACTGGCGTGCCCGTCACCTTCGGAGCCACCGTGCGAATCTCCCGAACGAAGGCCTCCTGGTGTTTTCGATCCCAGATGTCTTCGTTGGGATAAACCTGGAGGACGTGTTTGCCGTGGAGACCGACGAAACGCCGCCGTAAGGCCTCGGGCAAATCCTCGACGCGCAAAGGACCGGAGTCATCCTGGTTGCGAATCGCGGCGAAGGTCTGGCGCACATCATTGAACAGCGCCTGTTGAAAGTCCGCGAGCTTCTCTGCCGCCAACGCCGGTTCCCCCACCAGCATAGCGTCACGCAAACGGCTGATGCTCTCGCCCAGTGCAGACAGCGTGCGGTGGAGGTCAGGATTGCTCTCTTTGGTCGACTGCGTCGCCAGGCGCGTGTATCCAAGCAAACCGTACAGCGTCACGTTTAGGTCGCGCAGCGAAACTGCCCTCGGATCGGCTAAAGGAAAGGAAATTTCGGCCGCGACCTTTTTGATCTGGGCCAGTATTTTCAACTTCTCTGTCTGATCCTCGGTCAAGAAAGTGGCCATGGCATCGATGTTGGCCACGGTCGTCAGGTTGGTCAGACGGTGGATCAGATTCGTGGCTTCGGTCGCCGAGTCGGCGACGACGAGCGCATAGACGACGGACTTGGTCGAGGAATTGAGCAACTTGTCTTGAAAGATCACCGCTGGGAGTCCTGCGCTCTGCATGTGCAGCAGATTGTAGTCGAATCCTGCTCGTCGGGCCGGCACCACCAGCAGTGCGCTCAACACCACGATGACCGCGATGGTTGTTATCGGACGCCGCAGCCAAAGATTTTCGATGCGGGCACGCTGATCTACTTCAATCGCGGCCTGGCGATCTAGCTTTGGTCCCAGTTGATGGTCGAGAATGTTCTGCCGTCCACGTAACAGTAGCACTGGCAGCATCGTCATCATCGGCACCAAGCACACCAGCATGCCGCCGCCGCAGATGATGCCCATCTCCTGAATGCCATCAAACTCGGTAAACGCCATCGCGAAAAACGCGCCCGCCGTCGTGAATGCCCCCGTGAAGATGCCCATGCCGGTGTTGACAACCGCTTTTTCCAACGCGTGGATTTGCGTCCTGCCGTGCCAAAGCTCTTCCTCATAACGCGTGATCAAATGCACGCCGAAATCGATCGCCAGCCCGATCAAGATCGGCACGAACGTAATCGTGAGAATGTTCAGATGCCCGACCGCCAGTGTGGTAAAACCCATCGT
>Ga0187894_10005661_pt1 | contig 12621 bp, 15 predicted proteins | sample GBC1701081metaG_FD_136650 | JGI IMG/M metagenome (GOLD analysis project Ga0187894, IMG submission 136650) | White microbial mat communities from a lava cave in the Kipuka Kanohina Cave System on the Island of Hawaii, USA - GBC170108-1 metaG ... | reverse complement strand
TCACACGCCGAAGCGAGCGTCATTGCCAGAGAGTTGATAGAGAAATACAGCGCCGAAGATTCGACCGTAGATCGCGTTTATCTGATTTATAACGAATTCAAATCGGTGCTGTCGCAACAGGTAGTCGTAAAACAATTGTTACCCATCGGCGCAGAAGCCTTCGCCGGAGAAGATGCCCCGACAGAAGGCGAAAGCCAGATGGATTACATCTACGAGCAACCCCCGGCAGACATTCTCGGCACACTATTGCCGCGATATGTCGAAACCCAGATTTTCTACGCGCTATTAGAATCCATCGCCAGCAATCACGCGGCACAAATGACGGCAATGGATTCGGCATCAAAGAACGCCGGTGAAGTGATTGATACCTTGACCTTGAACATGAACCGCGTCCGTCAGGCATCCATCACCCGCGAGATTATTGAAGTTGTCTCCGGCGCTCAAGCCCTCGGCTAAAACAAATTTCAAATCTAAAGTTATAAGAGAAAAGAGCGGCTGATTGATTTTCAGCCGCTCTTTTCTGTTTTTAGAATAAGATTATCGGTAAGGTACTGTTTTTGTATTGCTGGTTTTCACCTAAGATGTCCAGAATTGAATAACCTGAAAAGCTTCTTTGGGATGTTCAAAGAAAATTCTTAGTGAATAACCACCATCATTCTTTTCGTACTTGTGTGAGTCTTCTAAATCAATCTCCATATCCATCATTTCTGCTATAACAGCCAAGTTATCAAATTTAAGGATTGTTGTCTCATTAGGCTTTAATAAGTTGACTTCATCAACCTTCACGTCATTTAGTTGCGTTACTCCTTTTTCGCCATCTGGGACAATTGAAAAAAGCTGAAAGCGAATATTTTCTGCATTAGCATTTGAAATATTGGTAAGTTCTACTTGTGGATAGCGTCTAAACGGTTTGTTGATTTTAAGGCTAAAACTGTTTTTCATATAATATACCTTAGTAGTCCACGAAGTCTTCAAGCGTTCAAATGTTTTTGGCTATTACTGCCTCTATCGAGGATGCCACTATAATACGAATGTAGCATAGAAAGTTTGAGGTAAAAATGTATCTAACAGAGCGACAGTGTGCCGAACTTTCTGTAAATTCACCAAGCCTTAATTGATAGCAAAAGACTTAGCCACATTTTTACAGAAAAAGCGATGCCCTATCTTTTCAATCAGGCGCGTCAACAATGCGGGCAATTTTTCCTCTTCCGGGCTGAGACGATTTTCCTTGATGCCTTTGGTCGCCAGACGATTCACTTCTTCCGTCAGGTGTTCCAACTCAACATCGTCGCTAACTACTCCCGGTAGCGTGGCGGCAAGTAAAGCGCCGTATTTCTGTTCGTCAACATTTGCAACCATAATGCCAACTCCCTTTGTCAGAATCAGAATGTGTTGATACAAAGCATCTCAATAGCCTCCAATTTTGTGTACAATGCAGCCGATTACTTGCTCTGGCTGTGACGCATTTAGTTTTCCATTAAAGTCAACTTTGGTAAAGTTTTCATTAAGAGGCGCGTCTTATGGATATTGTTGTGGATACATCGGTCATTATCGCCGTAATTGCAGACGAACCGGAAAAACCGCTTTTGATAAGCAAAACTCAAAGCGGCGATTTGTTCGCGCCGCATTCGCTATATTGGGAAATCGGCAATGCCTTCTCCGCCATGCTTAAGCGAAATCGTATCACTTTGAATCAGGCGAAAACGGCGATTGCAATCTACCAGCAAATTCCCCTCAACCTGGTTGAGATTGATTTGGAGCAGGCGTTAGAGTTAGCCGACCGCTTGCAGATTTACGCTTATGATGCTTATGTTATTGCTTGCGCTATAAATCAAAGCTGCCCCCTGCTAACATTAGACAGCGGGTTGAGCTACGCGGCAAAGGCGGCAGGAATTGATATTGTGGAGGTGAAATAAGTCAATGCAAACCTATCATGAAGATCAGCAGCAAAACCTTTCATTTTTGTTGGAGCAGGCGCAACGACAAGGCGAAATCAGAATTCAGCGAACCGATGGACAAATCTTTGTTCTCAAACCGGAAAAAGAAAAGCGTTCTGCTTTAGACGTTCCCAGTGTCAAACTCAACGTCTCCTCAGAAGAAATCGTGCAATTTATTCGTGAAGGACGCGAAAGAGGATAAAGGAAATTGGATAGAGGAAAGTGAACTCGCCGCGAAAGCCATGATCCAATTTGTGCAGATAATAATTCTTGTGCAAATCACTATCTTATAAGTCAGAATCAGGTACAATACCAGACACTTCGCGGATCACCTTTGGAACATATTATGCGCCAGAATCGCAGGCAATTCTTAGCTAACGCCTCAAGTTTTGTGCTTTCCAGTGGGCTATTATCTTCATCTGTCTTCACTCAGGAGAAAAAGGGAACGCGGCTTATCCTGCTTGGCACAAAGGGCGGTCCGACGGTTGGCGAACTTCGTAAAAACGCCTCGACGCTGCTTTTAATTAACGGCACACCTTATGTCGTTGATTGCGGCTATGGCACTTCGCGTCAACTCATTGCTGCCGGTGTGCCGCTTAATAAATTGCGCTATCTCTTCATTACTCATCATCACTCCGACCACAATCTGGAATACGGGAGTCTTATCTATAACGCATGGGCGACGGATTTGCCTGTGCGGATAGATGCTTACGCTCCGCCGGGGCTGGAGAAGATGACACAGGATTTTTTCAATTACATGAAGTTCGACATCGAAACGCGCATTGTTGATGAAGGAAAGGCTGACCCGCGTAAACAGATTTTCGCTCACGAATTTAATAATCCCGGTGTCGTCTTGCAAAATGATGATGTGAAGATGAGCGCCTGTCTGGTGCGTCATCCGCCGATTAAGCAAGCGTATGCTTATCGCTTCGATGCAAAAGATCGTTCTGTAGTTATCTCTGGCGATACGGCTTATGCGCCGGAGCTTGCCGCTTTCGCTAAAGGCGCGGATGTGCTTATCCATGAAGTGATGTATCTGCCCGCTATTGAAAATCTGATAAAGCGTGTGCCGAACGGCGCACAGTTGCGGGCGCATCTGTTGGCGAGTCATACCACTACGGAAGATGTAGGCAAGATAGCCGCGCAAGCCGGGGTCAAGACGCTGGCGCTTTCTCATTTCGTTCCCGGTCTTGATTCGTCAATCACCGATGAGCAATGGATGGCAGGAGTGCGTAAGCATTTCAAGGGGCAAATTATCGTTGGTAAAGATTTGCTGGAAATCCCGAATTGATCATGGCGAAAATGTGCAGAGGTAATTAGCGATGCGTATCTATAAAGCAAATCATCTTTCCCGCAATTACACAGCAATCGTTGTCGCGGCTCTGCTCTTGCTCGGTTTCGGCTTCATGACTCTGCCCGCGTACACGCAACAGCCTTCTGCTATGTTTGACCTGGTGCTTGCCGGCGGGCGGGTTCTTGATCCTGAGTCGGGGCTGGATGCAGTTCGCAACATCGGCATAAACGGCGGACGAATCGCGGCTATCTCCTCTCAACCTTTGCGCGGCAAGCAGGTCATTGATGTCTCGCGCCTGGTTGTCGCACCGGGATTTATTGATTTGCACGCTCACGGGCAAGACCTTCAGAGCAATCAGTTGCAAGCGCAAGATGGCGTGACGACGGCGCTTGAGATGGAAATGGGCGGCTTTCCGGTTGCCGATTGGTATGCCTCGCGTGAAGACAAAGCCCTTATCAATTACGGCGCGTCGGTCGGGCATTTCTCATTGCGAGATAAAGTAAAGAAGCGGGATGCCGGAAGGGCTGAAAAAGCAACGCCAGCAGAAATAACGGAATTGCTGGCGCTCTTGGAGCAAGGATTAAATGATGGGGCATTGGGCATCGGCATGGCGATTCAATATACTCCCGGTGCAAGGCGTGAAGAGATTTTCCGCGTCTTTCAGTTGGCAGCAAAACGCGGCGTGCCGATTTTTGTTCACGTCCGCTCGATGAGCGAGATTGAACCGAGTAGCAGTACCGAAGCCGTACAGGAAGTTATCGCTGATGCCGCCGCTACCGGAGCATCCCTGCATATCGTTCACATTAGCTGGAACGGTTTACGCCAGACGCCGGTTTGTCTGGAGATGATTGCCGACGCACAACGGCGCGGGCTGGACATCACCACAGAAGCGCATCCGTACACGGCAATCACCGGAGAGATTAAAACAATGAACTTCAGCGCCGCATTTCAGGAGCGACTGGGGATGACCTTCAAAGATTTAGAATGGATGGCTACCGGAGAACGACTTATCGAAGAATCATTTGAAAAGTACCGCAAACAAGGCGGCGCTGTGATCTCGCATATCATTCCGCAAGAGATGTGTGATCTCGCGGTAGCGCATCCGCAGGTCATCATCGCTTCCGATGGACTTGGAGTTGGCATGGGCGATAAGCAACCGCGAGGCGCGGGGACATTTTCGCGTGTGCTTGGGCATTATGTTCGGGAAAAGAAGGCTCTGACCTTAATGCAGGCGTTACGCAAGATGACATTGATGCCGGCACAGCGATTGGAAAAGGTTGTGCCGCAGATGAAGAACAAAGGGCGCATCAAGGTAGGCGCGGATGCCGACCTCACCATCTTCGACCCTGAACGAGTGATAGACCGGGCGACTTATGAAAAGCCGATGCATCCTGCCGAAGGCATTATTCATGTGCTTGTCGGCGGCGTTTTCGTAGTGAAGAATTCCGCATTGGTAGAAGCAGGTTTTCCGGGTCAGGCAATCAGGCGGTCACCCGCTATAGCGCACACTGTGAAACGATAAGCCGGTAGCCTGAAAACGAATCCGCCTCTACCGTCGGGCAACGAATCAAACCAGACAGACAAAACTCGTTGGCTGACACCTATTCCAATTGATAATCAAAATGAGACAGCAGATACTACACGAAGTCCAAATTGACAAGTATAGAGAAAGGATAAGTACCGGGAATGAGAAAGCTGGTTAGCCAGATGACGATTGCCATGTTGTTGGTCGTTTCTTCCTGCACATTGAGTACTGCCCAACAGCTATCTGCTGATGAAAAGAAAATTGTCAGCTATGTGGATGCACATACGGCAGATGCTATTGCACTGCTTGAAAAGATTGTCAATATCGCAAGCCCTACCGAAGACCTCGCGGGCGTTAAACAAGTTGGCATGGTATTCAGGAAAGAACTTGAATCTATCGGTATGACGACTAAATGGCTTGAGATGCCCGCCGAGATGAAACGCGCCGGACATCTGCTTGCTGCAACCAATGGTACAAAAGGCAAACGACTGCTGCTTCTCGGTCACATTGACACGGTGCTGAAAGGCGAGAAATTCCGCCGTGAAGGTAATAAAGCTTATGGCACAGGCACAGCCGATATGCAGACTGGCAATATCGTTATGCTCTACGCACTCAAAGCTCTGCACGCGGCTGGCGCTCTCAAAGATACGCGCATTCAAGTTATGTACACTGGCGACGAAGAGAACGCCGGACTGCCTTTAACCGTCAGTCGAGGCGATATGGTTGCGGCAGCGAAAGCGAGTGACATGGCGCTCAGTTTTGAAAATTCGGTTGGCAATACGGCGACCATCGGACGACGCGGCGCAAGCACCTGGGCGCTTGAAGTGGAAGCTAAGACCGGACATTCCGGGCAGATATTCAAACCGGGCATGGGCAGCGGCGCAATCTTTGAAGCCTCGCGGATTTTGCACCAGTTTTATGAAACGCTGCACAAAGAAAAATACCTGACCTTTAATCCGAGCGTCATTGTCGGCGGCACACAGGCGGAGTTGCATGACCCTAGCGGCACGGCAACCGGCAAGTCGAATGTTGTGCCGCAAAAGGTGATTGTCACGGGCGATTTGCGTTTCATCAGCGAAGAGCAGAAAGAATCGGCTCGCGCCCGTATGCGCGAAATTGTGGCGCGGCATCTGCCGGGAACGTCCGCGAAGATTACGTTTCAGGATGAGTACCCGGCGATGACGCCAACCGAAGGCAATGCGGCGTTGCTCAAACAACTCGGTCAGGTGAGTCAGGATTTGGGCTTTGGGGCGATTGAAGCATTAGACCCCGGCGAGCGTGGCGCGGGCGACATCGGTTTCATTTCGCACCTGATACCGGGATTGGATGGCATCGGCGCACGCGGCGGCAATGCTCATGCCCCCGGCGAATGGGCTGATCTGGAATCGTTGCCAATGCTCATCAAGCGGGCGGCAGTGTTGATTTATCGCCTGTCGCGCTGATATGGTGTGCGAACAAGGAGATACAGTTATGGCAAAAACATTATGTTGTAGAGATGTCGGTGTAGATTGTGATTTTGTGGCGCAAGGCACAACAGAAGATGAAATCATGGCGCAAGTTGCCGAGCATGCACGCACGGCGCATGGTTTTGAAGAAGTGCCTGCGGAACTTGCGGAAAAAGCGCGATCCGCGATCCGCGAGAACTGAGCGCAGTAGCATCCCTCATATATAGATAACCTTCTATTTCGCTTCTGGAGATAGTCAATCATACGTCTGTTTGCATAAATTATCTCTTGGCGCAAAGGTGTTGTGTGGGTAACGCGGCAGCTGCTTTACTTGCAATACGGCTATTTTCATTTGCAAAATACAGATACAAATTTGTTATAGAACATCAAGCACAATCGCAGGAAAATACGAAAATAGAGATTGCTGTGCGTCCGCTGCAAAAGCCGGATTTGCCCGTTGCCGAACACCTCTTTCGCATCGCTTTCGGCACGTTTTTCGGCTTGCCTGACCCAGCGATGTTTGCTCATGATACCAGTTATGTCAAGACGCGCTGGGGGGCAAATCCGGGCGCTGCCTTTGTCGCAGAAACAAATGGCGAGATTGTCGGCTCCAATCTGGCAACCAACTGGGGCAGCGTCGGCTTTTTTGGTCCCCTGTCCATTCGCCCTGACCTCTGGGATAAAGGCATCGGCAAGCGGCTGATGCAGCCGATTATGGAGCTATTCGACAACTGGGGAACGACGCACGCCGGTCTGTTTACCTTTGCCCACAGTCCAAAACATATTGCGCTTTATCATAAGTTCGGCTTTTGCCCGCGATTCTTGACGGCGATCATGGCAAAAGCGGTTGACGCAACAAAGAGCGTTGCAGGGTGGACAGCATTTTCTTCTGCGACGCCGGAAGAACGCGAAACCCTTTTGAATGCCTGCCGCGAAGTGACCGAGGCGGTATATGCAGGGCTGAATCTTGAACTCGAAATCCGCGCCGTTGCGAATCAATCGCTGGGAGATACCGTGTTGTTATGGAATGCGGACAAACTTACAGGCTTTGCCGTTTGTCATACCGGCGCAGGTTCGGAAGCCGGCAACGGCGCTTGTTACATCAAATTTGCGGCAGTGCGTCCGGGGCAAAATGCGGAGCAGAATTTCAACCGCTTGCTTGCTGCCTGTGAAGAGATGGCAGCATCCAGAGGTCTTGCGCGTCTGGTTGCCGGAGTCAACACCGCACGGTACGATGCCTTCCGGCAACTGCTGACGTGTGGCTTCCGCACCGAGTTTCAAGGCGTGGCAATGCAAAAGCCGAACGAAGCCGGTTACAACCGCCCGGATGTTTATGTGATAGATGATTGGCGCTAGACGCAATACTGTATCTATTAAGGAGGATACAAAATGACCCCTGAAATGGAAGCCCTCAAAGCCCGACTGAAGACAACATGGATGTCAGGAGATTACGGGCATTTCGCTAAATATCTTGAACCCAGCGCCTTGGATTTTCTTGCACGTCTCAATGCGACGCCCGGAACCCGGATGCTTGATGTTGGCTGCGGCGCGGGGCAGATTGCCATTCCGGCGGCGCGAGCCGGGGTGCAAGTGATCGGCGTTGATATTGCCGCTAATTTGATCGAACAGGCGCGTGAACGTGCAAGAGCTGAAGGGCTAAACGCGCAATTTGAAGAAGGCGATGCCGAAATGCTGCCTTTTGCCGATGCGACATTCGATCTGGTGGTCAGTCTGATTGGCGCGATGTTTGCGCCGCGCCCTGACCGGGTGGCGGCTGAACTCATCCGCGTCTGTCGCCCCGGTGGTCGCCTCGTAATGGCAAACTGGACGCCCGCAGGTCATATCGGGCAGATGTTTCAGAGCATCGGCAAGCACGTGCCGCCGCCGCCGCTGATGGTTTCGCCGGTGAAGTGGGGCGATGAGGCGACCGTGCGCGAACGCTTTGGTGAGGGCATTGCCAGTCTCCAATTGACAAAACGCTTTTATGCCTTTCGCTATCCGTTCCCGCCCGCCGAAGTTGTCGAGTTTTTCCGCGTCTATTACGGACCGACGAATCGCGCCTTTGCTGCGCTTGATGAAAATGGGCAAGCGGGGCTGCGCCGTGACCTTGAAGAACTGTGGACGCGGAATAATCAGGCGACCGATGGGACTACTGCTGTTGACGGAGAATTTCTCGAAGTGGTTGCCGTTCGCAGTTGAGCCGCGACGAGTCAATCTACTCCAGTTCGCGCCTGCTTCGACGGCATCAAATCTGAGCGCAGGCATCTCTGTTTTTGCCGGATGGCGTTGCTCGACAAATCACAGGAGAGGCAAAAACGGAAGCCCGATTGATTCGTCCGCCAGACTCTGCTGAATGAATAAGGCTTTGCCGCCAGTCTCTTTGCTCGTAATCACAATACCGATGCTCTAAAGTGAGAGGCAATATGAAGAGGGCGCGAATTCTATTCATCATTGGATTATCAGTCATAGTAGTGGCAGTTGCGGCTTATTTGTTGCTGAAACGCAGAGCGCCGGAAGTTGTAACCATTCCGGCATCCGGTGGTACAACAGAGTTAAACACCAGAATTGACAACATCCCGTACTATTTGCAAAACGACCCGCAATGGGGCGCGGAAACACTCGGCGGCAGTAATGAACGAATGGCAGCCGCCGGTTGCACCGTGACCTGTGTGGCGATGGCGCTTGCAACACTCGATTATCCGACAGACCCGTTGCAATTATGCCACGCCTCGAAGGAGCGTAACGGCTTTACTGAGAATGGCTTTGTCATCTGGAATAAGGTCAATGAGATTACCGGCGGCAAGGTGAAAGTGGATTTTCCGGCGCTTAGTCATGAACGAATTGAAGCAGCCTTGCGAGGGAATGCTCCTGTAATCGCCAAAATCATGCTCAATGAAACTATCCCGCACTGGGTTTTAATCACCGGGAAAGCAGGGCAGGAATATCTGATTATAGACCCGCTGAATGGCGCGAAAACCTTTCTTCATCTATCTGACCGCACCAGCAAAATCCATGCAATCAGGGTTTTGAAAACAGCATAAATGAGAAGGCAACTAGATGGTTGGTTGCACTGCCTGAATGCCTCATGCCTTGCATTCAGTGAGTGATCATTTGCTTAACGGCGCTCAATACGGAACATATAGCAGCCATAGCCGAGATTGCGGGCGTGCAGGTAGGCGATAACGGAGTCAGCGAATAACTCGGCAATCACCTCTTCGACAAGGCGCTCGCCTACTGCCGTTGCGCCAACAATCTGATCTTTCTCATTATACGCCCGCAGGACAACCGCACTACGCGGGAACTCTGGCGGGTAGACCTCTGCGTTCTGATACGGCAAACAGTCGCGCTCGTGAATAAAGATTGGACCCGTTTCGGCGTAAGGTTGTTTGGAATCGAAAGGTTGATGAGCAAACAGGATAACCCCTTCGTCCGGTTGCGATAGCGTCAAACAAACGCGGCATTGATGGTGTTTGCCATCGCGGAGAATCGTTAAAGTATTGCCGAAGCGGTCAACGCGGTTTTGGCGTATCTGTTGCCGCAGTTCATCGGCAAGCGAGCGAATCATGAAGTTTGGTTGATTGGTCATAGCGTTTTTAGGATAGCCGAAAAGTAGAACGGATGCTGGCTGTATACGGACGCGGCATATTCCGATGGCGTATAATGCTCATTGCCAGAGAAAAGCGTAACGAGGACAACAGCATGGAGATCAGATTGATTCGCCCGCAAGACCGCGACGAGTGGTTACGGATGCGGAATTTGCTGTGGGATGACCCCGATGACGGACATGAAACGGAAACCTTACGGTATTTTGCTCAAGCAGATGAAACGGTAGCGGTCTTTGTCATTGACCGGCTTGACGGGCGACTCGGCGGGTTCATTGAAGTCGGGCAACGCAACTATGCAGAAGGTTGTGAGAGTTCGCCGGTCGGTTATATAGAAGGCTGGTTCATAGACGCGGATTTGCGGCGACAGGGATACGGCGCGGCGCTCGTCAAAGTGGCGGAAGAGTGGGCGAAAGCGCGAGGCTTCCGGGAGATGGCGAGCGATGCCTTGATTGAAAATGAAATCAGCATTCGCGCTCACAAGGCGCTTGGCTATACGGAAGAGGAGCGCATTGTCTGTTTTAGAAAAGACCTCATTGACAACCATTGACAGCCGTTGCCGCCTTATTGCCACGCCAGCGATGCAAGTCTGGCTGCGCCCGCCAGACGATTAGAATTATCAGTGACTTGTCCCAATGGAAATCTGAAAGTTTATTGACGTAACGACAACAAAGCTATATAGTCCTCGGCATAATTCCTTTAAGACATTTTGATTGAAGCATTAGTTCTATAGCAAATAGCAATCGTTTAGATTATCGTTTCAATCAAAGTTAAGGTTTTGTAGAACTTGTTTCGTAACAAGTTTTGCATAGCTGTCTTAGAAACTGTTGCGAAACTGCCTTTCACAGGCTGTAGGAAAGATTATTAGAGTTTCGGGAGAATAGGAAATATGGATGAAATTGCAGTCAAAGAAGGCAAAATAAAATGCTCTCGTTGTGGAGACTTTAGAAAATTTGTAAATACAGTGCAAGCCGAAGAACTTACCAGACGAAGGAGAAGAACCATTCATTACTGGATGGCTGAAGGAAAAGTTTTTGTTGTTGTCACCCCGAGTGGTAGGAAATTACTTTGTAGTGGTTGTTTAATAAAATCGGCACCTGAAGATTAAAGAAAATTTTAGAAAAAAGTGTGCAAATTTGTGCAATTATGAGTTGCTTCATATCCCGTAAGTTTATACTCTTGGCGCACCTCGTTTGAGAAAGACTCTTTAATTGACAAGCGGTTAATGACTTATAGGCATATTGGTCTGCTGGATTGTTAATCTAAGGGCTTCTTCAAATGTTGATGTGATTAGTCAGATAACCAAGAATCAACAAGGAGAAAAGGAAATAATGAAGAAGAAAATAGGATCTTTATTGGTCTACGGATTCGCTCTTGCATCTATGACATATGCTGTTTGGCAAGCGGAGATATCTATTTTGCCTGTAGCCAAAGCATCTTGGGTCAACGGGTGCTGTGAGGCTTCGGATGAGTGCCGTGGCAATCTTATTTGCTACCCAATCCCCCAAGCTGGCAACCTTGCAGAATAAACCGATGGTTTGACCCAGAGTGTCAATGCTGGCGTGAAATACAACTTAGTTACTGTAATCCACTAAATCAGCCTCCCGGTGGCTCAGGAGGAGTCCCAGGTTCCATTTGGGATTAAACTTGCTTGTGGTCGTCAAGATAGATGGCTCATATAAACCAGTTTGGCGATGTAGTAGAAGTCAAAGGGTAATTTGCAGTAATGGCTTATATGAGCCAGTAATTGTGTGAATAACCTGAAAAAATTTCTAAGGGCAGCCGACGGCTTTTAATATGGAAACGAACTCGTACCGTCAGGAATCTCCTAAAAGGCGAAGATTGGTCATAGGTGTCTTGACCACTTTTCTAATCTGCTCTTCTTTGCTCAATATAATTTTGGCGCGTAAAATAAAAAACTTAAATAGCGGCATACTTTATTTAAAAGCAGAAATGAAGCAGCGACGTGAACTCAAGCCGGGAGATGTAATGCCGCCAATTCAGACTAAAGATTCCAACGAGGCGGTTCTGACAGAGAGCTTTCAGAATAGAAACACGCCAACCATTGTTTATATCTTCTCTCCAGATTGTAGTTGGTGCACCCGAAATTTGAGCAACATAAAAATTCTACTTGCTCAGACTAAAGACAAATACCGCTTTATTGGACTGTCACTTGATTCCAAGGGGTTGCAAGAATACATAGCTCAACACCAATTGGATTTTTCTATTTATACGAATCTAACTGAAGATACCGCTTTGGCTTATAAAGGAGGAACTCCAAGAACATTTGTCGTGTCAGATGATGGAGTCATACTGAAAAGCTGGTTTGGAGCCTATAATGGAGAAAACCGGAAGGAAGTGGAAGATTATTTCAAGATTCGCCTTAACGACATTGGAGACGATAATAATAAGAAGAACTGTGAAACTTGTGATCAAGAAGCAAACAATCCCAAAGAGGTCACCAAATGATTCCTATGATATATAAAGGAAAAACTTTTGGAGCAGTTCTCTTGCTCATAACCTGCATCATAAATGGTTCTGCTATATGTCAAATAGAAGGCAAGCCGCATCTCGTTCAGGAGCAAAAGAAGTCTAAAGCTCCAATAAATCAAAGCCCTGAAATTAAAGGTAAATCTGCGAAGGCAGAACTAATCCATGAAGAGCGTAGTGCGGAAGCCTTAGCGTTAATAAGTTATGCTCGTTCTGCTCCGCCGGAATTTACTACGGATATTTTTATTCGTCTTGCTGAATCGGACAAAATTGCTGATTTAAAATGGAAACGAGAATTACTTGAAGAAGCATTTCAACTTGCCCAAGC
>Ga0187894_10005660_pt1 | contig 12621 bp, 16 predicted proteins | sample GBC1701081metaG_FD_136650 | JGI IMG/M metagenome (GOLD analysis project Ga0187894, IMG submission 136650) | White microbial mat communities from a lava cave in the Kipuka Kanohina Cave System on the Island of Hawaii, USA - GBC170108-1 metaG ... | reverse complement strand
TAGGGTTACTTCATATCTAAACTTGAGGTCGCGGGTTCGAGTCCCGCCCCCCCTAAAAGGGGTAGCTCAGATGGCTAGAGCACAAGACAAAACAAGTCCTTATTCGCTTTTTGTCCCTGTTAATTCTTTGGGCGTACTGTAGAACAGGGTTACTTCTAACTTGTAATTAGAAAGTCGCAAGTTCGATTCTTGCCTTGATAGTAATATCAGGTAGCTTAGTGGTAAAGCGTTTTGTTACCTTGTTTGCCTATTGTCGCCCTCACGGTTATAAGTTCGGCGCTGTAGAGCAGGGCTACTTCAATGTAAATGGATAAACACCTTGTTCGTTTTTTTGCCCGAACTGACATTTGTCAGAAAGCCAATCGTTGTCCTAAAGGTTAGTTAAAATCAAATAATGTAGCGCCAGTGTTTGATAACGGGTGCTGAAGTTTAGAGTTACTTCATATATCAATAAAGTGTCACGGGTACATCGTACCTTAGACAAAAATACTCTGAACGACCTTTGCCCCGCAACTTAAACAGGAGAATTTATGTCATCAAGCAACAGAATTAAACTAGAGATAACCAAAGCCGAAACTTTTGAAGGGGCAGCGGCTCACAGTCCACCAACACCGCTAATGGCTCTTCGGCGGGCTGTTTTGTCCTGTTTTTTGTGGGAGAAACAGTTTTACATTGACGGTGATGACATTGCTTCTGTTATTGCCACACTTATTGCTAAGTGTAAAGCAGAAGAAGTTTCAGAGCTTGCAGTAGAAGCTCGAAGTAACTTTAATCTTCGCCATGTGCCTTTACTCATGGCGAGAGTTTGCGCTGCCTTAAAAACTCACAAATACGTTGTTGCTGATATGATTGACGGTATTATTCAGAGAGCTGATGAAATTACCGAGTTTATGACCATTTACTGGTCAACAACGATTGAACAAACAGATAACCAAGATTACACAGTTACCCGACATCAGATCAAGAGGACTCCGATTTCAGCTCAGGTTAAGAAAGGATTAAAGTCAGCTTTTAAGAAATTCAACGAATACGGCTTTGCTAAGTATAACAAAAAAGGCGCAACAGTATCATTAAAAGATGCTCTGGTTATGATACGTCCGCCTGCTTACAAAGGCACAGATCGATACAAGTTATACAACAAGATATTCACAGATACTCTTGATATCCCCATGACTTGGGAAGTAATGTTGTCCGAAACAGGACAAGGAATTAAAGACGAAGAGGCTAAAAAAGCCGCTAAAGCAGCAGTGTGGCGACGATTGATTGAAGAGGATAAGCTGGGCGGTCTGGCAATTCTTCGCAATTTGCGTAACATGTTGCAAGCAGACTTGGTTAAATCGGAGATCAAGGCTGCAATTGAACAAGGTAATTATAACCGTGTTTTACCTTTTAGATTTCTTGCCGCCGCCAGACAAGCGCCCACGCTTGAGGACACTATAGAACCTACGTTCTTAAGGCGATTAAATAACTTGCCAAAGTTATCCGGCAAGACGGTTTTATTGTGTGATATATCTGGCTCGATGTTCGGAGTTCCAGTGTCAGCTAAATCCGATATGCAACGCGTTGATGCTGGTGTAGCTTTGGCAATAATTGCCAGAGAGATATGTGAAGATGTGGATATTTATTCATTTTCAACACAAGTAATGCAAATTAAACCTCGCAGGGGCTTTGCCCTTGCTGATGAAATTATCAATTCTCAGGGGCATTACAATACCTATCTTCATAGAGCGGTAGCACACGTTAATAACATTGGTTACGACAGATTAATTGTTATTACAGACGAGCAGGTTTCTGAAGCTGTTCCCGATCCTATAGCTGGATCGAAAGCCTATGTTATCAACGTATGTTCGGCTCAAAACGGTTTGAGTTACAGTAAATGGATTAAGATTGACGGGTTCTCTGAAGCTGTAATCGCATTTATAAGTGAGTATGAAAGCGGCGACTATCAGGAGTTGTTATGATTATCGATCAATTATGGTGCAGACCTAATGCTGTTTTTGATAAAAAGACTGGTAAAATGTCAGTCGGCAAAGAAATTCAGGTTGTCAGCGTAAGCGATGATTATGGTAAAGAAACAATTTACATCGTGCCTGAAATTGACTCTGACGGCGACATAGCGCCACAAGTTTACAATGAGGATGGATTTAGAACTAAGTTCTCTTGTACTTCTTAGCGTTTTATTTTTCATATGAGAATACCAAACCCATATGCTCGACTTACAGAAGAAGAACTTGATCATTTACTGCCTAAGAACTTGGCTCTCTTAGGCTACAGAGGTTCCATTTCTCATGGCACGTTTGTTCCTAAAGATGATCCTGATTCTATAGATGACGTAGATTTAATGGGGTTCTTTATTGCTTCAAAAGAGCATTACTTAGGCTTTGGTAGAACAGACGTTAAAGAGACGTTTTACAAAGAATGGGATACGGTTTGTTATGAGATTCGCAAGGCATTTCATTTGTTATTAAAAAACAACCCTAACATTATGAGTATGCTCTGGTTGGAGCCTGAGTTTATGTTAGTTTATAGCGATGTCGGAGAACAAATAATAAAAAACAGAGATTTATTTGTTTCTCAAGAGGCTTACTATTCTTTTTTAGGTTATGCCAAGTCTCAATTAAAGCGTATGACACATCTAAATCAAGATGTGTTGAAACAGTTAAGAGATTATGAAACTATCTTTGAGGTTTTAGGACAAGACCCCAGAGCTACTAAGATGGATGAACGCCTTAGTTCTATGATTTTAGGCACAACTGTCGTTGCCGAAGCTCCTGATGTGCCTGCTGCGTGGTTAGGTTTGACTGTCCGTTCAGTAAAAGAACGATATGAAGGGCTCAAATCTAAGTATTACTGCGGCGGCTACATGGGGGTTAAGCGGCGGGAACTGGTGGAAAGACATGGTTATGATACAAAGAACGCCGCTCACCTTATTCGTTTACTGAGGATGTGCGAAGAGTTTTTAGGCTCCGGTATCATGAATGTTTACAGGCATGACGCCAATGAATTATTGCAAGTTAAACAAGGCGCTTGGACATTGAAACAAGTTCAAGAAGAAGCCTTGCGTCTTGAGCAATTATGCAAAATTGCCAAAGAAAAAAGCAAGTTGCCGGTAAAACCAGACCGTCAACAAGTGGAAAAATTATTGATAAGTATTTTGAGTAAATATTTATGAAAACACCGCGTAATCGTTGGTCTTTATTGTAAAATGTATTGATGGCGTTATCAAGCAATACAATTATAACTACCGCAACCTCAGCAACCGCACTACTTTCTGCAATAACAACTACTATCGCTGCTACGCCAAGTTCTTTATCCAAAAATAGCCCAAGCCCCCCAATTACGCCTTCGGGTTCTAATTCACCTGTTGTGAATGTCCCTACGGTAGCTATCCCTGTAATTGATAATCCTATGAATCCATCCGGCACAACCATAGGAGTAAACGAGTGGGGTATTCCTAATGCAAGGATAATGGTTATGGAAACATCGGACGGAAGTAGCTGTGTCTATCCGATGACTAAGCTTGATTTCTTTAAGAAAAATAGCAGCAGCTTAATCATACAAATGTCAGGTCAAAGCTATACTGTCGACACAAAAAATATTAATAAAGACTATGATAGACTTATGACTTGCATAGGTTATGGCAATAGTAATATAAAAGTAAAATGTAAATGATTCGTACATTGCTTTTACTCTATGCCATAACATCAAAAGACTATCCTAAACATTTATATTTCAGGAGTTTACTTGTGGGCGATTTTTCAGTTGCTTGTTGTGTGTCCAGAATTCCTATGTTTTACAACCGTGTTGTCGTTGTGCCGTTGATTCCACAGCGCGGCGCAACTAAAGACGGCAATTTCGTTTTTGATAGAGCAAACATAGTCTCAAACGAAGGATCAATGGCATTGTTCAGACCATTCACTTTACCGGTTTTTGGCACATTGCGCGGCTGCGGCGAACCGGAAGACATAGAAAGAAACGATAACACTGAAGCGATAGAGAGTTTTTTTTGGTTGCCCTATTGATTATTTCATTCAAGATTGCCTTGATGGTTCGTTTGAACATGACTTTGTAAACAATGTTACGGCTGCTTACATTGATCGAGACGTGTACGATTTATTAACCAAAGGTCATATGGACGATTTCGGCAAGATTTTTGACATGAAAGTATCTATGCGTGAAAGAATCTTTATGGCTTGCGAGAATTTACAGGCTTTCAAGAAAGCCAATCATAAGCCAATAGTCTTAGAAGGTATGCCAAAAGACATAGATATTATGGAAACTTTGTATTTAGACAAAGATTTAATGTCTGTGCTTGCGTTTGGTGAATTTATGCCTTCACCAACTCACAACCTGTGGTTTAAGATTTATCGTAAACAATGGGAAGATTGCAAGCTAATTGAAGACTTGGCAAACTTCTACTCTGTTGTTCGATGTATGTATGAATTAAATTGCTTGCTTATGCCCTCGTTCAACGGGCAACAATATGGCAACCTTTATATGCAAAAGATGCTGGCTCGCCACGTAGTAAAGACCATGAATGATAAAATTAAAGGACGTAAGCAATTATAAAAAAGTATGAAAATCAATACTAACAGACACTCTTTTCACTATCAAGATAAAGATGGAAAAGGTCTTTTATCTTATTGGATAGAAAAGGGAGTCAAATCATTCATTTGTACTACAAAAGATGATAGATCATGTAACTCCTATCTAATGTCTCCAATTAGTTCGACAGTGTTTTTTAATTTGGATCGACTGTGTTATGTATCAGTTAAAGATATAAACTGGGTTTTAGTCTTATTTGAGCAATTCAAAATTACCGATTGCAGCATGAATTTAAGAAAGTTTAGAGATTATAGCGATACGATAATCTATACTAAACTATATGAAACAAGCAATCAATATGTTTATTTCACTGGAACTTGCTTTTGTATTTATAAGTCAGATAAAACCTGTGAGGTTTATCGCATGAATGAAACTTTATGAAACGTCATGTTCACACAGAAAAACTAACTAAAACACCTAGAATAATTAGAGTTAAGCTACCGTTTAATATAAAAACCGTAGCTGCCACAAAGAAAATTAAAGGTGATGTTGTAAGATTTTTATCGCATTGCCCTTATTGCGATGGCGCTTACGAATCAGAATTCAATGTTAAAAACCTACAACATCGGGTGTCGGCTTGCGCTCATCTCAAGTCTAAGATATTAAATTTTACTAAGGGTGATCCAAGTCTTATGCTTGAATTTCAAGCGCCTAACTCTCTTGCAGAACGTAAAAAGGAATATCTTTAACGTATTTTCTTTAAGAAGATAAAAAATTAGTGATATAACTTATGCATGACAAACATCGTCGAACTTCATGGAAACAATCAGTTTTGGCATGGCTGTGCTTTATAATTCTTGTGCTTTTGTTACACTGTAACACATAAAAAGGAGGAGCAAATTAGAGCCGGAATTGAGAATAGGAAAATGACTAATTCATGATGATGCAATCATCGGCGCGGCTCAGGTGATCAAATGAAAATTGAAATAGGAAAAGTTGTAGGATTCACATTCGGCAAGTCGATTTCCTACATAGGCATAGTACGAGCAATACTACCTGATGGCATAGTTGAAATAGTAAGACTCACAACGCAGAAAATCTACAAAGTACGTCCAAAAGACGTATATGAAACAGACTTAACCAATGCTAAGATAATTTCTTAGTAACCTCAGACTCCTTCATCTAACAGGATAGGATAGCGCGTTTTAACGCGAAAATGCAAGTTCGACTCTTGCAGGAGTCATTAACTAAAAATTTCATGTTTATAATACTGGTAATCGCAATAATCTTATTTCTATTGTTAGCATGGATTATTAAAACAGTAACACAAAAGAACAACAAATCATTTTACAATAATTCTTCCACACGTTTTATTAGAAAAGATTATAAAACAAGCAAAGAATTAGTAAAACGGATTGATAACCCAAGATACGGTCGCCCTTATAAAGATGCCAAGAAAGAATGTGAAGAATTAACAGAGGTACTGGTAGATGATTATTTTAATGATGAAAATTGATTTGATGGATACGCTTATTATTACGCTTATTCTTTTACTCATACTATTATTTGTATGTATAGTGTTGATTCACTATGAACTTAAGGAGAACTTCAAATGTCACAGCAAAACGAACCGGACGAACAAGCGCCGGAAGTAAATAGATTTATGCAATTTCTTTCTGAACAACTAAATTTTGTCACTTACCAACCTGTTAGAGATGTGAGTGAAGAACTAATAGTTAAGCCTGGTGATCATGTTTTTGTATCCGGTTCAAAAATAGAAGGTTCTGGATATGTGATAGCTTTTATAACCTTAGAACAAGGTCAGTTGACAGCTATACCAATGAACGCAATTAATTATTGTAAGGCGAATCAATCTTTCCCTCAAGTTTGGATCAACATTCATGAGGGTAAAAGCGCGGGTAAAAACATTCACTTAAACGGTGAAGACTTGCTTGCCGGTAAATTAGAAGTTTTAAGCCGGGGAAATGGTATAGTACCGGCTAACGCTAAAGAGCTTTTACAGTTGGAGTTAAAAAATCAATTGCTATGGTCAGAAGAATTACGGGTTATTGAAGTTCAAAGCGAACCGATAATGCCGGTTTTTATGTCAGCACAAAACACTGACATGGGTAGTGATATCGTAATTGGTAATAAAGAATTTGAAATTAAGCTGACTCTTAATAAGGAACTTTCTGAGGAACTTATATCAGCCCTTTCTTTCTATACTTGGACAAAAAAAGATCCGAAGAACACCGACGCCGCCTATGGTGTGCCATTCTTGGTTCCTAGCAAAGAAAGAGTTCAAGGTTACAAAGAAGATTAAAGTAAGACTCCTTCATCTAACAGGATAGGATAGCGCGTTTCAACGCGAAAATGCAAGTTCGACTCTTGCAGGAGTCATCACAAATAAGCGAAACAATATGAAAAAAGTAATACAAAAAGTCGGCAATTATGACATGGATTTTTCTCTCTTGGAGAAAAGACTAACACAACCAATACCTTCATTCAATGAAGAGTTAGAAAAAATACAGCTTCCTGACGGGCGTAATTTATTCTTTCAGGATAACGGTGGTGACGTGCTTGCCGTCGCTCATCTTGACGCTACGATGAATCCCGTAGAGCCGTGTTTTCTAGTGCCGGATAAAGGATATTTTTCAGGCCATTCAATTGTTTGCTCAACCACAGTTGACGATAGGCTTGGGGTATTCACTATTTTAGATATATTACCTAAAGCCTTTGAACGGCAAGGTTTACCTAAAGTTGATGTACTGTTGACAGAAGATGAAGAAATCATGCAGTCAACTGCGGCTTACTTTAACGGTAAAAAAGAAGGTCGTTATAATTGGATGTTTCAGTTTGATAGGGGCGGCACAGATGTAGTCCATTATCAATATAGAGAATTTGAATGGTTAAAAAACCTACAACGGGTATTCGGTCAAGTAAGTCATGGTATTGGCTCTGACATATGCTTTTTGGAACACTTGGATTGTATGGGTGTTAATATAGGAACCGCTTATTATGATTACACTTCTCCTCATGCGTTTGCATCCTTGACGGAACTCAGTGAAATGATTGATCGTTTCGTTGATTTCTACACTATCTTTCATAAGAGGGGCTTTTTTCGCCCCGCAGGACAAATATCTAACTCTCATCACACCAGAAGTGCGTACTATCGTGCCGCACGTCAGGGCATTGCTTACTCAGCCGCCTATGGCTGGAGGTATCTCTCAAACAGAAGTTATTTCTATAGTTCTAATTCAAGACGAAATAAAGAAAATCGAGCAAATGCTAATAACTGGTTTAGCCAAGCCAAAAGATCAGGAAAACCTGCTAATAATAAAAGAGAGCGACGGGTACGTGACAAGGTATAAGTATTTGTATCAGGAACTAAAAAGGATTGAAGATGCAATGTGATATTTGCAGAAAAGAGAGTAATCAAGTATTTACCAAATCGTTAATAACTGCGAAGTCAACACAGCTTGTCTGTAGTGTTTGCGAAGAAACCTTTTCTATACAAGAACAAGCTAGGTTGGTTAAAATAGCGTTATTAGACAAATCGTTACCCGTATTGCGTTCTTTATTTGAGAACAAAAAACAATGGATAAAGTAAAAGTAAGGTTTGCACCATCTCCTACAGGTTATTTACATTTAGGCGGCGCAAGAACCGCGTTGTTCAATTGGTTGTTTGCCCGTCAAATGAAGGGTAAGTTTGTTCTTCGTATTGAAGATACGGATAAAGAAAGACACCAAGAAGATAAAATTAAACAAATAATTAGTAGCCTTGAGTGGCTAGGTATGAAATCTGATGAAGAAATCATATTTCAGTCGGATAATGTAGAGAGACACAAAGCGGCGACGTTTAGTTTACTAAAGCAAGGTAAAGCATATTACGATTTCACTCCTGCTGGCGAAACGCATGGTTATGACGAGGCTGTAACAACAAAGATTAAACGAATGAACCCGTATCGTGATTTACCTATTAAGACGGCAGAGGTTCGCTCCTTAAATGAGCCTTACTGCATAAGATTGAAAGTTCCGGTTGAGGGGCAAACTGAATTTGACGATATGGTGTTTGGTCATCAGGTTCGCAATTACGACGACATTGAGGACTTAGTTCTGATTCGCACTAATGGTTCACCTCTGTATAATCTTGCCGTCGTAGAAGACGATTTTACGATGGGCATTACACACGTAATAAGAGGTCAAGACCATTTAACTAACACCCATAAACAAGTATTGCTTTATGAAATGTTAGGTTACGACAAACCGGTGTTTGCTCATTTGCCGCTAATCTTTGCGCCTGGTAAAGTTAAACTATCAAAACGCGTTCATGGGGCTATTTCCGCCGTTGACTACTACAGGGATTTAGGTATTTCTCCCAGAGCGATGCTAAATTATCTGGCATTACTTGGATGGTCGCCGGGTGGTAACGCACAATATCTTTCACTGGAAGACTTAGTTGATAAGTTTTCCTTTGCCAGAGTAAATAAAGCCCCTGCTACCATTATGTTCAATGAACAGGCAGAAAATATAAAGAAGATTGATCCTAAACTACTTCACTTATCCAGCGAACATTGGCGTAAAACTTCAATATATAAATTGACTAACTATGTCAATTTAGCTTTGTTCAGTAACGGTTCTAAGAGTAGCATATACGATCCTTACACAGTAAATTTACTTCCGTTATATTTGCCCAGAGCCAAAGTAATGGGAGATTTTGTTGATCCTATTGTTCGTATACAGTCACGTAATTTTTCCTACCCTGAAGAATTATGTACAGTGGATAACTCGATATTAAGCGAACTTATTCGGCAAAACATAAACGTCGCAAAGGCGACTGTTAGTTCCAATAACAATGAAGGTGAATACTTCACTTGGATTGAAGATAACACTAACCATATTGATCGGGCAGAGTTACATAAGTTTGTAAGATTAATACTTACTGGCGCTGAGAATGGACCCGCTCCTGCTGCTTTAATTGCCGCTATTGGCATAGACAGTCTTACAGACGCTTGTATTAAATTTTACAGAGAGGTTACAGGTGACAGAGATTAGTAAAAAAGCAGAAACTCATTTCCTATTAAGCGGCGGCAATACATCTCCTTATGAGATGTTTGAAATGTATAGGTACATGGCAGAACTTGTGCCAAAAAACGAAGTCACTTTTATTACTTTACCGTTTGCCAACACAGAGCTTGAAAGTATCACACCCGAAAGAACACACTGGTTTGAGGGAGACGCAAAGGGTTTTGCTCATTGGTTGGCTTTCATCAATCCACACAAAAGATTTACTTACATAGTTCCGAGCCTTGATCCTGAAACTTTTTGCCAACAATTGCAGCAAGCCGATGTTATATGGGCTCATGGGGGCAATGGGGACGTACTACAGGCTAACATTTTGAAATTAGTCGGTTCAAGTGAAAGATTAAAAGAATTGGTCACGGGTAAAGTTTGCGGCGGCAATTCCGCCGGGTGTAATATGTGGACAAACAGCTATTATTCCAACGATAACGCAAAAGTGTGTTTAGGATTAGATATAGTCAAAATTAAAACTTTTTGCCACTATCAATCTTACAAATGGGACAAGTTAAACGAAATTGTAAAATTCAATCCTAAATTACCTTTTATACCGTTACACGATAACGAGTTCGTAAAAATTAGTATTATGGTGTGAAAATGGAAAGAACTGATAGCGAAGAAGGTTTAAGCTTTGAAATTCCTAAAGAATCCGTGTTTACAAAAACACGGATAGAACCCAAGGCTGTTCAACACTCTTTAAGTCTTAATGATATGACTGGCAAGCTATTGTCTTTATCTGAATCCAGCGACGCGCTTAACAAAACAGGTTATATAAAAGTGCGTTTGTTGTTTCAGAAACAAGGAGTTAAGAAATTTCCAGCCTTTGATGAGTTTGATTGGACATACAAGAACAATAGAGGTAGCATACTAAAGCGGTTAGCTAAATGGTATAAGCACAATAAGTACGAAGTAGCTGATTTCGTAATGTCCGCGATCGGACAAAAGGTGGAAAGTGTTTATAATGAACAAACTAAACCTTTAAGCTTATTACTGTACGATGGTCCTTTTGATTTCCAAAGAACTTTGCGAACAACAAATAACGGAAATAGATTAGCTGATCCTGCTCTAATAAATGGCTCTTGTTGGTGGTCAGATAACTTTGTATATGATGATCGATTCCAGTCGGATTGGTTTTATAGGGGCGGTGGCTACTGTTTTCTATTCTTTGAAGAAGCAAATGTATATTGCTTTGGACAAGCAAAGGGTAGATTATGGGCTTATCAAATAAACGAGGAGGCCTTTGTCATAAGCAACATAAGGCATGAATACTTGACTCTAGGAACAATAGCCGCTAAACTAGCACGATTTCTGGGTTGTGATCATAAATCAGCAGAAATAGGTGAATCGGTTGGTTCAAGCATAGACTGCCCTGTAGGTTTGTACGATGGGGCTGAAATAATAGGCACAAAAAAAGCTCTTACCGTTATTGGTCGTGACTTGCCCGCATGGACTAGAGTAAATACTAACTATAAAGTTAGAGATGATGCTCGTGTGGTTCGTAAGAAGATGTGTGAAGCACAAAGAGTAATTGCAGAGAAATACAACAAAACATCACTATGAAAAAGTTAGAAGATTTGTATAATCAACCATTCAAGGTGGAAATTCCGCACGGAAAACTTTCCACAGAAGGTCAATTAGCTATAGCAGAAATAATGAAAAATTCAGGTCTGCCGTTTCCTACAGAGGAAGAAATGGAATGGCAATGGCAGACAAAACGCGGTAACTTTCCTAAAAGATTACAGCGTTGGTTAGCTATTAAAGGATTTAAGAATCTTGATCCATCCATTATGGCTTCGGTTGGAGCAACTGGCAATCGTTACATAGGAGATATAAGTAAATCAGATCCTTATTATTTCAAATTCGTACCGCCGCCGTTTAACTGGAGAGATGGACAATACGGTAAAGAAAGATCTTGCTGGTGGACGCAAAACCAGAAAGAGTATTGGCAAGAGATGAATGGCTCTGGTGTATGCTTTTATAAATCAGGAGAGGATATGAGTCATAATAACGGAATTGGTAGGTTATGGATCGGCAACGGTCCAAAAGACACTCTAATGACGTTTAATGGTTATTATAATAACTCTGAAAAAGAGAATTGGACTTTGAACCTTACCCAGGTTGTGGCTACGTTCTTGGGTTTAACTTATCGTAAGATAAGACTTTCATGCCAAGGTATGCATGTCAATTCGGATATGGGTTATTTGTTAGGCACGGGATCTTTACTGTCTGAGGCTGTGGAAAGTCTAAAATTGGAGAACAACATTCGCTCACTTACTCTCGTAGTGCCACAAGTCAGGCGAGTGTTTTGTTCAAGTTGTAACGTAAGGTTACTTAACGAACAAGATGAACGGCTCGGTCAAGGTAGAATTTACTGTATACCTTGTTACGAAAGGATATTTTTTGATTGTGAAATGTGCAAGTTGGAAAAAAGGATTCAGAGTCGTATTAAGTGTGGTGATAAGACCATGTGTTTGGAATGCTTCAATACTGTTGCGATGTTCTGTGACGGTTGTATGCAAACATTTTGGAAGCACGACATTAGTAACGTAAATGGCATTAACTATTGTATTACTTGCTATTTTAATAACACTTTGATTTGTCCAGATTGCAAGGAGCACAAAATAATTGAAGAATTCACAGACGTGCAGGTTGTGCCTTGTGATTGTTGTCAGAGAGTTATTCACGAACCAGCCAAAGTATGTCAATCCTGTCGCAAAGTACGGCTCTTGCCGTCGCAAGAAGTTCATTTATTATAAATTGAAACTATGAAGGTGTCGCAGGCTACGTGAAATTCCATAAATATGGATCAGAGGTGGAAGTTTTTTAGTTAAAGGCATAATAGTGCCAGAAGTAATAACGGGGAATAACACATGATTGACACTCCCCTCCATAAATGAAGGGGATTCTTGGCTTCAGCGGGCGTCACGTCGCCCTAACCAATGGGTCACATTTTTGCAGATAAACGGGAACTGGTTTCACCCAAAAACATGCTCAAGT
>Ga0187894_10005659_pt1 | contig 12624 bp, 10 predicted proteins | sample GBC1701081metaG_FD_136650 | JGI IMG/M metagenome (GOLD analysis project Ga0187894, IMG submission 136650) | White microbial mat communities from a lava cave in the Kipuka Kanohina Cave System on the Island of Hawaii, USA - GBC170108-1 metaG ... | reverse complement strand
CGCCGGCTGCGTTTGACCAGAAACGTGGCAAGCGGCTGGCTGATGTAATTCTCACCGGCGGCGACGGCCTTCACGCTCGCGACGATGTCGCCGATGGCGCTGTCCTTGAGAACGTAGCCGAGCGCTCCCAGATCCAGCGCCTTGTTGAACAGCCCCTCGTCTTTATACATGGTCAGGAAGATGACCGCGGTAGCGAGGTTCAACTTCTGCATTTGGCGCACGACATCAAAGCCGCCGCCGTTCGGCATATCAACATCGAGAACAGCCACGTCCGGCTCCTCCGCTTGAATCCGGGCGAGGGCGGTCATACCGTCCTCCGCCTCGGCGACGACTTTCATGGAAGCTTCCGCTTCGATAATCATTCTCAAGCCGCGGCGGAAGACCGGATGGTCGTCGGCGATGAGAATGCGAATTTCGTTTTTCATTGTACTATCGCTCCTGTTTCATTTTCCATTTTCTATTTCGCATTTTTCATTTGTCATTGACTGAAAACCCGCCTCTGCAATGACAAATGACAAATCTCAACTGGAAAATGGAAAATGTTTTTTCGTCGCCTACTTATCCTTCAACTCGATCCTCATCATTACGATCGTGCCCTGGCCAGGGGCGGAATGAATCTCATGCGAGCCGCCGAGTATGCGGACGCGCTCGCTGATACCGCTCAAGCCCAGGCCGCCTCGATCAACGGCGCCGGCCCCGACCTCATCCGGCGCAAAGCCTCGGCCGTTGTCTTCGATGGTCAGATTGATGGCGTCCCCATCGCGTTCGATGCGGACGCGCGCCTTGGCCGCCTGCGAGTGTTTGACGATGTTGTTGACGCATTCCTGGACGATGCGGTAGAGGGTGATTTCGGAATCGTATGAAAGCAACCCGTCAATCTCGCCGATAGCCACGTCGAACTCGATCTGGGAAGCGGCGGCGACCTTCTCGATCATAAACCGTATGGTGCTCGCCAATCCGATTTTATCCAGTTGATATGGGCGCAGGTCATAGATGATCTGGCGGACTTCTTCGATGGCCTGCGATGCGGTGTTCGAGATTTCATTGAGGCCTTCGCGTGACCGTTCATTTTCCTTTTCGGCGTTGAGTTCGATCATCGCCCAGTTCTTGATGACCAGCAATTGTTGCCCGAGCGAATCGTGCAGGCCGACGGCGATCCGCTTGCGCTCCAGCTCCTGCGATTCGATCAACTTGCGCGAAAACGCCTGCTGCGCGGCCTGCGCGCGTTCCAGGCGCCTGACGCGGTAGTTGAAGGCGGCAAAGACAGCGCCCGCCCCCGACAACACAGCTAATGTCAAAAACCACCACGTGCGGTAAAACGGCGGCAGCACGGTGATACTCAGATCTTTGCCTTCAGCATTCCAGACGCCGTCGCCGTTGGCGGCGATGACTCGGAAACGGTAACTGCCCGGCGGAATCCTGGTGTAGTAGGCGACGCGGCGCTCGCCCGCGTCAATCCAGTCGGCGTCATAGCTTTCGAGTTTGTATTTGAACCGAGCCTTCTCCGGCGCGCCTAGGCTCAAGCTGGTGTAGTGAATCTCCAGATTGCCGCCGGGCGGGGACGAGATCGGGCCATACAAATCCTGCGGCGCGGCGTCCACCAGCAACCGCTCGATGGCAACCAGCGGAGGCGTTGGGTTGATGCGGTTCGGGTCAATGCTGATCACACCTTTTTGGGTCGGGAACCATAACTTGCCATCGGTGTCTTTCCAGCCGGCGGGTTGGCCGCCGCCGTTGGTCTCGCTGCTGGCCATCCCGTCGCTGGCGTTGTAAACGACGCAGTTGACCGACGCGGCGCGGCCATCGGCGAAATCGCTCAGATCCTTCCAGCTCGCGCGGTAAACGCCGCGATTGCAGCTCATCCAGAAATTGCCGCGGTCGTCTTCCAAAATGCGTGACACGACGTTGTCGAACAGCCCGTCTTTGGTGGTGATGTGTGTGAACCGGCCGTCCTTGAACCGGTTCAATCCGCCGCCATAAGTCCCGATCCAGAGCGCGCCGTCCGGTGTCTGGTGAATAGCGCGAACGTAGTTGTGCGAAAGACCATTGTCGGTGGTGTAGTTGGTGAAGCGCCCGTCCTTGAACCGGCTCATCCCGCCGACGCCGCCCACCCACAAAGCGCCCTCGCGGTCTTCGACAATGCAGCGCACGTCGTTGAAGACCAGCCCTTCCGTCGTGCGATAAACGACAAAGCTTTCATTGTCGAATCTGAACAGCCCGCCTTCGCCGTATTCGCGCGCCGCGCCGATCCATAACTTCCCCGCGCGGTCTTCAAAGATGGCGGCAATCGGTTGCCCGGTGAGTGGACTATTCGTCGATCCCCATCGCGTCGCCCGCCCATCCTTAAATCGAATCAGACCTGAGTAAGTTCCCGCCCAAAGCGCTCCTGTGCGGTCTTCGTATACTGCGCGCAGGTTGGCCGTACTAGGATGGGGGAGAGAATGAGAGTATCTGGAGAAGGCGCCTGCCTGGAAGCGGAAGATAGAGCCGAGGTCCCCGCCCACCCACAACCCGTCGCGCCCGCCCTGCCCCGCGCCGGTGATCGGCGTAAAGGAGAGATCCGCCAAGCCGTTCGCGGCGGTGTAAGCCGTCACCTGCGCGGACCGGAAGCGGTGAAGCCCCAGGCCTATGCCGCCAATCCACAGATTGCCCTCGAGGTCTTCAACCACGCTGCGCAAATCGAATCCGGCGGCGATCTTCTCAAGTCCGCCGACCACCTCCAAAGACGCAAGTCGTTCGTCCTTTGTGCGGATCACTCCACGCGGAGTCAGCATCAGGATGTTGCCTGACCGGTCTTCATAAAATCTGAGCGCCAGGTTGGCGGGCAGCTTCGGATTGAGGGTGTAGGCGGCCAGCAAAGTGAAGCGTCTTTCATGAAAGCGGTACAACGCCCGGTCGGAAGAGACCCACAGACTGCCGTCGCGCGCTTCCTTAAAAGCAAGAACTGTTTCGAAGGGAATGTTCGCCGGAACCGGGAAAGTGTCCAGGCGGCCATTCTCGAACCGGAACAGCGTCTTTTTCGTCGGCAACCAGAAGCGGCCATCGCGCCCCTCCTGGAAGCGAGCGATGATTCCGGGATCAAGGCCTGGAACAGTGTAAGTGGTAAAGCGCCCTTGATTGAACCGGGCGATGCCCTTCGGCGTGCAAACCCAGAGGGCGCCTTCGCGGTCGTCGCTCATCCCGTGCACCCAATCGTCTGGCAAGCCGTCATTCGTGGTGAAAGTCATGAAGCGCCCTTGCGCATAACGCGTCAGCCCGCCGTGCTCCGTCCCGATCCATAAGGCGCCGGCGCGGTCTTCAAAGAGAATAATGACGCGGTTGCTCCTCAATCCTGGCGAGTTGCCCGTGTCAAAGACGGTGAACTTGACGCCGTCAAAGCGCACCAACCCGCCGAATGTGCCCAACCACAAATACCCGTCGCGAGTTTGCGCAATGGCGGTGACGGAGCTTTGCGGCAATCCATCTTCCGTCGTCCATGTTTTGTGCAAGTAGCGCGAGCCGGCAGGCGCCGCCTGCGCTTGCGCCGCCTGGCTGACGCCAAGCAGTAAAACAAGGTGGAAAAGAAGGCCTGGTGGAGAAAGGCATTTCTTCATACGACTTACAGTAGTTCCGAGTGGCGCCGCAGCGCAAACTTCATCAACGCGTGGCTGCCGTGAAGGTTGAGCTTCTGGCAAATCGGCGTGGCCAGCCAGAGGTAGCCGTCGCGAGTTTGGCGAATCGCCTGAACGGAGTTCTGGGGCAGCCCGTTGTCCGCCGTCCAGGAATCGAAGCGGTATTGAGCGAAAGCGACGCCGGTCAACAATATGCAGGCGAGCATGCGGCATAGGTAGGGGCTCGGACACCTGCCCTGACGCGGATTGGAACTCTTGCCTTGTTCGCCAACCGTGGCCTCCCGACGGTAGTTGTTGAATTGATTGGGCGCCGGGCGCCACCTGTGGATGTAGCGCCGATTTTTACATCGCGGCTTTTATCGGCCGAGGCGCAGTCTAGGGCGCGTTGCGCCCGGTGTCAATGTATCCGCTCATTGCTGGAGATGAACAATTACTCCGCCATTTAACATCCGGGACTGAGATCAAGGCTCTTCCACTCTTTGAATGCCTGCAACAATTGCACGCCCGCTTCCCAGCTCAAGCCTCTTTCTTCAATCTCGCAGCGCCGCAAGTTAATCAGGTTGCTCGGCGCCGGCAATCCCTTCTCCCAGAGCAGCGCAACCCGATCTCCATAAAAAGCGCTGGCTGCTCCGATCACCATTGTTACACGTTCGTCGAGCAGACAGTCGCCTCTTTCGTCTTTCCTGTAATCGTCAGCGGTCACGATAACGACACCGGCCCCGCATTTTCGCAGCGCCAAGCGCATCTCCATTGTTGATGGCAGCGCTCCTGACCCAACACCCTCGACAACCACGCCCTCTTCGAGAGCGAGCGTCGCTTCTACCTGTTCGACGACCGGCGATTCCCCGGAGCAGAAAATGAATACGCGCTGTCGTTCCGGCGGAGACGGCTCGGCGCTCGGCGCAAGGGCCGATGTTGTGAGGCCAAGGTGATTTTCCAGTTCCTCGCGGTCGAGCATGAGGCGAGTCGGTTGCCCTCTCTTGCCAAGAGTCACAATGAAGCGCGTAAAATAGAGGCGGCAAAGTCCACCATCTCGCTAGCCTCAGCGTCGCCGAGTCTCGCTGACCAGGAATCCAGCACCTCATTCAGCAAGTCAACCGATAGGTCGTTGGCGTTGGTTGGGGAAGAAGGTATCAGACGGTAGACCTGAATCCATGGCAAGCTACAGGCGAATGCTTTAAATTGTTGCAAACCGAACGAGACCTGCTGATCAGAAGTATTTAGATCGAGAATCAGGAGTCGCAGACGCGGCAAATCAGCCGGTTTCGCCAGCTTATCACTCCATATGCTGCTCTGCCAACGATTAAACACGACACAAGAACAAGCTACCGCCCAATCGTAGGGAGTAACGTAATCAGCTATATTGATCGTTGATTCACTGATTGAAGGCAGACCGTCACATACGATGATCAGTGTCGGCTCTGTGGTCCGCGCGATCCAGTAGAGCAACCCTGCTTCAGTTTCATCGTAGAACTGCCAGAGCCAAGAGAAGTCCTCACGGTAGGAAAGGACGATGTAATTGTTATCGAACCGGGGGAATCGACGCGCGACTTGGCCAGGGCAAAAAAGCTCGAGGACTTGTATGGTGGCCTCAGCCACTGGCGTAGATTGTTGGGTAACGCGCATGGCCATAATCCCCTGTCGGGATTCCGCTGGGGCATTCAATTCATCGTATCCCTGCGGCAAAAGTGTTTGAAAATGGATAGTGACATAAACGTGCAGCTATGATAAAGAATCGGCCGAGCATTCGTGCCCCGAAGAAGGCGAGAGGCGCGAAGAAGATGGCTGAGTCAGATAAGATTCCACAGATCGATCCATCCGAAATTGAAATACTGATCGAGAAATTTGAGCAGAACAAACTGGAAGAACGAGAGCGACGATTGATCGTGGCTCTGTTGAGGACCTTTCTGTATATAGTCGCTCAGTTGCAGGAGAAGAAGATCACGCTGCTCAAAATCAAAGACATGATCTTCGGACCCAAGAGCGAAAAGAATAAGAAAGAGAAAGACGGAAAAGACGGAGATCAGAAATCGGAGGGCGGTTCAGGAGATGGCGAGTCTTCTGAGCAGAGCCGCGAGCCGAGGAATGAAAAAGATGAAAGCGCCAGCGGCGAGGCGGCGCAGGCCAAACGCGGTCACGGACGAAATCCTGTTTCGGCTTATCCCGGAGCGAAGAAAGTGAGATGCCGCCATGGTGAGCTTCAATCCGGACATGATTGTCCTGATCTGAGATGCGAGGGGAGAGTTTACCCGGTCCTTCGGCCGCATCAATTCACGCAATTTACAGGGCAGCCGGCGATCACGGTCACGATCTACGAGCAGGACGTGATGCGCTGCAATGATTGCGGGAAGGAATATGAAGCGCCGCTGCCCGAAGGAGTGAGTCCGAAAAGATATGACGAGACGGCGGACACGGCTATTGCGGTCATCAAAAGCGGATTGGCGACGCTATACAATCGGAGCGCCGCATTGCAGCGTGATTGCGGAATGCCGCTGTCGGAATCGGTGATGTCGGAAAGATGTAAAGCGGTGGCCGAGGCCCTGAGTCCGATATATGAGGAGATGAAGCGCCAAGCGGCGAACGGGAAAGTATTTTATGGAGACGACACGCCGGTGCGAATTCTGGAATTGATGAAGGAGAACAAGGAGAAGGAACCAGGCGAGCGAGTCGGGATGCGGACTTCCGGGATCGTCGTCCAAACGAAGGAAGGGGCCTGGATCGCTCTGTATATGAGCGGGCGCAAGCACGCGGGGGAAAATCTGGAAGAGTTGTATGAGATGCGAGCGCCGGGGTTGGAACCGCCGATCCAAATGAGCGATGCGCTGGCGTCGAACTGGAGCGGAGAGAAGGAAAGAATCCAGGCGGTCTGCCTGGCGCACGCGCGGCGGAAGTTTTGGGAGATCAGATCGTTCTATCGAGTGGAATGCGAGTATGTGTTGGAGCGGATCGGGAAGATTTATCAGAGTGAGGAAGCGACCAAAGAGATGAGGCCTGAGCAGCGCCTGGAATATCACCAGACTCACAGCAGAGAGGTCATGGAAGAGTTGAGGGAGTGGATGGAGGGAGAAATGGCTGAGAAGAAAGTGGAGCCGAATTCGAGTCTTGGGAAAGCGGTCAAATATTTTCTGAAAAACTATTCCGGGCTGAGCGCGTTCCTGCGTCACGGCGCCGCGCCATTGGACAACAACCAGGCGGAGCGGGCATTGAAGCCGGCAGTGATGATCCGGAAGAACTCTTATTTTTATAAGACGGAGCGCGGAGCCGATGTCGGGGCGACACTGCTGAGTATGATCACGAGTTGCCGTCTGAACGGAACCAATGTCTGGAATTGGATGGTGTCGGTCTTGAAACGGTCATCGGAAGTAAGCGGCAATCCGGCGGCCTTTCTCCCCTGGGTTTATAAAGGAGAAGCGGTCGAGGAAGAAGTAGCGCGAGCGGCCTGATCGGGACGCAGAGAGCGCCAGGGAGAAACAAAAGACGCCTGCTCAGGCAGGCCGTTATAAATCAGCACTTGAAGTTGCTGCGCTTCAAGCGTCTGGGTAAGTGTGTTGGCCTGGGCTTTGGGCCACCACTGAAGCCGTCCCTCCGAAAAACGTCTGATGACCAACCACCAGCCAACGCCGTCATATGTAAGGATTTTGAGAGCCGTGCCGCGGCGATTGCGAAAGACGAAAAGGGTTCCGTCATAAAGCTCGGCGTCGAATTGAGCGCGGCACAGGCCGATGAGCCCATCGATTCCCTTGCGGAAATCGACGGGCTGACAAGCGAGCAGGATGTTCAATTGAGGCAGTAGCTGAATCATCTGGAAGAACCTCGAAGGAAATCGGCGCACAGAGCGTGTAAGGCGGCGGCGTCAAGTGAAGGAAGAGTCAGAGAGAGGAGCGCTCCGTCCGGACGTTCGAGTTGCAAACGACAATCGGTCGAAGATTGAGGCGTCAAAGATTCGGCGCCGAGCGAGGTCGCGGGCGGCTGCAACTTGAAGAAAGCGGTTTGTGGTTGTTGTCGTTTTGATCGGCGCGCGTTGGTTTTCGCCTTCGGCATCAAGCGGCAAAGCTGGATTTTCAAAACCTGCCGTAGAAGCGAAGACGGATATCGGCGGCTCATTTCCAGGGCCGCATCGCGCAATTGATCAGGGATAGGTTCGCGGTTGTATTTGCGGCTAGCCCGCCACTGATCAAAGCGGGCCTGAAGTTCGAGCAAATCGTCAGGAATAGAATCCATCGAATACCTCCAAAAGTAAGATCGGGCATCGATGGAAACGATAACCGAAACAGCGATCACAAATCAGGCGCCATTGCCGAAGCACTTGAAAAGCAGGGCCGTCATAGCGTTCAAGGGCGGGCAACAACCTTGAACTGGTCTTCTTTTTTCGTGAACAAGACAGAATCAATAATCGGCGGTCACTCGTTTTAGTGGTCACGTATTTTGACTCTTCAGCCTCTCAGTATGGAAAATTTCAGCCAAAGACGGCGCGCTTATTGCGATTCGAGCGCCGATGGAGGAGTCATTTTAAACCCATATGTGAAATAAGAGAACGGAACAACGCCTTCAGGTCTTAGGCTCGGCGCGCCGCTGTAAGCCGACACGCCGACCAGATAGTTGCGATGGTGTTGGAACCGGCTAGCAGGCTGCTGTTGTTCTGCCACCCTATGGCTGCGCGCCGTACCGCGAAGACGCCATGAGTGTTTTCCGCATATCAGGCGGCGCAGCCGCGAAGAACATTCCTCACATCAAGCCGTCGGAGCCGCGAAGAACAATCCTTGAAAATGTGAACAGCTTGAGCGCTGAGTTCACGTCACTGGCGGCGCGCTGCAGCGCGCCGCAGCCTGTTACGTCGTGCGACGGGTGGACGAGGAACTACGCAAAGAAGGTGACTCGACCGTAGAACCTCTTTTGAGCGTCGCGCAGACTTTAATGTTTTTGTGTTTGACATAAACGCGCGAAGCAAATATCCTTGCCCCGCTTAAACGTTGTTGATCGAACTGACTGCCCTGAAAACAACGCCCTTTTCCTCACCTCAGTGTTTCCCCCTGATCTGCAAGCCCCAACTCTTAATAAAATAACTTTGGTGCCACAAATCAAGAAATGAGCGCTTCACCCGCTCGACGTATGGTCGTCATCTTCACCCGCCTCGTGAAGATAGCGCTTACGCCACCCATGTGTAATGAGCAAGGCGAATTTGCAGAGTAATGTTGCGGGCATCGCAGCGGCTGCAGCAAGCGAAGCTCTGTCTTGAAAGTCTGATTCCATTGATTTTTCATTCCGGTCTTTGATTTTTCAGCGCTAAATACCGCAATGCCTGCCAGTATTCAACTGGAATGGCAAATAACGAAGAGTGGAGGAGAGGGAAGAGTCGGTGAGCGTATAGGGTGGGAACGGGGCGAATAGGCGACTACGAAATGGGGAGCGCGGAGTCGCCCGGTCGTCAAACATCCGCGCAGTTCGCTTCTCCGGCTATCCCTCTCCTGCGCTCTTCGTTTATAAACAGTACCGCGCGCGTGAGCAAGCGACAACCCTCACAAACAACCGCTTGCTTACGCGCGCGGTACTGTTATGGGCAGTACCGCGCGCGTGAGCAAGCGGTTTTACCGGGTAAAAGGCTTCGATTTTTTGCGCCAGCCGCGTTGCGCCAGATCCTGCAGATGCTGCGTCGAATAGCGTTCGCGCTTGACGCCATACTCACGCTCTTTGAGTGACACGAGACCGAGCGCGAACGGGATGATGAAGTAATGAAGTTTGCCACCTGCGGCTTCATAGAGGTGGGAAAGCAGCATGACGACGGCTTGCGTGGGCATTGGGGCGGCGACGAATTGCGCGGCGCCTTGCAAACCGGTTGGCGGATCGGACATCACGCCGATGTAACGCGCGCCCATCAGGTGGAGCGGCTCGTAACTGAGGATGGCGAAGACAAGCATCCCGGCGTAGTAGTTGGCGAGGCCGGAAAGCGCGTCTTTCCGCCAGGCTATGAAAAGCGAGACAAAAATAATGGCCGTGATCGTGAAGATCGGAAGTGATGCGAACATCGGGCGCGCCGAAGTGATCGGCTGGTTGCGCGCCACTGATCCGGCGGCGAAAGACAGAACGGCTATAGCGGCGCCGAGCGTGATCCAGGGGAGCCAATATTTTATCCTGGCGCGGGACGATCGCAGATCGGCGAACCAGAACGCGAACATCGCAAGCGGGCCGCCTTCAGTGAAGCCTTGAACGACCGGCCCGATCAAAGGCGGTATCCGCTCGTTGAAGACCGAGATGGTGTGGTCACCCGTGCGCAATACTCTGAATAGCAAAACGTATTCAATGATTGTCTGCAACACCGCGCCGCTGGTGAACATCAGTAGAAACCGCCGGTCGGGTTTGTAATAGGCGAAATAACAGGCGACAACCAGGCTGATCGCCGCCAGGATCAGCCGCGTCTCGTAATAGCCCGCGTGATCGAATGTTCTGATCATCCAAAATTCCATGGCAAACGTCTTCCCAGCAAATGCTGCGTGATTTAGTCAGTTACGGCCTTGTTTGATGTTGGAAATCCACGCTACGGCGGGAATTCTACTCTGAATGCGGAATCCGGCAAATGGTTCGCGGGAGAAAAAGTAACGGCTCACCCTGTGAACTCAGATTGTTTCGTCACTTCCGTATATTCCACGTTCTCTCCGCGTCCCTTTAGCCTGAGCCGATTGTGAAATGAGAAGCGCGAGGGTCGCCAAAGCGCCGAGCAAATTCAGTATTACCACCCATGCCATCACCTGCGGTCCTCGGGATTTGAAAAATTGCCCTGTCAGCCACGGCCAGAACATGCTGCCCGCCGAGGAGCCTAAGAGGAAAAATCCCGTGACTTTGCCTGACAATCCCATCAGGCGTTGCGCCAATCCGAACATGTTTGGAAAGACAGGCGCCACGGCCAGTCCCAATCCGATTGCGCCGAACCACAACACAAACGGCGCCGGCGCGAAGATCAGCAGCGACAGCGCGATCAGCAGCGCAATTGACAGGCTCATGACCAGTAGCGGGACGGCGTTGAACCTGACGCTCATCCAGATCATCGCCAGGCGTCCCATGGTGAACGCCGCCCAGAACCCCGAATTCAGGTAAGCCGCAGTCTTGGGGTTCATCCCACGTTCGATGGCATAGCTGAAATACCATCCCATGACCGTCGCTTCGGCGCCGACTTGCAGGAAAAAGAAGATGGCGAAGAGCGCGATCGTCAGCGCCAGCGGCGGGGCCGTGGAATCGAGGCGTTTATGTTCGATGAGCGGAGGGCTGGGCGAAAGAAATGTGATCAGCGCCACAGGAATGATGACCAACGCCAGCAGCCAGTACGTAAAGTGTAAACTGTCCGCGCGATGGACAAGTCGCGCGACCAGCACCGGCGCCAGTAGGCCGCCCAACCCGAACGCGGAATGAAGCGCGCTGATGAACGGCCTGACGCGTTCGCCGTGAACCAGCGCGATCAACGCGTTTCCGCCGACGTTGATCGAAGCCGAGGCGATCCCTATAAACGCGGACAAGATAAACAGGGCCGGCAACAGTCTCGCCGACGGCGTCAGCGCCAGCGCGACGGCCAGCGCCAGCAGCGATGAAGCCAGCAACGGGTGTCCCGCGATGCGGTCGTAAAACCGTCCGGTTACCCAGAAGCCGATCATCGTGCCGAATGATCGCGCGATGAACAGATTGCTGATCTGTCTCATCTCGGCGTTCGTCTGCGCCGCCAGCGCGGGAAGCGTTGGCCCCAACGAACCTGAACCTAAACCAAGAGCGATGAAAGCGAGTGAATATAGAATCGTCTTGCGCATCCCTGGGCATCATACCGCAAATCACCTGATGAAGCGCGAGTTGAAGAATGCGAGTTTGCGCCTCTTGGCCTTTGCCCCCGGACTGTAATAGAGTTTGCGCTCATCCTTGCTTTGGACGAAAGGCAAAACAGTAAATATGCGACCGCGAGTCTTCGTCACCCGACAACTTCCCGCTCCCGCGATCACCAGGCTGGCCGAAGTCTGCGATTATCAGATTGGCGCCGAACAGGGCGTGTTGGATCGCGACTCTCTGCTCGCGGGCGTGCGCGACGCCGATGGGCTGGTCTGTTTGTTGACTGACACCGTTGACCGTGAAGTGATCAACGCGGGGACGAAGCTTCGCGTGATCGCCAACGTCGCGGTCGGATACAACAACATTGATGTAACGACGGCGCGCGCGCGGGGCGTTTACGTAACCAACACGCCCGACGTGTTGACCGAGGCGACGGCCAATTTGACCTGGGCGTTGATTCTGGCCGTGACGCGCCGGATTGTCGAAGCCGACGCCTTTACGCGCGCGGGCAAATTCACGGGCTGGGATTTCGATATGCTGCTGGGGAGCGGGATCACCGGCAAAACGCTCGGCGTGGTCGGCTACGGACGGATTGGCCGCGCCGTCGCGCGCCGCGCGACCGGGTTCGGAATGCAGGTGGTTTATTGCGGGCGCGACGACATCGCTTTTCGCGACGATCCGAGCCACAACTCGATCATGCTGGCGCGGCAAGGTTCGACAAGCCCGCTCAGCCAGAGCGCGCGCCTAGACGGGCTTGCGGCCCGGCGTGTGCCTTTCTATCAACTGCTTGAGACGGCGGATATCATCACGTTGCACGTTCCGCTGGCGGCGGTCACCCAGCATCTGATTGACCGCAGCGCGTTCGCGCGAATGAAACCGGCGGCGTGTCTGATCAATACCGCGCGCGGCCCCGTCGTTGACGAGGCGGCCCTGGTAGAGGCCTTGCAGCAACGGCGGATCGCAGGAGCGGGCCTGGATGTTTACGAACACGAGCCGGAGATCAGCGCGCCGCTGCTGGCGATGAACAACGTCGTGTTATTGCCGCACATCGGCAGCGCTACACTGGAAACCCGGACGGCGATGGCCGTGCTTGCGGTTGAGAACGCCATTGACGCGTTGTCCGGGCGCACGCCGCGATCCGTGGTTCGGTAGTGGATCACGAAATGCGGAGGAAGAGCATTTTCCATTTTCCATTTGATATTTGTCAGTT
>Ga0187894_10005658_pt1 | contig 12625 bp, 14 predicted proteins | sample GBC1701081metaG_FD_136650 | JGI IMG/M metagenome (GOLD analysis project Ga0187894, IMG submission 136650) | White microbial mat communities from a lava cave in the Kipuka Kanohina Cave System on the Island of Hawaii, USA - GBC170108-1 metaG ... | reverse complement strand
TGGATATTGAACGGCGAGAAGATGTGGATTTCGCTTGGCGACGTTGCGGATCACTTTTTGTTCTTTTGTTGGACCGATGCCGAGAAACAAAAGGCGCGCGATCACAGCGGACTTTCATGCTTTATCGTCGAGCGTTCGATGGCCGGCTTCTCGTCGGGGACGCTGCACGGCAAGCTCGGAATTCGTGCGGGAAACACTGGTTACTTCTCGCTGCAAGATGTTCGCGTTCCTCAATCGAATATGCTCGGACAAGAGGGTGAAGGTTTTAAGATCGCGATGTTCTCTCTCGAAAACGGTCGCTACACGGTCGCAAGCGGTGCGACGGGCGTTATCCGCGCAAGCCGCGACGCGTCGGTTGCATATGCAAACACGCGCGAGGTTCAGGGACAGACAATCGCTAATTTCCAACTGGTCAAACAAAAGATCGCCAATATGGAAGCCGACTACGAGATGTCGCATCTGCTTTGGCTAAAGTGCGGCTATTTAAAGAACGAAGGCAAGCCGTCTGCAAAGGCCGCTTCGATGGCGAAGTGGCAAGCGACGACACGCAGCGAAACGGCGGCGTCGATGGCGATCGAGATTCACGGAGCGAACGGCTATACGAACGACTATCCGGTCGAGCGATATTTGCGCAACTGCAAAGCCGCCGTGATCTACGAGGGAACTCGCGATATTCACACGTTGATGCAGGCCGATTGGGCGCTCGGTTTAAAGAAAGAAAAGGCGGCCCGCGTTACGCTGCCGCCATATAAAAGCGCCGATGCGCGAGGCACATCGAGCTAGTTATTTTGCCGTGTTCGTGTTTGTAGCGGACGGCTTCATGTTGTCCAACGTCGGGCTTTTATTGGTGAGCTTCCACTCGCCGTTTTCTTTTACAAAAACGATTTTGATGCCGTTTGGCATACTGTCGCTGCGAATTTCCGCTACCGCCGTGTCGCCTTTGATTTCCTCATTGCGTATCTCACAAGTTTTTTCGTACTTTTCTAACTCAAGAAATTTCACCAAGGTCTTAACATCGTCGGCCTTCATTTGTTCTTCCATGACTTTCAACGTATCTGTCGAGTAGAACTTTCGAATCGCGGCTCCATCTTTCTTATTCATCGCCGCACAGTATGCTTTAAACATCGGTGACAACGTCGGTGCCGTGTTCACCGTCTGTTCAGGTTCGGACTTTTTGGTTTCGAGCGGGTTGTTCGCGTTTGTCGTGTTTGTGTTTGCACCGTTGCTGTTTGCTGCGGGATTCGGCGTGTTGCCGCAGCCGACGAATAAAATAGCGACGGTTATAACTGTAATAAAGATAATAATTTGCTTCATAAAATTCTCGCTTTCCGTAAATTTAGAATTCACGAGTATAATAAATTTAATTGCGATGAACAAAACCGCGCAAACCGAATTGCATCGGCTGTTTTTGGTCGAGCGACTGCCCGAACCGCTGACGGTGGCGAGCAGCCATTTGCAGATTTTCGATAATTATATTGAAAACACGCGGCTGCGTGTTCGGCAGATTCGCGATCCATACTCGAACGCATGGACGAGGATTTTGCAACAGCGGTTTCCGGCGACAGAAGGCGAATTCGCCGTTACAAAGCTTGCCGAGATTCATCTTAACGACGAGGAATACGCTGTGTTCGAGCGATTTGAAGGCCGCGAGATACGCAAGAATCGCTATTTTCACGAGTTCGATCGCGTAAATTTCGCGTTTGATATTTACCTCGGACAGCTCTGGGGATTGAACACGGCACGCGTTGATTTCGACACGCACGAACACATGAACGCATTTCTGCCGCCGCCGTTTGCGGTCTTTGAAGTTACCGAAAACAATTTCTTTTCGGGCGAAAGTTTGGTCGGCAAAACATTTGCAGACGTTCAAGCCGAAGTCGCACGCATAGGCGCCAAGACGCCACAAATGGCTGCGGAAATTTAGCCACGAATGCACGAATAAGAATTTTTTGATTTCGTTTTATTCGTGCATTCGTGGCTAAATCTTTTTTTGAGGACATACGGAATGAGTTTTATTGAACAGGTTTGGGCACGCGAGATCATGGATTCGCGCGGCAACCCGACGATCGAGGCCGAGGTTATTTTAGAAGACGGTACGCAAGGTCGTGCTGCGGTTCCGAGCGGTGCTTCGACAGGCGAGAACGAAGCAGTCGAGTTGCGTGATGGCGAAAGCGGCCGTTATCTCGGTAAAGGCGTTTTGAATGCGGTCAAAAATGTCAACGATGTGATCGGTCGCGAGATTGAAGGCCTCGATTGTCTCGACCAAACGCTCATCGATCAGACGATGATCGAGCTCGACGGCACTGAAAATAAATCGAAGCTCGGTGCCAATGCGCTTCTCGCCGTAAGTTTAGCGAACGCTCGTGCGGCGGCAAGTTTTCAAGAGATGCCGCTTTACCGTTATATCGGCGGTGCGAACGCAAAGACGCTTCCGGTGCCAATGATGAACATCCTCAACGGCGGCGCTCACGCCGATAACAACGTTGATTTTCAAGAGTTTATGGTCATGCCGGTCGGTGCTGAGAGCTTTAGCGAAGCGCTCAGATGCGGTGCCGAGATCTTTCACAATCTTAAAAATGTTTTGAAATCACGCGGCTATTCAACCAGCGTTGGCGACGAAGGCGGCTTTGCGCCGAATCTGAAATCGAACGAGGAAGCCGTCGAAACTATTCTCGAAGCGATCGGCAAAGCCGGTTACAAAGCCGGTGACAACGTCATGCTCGCGCTCGATCCGGCGTCGAGCGAATTTTACACGGGCGGCAAATACATTTTTAAAAAAAGCGACAACCGCGAATTGTCGTCCGATGAAATGGCGGCGTATTGGGCCAACTGGTGCGACAAATATCCGATCATCTCGATCGAGGACGGCATGGCCGAGAACGACTGGGACGGTTGGCAAAATCTGACCGGCAAGGTCGGCGCAAAGGTGCAGCTCGTCGGCGACGATCTCTTTGTGACGAACGTAAAGTTTTTGCAAAAGGGAATCGACTTGGCGTGCGCAAACTCGATCCTTATCAAGGTCAATCAGATCGGCACGTTAACTGAAACGCTCGACGCGATCGAACTGGCTCGAACAAATAACATGACCGCCGTGATCTCTCACCGCAGCGGCGAAACTGAAGATTCGTTCATCGCCGACCTCGCCGTCGCGACGAACGCCGGCCAGATCAAGACCGGCAGCCTCTGCCGCTCGGATCGCATCGCAAAATACAACCAGCTTCTTCGCATCGAAGAAGACCTCGGCGAGTCAGCAGTTTATCCCGGCCGCAAAGCCTTTTATCAGATCGCGTGAAAGAGGAGATCAAATTCTTCACGACCCAAGGCGAGCTGCGAAAGTGGCTTGCCAAAAATCATGACAAACTCACTGAGCAGTGGATCGGCTTTTACAAAAAGGGCAGCGGAAGGCCGAGCATTACTTGGCCCGAATCAGTTGACGAAGCTTTATGTTTTGGCTGGATCGACGGCTTGCGTAAAAAGATCGATGACGAAGCTTATAAGATCAGATTCACGCCGCGTCGGGACAGCAGCATTTGGAGCGCGGTTAATATAAAACGGGTGAAAGAATTGATCGAGCTCGGATTGATGAAACCCGCGGGCATCGCCAAGTTCGAGCAGCGTGACGAGGCCAAGACCAACCGTTATGCTTACGAGCAAAAGCATGTCGCATTCGATACGGCATTCCTCGCAATTTTCAAAAAGAACAAAAAGGCGTGGAGTTTTTTTGAGTCGCAGCCGCCGTGGTATCAACGCGTCGTCACGCACTACGTGATGAGAGCGAAGCATGAAGCGACGCGGCTCAGACGGCTCGATAAACTCATCGCCGATTCGGCCACAGGCAATCGGATCGGTATGTTGAAGCAGGAAAAATGAATATCCGCGACGCGCTGCTCGAGGTGCATTCAAAAGCGCAGGCCGAGAAGATCTGCCGTTACATAGGCGACGATCCCACTCGGTTTGCGGAGTTGATGAGTTACATGCTCGGCTCCGTATATCGTCTTTCGCAGCGTGCGGCGTATCCGCTGAGTTATTGCGTTCAGCGTCATCCGGAATTGATCGAACCGTATTGGAGCAAGCTCGCCGGGCAACTCGAACGCGACGACGCGCACGTCGCGGTTCGTCGTAATGTCGCGCGGCTTTTGCAATTTGTCGAAATACCAAAACGCTATCAGGGCCGCATCTTTGACGCTTGCTATAACTTGCTTGCCGATCCGATGCAGCCGGTCGCGGTGCGATGCTTTTCGATGACAGTTGCGGCGAAGTTAGCAAAAAACGAGCCGGAGTTACTCGACGAACTTCGGCTGGTCGCGACAAAATATCCGCAAAGTTCGACGGCGGGATTTCGCAGCCGTTCGCGACGCGTGCTCGGTGTTTGAGATTATTATGAAACTGCGAAAACGCGATTACGAGATCGATACCGACAAGCGGCGGCTCGACATCGCCGGCATTCATCGTTTTCTTTCGGAATCGTATTGGGCAAAAAATCGCACACTCGAACAAACGCTGACGGCGATCGAGAATTCGCTGTGCTTCGGCGTTTATTGCGGCCGCGAGCAAGTTGGCTTTGCACGTGTCATCACTGACAAAGCGACTTTCGCATACATCGGCGATGTGTTTATTCTCGATGAGCATCGCGGGAAGGGCCTGAGTAAATGGCTGATGGAAGTGATCGTCACGCAGCCGGATCTTCAGAATTTGCGACGATGGCTGCTCGCGACACGTGATGCACACGGGCTTTATAAGCAATATGATTTTGACGAGCTGCGATTTCCTGAGCGTTGGATGGAGCGAGCGGCGGCGGATGCGTATTGAGGTTTGATATACTTGGACTCATCGAAAGTGGCCCCTACTGACGTGCGGGCTACGGACACGAAGTTGCAACACACGTGAATTCAATCGACAACAAGCGCCCGCTCGCACTTGTGATCCTCGACGGCTGGGGCTACGCGCCGCGCACCGAGGGCAATGCGATCGCGATCGCGCACACGCCGTATTACGACGAGATTTGCCGCAGATATCCGATGACGACGCTCGCCGCGTCGGGCATCGAGGTTGGCCAGCCGCATGACGTTCTCGGCAACGCCGAGGTCGGTCATCTGAATTTAGGAACCGGTCGCGCCGCGAAAACCGAAGTTGAGAAAATTCGTGAAGCGATCGCGAGCGGTGCTTTTATCGAGAACGCGGTCGTGACACGCGCCTTTGAGAAGGCGAAAGCAAACGGCACCACGATTCACCTCATCGGCATGTTGAGCGACGGCGGCGTGCATTCGTCGCTCGAGAGTTTGTTCGCATTTCTGCGTGTTGCCAAAAACCACGGCCTCGAAAAAGTTTACATTCACTGCATTCTCGACGGCCTCGATGTGCCGCCGCGCACGGCCGACATTTATGTGGAGGCGCTGGAATTAAAACTTCTCGAGATCGGTGTCGGCAAGATCGCGACGCTATGTGGGCGTTACTTTGCGATGGACACGTCCGAGAATTGGGAGCGAACGGCACGCGTGTTTACGATGCTCGTTCACGGCGAAGGCGAACGAACACGCGACGCCGTCTCGTCGATTCGCAACTCGTTTTTGCGCGGCATCTCTGACGAATTTATTGCCCCGATCGTCGTCGAACCGGAACCGGACGCGCCGCCGATGACCGTCGCGAACGGCGATCTGCTGGTGTTTTTTAATCACCGTCCCGAGACGATGCGTCAGCTTGTTCGGGCGCTTTGTCTGCCCGAAGGCGAAACCGGTACAAAGCCTGCTATCGAAACGGTTTGCCTCGTCGAATACGACCGCGGCTTTAATCTTCCGGCGGCTTTTCGTCAGGAGCCGGAAAAAAATTCGCTGGCCAATGTCCTCTCCGATTCGAACATTTCAAATATCAAGATCACAGAAGGAGCGCGGCTGCCGCATCTGACATATTTTTTTAACGGCGGTACCGACGAACTGCAACAGTTCGAGGAACAAGTCGTTTTGAAAACCGCACCGGGAGCCAGTCGGCATCCCGAATCGCAGAGCTTTAAGATCGTCGACAAGTTTTGTCGTGAGTTAGAACTTTCGCCGACGGGCGTTTTTGTCGTCAACATGCCCGCTGCCGAGTTGATGGCCGAGACCGGCGATCTCGAGCGGACAGTCTCCGCGATTCGCTGTATCGACACTTGTCTCGAAGGAATTTGCGACGCGACACGCGCACTCGGCGGCATCGTTCTGGTGACTTCCTCGCACGGTAATTACGAAGAGATGGTGCACGGCGACAGCGGTGAACCACATACGTTGACGACGGTCAATCGCGTGCCATTTCATCTAATCGATGACGGCGAAAAGCATGTCAAACTCAACGGTAACGGCTCGCTGGCCGATGTCGCACCCACGATTCTCGGCATTCTTGGGCTAGAAAAACCCGCCGAGATGACCGGTCGCGACCTGCGGATGTTATAGGAAAAAAGTTTGGTTCAGCAGATCCCCGAATTCAGAAACATACTTGTCATTCACTTCGGCCAGCTTGGCGATGTGGTGCTCGGCTTGCCGGCGCTCGCGGCGATACGAAAACATTTTCCAAAAGCAAACATTACGATCTTGTTGGGTAAACCAGGCCGGGACATTATTGCACTTACAAAAAATGCGGATGAATTAATCGAAGTAGATCGAGTCACTTTAAGAGATGGAAACAAGTTCACATCGATGAGCCGTATTTTGTCTCTTATAAAAGATATTAGACGACGTAAATTTGACTTCGTTTTAGACCTAAATAGTTTGTATGAGACGAATCTGCTCGGATTTTTTTCGGGTGCCAAATATAGACTGTATTTAAATCGTGAAAACCGTTCGCTCGACTGGTTAGCTCGATTTCCTACGCGACCGCCGGTCGAAGATAAATCAAAACATCACACGGACAGATTTCTTGAAGTCCTGGAACCGCTCGGCATCACTAACGAGCCGCGTAATTGTCACGTCGAGCCGTCCGAAGAATCACTCGCCGAAGCAAAAAGATATTTAACCTCGCAGAATCTCCAAGACAAAACTTTGATCGGACTTTTTCTTGGAGCCGGTCATATTACTCGCCGTTGGCATATTGAGAAGTTTGTCGAACTTTCGCGAGCGTTGTCTGAGGATGACAAAATTCGTGTGCTTATTCTGCTCGGGCCTGAAGAGCGCGATCTGCGCCACGGATTAGAAAATAAATTTGGTAATTCGGCAATCGTTGTTCCGGAAATGTCGTTAATGAAATTTTATGCGCTGCTTTCGCAGGTAAAAGTTTTAGTTAGCGGCGATACAGGACCGATGCATCTCGGCGCGATCGCCGGATCTCGAATCGTGCTGCTGTCGGAGATTGGCTCGCCAAATATTTTCAGGCCATTGATCGACAGGCTAGTCGTGCTCGACGATAAACCGTTCGCTGAGATCAGCATCGATGATGTTATGAGTGCCGTTGCTAAGTTACTGACATAATAGAGCTTACAATTTCTCAAAAGCAGATTTTTGGCACGCAGAATTTTCACATATAATTATTTATCGTTTTCCTAATATGGTTGAAGAATTTGCGTTCGACAATTCCGAAGAGCGTCGCAAGGTACGTCAAAACGGCACCGGCTGGATCGAAGTGATCGCCGGTTCGATGTTTTCGGGCAAGTCGGAAGAGCTAATTCGTCGCTTGAATCGAGCGCGAATTGCGCGGCAGAAGGTTCAAGTTTTTAAACCTAAGATCGACGCGCGTTATTCCGACGAAGAGATCGCGTCGCACTCAGGACAGAAACATTTATCGATTCCAGTCGCGACGACCGCAGAGATGATGTCGCACATTGACGACGATACGCAAGTCGTCGGCATCGATGAAGGACAGTTTTTTGACGAAGCGATCATTGACGCTGTAAATAGACTCGCCGGCGATGGTAAACGCGTCATTGTCGCAGGTCTCGATCAGGATTTTAAGGGCACGCCGTTCGAGCCGATGCCGCGTTTGCTGGCGATCGCCGAGTTCATAACAAAAATTCACGCGATCTGTGTAAAATGCGGCGCGACCGCAAACTTTACTCAGCGAACCGTCGAGTCTGACGCCCTCGTCGAGGTGGGCGCCGCCGACAAATACGAAGCGCGCTGCCGCAAATGCTTTGTCCCGCATGCCGACGCCCCGACGCTAACTTAACGTGCTACAATTTTCACGAGGTCATTTGTATGGACAAGACTTTTGCAGATGTTGTGGATAAAGTTCGTCAACTCTCTACTGAAGAGCGTGAAGAGTTGATCGATGTCCTCAAACACTCAATTATCGAAGAACGTCGACATGAAATATTGAAGAACTGCGAAGAGGGAATGCAGGAGTACAGTCGTGGAAATCTCAAAGCATACACCGATGTCGATGAGCTAATGAAGACCCTCGATGATTGAAATTTATTTCAGTTCGAACTTTAAGCGAGTATTCAAGAAGCGAATTGCCCTCAATCGCGAGAGGAAACTACGTTTAACGAGAAGCTCAAGACCTTCACAAACGATCCTTTTACACCAAACTTGCGAACTCACAAACTATCTGGCGATCTCGAAGGTCGCTGGAGTTTCAGCGTCGAATACGACCTCCGAGTTATTTTCGAATTACCGCCGACGGAAACGTCGTCCTTCTCGATCGGCACACACGACGAGGTCTATTAATCACGGATTACGCGATAGGAGTTTTTATCCTATTTTTCTTCCTTTGCGTTCTTTGCGGCTTTGCGTGAAAAAAATTCTTTTATCTCACGCAAAGACGCAAAGAGAGGCAAAGAAATCATGAAGAAGAAACCAAAAGAGACAATCATTACTCTTTCTAATGCTTAATCTGGGTTAATAGTCCCAGTCTATTTCGTCGCCTTCATCGAATAAAGTATCGCTGTGAAATCGTCCGAGTGTTTGTTAAAGTTCGTTCCCTTCGTCGATGTCATCACGTTCAACTGCTGTTTCTGACCGAGATATTTTCGATAGCCGATCCATTGATGCAGACGCGGGCCGCTCTTGTCTTCAGGCATCGACTCGACAAACTCGACACCTGCGATGCCATCGATCTCCACCATCTTCACCGACTCGTATTTGCCGTTCTTTAGCTGCTGCATCGCCTGATCGTAGTATGCGTTGAGGCTCACGTCCATCGGGAAGTTGTCGCCTAGAAGTGAGATATTTACTAGCAAAAACGCGTTGTCTGGCGAGCTGTAGTTGAACGATTCTTTTTTCACGTCCATCTGTTTCCAACCCGCTGGCAACTTCCACGACAATCCCTGATCGTCCCACTTCGTCTCAGTGCCGCCGTCGATGATCGCTTGCTGCGCTGCCGATGGCTTTGCTTTTTCAGCCGTCGAACTTGACGAGGAAGACGACGAACCCTATCCGTCGCTGTTCGAGCCGCCCGAAAGGTTCTTTAGTTTGTCTCCTAAGCCGCAAAACGTGAGTGCAAAAGTTATCAGTCCTAATGTCAACAGTGATTTCATCGATCTTTCCTCCGAGTTGTTTGTAATTTCAAAACATTGTCACTGCATTTCGCTAAAATTGCAAAACTCATCTGCAAGAAGACATTGTTGCTCGCGTTCCATAATCAAACAGCGACCTCTTCCCGAGATAAAAATTAAGGAGCGATTTATGAAGTACCAATTATTTACGCGTTTATTCGCGACATTTGTTTTCTCACTTATAGTTATCGGGGCGGCGGCGGCGCAGAGTTCTCAGTACCGGCTTTCGTCAGCTTACACTCACAAAAATCTGACGATCTTCCTCATCCACGGCAAAGACGAAACAAAGAAAACTAACATGATGACACTGCAAGAGGCGATGGAGCGAAAGCTGTTTCGCGTCTATGAAACGTCGAATGTGAACGAGCTCGAAGTAGAAAATTTGTCGAAGGAACTCGACGTTTTCATCCAAGCCGGTGACATCGTGAAAGGCGGCAAACAAGATCGCGTTCTCGCGATCAGCATCATCATTCCGGCGCGTTCAGGTCGCGTTAAGATCGAATCGTTTTGCGTCGAATCCGGCCGTTGGCAAAAACGTGGAAGCGAGGATTCGACAAAATTCGAAAGCTCGAACGAGCGCGTCGTCACAAAAGAATTGAAGATCGCGGCCAACGCAACTCGTTCGCAGCAGGAAGTTTGGAACAAAGTCAGCGATGCGCAAGTTCGCCTCGCAAAGAATGTTGGGGGAACGGTTGCCGACGGCAGGTCGGCTTCGAGTTTACAGCTAAGTCTTGAAAACAAAAAGGTTGTTGAGAGCATCGACGCTTATGTAAAAGCCCTGAGCGGCGTCATCGACGGCAAATCCGACGTGATCGGTTACGCGTTCGCGATCAATGGCAAGATCAACAGCGCCGACATTTATTTGTCGAACGCACTGTTCAAAAAGCTTTGGCTAAAAAATCTCAAAGCGACCGCGACCGAAGCAGTCGCCGAATCTCGCGGCGTTCGTCTCGCAGAACCGGTGAAGTCGGCAGCGGTGAAAGTTTTTATGGACGATTCGGAAAAAGCGAAGTCGAAAGAGCAGACATCAGCCTCTGGCGGAGCGCGGCTCGTCACGCGCGAAGACAAAGACAACGTCATGGTCGAAGCCCGCGACGAAAAATCGAAGACAGTCGTTCATAAGAGTTACGTGAAAAAGAACTAAGCTGTCAGTAGCCCGCACGTTAGTAAGGGCAATGTTGAATGTCCGCTAGGTGGCCCTAACTAACGTGCGAGCTACTGACACAAGATCATCAAACTTCGGTCTCGTGAATTAGATCACGCGGTTTCGTCGCTGTGCCGTAAGATTTAAGTTACGAGTCCGATCTTTCTTTGACGGCAAGATTTCGTTGGGCGTTAAAATGATCGGCGATCTCAGTCGCTGTTTTTTGTCCGACAAACTTTTTCAGTTCATCGGCGGTTGCTTTTGCAATTCGTTCGATCGAACCAAACTCGCGCAGCAATTTCATCTTTCTCTTTTCGCCTACGCCGGGAATCTCACTGAGTTCGGATGAGAAGTCGCGCTTCTCGCGGCGTTTGCGGTGAAACTCGATCGCGGTCTTGTGCGTCTCTTCGCGAATCTGAAGTATCAATCTAAACGCAAGCGAGTTGCGGTCAAACGGTATCGGCTGATCTTCGCGGCCGTAGATGAGCAAGTGCGAGATCTCGCTGTGTTTTTTTGGTGGCTTGACGAGACCGACGAGCATGATCTGTTCGAGATCGAGAGCCTGCATAGCGGTTGCGGCGGCAGAGATCTGGCCTTTGCCACCGTCGATAAAGATGAGCTGCGGCAGTGGTTTTTGCTCATCGAGAGCGCGTCGGTAACGACGAAACACGGCTTCATTCATCGAAGCAAAATCGTTTGCGCCTTCGACGGTTTTGATAATAAAACGCCGATAATCTTTACGCGCCGGTTTGCCGTTTTCAAAAACTACGATGCCTGCAACATTTTCAGAACCTGAAATATTTGAGATGTCGAAAGACTCAATGCGTTCTGGGAAATACGACAATTCGAGCAGCTCCTGCAACTCTTCGAGAACTTTTTGGCTGTCGGGTTTTAGAACGCGAAATCGTTGCTCGAACGCGATCTTTGCATTTGTCTCGACGAGTTTTATGAGATGTTTGTTCTTGCCGCGTTTCGGATCGAGAATGCGCACGCGGCGACCGCGACGCTCGGTGAGCGCGCGTTCGAGCACGTCGCGATCTTCAAAATCCTGCGACACATGGATTTCGAGTGGCACATAATCTGTCGAATAATATTGCGATAAAACTTCACCGAGAAATTCGCCGGCGTCGAACGTGTCGTCTTCCGGCAGGTCTTCCCAAAAGAATTCACGGCGACCGACGATGCGGCCTTCTCGCGTTGTGAAAAGTTGCAGAGCGAGTCGTTGTTTCTCACGATAAAAACCAATTGTGTCAACATCGCGTTCGGCGGTCGTCGCCATTTTTTGCGTTTCGCTGAGCGCGAGAACGGTGCGATGCAGATCGCGATAACGCGCGGCGAGTTCGTATTTTCCTTCCTCGGAAAACTGCCACATACGCAGTTCGAGAGATTTTGCAAGCTCCTTATTTTTTCCTTCGAGCAGAGTGCGAACGTCGGCTGCAGCTTCTTGATATTCTTCCTGAGTGCAGAGACCTTTGACGCACGGGCCGAGACAGCGTTTGAGATGATATTCGAGACACGGACGCGGCAGTTTGCCGTCGATCTCGATCTCGCAGGTGCGAAGCTGGAAAGAGCGGTTGATAAGGTTAAGCGTGTTGCGCGCTAAAACTGCCGGCAGAAACGGACCGTAATAATTCGAGCCGTCGCGGACGATTCGCCGTGTGACGACGACCTTTGGAAACGGTTCATTTGTCAGCTTGAGATGCGGATAGGATTTATCGTCTTTGAGAAAAACATTGAATCGCGGCTTATGTTTTTTAATCAGATTCGACTCGAGTATCAACGCCTCAACTTCATTGTCCACAACAATAAACTCGAAATCGGCGATGACCCGGACGAGCTGCCGCGTCTTCGGGTCGTGGTTACGGCTCGATTGAAAGTACGAACGCACGCGGTTGCGCAGATTCTTCGCTTTGCCGACGTAAATAATTTTGCCAGCTGCATTTTTGTGAATGTAGATGCCGGCGTTCGTCGGCAGCTGTTTCAACTTGTCACGCACATCGGCCATAACAAAAATCTAACAGAGCGCG
>Ga0187894_10005657_pt1 | contig 12625 bp, 10 predicted proteins | sample GBC1701081metaG_FD_136650 | JGI IMG/M metagenome (GOLD analysis project Ga0187894, IMG submission 136650) | White microbial mat communities from a lava cave in the Kipuka Kanohina Cave System on the Island of Hawaii, USA - GBC170108-1 metaG ... | reverse complement strand
GGTTGACGGATAGTCCGAACCAGCCGACCCAGGTCCGGCTTCGAACCAAAGCGACTGCTGGGACGCGCATCTTGGAGCTCGATTCCCGAGTAGACGTGAGTCCGTTCGTCGGGGTAGTGCTTGGCGAGGAAGGGGGGGCGCTCCGAGCGTACCCGCTCGCGCTCGATTTCTATCGGCCGATCCCCTCGATGTGGCGATCGACGGACACGATCCTCCTCGACACGGACCTCGATGAGGCGTGGCCCGCCGGCACGCCCGTCAAAGGGGTGTGATCAGCGAACTCCGGCGCTCTTCGAGCGGTGGCCGCCACCGCACGAGCCCAGGAGCGCGCCGCCGCAAGTCAGCGCCACGATCTTTCGACTCATCGACATCGGGAACCCGATCATCCAACCCACGACGACCGCGAACGCTTCGAGCAATTCACTCGAAGTCGTTGCCTCGCCGAGTCTCGGGTGGTTTGTAATCCGACAGCCGACGCAACAGGTCGTCGGGTCGCTTGGCCATGATCAACCGACCTCGCTGCGACTCGCGCACGAAATGGTCGAGGGTCGAATCAGTCGCGTGCCGCAGCAGGCCCGAGTAATACTCTCCGTCGTCGAGCAGACCTACCGGAAGCTCGCGGCCGGCCGCGGCCGGGCTGGCCCAAATCGCGAAGGCATCGTCCAGCGCGCTGAAGCCGTGCGGAAGGGCGAGATACGCGTCGACCGTGCCGACGGCTTCGACGCTCAGCGGGGCGGCCTGTGCCAGCCGACCGCCGGCTTGAGCGCACGTCTCGACCGCCAGGCCCATCGCGCCGACCTCGCGGCCGTCGTGGACCAGCGTGATGCCGTTGTCCGCGAGCAATCGCCCCACGGCGCGAGCGGTCGACAGTTCCTCCGGCGTGGCGAGCTCCTCCGCCCGGGCAACCACGACCAACCGGCGGAGCATCGTTAGGTAGCCCTACCGCTGCAGGGTGGCCTTGACCCGCTCGAGCTCCCAGCCGATCTGGTCCAAGTAGCGGCGCGACTGCGCCACCCGCTTGAGGCGTGCGTCCGCCTCGACCATGGCGCAGAGCTTCGCCATCGGATCGGCTCCAATCAGCCCGCACATCCCCTTGAGCGTTTGCGCGAGGCGTTGGGCCGATTCGGCGTCTCCCCGCTGCACCGCTTCCTTGAGGTCGTCGAATCGTTGCGGCGCTTCCACGGTGAATGTCTCCACCAATCGAATCGCCAGCGCTCGGGCGGGCCCCTCACGGTCTGGAGCGATCTGGTCGAGGAAACTTGCGCTCACGGAGGCCAGCTCGGCCACGCCGCCAAGCGGTGCCGCGCGTTCGATCGCCTCGCGAGTCCGCAGGAACGCGTGCTCGATCCCGCCGAGCATTCCGGTGGCCGCCTCGAGGTTGTTGCTCTCCACCTCAACTTCCATTCGGGCGCAAAGGTCGGCAAGACCGGCAGCGCCGAGCAGGCCGCTCATCGCGCGCAGGGTGCTCAAGAGGTGAAGAACCTGCTGCCCGTCTCCGCGAGTCGCCGCGGGTGCCAGCTCCGCGATCTTGGCCGGAGCTTCCCGGAGGAACGTCGAGATCAAGTGCTGGACAACGAATCCCGCCCCGTGGGCAACCTGGTCGACGATGTTCGGGTCGATCACGTCGAGGGTCGTGACTTCGTCGATGATTTCTACGCGGGCGCTGGCGATCGCCGTCGGCTCGGGCTGCCGCTCGGGCGGCGTCACGACCGCGAGCTCACCCACGAGGGCGATCGGGCCGGCCGTCTCGGCGGCTTGGACTTGATCGTCGTGGGGCGGAGAGAGCAGAGCCCGTGGCTCGGTGGGTCCTTCGTCCAGATCGTCGTCCTCGATCGCCGACTCGAGGGGCAAAACCGGGATCGACAATGGTGGTGCCTGGCTCGCCGCCGGCTCCGGTGTCGAGGTGTGCGGCTCGACGCCGATGTCGCCTCCGCTGGGCACCCAGTCGATGGGATCGGTGTCGATCGCCGATGGTTCTTCGCCCTGGGCTACTTCCGTGGGCTCCAAGCCTTCGAGTGGAGCCGCCTCCTCCGTGGTCTCCCACGCAGGCCGATTGAAACCCTCGACTGGGTCGACCTTCTCGTCCGGCTGCCAGTCGGCGCGCTCCAGGCCGAGCGGTGCCTCCACCTCCACGTCGGCAGCGGAAGCGTCCCGGTCGATCGGCAGCTCGAGCGTCAGCGCGTCGATCGGGATCACTGGTGTCGCCGAGTCGCTCGCACCGGCCTCGGCGTCGACCGCCGCGGCAATGACTCGAGCGGATTGATCGTCGTCGGAGATCGCCGCACCCAGCTCCATCTCGGTTTGGCCCGCGGGACCGATCTTGGCGGGCGGTTCATCGACTGGTTCGACGACCGTGCTGGCGTCGATCGCGGTCGGCGGCGGTGCCTCGCTCGTCGTCTCGATCGGCTGCTCCAGTGATTCGATCGGCTCATGCAGGGGTATGAGCGGGTGAACCGCTGGGGCGACGCCGTTCGAGCTGATCGGCGGCGCGCACTCGTCCATGGTAGCTCGAGCGGGATCGGGAGCCGACTCGCTCTCGGCGTCCGGCGGCACTGCCTCCGGCTCCGCGGCGGGTGCTTCGGGCGGACTCGCCGTTAGGCTGTCGAGCATGGCGTCGAACGCTTCGGGCGCGAACGTCTGCGCCGTTTTGGCCTCCGCCAATGAATGTCGGGTGATGAGGGCAGAACCGCGGCCGTCGTGGCCAAGGTTGGCCAGCGCGCACAGCGCGTCGTGGAGCTCATCCGGGGGGATCGGTCGCTTGAGGTACGCGGCGAAGCCGGCGTGCCATAGCCTTTTGCCCTCGCCAGGGCTGCCGACCGCGGTGATCATCACGAGCGCCACCGAAGCAAGGCGGTCGTCGGCCTTGAGCTTGGTAGCGATCTCGGCATGGATGGGCCGCACGGCGTAATCGGAAAGCAGGCAGACTCGGAACGGATTCCCGGTCATCGCCGCTTCGAGCAGCGCCGACTCGAGCTGCGTCACCTCTTCCGAAAACTCGACTTCCCAACCGGCGGCGTAGATCTGCTCCTGGTAACGAGCGCGCCGAGCCGGGTCGGCCTCGATGACGAGCGCGCGCGCGCCCTGAGGCGGTGCGTCCGTCTCGAGCATGGGAACTTGCGCCGAACCCGCAACCGGCATCGGCAGCGTAAACCAGAGGCGACTCCCGCGGCCCAATTCGCTTTCGGCCCCGATCTCGCCTCCCATGCACCGGGCCAACTCTGCGCTGATCCTGAGCCCAAGGCCGGTGACGCCGAATGAACGGTACGGGGACGCGTCGACTGGGACATACTCCTCGAACACCCGATCAAGCCGCTCCGGTGGAATCCCGATGCCGGTATCCTCGACGACGAAACGAACCGCGGGAACACCATTTCGATCCGCATCCGGCATCACGCGAATGACGATCTCACCTTGGCTGGTGGCATTCATCGCATGGCCTACCAGATTGCCGAGGATCTGCCGAGTCCGGCCCGGATCGCTGACCACCTGCCTCGGCAGCTCGGGTCGCCAGTCCACCCTGAGTCCCAGTCCGCGCTCGTCGGCCCGGGGCAATAGCACGCTGGCAGTCTCCTCGACCATCGATTTCAGATCGAACGGAATGGGCTCGATCACGAGCCGGCCCGCCATCATTCTGGACAGATCGAGCACGTCGTTCAGAATCGTGGCGAGGCTCTCACCAGCGGCGTACACGCTGCGGGCGTAGTGCCGGTGCTTGGGCTCGAGCTCGACGTCGAGCAGGAGGCCAGACATGCCGATGATCGCGTTCAGTGGAGCCCGGAGCTCGTGGCTCATTGCCAGCAAATACTCGCTCACGGTCGGCCGCCTCGCCGATGCCCGGTCGGACCCGGGCTCGGGAGGATGGGCCGGCTGCTCCTGGCGTTCGAAATCGGTCATCGGATCACTCTTTCGTTAGGTACCGGCCCGGGCGCCTAGCAGCTCTTCGAGCGCTCGCTGCACCCGTCCGAACTCCGTGTTGAGCGCGTCGACCGCTGCCGCGACCGACGGTTGCTGGGCCTGCTCCGCAACATCGGCGCAACGCGCCGCGAGCGGGCGAGCGCCGACCAGGGAGCACATCCCTTTGAGATCGTTGGCGCCGGCCCGCACCGCCGCGGGGTTGCCGTTCTTGAGCGCGTCGGCCACCACGTCGAGTCGAGTTGGTGCTTCGGCGAGAAACAGCGACACCAGCTGGGTGCCGAGCCCTGAGCCGTCCGCGGCGAGCGAGGCTCGAAGCTGATCGAGCGTCGTCGGATCGATCGGCGGCTCGGACGGCCGCGTCGCCGCGGTCGATCGAACCATCGGCTCGAGCGCCGTTCGCACCTCCGACCAGGCGTGGTCGACTTGGGCGAGATGGACTTCTGCGTCCTCGAACTCGATCTCGACGGCGTCGATCAGCGCCCGGCAGGCCGCGGTGAGCTTGCGAGCGCCGATGAGCTCGGCCATCGAACAGAGGGCGAGCGCCGCATTGGCCGCAGAGCGCGGTTCTCCCGCGCGCACCGCACCGGTCAGCTCGCGAAGGCGGACCGGGCCGTCCTTGAGCGCAATCGACGCGGTCTGATGAGCGAGAGTTCCTCCGGCCTCGAGCTCGGCCCGTAGCGTGGCTGCGATCGGCTCCGGCGCCGGGCCTGGCGCCGTTTCGTCCAGATTGATGACGACGGTCGCGTCGGCGACGATCTCCACCGACCGCTCCGGCCCAGACGGTCGGGGCGGCGGCGCGATCGCGTCGACCGAGCGATCCAGAGCCAGGGGGCCATCACCAGCGCCGGCGAATTCGGGCAGCTCGGCTGTCACTGGTGGGGTTGGCTGCTGCGGCGCCGCGAGCTCGGGGAGCGGCAGATCGATTGATACCCGGGTTCCGGGATCGGAACGACCGACCGCCACGCGCCCACCTAACGCTTGCACGGTGTAATGGACGACCAACAGCTCGATCTCGAGCGCGGGACCGTCACCGGACGGGACTCCCAGCTCGAGGACGTCATGGAGCCCAACCCGGGCAGCGTCAGGGGAGGGGATGCTCCGATCCTCCACCGCAAACCGGATCCACCCCGGCTCGGCCAGCCGTTCAGCGCGGAGCCCGACGCGGCCGGATCGGGCCGCGCGCTCCACCAGGATCCCGAGCACCTCTGCGAGCAATCGGGCATCGCCCTCCACTCGGTCGGCTACGTTCGGCAGGATCGTCAGGTCGACGGGCCCGCCGGCTCGTTCGGCCACGGCCTGCAGGAAGGGATGGAGATCGACGGCCTCGCGCTTCGTGCCTAACGTTCCGCCGAGGGCCTGGCCCAACAGGTCGGCGCGCCGGGCGAGGGCGAGGACGTCCGCTTGCGGCTCCGCGAGCCGGGCCGCCAGGCCGGCGACCAGCCGACCACCGGTTCGGACGCGGGTTCCGACCTCCGCGGCGGCTCGCTCCAGCTCGGCTTTGGCTTCACGTTCCTCCCGAATCGCGGCGAGACGGCCGCTGAGACGGGCTGGCAGTCCCGCAGGATCCCGTCCCACCGACGCAACGATTCGGTACCACCCGTACTCCCGGTCCCGCTCTCGCAGGCGGAAATCGAGTGTGAACGGCTTGGTCTGGCCCGCGTCAGCGGAGAGCGCCGCGACCAGCGAGTCGTGATCATCGGGGTGGACGCGCCGCTCCAGCGCGGCAAGCGGCGTCACCGGCTCACCCGGGGTGGAGCCGGCCAAGTCGCGGAATCGGGAGCTCACCGTCCAATCGCCGCTCGTGAGATCCCGTTCCCACACGCCGTCGCGGGCTTGGCCCAGCAGCCGTTCGAATCGCTCGTGGCCGACCCGGCCATTGCTCAGCAGTCGATTGATGGCGCCTAACAATTGAGTCCACTCGCGCGCGGGCGAGACCGAACCGATGAGCGACGGCACCTGCCCTTGGTGGACCGGAGCCAACGCGACCGCGGTTCGCACCGTGGGCCCGACCAGCCAGCGATGGGCGGTCCACCAGAGACCAACCGAGAGCGCGAGAGCCAAGAGCGCCGCCGCGAGCAGGAGGCGCTGAATCCCGGCGATGGCGCCCTGGTAGTCACGCCGGCTTCCGACCAGGCCGGCCAGGGCGTTCTGTTGGGCGAACACGTCAGGGAGTGCGAAGACCACCCGCACGCTGTCGCCTGGCAGCGTCTCGACGGACGCGGCAACCGCCTCCTTCCGAGGCGTCATTGGCGCGATCTCGACGCGGGCTGTCCGGTTCCCGTTCGGCGCGACCATCGACGGGTTGAAGGGCTGGGCGACTACCAGATAGCCGCGAATCGGCTGGGAGCCATCCCGGTAATTCGTTGGAAGGATCGGTGCGCCGGCGATCCAGAAGAGTGCGTTGCCGATTCGCAGTGGGCCGGCGGTCGCTTCGCGATTGTCGAGAATGCGCAAGAAACCGTTCGTTGCGATCCCCTGCTCGAATCCGGAAGGCAGGTCCGCGCTCCAGACGAACAGTCGATTACCGCTCAGATCATAGAGCCCGATGAATCGATCACCGTATTGGCGCTGGAACCACTCGATGAAGCTGGGTCGGATGAACGAATCGGGGGGCGCCGGTCCTTTCGCCGCGAGCGCATACAGGTTGTCGGCGAACGCGGCTTCCATGAGTCGGGCGCGATCTCGAGTGACCGCTCGATCGAGCCTGGACCGGGCCTCCGCGGCGAGTCGAGCGTATTCCGCTCGTTCGAGATCTCCCACCGAGCGAGTCGCGGTCGCGACGACCCAGATGCCGACCAAGAACAGCAGCACGCCGACTCCGGCGGCCGCCAATGCGGTCATGACTCGGAGGCTCTGCCGGTCGAAAAGGCGATCGAACCCGCCCGCCCGTACCGGAAGGTTGGGGCGGCGGGGCGCCTGCGCGTCCCGATTTTCGCTTGACTCGGATCCCATGTTGTCGAACCCAGGGTGCAAAACGCCCTTATCCTGCGCGGTTCATTGCATAAGTTGGGCTTGTGGGGATTGAAGGGCCGCGGGAAACGTCTGGCGTCGATATTATGTTCACTTTACCGCCACGTTTGACGGCGGAGTATCGCTAGGTACTTCGGCTGTATGAAATCCTGATCGACGTTATATATCGTTATAAATCAACATCTTGATGACAATAGCCCGGCCTCGCTACCAGCTGCAAATCGGCCGGTAGATCATCCCGATACATCGTGGGCTCTGCCCAGACTCCGAAAGCCCAACCCAAGGCCTCGTCGAGCGAACGAACGGACCCAAGTCATTCGGCTCTTGGATTTTGCGGGCGAGGGCGGGCGTCGAGGGCTGCTCGTGGCCTTACCGTGCGGACGGGTGCACCTTCCGTCGGGGGTGGGAGGCTTACCAACCCCGCCGGGTGCGTAGGCTCGTAATGTGGGCGATGTGGTGCTCACCGTGCCAGGCGTAGGTTGCCGTTAAGCGGTCGATGCTGAGCACGGAGCGACTCTCGGGATGGTAGAGCGTCCGCCCGAACGCGGCAGCCGGAAGTGCCCGAAGCAGCGCCACCCACCGAGCGTGCAAGTGGTCGAGCAACCCGAGCGAGCTGGCAATCGGCCCGGCCGAGTCGGGCAGCGTCGCCCACGCAGCCTCGTCATATGGGCGGATCGTCGGGTGCTCCTCGGTCAACGCGAGCTTGAGGCGCGTGTATGCGTTGAGGTGGCTGTCCGGGATGTGGTGAACGACCTGTCGAACGGTCCAACCGCCAGGGCGATACTCGGTGTCGAGCTGGGCCTCATCGAGCCCGTCGACGGCCGCCCGGAGGCGCGCCGGCGCGGCAGCAATGGCGACGACCCGCGCCGCCCTCGCTTCGGCAGTCACCGGCTCGGTGAACTGAAGCTCCCCGATCGGATAGCGAAGGTCGGTCATTGGCCCCTCCGGCACCGCCCGTCAGAGCAAGCGGTGATTGACGGTGTGGAGAAGAACGGTCTTCACTCGCAGGAACGTAATCAAGCCGATCAGTCCAGCGACCAGCTCGATTCCCAAGAAGAGCAGCATCAGGCTGTCGCTCCTCGGCATCATCAGGATCCCAACGAGCCGCCCACCGGCCAGTCCGAGGAAGGTCAGAACCTGGGCACCGAGCGCCGCACGCATCCATCGAGTTCGCCCGGCCGAGACGATGAAGAACAGGCCGAGCCCGACCTCGAGACCGCCGTACATGGCCCGCAGCTCGGCGTAAGCCCTCGGATCGACCAGCCGAATCTTCATCGCTTGCGCGAGTGGGTCGGGATTGACGAGAAAAGCGACTCCGAACCCCAGGAACGCGAGGCCGGAGAGCACCAGAACGGTCCGGATCAGTCCCATCAGGGCCCGATGGGTGGGCCGGACGGCGGGGCCGGCGGACTGGTCGGCGCCGGGCCGGGGGTGACCGCGATCACCACCACGTTCCTGCCTAACGAGATCGTGCCGTCGGCGGGAACCTGAACGTACAAGTCCCGCCCGCTCTCCGTAAGGTCGGGATACTGACGTCCGACCCGCGCCATCATCGGCGCGAGGACGAACTCCGGCAGCGCGAATCCGTTCACTGAAATGCCTTTGAGCCAGAACCGCGCGCCCTCCCGACCGGTCCGCTGCAGGGTGACGTACGCGACGATCACGGTGGACGAGTCCACCATTGCCGCGAGCGGACCGAGGAGCCCCCGGGCTTCAGGCGGCACGTCCTGGAGCCGGCCGCGGACCTGGATCCCGGCGCTGTCGATCTGCACCACCAGCCCAAGGCTGTCGGGGATCTGACCGCCGAGCCGCGCCAGCAGATACGACGCCCAGTCGCCGGCCTCGATGCGGGCCTGCTTGAGGGTCCGATCGATGAAGACCGAATCCACCAGCGCCGAGGCACGGACCACGCCTTGATTGGTGAGTCGTCCATTCCCGGTCGTCTGGGCGGCCGCCACCGCCGCGCTCAAGGTCACCAGGGCGGCCGCTGCGCTCATGGGCCATCTCATCGCGATGGGGGGCCAGGCGCGGCTCGGACGCCGTTAGGCGTCCTCGAGAGCTGCCACGCCAAGAGAATGGCGCCGATCGAGACGCCGATGTCGGCGACGTTGAAGGTCCAGAATCGTACGTCGCCTATCCCTAAGTCGATGAAGTCGACGACGCCCCGCCCGGACCGCAGCCGGTCGAGCAGATTGCCGAGCGCGCCGCCCATGACGAGCGCGAGGGCGAGCAACGTGGCAGTGGCTCGGGAATCAGTGCGACGGTACATCACCAGGAGCACGACAACGGCGAGCATGGCCGTGACGCTGAAGATCACGCGCGAATACGGACCGACCGAGAAGCTCATGGCCCCGCCCTGGTTGTACGCCAGGGTCAGGCGGACAACGTCGCCGATGACCGGCTCGGGAACCCACGGTACCAAGTGCTCCTGGGCCAGCTCCTTGGTCGCGCAATCGGCGAGCAGGAGTCCCGATAGAAGAGGCCAGAACAGGCGCATTTTTCTAGGGATGGGCATGGCGGAAATCTAGTGGACCGTGGCGGGAGCATCGTCGTCATGGCGAACGACTGGTTGACGACGAACGGCGACGACGTCACCGGTTCCACCGGTCTAGACGGTCTCCTTGAACGCCGGCGGAATGCGCACTTTGGTCGCTTGCTCGAATCCGTAGGCCAGCTGAATCAGCCGACCCTCGCTCCACGGTCGCCCCATGAAGGTGAGTCCAAGCGGTAGGCCCTGGACGTGGCCGGCGGGGACGGTGATCGCGGGATATCCCGCGACGGCCGCGTGGCTCGAGCTGCCCCCGGTGTATCGGTCGCCGTTCACGAGATCGATCGGCCACGACGGTCCGGTCGTAATCGCCACCATCGCGTCCAAACGCTTCGCCGCCAACCGCGCGTCGAGCCCGTCGGTTCGAGCCATCCGCCGGCAGGTCGCGAGCGCCGCGCGATACTTGGGGTCGGTGAGCGGGCCTTTCTTCACTGCGTCGAGGAAGATCTCCTGCCCGAAATAGGGCATCTCTCGGTCGCGGTGCCGTTCGTTGAACTCGATGAGGTCGGCGAGGGTGCGGGCCGGCGGGTTCGCGCCTAACGTTTTCAAGTAGGCCTCGATCCCGGCCTTGAACTCGTGGGCGAAGACCACTCCTTCGGCCGCGCCCATCGGAGCCGGGTCGGTGAAATCGACGGGGTCCACGAGCACGGCACCGCTCGCCGCGAGGGCCTTCAGCGCCTCCTCGAATACGGCTTCGGTCTTGGCGCCGATCGATAGGTGCTTTCGCATCACGCCGAGTCGAGCGCCCTTGAGCCCATTGGCTGCGAGGAACCGGCGATAATCGGACTCCGCCTTGCCGCGACTCAGGGTCGTCGTGGCGTCGCGGGGGTCCACGCCGGTCAGGGGTCCGAGCAGGATGGCGGCGTCGGTGACGGTCCGACACATCGGGCCCGCGGTATCCTGAGTATGCGATATCGGTATGATCCCGGCGCGGCTCCAGAGGCCCACCGTCGGCTTGATCCCGACCAGCCCGTTGATCGACGATGGGCAAACGATCGAGCCGTCGGTCTCGGTCCCGATGGTAATCGCTGCGAGGTTGGCCGCACCCGCGGCGCCCGAGCCGGAGCTCGATCCGCAGGGATTCCGGTCGAGCACGTACGGGTTCCGTGTCTGTCCTCCCCGTCCACTCCAACCGCTCGACGAGCTCGACGAACGGTAGTTGGCCCACTCGCTCAAGTTCGTCTTTCCGAGGAGGACCGCGCCCGCCGCCCGCAGTCGCTCGACAATGAAAGCGTCCCGGGGCGCGATCGACCCTTCGAGCGCGAGCGAGCCGGCCGTCGTCTGCATTCGATCGGCCGTGTCGATGTTGTCCTTGATCAGAATCGGGATTCCGTGGAGTGGCCCCCGCGTCCGACCGTTTTTCCGTTCTTCGTCCAGGCGATCAGCGATCGCCACTGCATCCGGATTCAGCTCGATCACCGAATTGATCCGAGGACCGCCGCGGTCGATGGCTTCGATCCGTGCGAGGTACAGCTCGGTGATACGACGCGCAGTGAACCGCCCGGTACGCATGCCCTCTTGCAGCTCGGTCACCGTGATCTCGGCGAGCTCGAACTGTTGGATCTCGGCACTCGTTCTGCGCGCTCGGGACTCGGCACTCGGCGCTCGGCGGTCGGCGAACGCTGCACCGACACCGGTCGCGAGGGTCGAGCCGATAAACTCACGGCGTTTCATTGGTCACCTCTTGTGATGACGAAGCAGCCCGTGACGTTCGACAAAGGCAAAGCCCTTGAGGGCCTCGCGGCGGGACAGCGGGGAGAGCCGATCGCCATAGGTCGCGAGAAGCTTGCGGACCAGAGCGGGATTGCCCTTGGCAAGCTCACGCAGCGCCCAGCCGATTGCTTTTCGAAGAAAGAACTCGCGCGATTCGAGCGACGGCTCGATGCATGCCGCGAGGAGCTCGAGATCGGTCTGATCTCTCCGGCGAGTCTGGGCGATGATGGCGGTGCGGCGTAGCCACCTGTCGTCCTGGCGCGCCCACGCCCTCAGGGTTCGATTCATCTGGTCAGGGTACCGCTCGAGTAACGCGCCGACACAAACCGACCACGCGTCGACCGTGTCCCACCACGCGCCTTCGCGAATCATCCGACGACACAGCGGGAGCAGGGCCAGCGAGAGGAACCGCTGATACGGTTTGTGTCGGGCCAGCTCGATCGCGGCGTACCAATCCTCTCGGTGCTCGGCTCGGTCCCATAGTACGGCGATGGCGGTGCGCCAGTCGGCCGCGGTCGAGAGCGGATGATCGGCGAATGCTTGGCGGCAGACCCGTCGAAGCACGGCTGCGGAGAGCCCGTAAAAGGGCATCGTGGTTTTCAGGTAGGCTTGGGCGCCGGCTGCTCGTCTCGGGTTCCGCTCAGGCTCGAACCCGTGGCGCACTGCGGCGGCGAGCGCTTCGGGAGCCGGCGTCACCCAGCCCCGGCCCTGATCAGGGACGTGGCGATCGGCATCGCGGCGTCCATTCGTTAGGCGTGCGGCCGGCACGGCAGCGGCGGGAGCCGGATGCGAAGTAGGGCGTCATCAATGGCCGGGCTCACTCGAGTCGGTGCCGTGATCGTGAAGTCCCGCCTCAGCCGTAATAGTAGCTCCGATTGTCGTGATTGCCGGCGGTCGACATGCCGCGACCTCGAAGAGATCCGGTCGGCGTCGACCATCGGGTTCGCTCGGTGAGTGGCGGGTTCGAGGCCGGGCGCGCTACCTTGGGCTCATTCCAGGCCGGAGCACTCTGATGCTGGGCGATGGTGTCGGTTGGAAGGGCGTGCTTACGCGCTTCGTGGCGTCACTGCTGCTCGTCTACTGCACGTTCAATCCCGAAGGCTACTCGTTCTTTCACTGGGCGATCGCCCCGATGATTCGCGGGCAGCTCGAGGCCGCGCGCCACCTCCTTCCGGTCAAGCTGCTGCTCGGCCTCTGTCTGATCGGGATCTGGGCGTTCTTCGTGCAGAGCACCCGGCGCTCGATCGGCGTGAAGGGTGCGCTGCTCGTGCTGGCCATCACCGCCGCCGTCGTGTGGGCCCTCGTCGATTGGCACGTGATGAGCCCAACGAGCAGCCGGGCGATCGGGCACCTGGTACTGCTCGGTCTCGCGATCATGCTCGCGCTGGGGATGTCGTGGTCCCACATCAGTCGTCGGGTATCGGGGCAGGTCGATACCGACGAGAGCAATTAGGCTCGGCACTCGGCACTCGGCACTCG
>Ga0187894_10005656_pt1 | contig 12626 bp, 11 predicted proteins | sample GBC1701081metaG_FD_136650 | JGI IMG/M metagenome (GOLD analysis project Ga0187894, IMG submission 136650) | White microbial mat communities from a lava cave in the Kipuka Kanohina Cave System on the Island of Hawaii, USA - GBC170108-1 metaG ... | reverse complement strand
CTCGGCGAAGCTCTCGAGCGTACGCAGGCGTTTGAGCTGGGCGGGCACGACCTTCGCGTGCCCGTCCTGCCACCCGTCGTACCAGAGCTTCGCGAGACGATCGACTTCCGAAGGCTGTGCCTGCCGGACGGCCGGTTCGCTCATCCGCTACTTGCTCTTGCGGTACAGGTGCACGAAGCGATCCGTCTTGCCGCGCACCGCGGGATTGAAGACCACGACGCCGCGGTCGTCCGCCGGGTTGCGCAGCTTGTCGAAGCTCGCCTCGTACTTGAAGCCGTGCCCGCCGATGTCCTTGCGCGCGAACGCTTCTTCGATGCGATGCAGGTCCTGCGCGGCGCTCGAGCCGGTGCCGTCCTTCGCCGCGTGATCGACGATCAGCAGCGTGCCGCCGGGCTTGAGCGCGCGGTTGACCTGGTCGAGGAAATTGCCGGCGTCGATCTCGGGCCAGCCCGTGTCCTTGAAATAGAGGTCGTGGTACGAAAGCACGATGAGCGCGGCGTCGAGCGTGCCTTCGCCGAGCCTGAGGTTGCAGCTCTCCACGGTGGAACGCTTGACGTTCGGCAGGCGTCCCTCGGTGAATCGATCCTTCAGGTCGTCCTTGGTGAATTCGATGTAGGGCGCGTTGTTCACCAGCAGCACTTCGCCCTGCGCGCCGACCACGTAGCTGATCAGCTCCGAGTAGTAGCCGCCGCCGCCGAGGATATCGGCGACTTTCATGCCCGGCTTGTAGCCGGCGAACTTCAGCACTTCCGCCGGCAGCTCGCGCGCGTCGCGCTCGCGGTCCTTGGTGCTGCGCTCCTTGTTCATCACGGCGTCCTGGTAGACGTCGGCGGCCGCCCAGCCGAGCGGTGCGGCAGCCAGGAAGAGGACGGCCAGGGCTCTGGCCAGCAGGATGCGGAACATGGACTTTCTCCTTCTCGTTGCGTCTGCTGTCGTCATTTCAGGTATTGCAGGCTTTCGAGCTTGCCGATGATCTCGTTGGCCGCGATGTCGGGTGTCTGATCGCTGGTGTCGATCTTCAGTTCCGGCGCGACCGGCCACGCGATCGTAGTCGCGCTGCGTCATGAAGCCGTGAAGCGGCGAGAACGCGCCGCTCAGCAGCGAAGGAGTGATGAGATCGTTCATCGTCACGAGGTGCCGGGGCGGCCCCCCGCGCCGCCAGGCCGCCCCGCAAGCTCAGAACGGAATGTCGTCGTCGAACTCTTCGCCGCCGCCGCCACCGCCGGGACTGGACGCGGGACGAGCGGTTTCTTCGGAACGCGGGCGCTCGTAGCGCCCTTCTCCGCCGCCGCCGCCACCACCGGCACCGCCGCCACGTCCGTCCAGCATCTGCATCTCGTTGGCGATGATTTCCGTGGTGTAACGATCGTTGCCCTGCTTGTCCTGCCACTTGCGCGTGCGCAGCCGTCCCTCGACGTAGATCTTCGAGCCCTTGCGCAGGTACTCGCCGGCAATTTCCGCCAGCCGCCCGAACATGGCGACGTTGTGCCACTCGGTGCGCTCCTGCCACTCGTTGGTCTGCTTGTCCTTGAACGATTCGCTGGTGGCGAGGCGCAGATTGGCCACCTGCGTGCCGCTGGGCATCGACTTGGTTTCCGGGTCGGCGCCCAGATTTCCGATGAGAATCACCTTGTTGACGCCGCGGGCCATGAAGCTCTCCTGGTCGAAGATGGCAGGTTTTGAAGGTTTCGGCGGTTGCGCGGCCAGCGCGCGACTGCCTTCGAGGATTGCACAGTGTAGTCGTGCGCGGTCCGCGGCGCATCCCGCCGCCGGCCCGGTTCGCAGCGCTCCGGGCCTTTGTCCCGGGGAACGCCGCGGGCGTATAGTGACCAGCTCCCTATGATTCGCATCCGCGGCGCACGCACGCACAACCTGAAGAACCTCGACCTCGATCTGCCGCGAGACCGGCTGATCGTGTTCACAGGGCTGTCCGGCTCGGGCAAGTCATCGCTCGCCTTCGACACCGTCTACGCCGAGGGCCAGCGCCGCTACGTCGAATCCCTGTCGGCCTACGCCCGCCAGTTCCTGTCGATGATGGAAAAGCCCGACGTCGACAGCATCGAAGGGCTGTCGCCGGCGATTGCCATCGAGCAGAAGTCCACTTCCCACAACCCGCGCTCGACTGTGGGTACGGTGACGGAAATCTACGACTACCTGCGTCTGCTCTACGCGCGCGCGGGCATCCCCCGCTGTCCCGACCACGGCCAGGAGCTCGCGGCGCAGACCGTCAGCCAGATGGTCGACCAGGTGCTCAAGCTCGACGAAGGGACCGCGTTGCTGCTGCTGGCGCCGGTGGTCACCGAACGTAAGGGCGAGCACGCAGACCTGCTGAGCGACCTGCGCAGCCAGGGGTTCGTGCGCGCGCGCATCGACGGCCGCGTGGTCGAGCTGGACGCGGCGCCCAAGCTCGACCTCAAGCGCAAGCACACGATCGAGGTGGTCATCGACCGTTTCCGGGTCCGCGAGGACCTCGCCCAGCGCCTCGCCGAATCGTTCGAAACGGCTCTCAACCTGGGCGACGGCGTTGCACGCGTTGCGTTCATGGACGACAAGTCCCGCGAAGAGCTGGTGTTCTCCGACCGCATGGCCTGCTCGATCTGCGGCTACAGCCTGCAGGAGCTCGAGCCGCGCCTGTTCTCGTTCAACAATCCCGTCGGCGCGTGCGCCACCTGCGACGGCCTCGGCGTCAAGCAGTTCTTCGACCCGCAGCGCGTGGTGGTGCATCCGCACCTGAGCCTCGCGGGCGGTGCCGTGCGCGGCTGGGACCGTCGCAACGCCTACTACTTTCAGCTCATCCAGGCGCTCGCGAAGCACTACAAGTTCGACATCGAGGAGCCGTGGGTGGATCTGCCGAAGCAGGCGCAGCAGGTCCTGCTGTTCGGCAGCGGAGACGATCCGATCGAGTTTCGGTATCTCGACGGCTCAGGCCGCGCGTACAAGCGCCGGCACAAGTTCGAGGGCATCCTGCCCAACCTCGAGCGCCGCTACCGCGAAACGGAATCGCTCACCGTGCGCGAGGAGTTGGCCAAGTACCTGAACAACCGCCCCTGCCCCGACTGCGGCGGCACGCGCCTCAACCGCGCCGCGCGCAACGTATTCGTCGCGGATCGCAGCATTCCGCAGATCACCGCCCTGTCGGTGAGCGCCGCGCTCGAGTGCTTCGCGCAGCTCGCCATCGCCGGCTGGCGCGGCGAGATCGCCACGCGCATCGTCAAGGAAATCGCCGACCGGCTGCGCTTCCTCGCCAATGTCGGGCTCGGCTACCTGACGCTGGACCGCAGCGCCGAAACGCTGTCCGGCGGCGAGGCACAGCGCATCCGGCTCGCCAGCCAGGTGGGCTCGGGCCTGGTCGGCGTCATGTACATCCTCGACGAGCCCTCGATCGGCCTGCATCAGCGCGACACCCAGCGCCTGCTGTCGACGCTCGTGCGGCTGCGCGACCTCGGCAACACCGTGATCGTGGTCGAGCACGACGAAGAGGCGATCGCCAGTGCCGACCACGTCGTGGACCTCGGGCCCGGCGCGGGCGTACACGGCGGCGAAGTCGTGGCGCAGGGAACGCCGGCGGACATTCAGCTCAACCCCGCTTCGATCACCGGCAAGTACATGTCCGGCGCACTGCAGATCGAAATTCCGGACGAGCGCAGGCACGGCGACGGGCGCGTGCTGCGCGTGATCGACGCCACCGGCAACAACCTCAAGTCGGTCACCGTCGATTTTCCGGTCGGCGTGATGACGTGCGTGACCGGTGTGTCCGGATCGGGCAAGTCGACGCTCGTGAACGACACCCTCTACCGCCACGTCGCCGGGCGGCTCAACGACACGAACTACGATCCCGCGCCCTGCCGCGACGTCGAGGGTCTCGAACACGTCGATCGCGTGATCGACATCGACCAGAGCCCGATCGGCCGCACGCCGCGTTCCAACCCGGCGACCTACACCGGCCTGTTCACGACCATCCGCGAGCTGTTCGCCGCCGTGCCCGAGTCGCGCACGCGCGGCTACGAAGCCGGGCGTTTCAGCTTCAACGTCAAGGGCGGGCGTTGCGAGGCATGCCAGGGTGACGGCGTGATCAAGGTGGAGATGCACTTCCTGCCGGACGTGTACGTGGCCTGCGACGTGTGCAAGGGCCGGCGCTACAACCGCGAGACGCTCGAGATCCGCTACAAGGGCCGCAACATCCACGAAGTGCTGGAGATGACGGTCGAGGACTCGCTCGCGTTCTTCCGCAACGTGCCGGCCGTCTCGGGCAAGCTCGAGACCATGGTGGCGGTCGGTCTCTCGTATGTGCGCATCGGCCAGAACGCCACCACGCTCTCCGGCGGCGAGGCCCAGCGCGTGAAGCTCGCCAAGGAACTGTCGAAGCGCGCCACCGGGCGCACGCTCTACATCCTCGACGAACCCACCACCGGCCTGCACTTCCACGACATCGCGCAGCTCCTGCAGGTGCTGCAGCGCCTGCGCGACGAAGGCAACACCATCGTCGTGATCGAGCACAATCTCGACGTGATCAAGACAGCCGACTGGATCATCGACCTGGGGCCCGAAGGCGGCGACGGCGGCGGCCAGATCGTCGCGAGCGGAACGCCCGAGACCATCGCCACGCGCGACGGCTCGTATACCGGCGAATTCCTCGCACGCGCCCTCGCCCGTTCGCGGCGCGATCAGCGCAGCACTCGCTTCGAGTTGAAACACTCCGCCGGCGGCTAGTTCTCTACTTCGCCGTTCGGAGCGAGCGCCCGACCACCCGGCACGCTCCTGTCCGTGCAGGCGCGCCGAAGCGAGGGACGCGCCAGGAGAAGGCGACCGACCCGAAGCTACTTCCAGCAGACCTCGACAGGGCCGCCGGCGGTGCGTACTCCGCTCTCGTTGATAGTAAGGCTCGGGCAGGTGCGATCATCCACCTGGCCGTTGGCGGCAGTCGCTGTGGCGGTATAGGTCGTCGGCGAGGTGCGGTTCAACGCTACGCCGTAGTACCCATGCACAGTTGCGTCAGGAAGCCCCAGCCCGTTGGGCGGTGCCTCCGTCAGCTCGTCGTCGTCCGCGTACCGGCCGTTCTGCAGGAAGAACTTCTCCTGCGCGATCCGCAGCTGCAGCAGCGCCGCGGTGCCTTCCGTGCGGTTGCTGCGGATCAGGTACTGCCGGTACGAAGGGACGGCGATGCTGGCGACGATCGCCAGCACCACCATCACGATCATCAGCTCGATCAGCGTCACGCCGCCCTGTCGCTGCTTCATGTCGGACACTTCCGTATCGTTGGCCTGGGGTCTGTCGCCTATCAGTTTCGCCGATCAGTTTCGCCGATCAGTTCGCGCCGGTCTCGCGCCAGAAGGTACGTACGCGGCTGTTGAAGTCCTCGCAGACCTCGAGCACTTCGACGCCGTTGAGGCACACGACCGGATCGTCGTCGCAGTCCTCGTCGCCGTCTTCGCACTCATCGTCGTCGTCCGGCGGGGCGCCGCTGCCGCCAGCCGGCTGGTCACGACCCGGGAACAGCATGACGGTTTCCGGCGCGATGCCGCTCTGGTCGAGCTCAGTGTACCTGTCCTTCTCGGTCAATTCAGGCGTTCCGTCGCCGTCGGCGTCGGTGGCCTCCCCGTCCTGTTCCACGACCGGCGAACCGTCCATCGCGTTGATCACGTAAGCGCGGTTCTTGCCTTCCGGCGGCTCGCAGGCACTGAGCGAGCCGGTCGGCGGCAGGTAGGTCGGGAAGAAGATAGAGTTGTTGAAGGTGCGCGACTCGGCCAGCACCTTCTCGCCCCGCTCGGTCAGGCGCAGCTTCCAGCCCACCACGCTCGAGGACAGGCCGGGCGTCACGTCACCCGTGATGTCGACGAGGTTGGCGTCGGTCACCGGCGTGAGCGCGTCGTACTGCGCCTGGGTGCGCTTGACGAACGGCAGGTAGTCGCGGACCGAGTAGAACCGGTCCTCGGTGTCGAGGTGCAGCGGATGACCGCGGTAGCCCGAGCCCATGGCGATGTTGAAGAACGTCGCCAGGCCGCGGCGGCGCATCAGCGCCACGTCCGGCGTGTTGTAGAGCCGGCGGCTGGCGCTGATCGGCTTCGGAATCGGGAGCGAGGCCGCACCCAGATCCGCGATGACGCCGCCGGTCACCAGGCTCGACACCGGGTTGCCGTTGTAGATGTCGAACCGGAAGATCTGCCCGCCCATGTCGCCCAGGTAGATGCGATCCGAGTAGGAGTCGCCGTCCAGGTCCAGGACCGACACATTGGTCGGGATCGAGTGCAGCATGCGCGGCAGGTTCAGGTTCGCGCCGGTGCGCGAGGCGCGCCACAACAGGCTGCCCGTGAGCGCATCGACCATGTACACGCCGTTGCCGATGAGGTCGGACTTGTAGTTGTAGTTGTCCTGCGTGTCGTCATAGCCGCCGCCGAACACCAGCACCAGCTTCTGCGTGTTCTGCGCAGCGCCGTTGATGTTGACGCGGCCGATGATCGGCGCCGACCAGGTCTGGCCGATGCCGGGCAGCTGCCCCGGGCCGAGCGTCCACATGTGGCGCGGCCGGTTGCGATCCGTGACGTCGAGCGCGTAGTAAGAGCTGCCGCCGCGGCGCTGGCCGAAGTAGATGAACACCTTGTCGCCCTGGCCCGGCTCGACGATGCCGTCCTGGTCGACGTCGTACTTCAGCACGCGCACTTCGCCGTCGAGGCTGTAGTGCTTGTTGTTGGTCGGCTGGTTCTCGTACAGAGCGATGATGTTGTCGAGCTGGTCCTTCGGCATGAAGGTCCACATCTCGGTGCCGCCGGACGTGCCGTCGTCGGTGCCGTTGATGGCGTGCAGCATGCCGTCGTTGTTGGGGGCGAACACGGTGACGTCGGGGTCTTCCTCGTCGCCGCCATAGATCACCACCGCGGGCTTGGCGTGCAGCGGGTCGCCCATGTCGCGCCGGGCCGTAGCCGGTGCGCTCGGCACCTTGCCGCCGCGCGCCCACTCGATGACCTGCGTGCGTGTCGGCTGGCCGGGCGCGCCCGTGCCGAGCACCGCGTCCGTGATGAACGTGGTGTTGGCGACGTTCAGCGCGTTGGTCGTAGCCGTCAGGTCGTTGGTCGACGGATCGATGTTGGTGTAGACCTTGCGGTTGGCCGGGTCCGGCAGCCTGCTGGCCGCACCGCCGAGATCGACCGCGTCGTCGTCGTCGGCCGCCGACCAGAAGCTGCGGGAGCCATCCCTGAAGAAGCCGCCCTCGATCGCCGGCTCGCCATCGGCGTCCTCGATGACGCCGTCGACGACCTTGTACTTCTTGATGTTGCCGAGCCAGCGCAGGTTGGTGTTCGGCTTGAACACCGACACGTACAGGTCGCTGAGCGTCTGCGTGCGGTTGAACGCGTTCACCGACACCGACGGCGCGACGAACGTGGTGGTGTCGTTGGCGATGTTGCCGACGATGGCGCTGAGCACCGCGGACAAGCCTTCGGTGTTGTCGGCGTTGTAGAACGCGCCGCCGCCCGCCGCCGCCGTTTCCGTCAGGATCGGGGCGTTGACGACGTCGGTGCCGAAGCCGATCCAGTAGGACTTTATGGGCTGCACCTTGCCGGTGGCGTCGCGAACGCCGGTGTTCCACATGTAGCCGGCGAGATCGTCCAGGCAGTGGCCGTCACCGTTGCCGTCGCACCTGCCGGTCAGGCCTTCGATCTCGCCGTCGGCCGAGTCGTCCGAAGTCGGCAGACCGTCGGTGAGGTACACGATGTACGTGGACTGGCACGAGTACTCGAGCGGGCTCTTGTAGGTCTCGCTGTTGGGCATCAGCGAGGCCGCGACGCTCGGCATCGGATCGCCCGGCGAGCTCTGCGCGTCCTTACCGTATTTCCAGGTCTCGCCCTTCAGGTAGAGGTAGGACTCGTAGAGCGTCTCTGACAGCGGCGTGCAGCCCGAAGCGTTGTAGCTCTTGACCGTGCTGATCATGTCGTCGCGATTGCTGCCGGCGTCGACGTCGGCCATCGCGAACGTGACCATGCCGCCCTCGGCGGTGTCGGTGTCGTCGCAGCGGTCGTCGGTATTGTTGCTGTAGCGCATGAGACCGACGTTGACGTCGCGGATCTCGGAGAGCAGGTCGACCATCGTGTCCTGCATGATCTCCAGGCGCGACTTCGAGACCACGAACGCCGGGTTGTTGTACCAGTTGAGGTAGTTGGCGCTGTAGAACACGTAGTTGCGATTGGTGTTGTTCGCATTCCACGTGATCGACTGGCCCGAGGTGCCCCAGCGATTGGCGTGATCGCGCGCGTACAGGCGCAGCACGTTGACACCGTCACCGTGTACGCCCGCGTCCGAGCGGCACTCGACCGGCAGGTTCTTGACCGTGGCGCGGATCTGCTCCCAGCGCACGTCGCCGGTGTCGAACTGCGCCGCGCGCAGAGTGGACGATCGGCCGGCCAGCGTCATCTCGTTGAGCGCCGTGATGCACTTCATCTGCGTCAGGTTGAACCAGTTGTCGTTGCTGCCATCGCACGACGGCGGCAGCAGCGGGCTGCCCTGGTCGCGCAGCCAGTAGACGCGACCGGTGTTGCAGCTACCCGCATACGTAGTCAGCGGGTCGTACGGCGCGCTCTCGGTGATGACCTCGGTGTTCATGCTGCCCGAGGTGTCGAGAATGAACAGCACGTTCGGCTTCACACTGGAGCCGCCCTGCGGCACGAAGATCTCGGTGTCGTCCGCGGCAGCGGGCGTGGCAACGACCAGCGTGAGCGCCGCGCTGGCGAGCAGGCCCGAGATGCGATGGATGAAGGAGCGCATGGCTGAAACCTCGTTACCGAATCGTGTCTGTTGGCCGCCGGTCGGCTGTCTGCAGGCTGTCTGTCGGTTCTAGCGGCGCGGCGCGCGGCGCGCGTGCGCGGGCAGAACCACGCGCGTGAGCGCGCGGCTCTCGCGGTTGTACATGAGCGTCAGCGAGCGGGGCTTGCCGTCGGCGATCAGGCGGCGGTAGTCCGCCTCCGTCACCTCGGTCCGCCCGACGAAGAAGCGGGTCGTGGCGGCGAGCGTCACGGTGACGTACTCGCAGCTGCGGCAGGAGCGCGCGATCACGGCACCGCCGACGGTCGCGGGCACGTTGACCACGGCGGTGCTGGTCTCGATGGAATCTTCCACCGCGGTCATGTCCGCGTGCCCCGCGAGGGGCGCGGCCAGCAGTGCCAGAACCATGAGTGTGCGCAACATGACTAGTCTCCGGATGAAATTTGCCTGATCGGCTGGTGTGTCGTTGTCTGGCTTCGGCTCAGGGCGGCGACAGGTCCGTCGGCCCCCCGGCCAGCGGCGGCGGCGTCGCGGGATCGAACGGCGAAATCACGAACATGCCCTGCGTGTGCGTCGTGGTGGCGCCGCGCGTGCTGGTGCCGACACTCGTCACCTGGAAGTGAAACGTCGAAAAGCTGTCCCAGCGATTGCCCCACATCGCCGGTCGCGGCGTGTGCGGGTTGCCTTCGGGCGCGATGGTCATCGCGTAGTGCGTGGTCGTGGAACCAGGCATGTCTTCCTGCGGGATGTTCTCGGTGAGCCCGGTCTCGAAGAGCCCGCCCTCGAGCGCACGCTCGATACCGATCTCGGCAGCCTGGAACGCGTTCTCCTGCTGCTGCTCGTTGCCCGCCATGATGAGTTCCGTACTCGCGGTGTTCATGCCGGTGACGGCGAGCAGCGTGAGCACGAGCAGCAGGATCAGGCCGACCACCAGGGCCGCGCCGCGCTGCCGGGGCCGACAAAGAGGAAGAGACTTGTGCATGGCCTTGTGCATGGCGATCAACCCAGGGAGTTGCGCAGCTGGATGGTTCGGGTGATGAGCACGCGCCGGAATCTGTCGTTCGGCGTGTAGACGCGATTGCCCATCGTGTACTGGCGGCGGTCGGCATGTCCGACTTCCGGCGCGTCGGAGCGGACGAGGATCCACACGCGCACCGAGACGGCCTGCGCGCCCAGGGGCAGCGGCGCGTCCTGATTGATGTAGCGGGTCGCTTCGCCGGAAGTGCCGGCGACGTCGACGCCGATCTGCAGCTGCATGTCTTCGACGCCCGTGACGATTTCCTGGTCGGCGTAGCCGCCCGGGATCAGGAAACGGCGGCGCAGCGAAGGCAGGCCGGGGCGGTTCTCCGAGTCCGGAGCAACGTAGTAGGTGCTCACGAGAACGTCGTTTACCTGGCCGCCAGAGCCCGGGCCAGTCGGTCCCGGCGCGATGCCGTTGCTGTACAAGCGCGCCAGCGTGCGGCTGCTATAGACCTTCAGGGTGCCGGCGGGACCCACGGTGGTCGCGGCGGCAGTGGCGCGACGCACGGTGAGCGCGTCGGTGTTCGGTTGCGAGGCGCCGCCCGGCGGCGCGCAGGCCAGCGGATAGCCGGCGTCAGTACCTTCCACCGTGTTGAACAGATCGAAGGCGTAGTTGTTGCCGCAAGAGTGATTGGCCATCAGCGGCGAGGCGGCCTCGGCCGGCGTCGCGCGACCGACCACGAGCTCGGCGTCGTTCATCAGCCCCCAGAAGCCGCCCATGCGCACGTCGGGTTCGATGACGCTCATCGCATAGCGCGCGGTTTCCTGCAGGCGTGCGACGGTTTCGTTGGTGCCGAACGAGTTGCGGCTCTGCACGTACACGAACGTCGCGCCGCCGATCAGCACCAGGCCGATGGTCATCGCCACCAGCAGCTCGACCAGGCTGAGGCCGGTCTGGCTGCGCCGGGCGGTCGTATGTCGCGTCTTGTTCACGAGCGTCCTCATATCTGCATCGTCAGCGTGTACGAGAGCGGCTGCGGCTCGGCGGGCTCCACCCACGTGACGTTGATCGTGTAGGTGAACGGTTCCGTGGTGTCGTCGACCGCCACGGTGCCCTGCGCGGTATCGACGTCGCCGTCGTCGGGCAGCAGCTGTGCCAGTTCCAGCGACCAGCGGAACAGGTCGTCCGCGGCCATTTCAGCCCGGCCGCAGTCGGCAGCGGCGCCGACACAACCGTTGTCCGCGGCGGCGCCTTCGTAGGCGTTCCCGGCGCGCGGGTTCGAGCGGATGCGGTCAGCCATGTCTGCCGCCAGGTTCACCGCAAGCGTGCGGAAGATGGCGCCGTTGCTCGCACGCAGCGTCGTGACGTACAGGCCGGCGATGCCCAGCATGCCGACTGACAGGACGACCATGGCAACCAGCATCTCGACCATGCCGAAGCCGGCTGCGGAACGCTTGAAACGGGGCATCTTGCTGCGGGGCATCGCGTGCTCCAGGTGTGTGGCGTGCTTCACGGGCACTCGTCCATGGCCATGCCCATGGCTGCCATGGACGCCTCGATTTCGTCCGGATCGCGCGTCACTCGCGCACGGCCGGTGGCGGTGATGAACATCGCGCGCCCCGCCAGGCCGGCTGCAGTGCCGACGTCGAGACCGCGCTCGTCGCAGATGACGATGTTCGACGTGGGATCGAAGCCGCCGGCGCCGGGTGGTGCGGCGAAGCCGCTCGGCAGAAACTTGACGATGCCGCTCTCGTCCTCGTCGACCTTGACGGTGAGGCTGGCGTCGAGCCGCGGGTGCCGCGAGAGCACCTCCTCGGCAGCGACGTTGTCGGGAGTCCAGTTGTTGTTGGCGTCCACCCACACCACCCACGCGGTGTACGCACCGCCGCTGCACACGGGCGGGCTCGCGTTGGGATCGGCGGTGGCGCACACGGCCACGGGCAGCTGGCGCTTCACGGCCTCGGTGCGCGCGGCGCTGATCGAGACGATGAGGTCGTTGGCCGCGGAGGTCAGGCGGCTGTTGCGGATGAACTCACGGAAGTTGGGCACGGCGATGGCGAGCAGGACGCCCGCGAGCGCCATGACAACCATCAGTTCCATGAGCGTGAAGCCACTGAATTTCTTGCGCATGGCGGGCCTTATCCCTGCGCGCGGACGCGGCCTCAACTCGTGCCGACGACCGGGGCGGGACGCCGGACGAGTGGTCGCGGCGCGAGACGCAGTTCACGGATTATTGGAGGATGACGCGCACCTCTTTTTGAGGCGGCTCCGCTGACGATAAAGAAGAGGCGTCGAAACGCAGGGTCTCGTCAGGGTGTTATGTCACCTGGCGAAGCAACGCAGCCGGACGCGCAAACGCGGCCCTCTCAGCCCCGGCGCATCATCTTGCGGATGTCGGCGAGGTGCTGTTCCTCGGCCGCGATCTGTCCGCGCGCGTATTCCTCGAGCAGGATGCTGTATCCCGCCACCATGTCGAGCAGGCGCCGGTATTCGTCCAGGCCTACCTGCTCGTGCGCGAGCGCTTCCTCGAGGATGTCGTCGATGGTGTGCTTGTGCGTCTCGAGCAGCTCGCCGATGACCAGCGAGGGATGCCCGCCGAGCGTGGTGATGTGCTCGCCCGCCAGCACCGCGTGATTGCGCGACTCGTCGGACTGGGCCCGCAGCCAGGCAGTGATGGGGATGCGGCTGGGTCCGAAGATCATGAAGCTGTAGTGCATGTAGCGCACGACGCCCGCGAGCTCGAGCTCGAGGATGCGATTGAGCACTTCGATGACGGGTGCGTTCTCGTTCCTGCCGGCGCGTTTTTTCGCCATGACCTTCCCCCGCATTGGCTGGCGTCATTATAGTGACTTTCGAGGGCAGGCAGCACGGGCTGCGCTTGCTAACATTGCTGGCATGGAATGGCGCGAGGGCG
>Ga0187894_10005655_pt1 | contig 12628 bp, 11 predicted proteins | sample GBC1701081metaG_FD_136650 | JGI IMG/M metagenome (GOLD analysis project Ga0187894, IMG submission 136650) | White microbial mat communities from a lava cave in the Kipuka Kanohina Cave System on the Island of Hawaii, USA - GBC170108-1 metaG ... | reverse complement strand
CGTCTACCTGCTGACCGGCGGTGGACCCAATGATTCGACACAGGTGCTGGCAACCCTGGGTGTGCGCTACCTGCGTATCGACCAGATCGATGTCGGCATGGCAGCGGTGATCTGCGCTCTGCCGGCGATCCTGCCCATGGTGTTCTTCCTGATGAAGCGGCTGAGTCGGGTCGAGGAGCAATGACCGTGACGCGCTTCCTGGAGCGCCTGCCGCTCTACCTGGTCGGGCTGGCCGTCGCCCTGTGGACCCTGCTGCCGATCTACCATCTGCTGATGATCGCGCTGTCGCCGCCGGACAAGGCGGTGGCAGGCGACCTCTTTCCGCAGGCCGTGACGTTGCAGAACTTCACCACCATCCTCGGCTCGAAGCACAATCTTGTGCAGCATTTCTGGACGCAGATCTGGAACAGCACGCTGATCGCCGTGGTGACCGCGCTGCTGACGCTTGTCGTCGGGATCGGCGCCAACTTTTCGATCTCCCGGCTGCGGATTCCCGGCGGCCGGCTGATCACCAACATCGCGCTGCTGACCTATCTGATTCCAGCCGCCTTCCTTGCCATCCCGATGTACAGGACCATGGGCCAGTACGGCTTTCTGGATAATCCCTGGTCGATGATCTTCGCCATGGTGACCTTGGCCTCGCCGTACGCCATCTGGGTGATGAACCAGGCGTCGGCCAAATTGCCGGCCGAGCTCGACGAGGCGGCGCGGATCGACGGCGCCACACCGCTGCAGATCCTGCGCTTCGTCTATCTGCCCCTGATGGCGCCGACCCTGGTGGCGATCGGCATCTATGCGCTGCTGCTGGCGTGGAACGAGTATCTCTATGCCTTCCTGATGCTGTCAACGGAACGTCAGCTGACCCTGGCGCCGGCGCTGGGCATCTTCCTGGCGTTCGACGATGCGCCATGGGCCCTGATGATGGCGGCCGGCGCGCTCTACGCGCTGCCGCCGACCATCGTCTACTACATGTTCCGCCGCTACATGGTGGGCGGACTCACCGCCGGCGCAGTCAAGGGTTGAGACGGGGAGTTGCATCATGGCGTCTGTCGAACTGCGCGATGTGCGCAAGACCTATGGCGGCAACGTCAAGGCGATCCATGGCGTCGACGTCGAGATCCCCGACGGCGAGTTCGTGGTGCTGGTCGGGCCATCGGGCTGCGGCAAGTCGACCCTGCTGCGCATGATCGCCGGGCTGGAGGAGATCACCGGCGGCGAGGTGCGCATCGGTCCCAAGCGGGTCAACGAACTGCCGGCCAAGGACCGCGACATCGCGATGGTGTTTCAGAGCTACGCGCTCTATCCGCATATGACGGTGCGCGAGAACATGGGGTTCTCGTTACGGCTGCGCAAGGCACCCAAGGCGGAGATCGAGCGCGGCGTGGCCAATGCGGCGCAGATCCTGGGCTTGACGCCGTATCTCGATCGCCTGCCGCGCCACCTTTCGGGCGGCCAGCGCCAGCGCGTGGCGATGGGGCGCGCCATCGTGCGCAACCCGCAGGTCTTCCTGTTCGACGAGCCGCTCAGCAACCTCGATGCCAAGCTGCGTGTCCAGATGCGCACCGAGCTGAAGGCACTGCACCAGCGCCTCAAGACGACGTCGATCTACGTCACGCACGACCAGGTCGAGGCGATGACACTGGCTGATCGCATCGTCGTGCTGCACGACGGCAAGGTCGAGCAGATCGGGGCGCCGCTCGACCTCTACGATCGACCGGCCAACCAATTCGTCGCCGGCTTCATCGGTTCGCCGGCGATGAATTTCCTGAGCGGCACGGTGCGGCGATCGAACGGTACGGCCTGGGTTGCGATGAGCGATGGCACGCGTCTGCCACTGCCGTCGGGCGCCAAGGGCAGCGATGGCCAGACTGTCGTGTACGGCGCACGGCCGGAGCACCTGGTGCTGAGTGATACGAGCGCCGGTTTTCCCCTGACCGTATCCGTGGTCGAACCGACGGGCGCCGATACGCTGGTGTTCGGCACGGTCGGTGGCGGAGAAGTCTGCGCGATCTTCGATGAACGTCACGCCTTCAAGCCCGGTGAGACCGTGCATCTGGCGCCGAAGGCGGACCGCGTGCACGTGTTCAACGTCGACGATGGCGTGGCGCTGTAGTCCCTTCTCCTCGCCTGCGCGTTGAGGGAGTGGACACCTTTTTGAGGCGGACGTTGCTGTCATTCCGAGCGCAGCGAAGGATCCGTTGAGCCGTCGAAACGCACGGAACGGGCGATGACGCACGTGCCTCAGTGAGATCCGTTCGTGCGAAGCGACGGCATAACAGGTCCTTCGCTGCGCTCAGGACGACAGCGGACGCCGCTTGTCCACTCCGAGGCGCGTACGCGGGGAGAAGGGACTTAACGCAACGCCGGCCGCAATGCCCAGGTCAGCGGCAAGGTGAACAGGGCGGCGGCAGCGACAACCACCATGGTGACCGGGAGGCCGGCGACGTCGCCGCACAAACCGAACAGTGGCGGCCCCAATGCGCCGGCCATGGAGCCGCCGGTATAGAAGACACCGAATGCACGGGCACGCCGGTGGGATGGGACGAACTCGGGAACTGTTCCGTAGAGCACCGATGATGTGCCGTTCAGCGCCACGCCGACCAGCGGCAACAGGGCGAGCGCCGCGACCAAGGGCAGGGGCAGCAGGGCAATGATCAAGGCTGCCGTCAGGAACTCGGTCAGGAAGACCGAGCGCACCACACCCAGCCGTTCGCCAAGCCAGCCGCAAACCAGCTTGCCGAAAGCGCCGCCGGCAAACAGCAAAGACAGCGCCAGCCCGATGGTCGGTAGGTCGGCACCTTTGTCGCGCATCAGGAAGGGCAGGAACAGCACCAGGCCCGATCGCGTCAATGAATCGGTGACATGGATCGCCAGGAGGAGACGAAAGGCTCCGCGATTGTCGCCGCCGGGCTCGGCGCTGGATTTGGCGGTCGTTGATGCGGCCGCCCGTTCCACGTGCACGGCCGGCAGAAGCAGAGGGATCAGCAACGCCGAGGCAATGCCCAACGCGGCGACCGCGAACAGTCCCTCGCGCCACGACGTCGCCGCCGCAAGCGTGGCGAACGCGATCGGGAGGGCCATTTTCCCGACATCGCCGGAGAAATTGTAGGTTCCCAGCGCCGTGCGCGAACGCGCGCCGGTGAAGGCCGACGCGATCAGGCCGGACGATACCGGGTGCTGCGTGGCGCCGCCGAAGCCGGCGAGCACGAGGCCGACGGCAACGCCCATCAGTCCGCCGGACAGGCCGGCCACGATATAGCCGAGCGCCGCCAGCGCCGTGCCCAGCGCCAGCACGCGGGCGCCGCCAATGCGTTCCGCCAGCAGTGCCGAGGGTACCTGGCCGCTGGCCATGGCGCTTGAGTACAGCAACTTCAAGCCGCCAACAGCGGCGTAACTCAGGCCGAACTGCGCCTGCAACAGCGGGTAGAGGACGTTCAGGAGGTCGGTGTAGCCGTCATGCAGCGCATGGACGCCGCAGCAGGCTGACAGCGTTCGTCGCCCGTTGCCAGGTGCAGTGGTTTGTGGGGATTCGGCGGTACTCAGCATGGCGACCAGGACCAATCGCACGGCCTATAGCATACTTGTTCGCGCGCCCCTGTAATCATGTTGTCATGATACGGATGCGCTCGCGTTGCGTCACGGCGATGACGGGGCTACGGTGCTGCAAGTGGTTGTGGCGTCACCGACAGACCGACAAGGGAGAGGCTCATGGCACTGCTCGACGAACTGCTGGGTGGCGTGTTGCGCAACATGATGGGCGGCAGCGGTGGAGCAGGGTCCGGCAAGGCCGCGCTGATTCAGGCTGTGCTGGCGATGTTGCTGCAAGGCGGTCTGGGCGGGCGACAGCAGCAGGGTGGCGCCCCAGGCGGCGGCGACCTCGGCAGTATTCTCGGCAGCATCCTGGGCGGTGGGCAGCCTCAGCCAGGTGGTGCTCCGGCCGGCGGTCAACCGCAGCAAGGCGGTGTGCCGGGCGCCGACCTCGGCAGCATTCTGGGTGGCCTCTTGGGTGGCGGCAGCGGCGGGTCCGGCAACCCCGGCGCCGGTGGCCTCGGCAACATCCTGGGTGGCGGCCTGGGCGGTCTCGGGCAGATCCTCGATCAAGCCGGCCTGGGCGATCACGCTAAATCGTGGGTGTCGACCGGCCAGAACATGCCGATGTCTCCCGACCAAGTGACGCAGGTGTTCGGCGCCGATCGTATGGGGCAACTTGCCGAAGCGTCAGGCATGAGCCAGAAGGACGCGGCCGATCAGCTGTCGCAGATCCTGCCGCAGCTCGTCGATGGCCTGACTCCCAACGGCAAGCTGCCGCAAGGCGATGAGGTCTCGCAAGACGACCTCGGCCAACTGGTCTCACGCGTCTTGGCGGGCAGTCGATAAGCAGCAGCGCCTGTCATCCCTCGCTAAGCTCGGGATGACAGGTATCTCAGTCGCGGACGCGCTGCTCGACGCTGACCGGCGCGCCGCTCTGATTGATCAGCAGGATCGCGTAAGGCGAGGTGATCTGCTGCGGCAGTATCGAGCGGCGTGACGGCCGCGCTTCCTCGATCACGACGATGAGTCGATCGCCGCGCTGCTCGGTGCCGAGGATGCCGACATGGTATCCGGGCGTCGGGCGCTGTCCGAGCAAGATGGCGACGCCGGTCTGGCGCGCCGGATCAAAGGCCGGGGGCGGATCGCGGCGCAGGCCGGACCACAACGCCCGCCACTCCGCATTCGTGGTGGCAACCTGCGTGTCTCTGCCCAGCGTGCCGGCTTCCGGACCCTGCCAAGCGCGATAGGCTACCGGCTCGTTGTCGCCCGGCAGAATCCACTCCGCCAAGCCGAAGCCGGCCAGCCCCAGCGCCGCCAAGACCAGGAAGATGCTGCCGAAGCGCGCACGACGAGACTTCGGCGCCGCCGGATCGGTGCCGAGCGTGAACGACTCGCGAAGGTGAACGATGGACATGCTGTCCACTTAGGTCCCGAGCGTGGCCGCTTTACGGACTGTATGGGGCCGTTCCGCGATTGTGCATGACCTAATCGTGGCAGTCTGTGGCGAGCCCGCCTTATTTCTTCGTGCACTTTGGCTGCATTTGGGACGGCAGTCAGGCGTTTTGCCCAGTAAACGGATCGGCGACCCGCGGCCAATAGGGCACGGTACGCTTGGTATGCCTGATGTTGGCGAAGTCGGGCTCAACGCCACCGCGCGTCGTAACGTAGAGCACATCGGACGCCAGCGGCGCGAAGCCGGCATAGAAATGCTGGGTCGATTTCACCACGATCAGCCGGTAGTGCGTGGGATCCAGTCCCAGCGGTTCGAATGCATCGGGGTGGAAAATCTGGGTGCGCTTGGTGTTGATCACGATGTCGATGCCGTCGGCCTGCAACCAGGCGAGATTGCCGGTGCTGTTCTTGGTCGGGCCAAAGGTTTGTCGGCAGTCATATGCGAGTTTCTTCACTGTGACGCGGAGGTCGACCGGCCGACCGCTGATCGGACCGCATTTGCCGCCGATGCGCATGTCCAAGGTCGCGCCTTCGCCGGCTTCCTCGGCGATTTGAAAGGCCACCGGATCCCACACCAGGCCGATCAAGGCGCCTTTGAACCCTTGCTGCAGCAGCGCCTCCAGCACGAAGGTCGAGTCGCTGGGCGAACCGCCGCCCGCATTGTCAGCGACATCGGCCAGCACCATGGGCTTGCCGGCGGGCGCGCTGTCCGCCACGGCCACGGCATCGGCAGGCTGCCAATACTTGACCAGAGTCGTGTCGCGCATGGCGAACAGCTCTTGGCCGAGCTGGCGTGCCAATGCCTGGGCCTTGTCCCGATCGCCATCGGCGATGACCAGCGACTGCGTGCCGACCTCGGCGACGTCGCCCCACGGGAAGCCGTGGCCGAGCGACACCGACAGGATGCCGTCCTTGCCTTCGAGCGATTTCATGCGCGCCACGAAGCTCTTCATCGGCTCGACGGGCGTGCGATACATGCCGACCATGCGGCAGTCATAAACAGCCGTTACCGGTCGCGTCGTGCCCTCGGCGGCATCGGCGCACAGGGTGAACAGTTCCTCGGCGCGCTCGGCCATGTCGATATGCGGATATTCCTTGAACGTCACCAGCACATTGGCCTCGGTGATCATCGCGGTGGTGATGTGGCAGTGCAGGTCGAGCTCGCCGCCGATGATCGCCTTGGGGCCGGCGATCGCACGCACGCGGCCGAGCAGGTCACCTTCGCAATCGTCATAGCCGTCCGCCACCATCGCCCCATGCATGGACAGCAGCACGATATCGACCGGCAGCGCCTTCTTCAGATCGGCCAGGATCTCGTCACGATAGCCTTCGTAGACGGCGCGCACCGTGACACCCGCCGGCTGGGCGAAGGCGAACAGGCTTTCCACGACCGCCCAGCCGCGCTCCTCGGCGCGACGGCGCCAGACATGCAGCGGCGCCGAGAACAGGTTGGGCGTGCGCTTCGTCACATCGCCATGGAAAACACCGTTCTCCTCGAAATTGCGGCGGCCGGTGGGGAACGGCACGAAGGTGTTGGTCTCGGTACCGAGGCAGGCGATGAAGACTTTCATGGGTATCCGTCGTGATGAAGTGGCCGAAGCCTATCCGAGGATTCGCACGCCTGTCATCCGATGTCGCATGCCCGCTCGGGATGACAGCCATCGAGCACGACAGTAACGTACGGCGCGAATGACGATGGATGCGGGATGGCGATGACTGACGGCTTGAGAAAGCGCAACTACGCGGCCGGCGCGGCGGCGCCACTGACAGGTATTCGTGTGCTGGACCTGTCGCGCCTGGTGGCCGGCAACACGCTGACCCAGATGCTGGGCGACTACGGTGCCGACGTGATCAAGGTCGAGCCGCCCGAAGGCGATACCTTGCGCGCCTGGCGGGTCGAGGGCGTCGAGACCAACTGGAAGATCTTCGCGCGCAACAAGAAGAGCCTGGCGGTCGACTTCCGCAAGAAGCCGGTGCGCGACTTGCTCTTGAAGCTGCTGCCGTCCTGCGCCGTGTTCGTCGAAAGCTTCCGGCCCGGCACGCTGGAGAAAATGGGCCTGGCTCCGGATGTGCTGCTGGCGGCGAATCCGAAGCTGGTGATCGTACGTGTCTCGGGCTGGGGGCAGAACGGCCCCTACAGCCATCGCCCAGGCTTCGGCACCTTGGTGGAAGGGATGAGCGGCTTTGCATCGATGAACGGCTTCGGCGACCGCGAGCCGGTGCTGCCGCCGATGTACCTGGCCGATACCATCGCCGGCCTGACCGGAGTCGGGGCGGTCATGATGGCGCTGCGCACGGTCGAGGTGAATGGCGGCAAGGGGCAGGTGATCGACCTGCCGCTGCTCGATCCGCTGTTCAACGCGCTGGGGCCGCAGGCTGCGAACCACCGGCTGACCAAAACGGTGAAACAGCGCACCGGAAGCCGCTCGACCAACGCCGCGCCACGCAACGTCTACAGAACCCGCGACGACGGCTGGGTCTGCCTGTCGGCCTCGACACAGGGCATGACCGAACGGCTGTTCCGCGCCATCGACCGCGCCGATCTGATCGACGATCCGCGCTATCGCACCAATGCCGATCGCGTGCAGCATGCCGAGGAACTGGACGCCATCATCGGCGCCTTCGTTGGAGCGCGCACCCTGGAGGAGACCGTGGCCTTTTTCGACAAGGCGGAGGTCACGATCGGCCCGGTCTACGACGTGCATCAGATCCTGGCGGATCCGCACTTCATCGAGCGGGAGATCCTGGCCGATTATCCCGACGAGGAGATGGGGCAATTCCCGATGCACCCCGTGATACCGCGCCTGTCCGGGACGCCAGGCTCGATCCGCACCCAGGCACCGAAACTGGGCGAACACAACCGGACGATCCTGGCCGAGGTCGGTGTATCGGACGCCGACTATGCCGCCCTGAAGGCCCAGGGTGTTGTCATCGAGGCCGGTTCACCCAAACCCGCCAAGAGGGCGTCATGAAAGCCGAAAAGGACCTGCCGGTCTGGCGCTCGCTGCTCTACGTCCCGGTCAATGTCGACAAGTATGTCGACAAGGCCCATACGCGTGGCGCCGATGTCGTGCAGCTCGACCTCGAGGACAGTGTGCCGCTGTCCGAGAAAGACACGGCGCGCACCTTGGTCGAGAAGGCCGCGGCCCGGGTCAGCCGCGGCGGCGCCGACGTGGTGGTGCGCATCAATCGGCCGCTGCAGATGGCGGTGCGCGACCTCGAGGCTGCGGTCTGTCCGGGTGTGCACGGTATCGCCGTGACCAAGGTCGAAGGGCCCGATCACATCCGACTGCTCGACGAGCTGGTGGGCGAGTTGGAACAGAAGCGGGGACTGCCCGCCGGCCACACCAAGTTCATCGCCATGATCGAGACACCGGCCAGCTATTTCCACATGCCGGCGATCGCCGCATCGGCCGAGCGGATCGTGGCCATGAGCATCGGCGGTGAGGATTTCGCGTCGGAAGTCGGCATGGAACCCACCGAGGAGACGCTGCAGCTGCCCAAGCAGACCATGATCTATGCGGCGAAGTCGGCCGGCCTGATGCCGTTCGGCTACATCGCCAGCGTGGCGAGCTTCGGCGACTGGGATGGCTTCCGCCGCATGGTGCGCCGCTCGCGGCAGTTCGGCTTCATGGGCGCCAGCTGCATCCACCCGGGACAGGTGCCCATCGTCAATGAGGAGTACACGCCCTCGGCCGACGAGGTTGCCTACGCCCGGCGCATCATCGACGAGGATCGCAAGCAGGCCGCTGCCGGCCGCGGTTCCTTTGCCGTCGACGGCAAGATGGTCGACATCCCGGTGATCCGTCGCGCCGAGGCGCTCCTGGCCCGGCATGAGGCGATTGCCGCGCGTGACGTCCGCAAGAAGGCGGTGGTCGCGTAGCGTCATCCCGCCTAGTCGCAGATCGACGCCGCGGTCTTGCAGTTCACGCCGCCTTTGCCGCGGCAGGCGTGATAGGCGCTTTGCGAGGCAACCGACGTGGTCGTGCCGTAACCGACGCCCCAGACCGAGCCGCCGGTCGAGATCGACTCGGAGACCGCGGCGCAGGTCCTTTTGCCGGTGGCGACAATGCGGCAGCCGCTGCCGCAGCTGGAGATCGCTTCCCGCTGATTGCGGGCGGCATCTGTGGTGCCGGCGAAGGCCGCGGCGCGGCCGGTCGACGGGTCGAAGGCAATGGCAAGCTGCGCCTGCGACGGTACTGATGCGAAAGCAGCGACAAGTGTCGCGGCGACGATCATGGCTTTCCTGAGCATGGCCCGCTCCCTGTAGGGTACCCCGGCCGGCAGATGTCCACTGCCGATCGACCGTACCCTAGAAGCGGTGGGTATCATCCGCGTGTCGCGGCGGCCACGGATTGTGTCGTTGGTATCGCCCCGCACGGTGCCAGCCATGAGCCGGTGGAATGGCGCAGCCGCACCGTCGGGTTTAGGATAGCGCAGCGTCCCTCGCCGAAGAGTGAACCCATGAGCGTCACCATTCGTCAGCTTCACCCCATTTTCATTGGCGAAGTCGCAGGCGTCGACCTGCGCAAGCCGCTGACACCGGACGAGGTCGCGGCCATCGAAGCCGGCATGGATCGCTACGCCGTCCTGGTCTTCCATGATCAGGATATTACCGACCAGCAGCAGGTCGCCTTTACCCGCAATTTCGGTCAGATCGAGCTCGCGATCGGCGGCAACATCACCAAGATCAACGAGCGGCGCATCAGCGTCGAGCTAGCCGACATCTCCAACCTCGACCCCGACAACAAGATCTATGAGCGCGACGATCGGCGCCGGATGTTCAATCTGGGCAATCGCCTGTGGCATTCCGACAGCTCGTTCCGCGCCATTCCGGCGAAATACTCGCTGTTGTCGGGACGGGCGGTGCCGGCGAGCGGCGGCAACACCGAGTTTGCCGACATGCGGGCCGCCTACGATGCGCTGGATGAGGCCACCAAGGCCGAGATCGAGGATCTGGTCTGCGAGCACTCGCTGATCTATTCACGCGGCCTGCTGGGCTTCGGCGAGTTCAGCGAGGAAGAGCGCATGACGTTCAAGCCGGTGCGCCAGCGCTTGGTGCGCACGCATCCGGTCACAGGGCGCAAATCGCTGTTCCTGGCCTCTCATGCCGGTACGATCGTGGGCTGGCCGATGCCAGAGGCACGCGCCTTCTTGCGCGATCTGATCGAGCACGCGACCCAGCGCGAGTTCGTCCATGCGCATCAGTGGCGGCAATACGACCTGGTGATGTGGGACAACCGCCAGACCATGCACCGCGTGCGGCGCTACAATGAAACCGGCGAAGTGCGGGACATGCGCCGCACGACCGTCGCGGGCGAGGCGCCGACGGTGCAGCAGGAGCAGGCCGCGTAAGATCTTCCCTTCCCCGCTTGCGGGGAAGGTGGCCGAAGGCCGGATGGGGACCCGACGTGGTCTCTGTTACTCGGACCACGTCGGCTCCCCTCCGCCCCTTCGGGGCACCTCCCCAGCAAAGCTGGGGAGGAAGTTAAGATTCAATCCACGATCGCCTGGTAGCTGAGTACGCGCAGCTCGCGGCGGATCGGGTAGGTCGACGACGGCATGAGCTGCGTCAGCAGGATGACGTACATCTGCTCGGCCGGGTCGATCCAGAACGCCGTGCTGGCGGCGCCGCCCCAGGCGTATTCGCCCGGCGTGCCGAGAATTTGTGCCTTGGCCGGGTCGAGCATCACCGAGAAGCCGAGGCCGAAGCCAATGCCGGTGTAGGTCGACTCGCTGAAGCGGGGTTGGCCCATGTCGGCCATGTCACCCTTCAGGTGATTGCTGGTCATCAGCTCGACCGTTTTGCGGCCCAGCAGGCGCACGCCGTCCAGTTCGCCCTTGTTCAGCATCATGTGGCAGAAGCGCATGTAGTCGGCGGCCGTCGACAGCAGACCGCCGCCGCCGGAGCACAGGCGCGGCGTCAGGAACCGGCTCTTGTGCGGGTCTTCGATCTGCTTGAGGCCACCGCCTTCGTCGGGTCCATAGTTGGCGGCGAAGCGGTCGATCTTGTCGGCCGGGACGTGGAAGCTGGTATCGACCATGCCCAGCGGGGCGATCACGCGCTCCTGCAGGAACGTCCCGAACGGCTGGCCCGAGATCACCTCGACGAGGTAACCCAGCACATCGGTCGAGATGCTGTAGTTCCACTCGCTGCCCGGCTGCGCGATCAGGGGCAGGCTGGCGGCGGTCTCCACCACCTCCTTGAGGCTGACCTTGGACGTCTGGAAGTCGACGCCGGCGTCGCGATACATCGCATCGACAGGACTTGCTTCCATGAAGCCGTAGGTCAGCCCTGACGTGTGCGAGAGCAGATCGCGAAAGGTGATGTCGCGCTGCGCCGGTTCGCTCTCGTACTTGCCGCGGGCGCCCGAGACGTAGACGCGCATGTTCTTGAAGGCCGGCACGAAACGCGTGATCGGGTCGTCGAGTTGGAAGCGGCCTTCCTCGTACAGCATCATGATGGCGACGCTGGTGAGCGGCTTGGTCATGGAGTAGATGCGGAAAAGCGTGTCCGGCCGCATCGGCTTGTCGCGTGCCAGATCGGCTTTGCCGCTGGTGTGCACCAGCGCCACCTGGCCGCGGCGGCTCACGATCGTGATGAGGCCGGCCAGTCTCTTCTGGTCGACCTGTGCCTGCGTCCACCGGCGGATGCGGTCCAGCCGCGGCGCGGACAGGCCGAGGTCACCAGCTTCGGTTTTGGCGACGACATTCATGAAGAGACCTCTTGGATGACCGATGATTGGCTATAGCGCCGCCAACGTACGGCTCTGCTGCTTAGCAGGCCAGCAGTCGGCGCAGGGGGCTGGGTCGCGCCTAGCGCAACAGGCCCTGCTCGCGCAGGTAGCGGGCGACGCCCGGATGCAGTAGGCCCGGGCGCGGAACGGCGGCCACCGTATTGGCCGCCGTTGTCTCACGGGCCTGCGGCAGACGGCCGGCGAGGGCGGCTTCGCCACGATGCAGGGCGCGGGCGAGCCGGAACGCGACGTCGCCGTCCAGCGTCGGCCGCGCCATGATGAAGCTCCACGAGCCTACCGAACGCAGGTCGCGGTCCTGCTTGGGATAGCTGTTGGCCGGCGTCGCGAGCGGCCGCAGGAAGCCATGCTTGGCCAGGATGCTGGCGATTTCGTCGGCATTGGGCGTGATGAAACGCGCCCCCGGTTCGCTGCCGGCCATGGTGGTGAAGCCCGGCCAGCCGGCGCCGCCGCCCCATAGTGCGGCGGCGCGGCCATCCAGCACCATCGCCGGTCCGTCGCCGGCGCGCTCCAGGTAGATCGCCTGGAAATCGCGGTCCTGGTTCAACCCGATGCCATCGAGCGTGTAGCGCGCCAGGATCACCAGGCCGGAGCCGCGCGCTCCGAAGGCCACCTTCTGGCCGACCAGATCGTGGATGCTGTGGTAGGGGCTGTCGGCGCGCACGACGAACATGCCGGCGGTGGCATACATGGCGGCCAGGATCTTCAGGTTGGCCGGTGGGCGCCCGACACCGTTGAGGGCCTCGAAGGCGGCTTCGCCCTGCACCAGGGCGATGTCGAGGTCGCCGGCCTCCAGCAGCGGTATGTTTTCCGCGCTGCCCTTGGTGTTGCGCGGTTGCACCGATAGCGTCGGGTCGGTCTCGTTGATGGTCTGCGCCACGGCATCGCCG
>Ga0187894_10005654_pt1 | contig 12628 bp, 10 predicted proteins | sample GBC1701081metaG_FD_136650 | JGI IMG/M metagenome (GOLD analysis project Ga0187894, IMG submission 136650) | White microbial mat communities from a lava cave in the Kipuka Kanohina Cave System on the Island of Hawaii, USA - GBC170108-1 metaG ... | reverse complement strand
GTCTACGAAAAGCCAGTAGAGCCTTTGTCTCGCGATCTGATGGCGAGCCTGGCGAGCGAGGAGCCGATGGAGCGAATGGCCGTCGCGTCGGCGCTCGGCCGCGTGAGTACGAAGGACGTCATCAAGCCTTTGATTCGTTTGCTCGCCGATCAAAGCAAGCTCGTTCAAATCGCCGCCGCTCAAGCCCTGCGGCGAATCGCTTCACGGTTCGTAGTCCCGCCTTCAGGCGGAAGCGCGCAGTCGCGAGACATTCCGCCTGAAGGCGGGACTACGAACGCCATCATCGCCGCGCTCGATCAACCGGATGAAAGGACGCGGTGGGGCGCGACGCGCGTCTTCGCTCAGCATTTTTCTTACCTGACCGGCAAAAATGAAATCGCCGACAAACTGATCGCCAGATTGGCCGATCCGCACACGCCGGTGCGAATGCAGGCCGCGAAATCGCTCACGCAATGGTTTTACTGGACGAAAGACGAAGCGTTGCAGGATCGCATCGCTGACGCCTTCGTTGCGCGAATGGCCGCGAGCGAACATTCCCCCGAACATCCATGGATGCGGCGCAATCTGCTGGAAGGCTTCTACAGTCTGGCCGACGAAAACGTGCGGTATCTGTACAACAACTGGATCGGCCATCTGGCGCAGAAAGAAGACCGTGACAGGGCGATTGCGGGACATCACGAAGCCAGCCGTCGAATGGCTGAACGCATCGCGCGCGCGCTTGAGACCGGCAATGATCTCCAGCGTGAAAGTCTGCTGCGCGGCTTGACCGAATTCCATCTGCGCCACGGCGGTTACACGAACGCAGGCCGTTACACGCGCATCGGCAACGATGTCGAGACGGTGGTGTTTTACGCCGAAGGCGCGCCGGCGATGGAACGCGCGCTCGCGCCTTTGATCGATTCGCCCGACGCCGCGCGCCGCCATCAGGCGATCCTTGCCGCGTACACGTTGCGCGACAATACGCTGATGAATCTGCCGCTCGCGGTGATGAAGCGGCTCGATGACCCTGACGCTTCAGTTCGCGCCGTGTCGAACGAGTTTTACCGCTCGCTGCCGCTGAAAGTCGTCGAGCAGAACCGGCGCGAAGCCGTGAAGGTGTTGCGCGAGCTGCTTTCGAGCAAATATGCCGAAGCTCAAATCGCCGCGCTCGACCGCGTCAAAACTCTTGGGCCGGAATTCGCCCGCAACGAAAAGTTCGACGAGGACGTGAAGAGCTTCGTGCTGCGAACCGGCGGCGGCGCGGATAAAAAGACCGCCGCCGCCGCATTGCGCGCTCTCGCCGATTTCCCGCACCTGGCCGGCGACGCGCAGATTCAACAGCGCATAGCCTCGGCTTTGCAATCATCCGATGTGGATCTCGCGCGCGCCGCCACTCAGCTTGCGCTCCTCTCGCCTGTGTTACGCGATCTGCCGATGATCGCCGCCGCGCTCGACGCCTTGCTCAAAACGCCGTCGGCGGCCAAGCGCAAGATGATCCTCGATCAGGTCAATGCGGACACTCCCATCGACGACGATCTGCGGATGACAGGGCTGCTGGCCGACTCGCTCGAAGACCGCGATGAGAGCGTGCGCTCGGCCGCGCTCAACGCCGTGCGCCGCGTGAAGACGCTGCAATCGAACGCCGCAATCCGCGCGGGATTATCGAAGCTGACCAAAGACCCCAACCAGCGTTTGCAGGGCCTGGCCGTCGCGATGTACCAGGGACAGGATGGCGGAGTCGCGTTGGATTTACGCGCCGAAGAGATGCTCGATTACAACTTCTTCGCCCAACGCGTAATGCCCTTGCTCAATCGCAAGGGAGCGGACGGCGCCGCCTGCGTCAACTGCCACACCACGCATACGATCTTCAAACTCATCGAACCGGACAAGCAGGGCAATTTCACCGAAGAGCAACTGCGCGAAAACTACCGCTCGGCGTTGAAAGTGGTTGATCTGGCCAATCCCGAAAACAGCCTGATCATCCGCAAACCGACCGGCGACGCGTCGCAGGAAGGTCTGGTCGGATCGAAAAAGACTCCGCACGGCGGCGGGATGCGGTGGAATGGAGTGAGTGATCCGGCGGCGCAGACGGTGTTGGAGTGGATCAATGGAGCGAAGTTGAAGGCGGCGGTGAAATAGGCGGCGAGGCAAAAGTTTTGCGGTGAATTCCATTTGGCATTTGAGATTTGGCATTTGAGATTTGGCATTTGTCATTGCCTCGGGCCAATCTTCTTCAATAGTCCGTCAACAAAGTTCTCTGATATTTTCCTCTCCTACATTTTCCTGTTGGTCTGATCTTTAACAGGAAAATGTAGGAGAGGAAAATATCAGAGGATTTCGTTTACGCTGTATTCAATGACAAATGCCAAATCTCAAATGCCAAATGACAAACGATCACGCGTCTCGGCGCCCCGATACACTTGAAGCGTTTCAGAACCTTCCTCAACGCCTGTCTGTCGCCTCCGCATACGTCTGACAGGCGCATTCGCTTTCCTTTCGTATTTCATTCCCGCTGGCTCTCGCGTCAATGATACGCGCATCTCAAAAGGCTAATGGTACAGGTATTGCGACGCTGCAGGTGGTACAGGTATTGCGACTTTGTATCTTGAAGCAAAACATCGCGAAGGAGGGATGCAACTATGAAAAGATACATTCGAACTGGAATTCTGGCTCTGAGTCTTTCACTAACACTGGGGTTGTCAGCGCTTGCTCAGACAGGTGGTCAGGGCGGCCAAGGCTATCAGGGCTACCAGGATAGAGGCACTACAACTACTCGGACAGACACAGGTCACAGTGACTGGGGCTGGCTCGGCTTACTCGGGCTGCTCGGTTTGACCGGTCTTATGCGTCGCCGAGAGGACACAACGCGCCATCGTGTGGGCGATTACCGCACGGGCGACACCGTGGGCTCTCGATAAATTGTTTCAAGGCGCTATTAATGATTCAGACGCCTCGCTACTTGAAACCGGAGCAAATCAGGCCCGGCGCCGGGGACTTGGGAGTCAGTTACATCGCCAAGTCCCCGGTTGTTTTTTCAAGCCATTCAGGTCGCGCTATGACTTGGCGCGAGCCTTCAGATCGAAGCGTTCTCCCACGGAAAGCAGATAATACTTTTTCCCGTCGTATTCCTTGCCATCGGTAATAGCGACCTTGCCGTCGCCGATCACTTCAAACTTATCGCCCTGCGCCACAATTGCGGTTGATTCGTAAAGCCCGACGCCGAGCAGCTCCGGGTGTGCGCGGATGACTTCGGTCAGATCGTTTTCGCGCTTACGCGTGTTGATGTGCTGGTCGATCGCGGTGTTTTTCAGAAATCCGAGGCCGATCTCATAACCTTTGGCCATCATAATCTGGTTGCCTTCGCGCGCGCCGCGAACGAGGTAAGAACCTTGAATGGTCGCCCCGGCGGACGAGCCTCCGATCACCCCGCCGCGTTCGAGCACGGCCAGCAATTCTTTGTGCACACGAGTATCGAGATAGGAATCGACCAATCGCCACTGCCGGCCGCCTCCAAACCAGACGCCGTTGGCCTTGCGAAGCGGAGCCGCGAATTTTTCGGTGTTCGCTTCGTTGCGGTCTCTGGTGTGCAGCGCCGTGACGTTCTTTAACCCGAAAAGCTTCGGCGATTCGTCTCCGCCGCGGTTGAGCGCCTGATCTTCAGCGGCGGTCGGAATGTAGACGAAGTTGGCGTCGGGCCCGCCAGCCAGCGCGATAAACCTTTCGGAGATGGATTGGGGAATCCTGCCTCCGCCGACGATCACCAGCGATCCTTTCTTCGGGCCGGTCGAAACGGCGGTTGGTTTTGAAGAAGGCTTTTGAGCCTGAACCGCTACCGCGAACAGAAAGACGAGCAGCGAGACGGAAAGCTTTTTCATGTGCTTATCACCTTGTTGTTTTGTCTTGAGATTTTTTGAGTGGTCAATGCCCCATCAGACAGGGGAATGTAGAAGAGGAAAATGTGGGAGAGGAAAATAAGAACTCTTATTTTCCTCTCCCACATTTTCCTCTTCTTGCCGCCAGGACTTCGACACCTTGAGCTTTCAACTCTTCAGCGCGCGTTTGTAGTTGCGCTGTACGAATCAGGGCCCTCATTATCCGTATCGTCCGGGATCAATTGAAACCGCAGAGTCGAAAATGCGCCATCATCTTCTTCTCTCTGACAAAAGCAGTCAAATCGGAATCGCCCGGCGGCGGCTGTTTCGCGCTGCGGTTTTGTTACGGAATATCTTTGGATCGCCGTCGCGCGACTGTACAATCTCCGGGCGTTAAACGCATTGTTCAATACGGGCGGATATCCGGCCTTGCCGCCCGACATTCACGGAAACCTGACGGAGAGGAAGAGATGACTAAAATTGCGCGAAGACTACCAATGATCACATTTTTGCTCATCATCGGGGTTGCTGCTTTGCCGCGGACTATCGCTCAGGCAAAGCCGCAAGATCAGCCTTACGTCGTCGAATACTACTACAAGACGAAATGGGGTTACGCCGACGAATTCATCCGGCTTTTCAAGAAGAATCATCTGCCGGTACTGAAGAAGCAGATCGAGGCGGGGCGCATCGTGAGCGTCAAGATCGAAAAGCCCCGCTACCATTCGACCGAAGATGGCCGCTGGGATTACCGCGTCACGCTCGTTTTCAAGAGCGCCGCGGCGTTTCACGATCCAAACGCTTCGAGCAATGAAGAGGCGATCATCAAACAGCTCTATCCCAATCAGACCACGTTCAAAAACGAAGAACAACGGCGGTTCGAGATCCTGATTGCGCATTGGGATGTGCCTATCGTCGGCGTGCCTGAAAATTAAGGATGTTTGTAGTACCGCCTTCAGGCGGAAGATTTCTCTGTTAGCTTCTTCCGCCTGAAGGCGGTACTACAAACTTTTACGGAAATTCCCATGACCACCCAATATCATTCCACCTACTACGCCCACGAACTGACCAAACGCAATTCATCGGACGACCTGGCCAAGCTGGGCGCCTCGCTTTTCAACGCGACAGTTGATTTAAACCCGCATCAGCTCGACGCGGCGCTCTTCGCGTTCAATTCGCCGTTGTCGTCCGGCGCGATCCTGGCCGATGAAGTCGGTTTGGGCAAAACCATCGAAGCCGGTTTGATCATCAGCCAACTCTGGGCCGAGCGGCGGCGGCGAATTCTGGTCGTCACGCCGACGACGTTGCGCAAACAATGGTCTCAGGAGCTGGCCGACAAATTTTTCCTCTCGTCGCGCGTGCTCGACACGGCCGAATACAACAAGCTGATCCGCGACGGCGCCCACGATCCGTTGAACACCGGCGAAGTCATCATCTGTTCGTACAACTTCGCCGCCTCGCGCTCATCCGAAATTCGCGCGACGCCGTGGGATCTGGTCGTGATTGACGAAGCCCACCGGCTGCGCAACGTCTATAAGCCGCAGAACAAGATCGCCAACGCCATTCGCAACGCGACCATCGGCCGCCGCAAGCTGTTGCTCACCGCCACGCCGCTGCAAAACAACCTGCAGGAGCTTTTCGGGCTGGTCAGTCTTCTCGACGAGCGCGTCTTCGGCGATGTTAAAGCGTTCCGCGCGCGGTACCAGAGCCGCGAAGTCGCCGAGCGGGAACTGGCCGATCTGCGCGAACGGTTGCGCTCGTTGTGCCAGCGCACGCTGCGCCGGCAGGTGACGGAATACATTCGATTCACCAACCGCATTCCCTTCGCGCAGGATTTCACGCCGAGCAAGGCCGAGCAGGAGCTGTACGATCAGGTCTCGGAATATCTGCAACGCGACACGCTTTACGCATTGCCCGACGGTCAGCGCGCGTTGATGACGATGATCCTGCGCAAGCTGCTGGCCTCTTCGACGTTCGCGATTGCGGGCACGCTCAATGCGATGGCCGAACGATTGCAGACGCAAGCTGTCGAAGAAATCCTGGCTGAAGATTTTGAGGCGTTCACCGAACTGGACGATGAATGGAGCGATGGGGAAACGGGCGAGGCCGCGTCGAAGATCGGCGAGTTCAACCCCGACCTGAAAGACGAGATTGACGAGTTGAAGCGTTACGGCGCGCTGGCCGCCTCCATCCTGGACAACGCGAAGGGCGCGGCGTTGCTGAAAGCCCTGGACGAGGGCTTCGCCAAACTCGCCTCGCTCGGCGCGGCGCGCAAAGCGGTGATATTCACCGAGTCGCGCCGCACGCAGGATTATCTGGTCCGGCTGCTGGAAGATCACGGTTACGCCGGGCGCATCGTAACGATCAATGGAACCAACACCGACGACCGCGCCGGGACGATTTACAAAGCGTGGGTCGAACGACACGCGGGCGAACCGGTCATCACAGGCAACAAAGCCGTCGATCTGCGCGCCGCGATTGTCGAGCATTTTCGCGATCACGCCGACCTGTTGATCGCCACCGAAGCCGCCGCTGAAGGCGTCAACCTGCAATTCTGCTCCCTGGTCGTCAACTACGATCTTCCATGGAACCCGCAGCGCATCGAACAGCGTATCGGCCGTTGCCATCGCTACGGCCAGAAACACGACGTGGTCGTGATCAACTTCCTCAATCGCAAGAACGCGGCCGATCAACGCGTCTTTGAACTGCTCGCGGAGAAATTCAATCTCTTCGACGGCGTCTTCGGCTCGTCCGATGAAGTGCTGGGCGCGCTGGAATCGGGCGTGGATTTCGAACGGCGCATCGCTGAGATCTACCAAACCTGCCGCACGAAGCAGACGATCGACGCGGCCTTCGCCGAATTGCAGCGCGAGCTGGAAGAGCAGATCGCCCAGCGAATGGCCGAGACGCAGCAAAACCTGTTTGAGCATTTCGATGAAGAGGTGCGAGCGCGGTTGCGGCTGCGGCAGGAAGAAGGCCGGCGGTACCTCGACCGTTTCGGGCGCTGTTTGTGGAAGCTGACCAAGCACGAAGTGAACGGCGCGGCCAAGTTCGACGACAAGAACTATCTGTTCAAACTGGGCAAGCTCGATGCGACGTGGCCCAAGACGCCCGCCGGCAAATATCAATTGCTCGTGCGCGGATCGCAGGACGGCTCATCCGCGGGCCAATATGAAAGAGGGCAGGAAAGGGGGCAGGGGAGCGATGTCTTCAGCTACCGGCTCGGACACCCGCTGGCCGAAGCCGCAGTCGAACGCGCTCGGTCGCGCAAGCTCGAACCGGCGGAGATCGTCTTCGATTACACGACGCATCGAACGGAAGGCGGCGCGAAGATCGGCGAGGTCGAAAACCTGGTGGGCGAGCGCGGCTGGATGACTGTGTCGCTGCTGCGCGTCGCGTCGCTCGAAGAAGAAGAGCGGTTGCTGTGCGCGATGGTGGACAACGCCGGGCGAGTCTACGACCCCGAAACCGGCGACAAACTCTTCCAGGTTGACGGGAGCGAGAGCGGCGGCGTGAAGCTCCCCAAAGCGCAGCGTGAGCTCTTGGAAAAACGGCTCGACGACGTGGAGCGGTCCGAGATGGGCCGGATTGACCGCCGCAACGAAGAGTTCTTCAAAGCCGAGATGGAGAAACTCGAACGCTGGGCCGACGACCTCAAATTCAGCCTCGAATCCGAGATCAAAGAGATCGACGCCCAGCTCAAAGAAGCCAAGAAAGACGCGCGGCTGGCGCACGACATGCAGTCGAAGCTCGATCTGCATCGCCGCGTCAAGGAACTCGAAACCGAACGCAACCAGAAACGCCGCAGGCTTTACGACGAACAAGACGCGATTGACGACCGCAAAGGCAAATACCTGGACGAAACGGCGGCGCGGTTGCGGAAAGAGATCACTCGCGAAGAGGTCTTCACAATTCGCTGGCGCGTGGAGTAAAACTCAAATTGTTGGTCTCTTGGACTCACGGCAGTAGAATGGCTATTAGGTTGTATTATGACGGTTCGTATTCTCAGTTGGAACTGTAGGCGCGCCGGCTCCGCTCACATCGCGTGGGACTACTTCACAGAACTCGCGCCTGACATCGCGCTGCTACAGGAGGTCACAGGTATTCCGCAGCGGATACGTGATAGCTACGCCGTTCGTGCGGCTACACCGATTACGCGAAGTGGTAAGCCGCAGCGGTTCCAGTCCATGATGCTTGTGCGTGGAACAGTTGGCGAGCCGGTTGCCCTTCGATCTGAGTTTGCGTGGGTCAACGACGAGTTAGTACGCTTCGCCCCAAATCTCTTGGCTTACCGCATAAAAGTTGATGGTCTACCGGAGTTAGTCGCTATTGGCGTCCACGCTCCGGCGTGGCCTGTGAGCAAGGACCGCCTTCAAGGTCATGACGTGAGCGCCATCAAGCTGACGCGCAATCCTAATGTATGGGTAGCCGATCTGCTTGTCGCCGCGTTGAAATCGTACCGATCCGAATCTCTTACAAACTGGATCCTCGCAGGTGATTTCAACTCCTGCGAATCTTTTGATTCCTGGAAGGGAGGTCCACGTGGCAATCGCGAATGGTTGGATCGAATGGCTGCTCTGGGATTCGTCGAGTGCCTACGTCATTCGCAGGGGATGCTTACGCCGACATTTCGGCGTCCCGGCACGATCGCGCCAAAGTCGCAGATTGATCATGTGTTTGTGGGCCGTGCGTTGCTAGCTCACTTATCCAGCTGTCGAACTGGTGATGCCGAGCGCGTATACGGTCAGGGAATGAGCGACCATCTCCCGATAATTGCTGACTTTGTCATCTTCGAGCATCCTGCAGTCTAACGTTGCGCTGCACCCCACACTCAATCTCAACGGCATTCGTTCGGCGACGGCGAAAGGCGCTGTCTCCTGGCTGGCTGCGAGTGGCGGCAGGCGTTGGGCTAGACGCCAGGGCTTTTGCAAAGTCGTCAGGGAGGGCCTAAAACCCAAGACCTACAACCTATGGCCTATGAATTTTTCTTTCGGTGGCTCAATCAAGTAAGGATTCGAAGGAAAAGTTTATAGGCCATAGGTTGTAGGTCTTGGGTTTTAGTTTATTAGCAAAGGCCACAACCGACTTTGCAAAAGCCCTGGGCTAGACGCTGTAATGCCGAGTCAGAGCCCTGCACGTGTGATAAACTGGCTCGTGTTCAACCGACAAGGAGAGCGTTTATGACGACTATCACACTTGAAGTCCCGGATGAGCTTGCCGCGCAAATCGCCGCGCTGCGGGGGCGGTTGCCTGACTTGTTGGCGCAGGTATTGAAATCGGAGTCGTCAGGGACGAAACCCCAGGTCAATGGAACGCAGCAATCGTCTCCGCTTTATCGAGAGATCGTTGATTTTCTGGCTTCAGACCCCTCGCCGGAGCAGGTTGTCGCCTTCCGGATTTCCGCGGCGGCGCAGGAGCGGCTGGAAGACCTGCTGGAAAAAAACAGAGAAGAGGGTCTGACTCTTGTTGAGACAGCGGAACTCGACGCCTATCTGCAAGCCCGCGATCTGATGATTCTGCTCAAAGCCGACGCTCGACCGGACGCCCAGCCTTAATTGATCGCGTGTTCACGGGAAATTGCCATGCCTCGAATTCACATTCCCGACCAGCTTCGCCGGCAAGTGATTGAAAGAGCGCAAGGGCGTTGCGAATACTGCCTCATACATCAAGACGACGCCCCGGAACCCCATCACGTTGATCACATCATCGCCATCAAACATGGCGGGCGAACAGTAATCGAGAATCTGGCTTTGGCGTGTGCCAGATGCAACCGGCATAAAGGCGCGGATTTCGCGGCGATTGACCCTGCGACTCAGCAGCCCGTGCCGCTATTCAATCCGCGCTTGCAAATTTGGAGCGACCATTTTGCGCTGAAGGAGGCGTTGCTGATCGGACAAACGCTAGTTGGACGTTTGACGATTGAGTTGCTGCGCCTGAACGATGACGTCGCGGTGGCTCAGCGCCGGAAGTTGATGCGCAAAAAACGGTATCCGCCAACGCACGTTCAATGATTCTTGCCCTCGATTCTGATCCGAACAATCTTTTGAGTCTATGCGCATACTCACCCTCAATCTCAATGGCATTCGTTCTGCGACGGCGAAAGGCGTTGTCTCGTGGCTGGCCGCAAGTGGCGCAGACGTGATTTGTTTGCAGGAAGTGCGGGCGTTTCCCGCGCAAGTTCCGCCTGAATGGGAAGCGCTCGATTATCACGCCGGATGGTATCCGGCGGAAAAACCCGGATACAGCGGCGTGGCGGTGCTCTCCAAAACCAAGCCGAAACGCGTCACCCTCGGCATGAATTCAGTCTTTGATTGCGAAGGCCGCGTGTTGCAGGCTGATTTCGGCGATCTGAGCGTCGTCTCAACCTATATTCCATCGGGGACGAGCAGCCCGGAGCGGCTCGCCATCAAGCTGAAGTTTATGGATGAATTCCTGCGACACTGCCGGCGCCTGCGAAAAAGCAAACGCGACCTGGTTTTTTGCGGGGATTTCAATATCGCCCACCAGCAAATTGATCTGAAAAACTGGCGCAGCAATCAAAAGAACAGCGGCTTTTTGCCCGAAGAGCGCGCGTGGCTCACGACCTTCCTGGAGGCGGGGTATCACGATACATTTCGTCATTTGGTCGGCCCCACGGCGATCCATTATTCGTGGTGGTCGAATCGCGGCAGGGCGCGTGAGAATAATGTCGGCTGGCGCTTGGACTATCAGTTCACCACGCCCGCGCTCAATAAAGTGGCCCATTCGCCGATGATTTATGGCGATCAGATGTTTTCCGATCACGCGCCCGTAGTAATCGATTACGATGTTTGAGAGATCTTTTCTCGAAGTTGTATTTTCAGGAGGTATCAATGTCATCAACATCCTCAACCCAAGCCCCTACACCCAACGAGCGATTGGCGGAGATCGTCGCCGAGGCTCTGATCATCGCCGATCTGATTCAACCGGCTAGACTCGAAGAATTAAAACGCAAGTTGGCCGCGGGGTCGGCCAAAGCCGAAGACTGGAGCCATTGGATCGAGAGCGCCCGGCGCGATTCCGAGCGATTCTCGCAGCGAAAGGAGCGGAGCGGAGATGAATAAACGCATCGAGAAGATCACGCTGACACGCTTTCGCGGCGCGACCACGACGACCGAAGTCACGTTCGATCCGCGCAAGCCGATCACGTTCATCTTCGGCGAAAACGGCTCAGGCAAATCTTCAATTATTGACGCGATTGATTTCGTTTGTAACCAGACGCCCGGATCGCTTGCGGATCGCAGCTCGACCAAGCCGAAGGATCATCTGCCGGCCATTGGTCACAAGTCCAAAGACGTCAAAGTCGATCTGGTGTGCGGCGGACGCGCGTGGAGCGCCAAGTTTTCCGGCGCGAAGATTCTCTCCAGCGACGAAGCGACGCTGCCCGTGGCCCACGTGCTACGCCGCACGCGGCTGCTGAGTTTGATAGACGCTTCGCCGGCGGAACGTTACAAGCAGTTGCAGAAGTTCATTGACGTCGAGGGCGTGGAGCAGAGCGAGCAGGCGCTGCGCGACGCCGTGCGCGATCAGGCGCGCACGCTCGACGAAAAATCGCGGGCGAAGGTAGAAGCCGAATCTGAGCTGCAACAATTCTGGATGGACGAAGGGATGCCCGGCGCGCCCGAGCAAAACGCGTTGGCCTGGGCGGCCGAAGCGTCGGCCGCCGATCCGGGCGAAACGCGCGCCAGGCTGGATCGGTTGCAGGATTTGATTGACCGGCTCGATCAGGCCACGCAGGCCCGCGACAGTCTTCGCCGCGCCGAAGCGGATGTCGTCCAGAAAAAGACCCAGGTCGCCGAAGCCGAGAACGCCGCGGACACGGCGGCCGGCGTGGGCGCGAGCGAGGCTTTGCAATTGATCGCGTTGTTGCGCGACGCTCGCGGCTATCTTGTGGAATCGCCTGACGCCTCGGCCTGTCCCGTGTGCGAGCAGCCGGTCGTAGCCGAAGATTTGCGGCAGAGGATTGACGAACGTTTGAACGCGATGACCGCGCTCGGAGAGCTACGCGACAGGATCGAAGCCGCAAACAAGACTTATCAAAACGCCGTCGCCATCGCCGAACGCGACCGCCTGAAGACGCTCGAAGCCGCGCGTTCATTGGCCGATGCGATCAAAGACGCGGATGATTCATTGCCCGCCGCCTTGCCTGTTGACGACGCGAGCCTGACGAAGTTGATCGAGGATGTTTCCATGACCCGCGACGCGCTCATCGCCCGGCGCGACGAAGCTCAGAAGGCCGTCAATCAGTTCAATTCGATCAATCAGTTCTACCGCCGCATCGTCGAATCCGAAGAAGAACTGCGCGAGGCCGAAACATTGCGACTGGGGCTGGAACACGCTCTGCAAATCGTTCAGGGCGAGCGCATCGCGTTCATTCAGCGTGTGCTGGCTGAAGTCCGAGATGAAACCAACAGGTTCTACGCGCTGATCCATCCTGACGAGCCGTTGGGGCTTGACCAGCTTTTGCTCGACGAAAACCGCAAAGGCTCGTTGCTTCAGATTTGCAGCTTCGAGGGCGTCAGCGACGTCGTGCCTCAGGCTTATTTCAGCGAATCGCATCTGGACACACTGGGGTTTTGTCTATGGCTGGCCATCGCCAAGCTTTCAAGCGGCGGCGACGCGGTGGTCGTGCTCGACGATGTTTTCACTTCGGTGGACAGCTCGCACTTTACACGCATCCTCGACCTGTTGATCGCCGAATGCGAGAACTTCAATCAGGTGATCATCACCACGCACAGCCGCCAGTGGCGCGACCGTTACGC
>Ga0187894_10005653_pt1 | contig 12630 bp, 18 predicted proteins | sample GBC1701081metaG_FD_136650 | JGI IMG/M metagenome (GOLD analysis project Ga0187894, IMG submission 136650) | White microbial mat communities from a lava cave in the Kipuka Kanohina Cave System on the Island of Hawaii, USA - GBC170108-1 metaG ... | reverse complement strand
TAGCACAATTCGTGTACTATGAATTCTCAGTCGTGGCGCCAGGCCAACCCCGCCTGAGCTGCACCTTCTGGCCGGATATGTACCAGGAACCACGATTAGCTGCGGAACCCAGGTTCGATGGCGACGGCTTTGACCACCTCCCGTGCGAGGGGCATGCGGGCACGCTCCGCCCGGGTGCTGCGGACTGAACGTTGGGTTGGCATCATGGAGAGTTATCCTTCCGTTTTTGGGAGGGGTTGGCCCCTGGGCATGGCGTGGCCGGCAAGCTCTGACACGCCCAGGGGGTCCCTGTTACTGGCTGTTCCCGCCGCAGCGCCAGCAGTTGTCGCGGCGTTTTTTGACTGGCCGCAGGCAGCCGGGGTCGGTCACGGGGTTGAACGTGTCATAGTCGCGGTGGCCGTTGCCTTTGCAGGCAGGGCATGGGGTGTGCATGTCAGGTCATCTTCCTTTCCCAGGGTTGGCGGATGTGCAGGTAGATACGGATGATCTTCGACGGGGGCTCAGGGATGTAGAGGGGGCTCATGCGTACGACGGTGAAAGTCTTTTTCAGCCGATACACCGCGCAGCGGACTTGGCCGTCAGAGCCCGTCAGCCGCATTTCGAGCAGTTTCACGAGGACTCACCGCCCTCGATCTGACCGTCTTCGCGCTGGTCGTGTTCGTCGAGGGTGTGCTGGTGCAGGGCGGCGCAGCGCAGCAGCGCGTTGGCCAGTTCCACGGCACGCGTGGGGTCTAGGGGGTGCTCATCCAGATACACCCACTGCTCCACCAGGCCGGTGCTGGTGTAGAGGCTGGCCTGAACGCAGACGGTCCCGCCGTCTCCGGTCGGGATCATGCTTGCTGTCGAGGTGTGGGTCATCGCCGCGGTCACCTCCTCGTGGTGATGAGTGGCTGTGCACCAGGCCGGGCAATCAGGAATACTGGTCATCGGGTCCTCTCCCTGCTCGTTAGGGTTGGGGATCAAGGCCCCGTCGCCGTGTTTGCAGCACGTGGCGGGGCCGCTTCTTTGGGTTCAGGTAGGAAAGTGCGGTCTCCTTTCAGGCGGCGATGTCAACGGGGTTAGCTAGCTCGGATTGCGAGAGCTTTTTCTCTGGGTCGGGAGCAAGCACCGCCGAAGCGGTGGCGATGAGGGCAGCGTCGGTGTCGTTGATATGCGGCACACGCACGCGCACGAAGCCGGGGTGGCCGGGCAGGGATGTCACGGCGACGCCGATATAGGCGCGGTCTTGCAACGTGACTGGGGAGACATCCGGGAACTCCCCGATGCCATCCCCGAGTGCGGCCACGGCGGCTTCTCTGGTTCGCACGGCGAAGCTCAGGGCGGCTTGACAGTTGTCCCGAATCGCCGTCGGAATGCTGTCGCCGGTCTGTTTCTGCGTGGCGACGATCACGGTGATCATGACACTGCGGCCTTTGCGAATCAGCTGCTCAACCAGCCAGGCGCACTCATACGCGGCATCCTTGTCGTCTTTGCGCCGTCCGGTGGTTTGGCAGTAGGTATGGCACTCATCCACCACCACGAGCACCAGCGGCCAAGCGGGGCTTGGCCCGGCATGCCACGCGTTCGTCGTCCCGAGTGTGTCGCGGACGCTGGATTGCCGGGTGCGCATCAGCTCAAAAACCCGCTGCAACACATCCCGAGCGGAGGTGAGATCGTCGTCGGCGTAGCACCAGAGTCGGTCGGCATAGGGCTCATAGTCCCCACCGCCTTTGCCGTCACACACCACCAGAGCCGCAGCCGGGTTGGGGGCGAGTTGAGCCAGCCAATAGGCAAGAAGGCTCGTTTTGCCATACCCGGCCAGGCCACCCAGGGTCAACCCAGAGATACCCGCCAGCGACAAGTGCACCTCGGCTCCGTGTTCATCGCGCCCCAGATGCAGCGCTCGCGGATCAGCCGACTTCCCGGACAGAGTGAGCGGATACGGTTCAGTCAACGGGTCAGTGATCAATCCCCGCAGCTCGACTCGACCCGGCCGAGGCTTGGTGACCTGGACGCGCACGCAGCCCCACTGCTCCGCAATCGCGGGCGCGGCCCGCTGGAAATCGTCGAAGATTTGACCCGGAAGGATCGGGCAGTCCACCCGCACCCCATAGACATCCCCCCGCACTGTGGGACGGGGATAGAGTGTCTTCGCCGGCTCTTGATCCAACCGTTTGACGGACAGCCCACAGGCCAGAGCGAGACGCGCCCACCCCCGCCGCACCACCCACACCACACGCCGAGACCCCGTACAAGTCCACACCCACCAGACCAGACCAGCCGCCAGATAGGCGACGAAGGCAGCCAGGCCAGCGCTAGTCCCGAAACGCAGTGAAACCACCCAGGCCACCGCATAGCCCGCTAGCACGACGATAAGACCGTTAACCATGACCAGCCCACCGCCTCGACCTTTGATACGGCCTCTTGGCGAACAACACCCCTTGCCCCGCACACGCACCACACAGCGACCCCGGCTCACCAGCCGGGAGAGATACCCCGCACCGCCCACACCGCGAGCGCCGAGACTGGCCCATGGGCTGGTCCGCAGAGTTCTTAACCATGAGACTGCTGTCCTCTCTGTGATCGCATCCCTAGAGAGAAATATCGAGGAGCGACCGAACGTGCCCTTCAACCACTCCTCACCCGTGACTAGGCCACGCGTTCCGGCCGGTCGGTGTGATCGGGACACAGCCGTTGACACTCGGCCAAATAGTCACGGGCGGATTCCACCAGACTCTGCGCGAAGCCCACATCAGCCGCCGTCACCCGATCGGAATCTTGATTGCAGACCGCCAACGAGGTTGTGCCCAGATAGAACCCGAGAATCGGCGGGTGATCCAGGTAGCGGTGACATGTTGTCCACGCGCCCTGACCGACATGCACGCTTATCGAGGTCTCCGACATCACACACCCCCACCCGGCGAGCCCTTACCGTTCTGCGGTTGTGGTTTCCCGCCAGGGGCTTTTACAGCCTTAGCCGTGTAGGAATAAGCGAGCCGGCCATTCCCATTCACATACGGACGCACCGCCAAACCCTCAAACTCCACCGACCGTAACCCCACCCCCGGCAACGGATCCGGCAACACCGGCTGATGCGCGGCCGCGATTTTCACCTTCGCCTGCCGCTCAGCCGCCCGCGTCTGCGAATCCAGGTCAAGGACTTCCACAGCCCACAACAATTGGCCTGTCTGCTTATCCCGCGCCTGCACCTGCTGCTCCTTCGAGCTCTTCTCAAAATCCCGCACCGCCTCCACCCCCACCGCAAACACACCACCAGCAAACACATCCTCAAAACGGACAGGAATCGCACCCGAAACAGCCATGACCAGCTCCCTTCGCCTTACCTGTTTACATGTTGATAGGTTGACCTATCAAGACTGAGGCTAAAACGCTTCTTCTTGTCTTGTCAAGTGGATAACTGGGGTTTTAGAGAAAAATTTAAGAGCTTCAGGTCAAGGGATAGGTGTCTTCCAGCTCGTGTCGATCACTGGGAAGCACCACCTCAACAACCTCGACTGGGCGACCGTCAGGGTCGTATGCGGTGATGACGAGGGAAAGCACGGACACGGGGGTGCGTTTGGCGAGTTTGAGCAGAGCTGTCTCGTCCTCGGTGGGCATCCGGGCTGTGATTCGCTCCACAACGCGATCGATACGCACGCCCTTGCGCGTCTGCACGTGGCGACGTATCCCTTCCGGGAGCGGTTCTGGCGAGTCAAGCGCAGTGCCAGCGGCAAACTCGGCAGGAAACCACGCCGAGGTTAACTCTGTGGGAGTCCGGCCTTCCGTGACGACGCGGCGACGCAGAAGCACTTCTGAGCCTGACTCGACTCCCAACTGAGCCGCGATTCGCTCTGGGGCGGGAGCTAGCCCGGCATGTACCAGCCTGCCCGACACTGTGGCCTCGTCACGCTCTAGCACCTCACGACCCCGCTGACGCCGGTCTTCGGTCGATGACGGGCGACCTTTCACGAAGGTGCCCTTGCCCTGCTGAGGGTCAATCCATCCCTGTTGCCTCAGAATTTGCAACGCCCGCACCACCGTCGGCCGCGACACCTGGTACTCCCGCGACAACTGGTGCTCACTAGGCAACAATGAACCCGGCGCGAACTCCCCTGATTCAATCCGCTGCTGCAACGCGTACACCAACTGGCCATACTTCGGTGGCGCAAACTCCAATGCCATACACCTCACCCGCCCAGCAGTCATCCAGTTGGTCTGTCAACCAGGCTACTACACTACATGATGCAAAATGTTGGGTGAGCTAGATCACGAAGACGGTTGATGGCCTGTGCCGGCGCAATCCAGGCACTGCCGACGGGGTGGAAGCTCCATGCTTTCATCGAGCGCGCGCGCCACCATCACAGTGAGCGAGCTGACGAACTTCCAGCCCTGACCCCGGCATGAGGAGCACCGGCTTGGTTTCGTTTTCCGTGTTCTTACCGCATCCATGTTTGCAACGATCGGCTACCAGCAACCGCTAGGCCATGAGCAGAACTCATCAAACGAACTAATAAGCTGAACCGATATAAACTTCACTATCTGACACACCCCATCACCTCAGTGATGTCATTTCGAGGGGAGCGTGGGATGCGGGATGACGCCCTGAAACCGCTGACATTTCCGGACGGGATATGGCGCGAGGAGCGCACCCGGCGAATCTTGCGAGACCGCGACATCGGGCAGCTGTTTCATTTAGCACGCAAGTACGCCGGAGCAAGTCAAACCCGCATCGCCAATGTCACCGGCATGACCCAGGGCCAGGTCAGTCACATCATGAGCCCCGGTCCTCAGGGTAACCGCCAGGTCACCAGCATTTACGTGCTGGAACGCATCGCGGCCGGCTTCTGTCTCCCTGACGAGGTCCGCATGTTGCTTGGCCTCGCACCCCAGACACGCCCTAGCAGCGCGCAACGTGCCGGACCTACCCAACGCCCCGAGTTCCCATCCGTCCCAGCGTCCTCGCAAAAGCCGGAGACAAGCCGGCTGGTTCCTATTCTCGAATTCGCCTCAGCGCAGCAAGGACAAAGCCTAATCGGAGCGCCGCAAGGAATATTCAATCCGGATGACATAGAGCGGCTGACAAAAACTATCCATGAGCCACGACGTGCCGATACACACATCGCGGCCTATTTTCAACAGCTACTCAACCACTACGCTACTGCCAGTTCACCTCTGTGGCCTCTGGAACTCATCGGCGCTATCGCGCCCGCTATGGAAACGATCGATCGGTTCCGCAAAGACGCCAAGCCACCAGTCCGCCAGGCCCTCTTAACGATTCATACCCAATACGCGCAACTAACCGGGCGCATGTATTACGAAGCCGGAAACCATGCCCAAGCCGTGTACTGGTCTGATCGAGCCATGAACTCAGCCCATCAAGCCGAAGATGACCAGCTGTTAGCCTACGTGCTGTTACGCCGAACCAGCCTCGCGGCAGAAGAACACGACCCCGCCCAAATCATCGACCTTGTACAAGCCGCACGCGAAAAAACACCGTTGCCCCCAGCAATCGCCTCACTTGCCTATCGTCACGAAGCAGAAGGCCACGCCCTCACCAGAGATCACAACTCCACTCAGCGCAGCCTCGATCATGCAATCGACCTACTCACCGCCGCAACGCCGGCAGATGATCTTCCCTACGCCTCCGGACATTCCCTCACCTTCCTTCATCTGCACATCGCCCACTGCTACGTCACACTCGGAAGATTCCCTGACGCCATTAAGATTTATCAAAGCGAACTACCCAACCTAGCGAATTCCCGCGCAAAAGCATTTCACCTTGCCAAACTCGCCCACGCCTACACCGCTTTGAAAGAGCACGAACAAGCCCGCTCCACAACACGCGAAGCACTCACAACCGCCACAGAAACCGAGGCAAACCGCGCTATCCAAGAACTCGCAAAGCTAATACCAAAACTTCAATGAACTCGTTAATCCAATTTGCTCATATGGACCGCTAAGACAATCACTATTGCGCTTGGTCTTCGTAAGCACGTATAGCATCTAAAACAAAATTTCTGTCTTTGGCCTTTTCTGCTTCGGGAAGTTGCTCGTATGGAAGTTTCAGTTCATCCGGAGCCCAGTCTCCATTGCGCTCCACCCATGCAGCATGAACACGAGCAGCTATCTCCTCGATACGATCTTGATCGAGAGCGCCTCCCTCTTCAAGGACACGTGCTACCCCACTCACAGCGACCGTAGCGGAATCCTTATTCTCTTTTTGCCACTCACTCGGCAGATCACTATACGGAGTATTCGCGATGTCTACGGTTGTCTTTCCGTCATGAGCTTCGATCCAGCTTTGGTCCGACGTAGGTTTAGGACGAGGCTCGTATTGATCGGCGCCTTCAATTCGACGTGGTTCACGCCACTTGTCATGTGCCGAACTAGCAACTCGGGTAACCACGTTATCTAGATTTGTTCCCTGACCAGACAAAGATGCTTTTCGTTCAACGCTGTCATTCCGATTTCCCTGATTTGAAAGCTCAGCGTCTACGGAATGGGCGCTCCCTCGCTCAGAAGCATACCCCCCTCGACTTACTCGCCCACCATCTGGCGGGACATCGTTAGATTGATCCACCATCAACCCGTCCTTCCTATCACCAACGTTACGACCAATCCAAACAGTCGTATGGATCACACTACCGCGCTTCATTGCCGAATTGAGCCTTATTAGATCAAGGGCGGCTCCGCTGCGCTACGCCGCCACCGCCGGCCGCGCCCGGCATGCGGCGCTGACGCGCCGAACCCAACCCGGCCGGCGCGCGATAAACGACGAGACACCTTGAAGCCGGAAAGCTCCACGGCATCGATCGCCGTCCTTCTCAGGCCGCCTATTGTCCGCGCCTCACTCGGTCTGTCAAGCCGTTCTCGGCCCTGGTCGGGACGCGCTCGCAGGCTCGCTTATTTCGCCCCGACCGGGCCTGCGCTGCGCCGTGACAGCCCTCGCTCGGCGAGGAACCCGGCAACTACGAGAAAGACGGGAAAAGAATAAGCCCACCAGAGATGCACAACAGGTAACCATCCGAGTACCGTCCCAGCCATGATGTTCACACCGCATCCCCCTCTCGGAACCGGGCCCTGGACCCACTCCGACTGGATCGGGCTAGGCACCTGGGCAGCCGTGCTCATAGCCCTCTGGATTTCCTATCGAGACCGACGAACCACAGACGCGCGAATAAGCGCTGAACGAGCAGCAGACCGCGCTGACTTCGTCCGCAGACGTGAATACGACCAGCTCATACGCCTTCTCACGCTTACCGAGGAAGACAAACAGAAGGTCGCCACAAACCCAGGAAGCACACCTCGATCTCCGGAAGCAACCGCCCTGTTGCACACGCTCGCAGCGCGCACATGCGGTCTCGGGCGAGCGTACTACCACACACCTGAAAAGTCCGAAGGATGGTTGAGAGAGGTAGGTATCGGCACACCCAAGATCTTCGACCACATACAGGCCGAAATCACCGACGCTCTAGAAAAACTCGACTACGCCGAAAGGAACCATCCACACCCAAGAAAGTCAGGTCTTCGAGGATTTTTCGCCAGACTACGACGCGCCGCAAAAGCTGTACGCCATGCTATGAAATCAAACCCGAACTAGAAGAGAAAGCGGAACAACCACTTGGTCAATCGTAATGGCGATCTCCCTCACCGAGACTCGGCACTAGGCTGCTTTAAGCAGCGGCAGCCCGAACCTGGTCTAGTCGGGAAGCAACGTGAACGCCGCGACATGTTGAGGGCGAACGATGGTGAAATCTCGCCGATCCAAGGTCGCGATCTCAGTCGCCCGAAGTCGCTCAGCGACCGCGATGACAGAAGCGTCGACCGCGCCAAGCGGTAGATCATCATAGATGTCCACCAGATCAATCATGCGGTCAATGTCAGTGTCGGTGAGCGACACCAGAGCAACCGACCCACTGCGAATTGAACGCAAAAACGCCGACTCAGCACGACTGCCCTTCTCACGCTCCAGCAACCAACACACCTCGACCATGACTGGCGCTGGCACCAGAAGCGGCCGGGGAGTCCGTGCAATCAGATCAACACACCGGGCATGATGCCGATTGTCAACATCCGCCGCAGCAACAAGCGGCCCAGTATCGAAGATAATCACACGCGACCAAATTCGGCGCGCAAAATCTCCTCTGAACGCTCCGCCAAATCATCCCTGCCACTACGAAGCGTCCCCACGAACTCCGGCAACGGCCGAGGAACCGGCTCAGTGAACTGGCTTTCCAGCAACGCGAACGCGGACATAGCCTCATCATCCGTAAGCTCGTCCACGAGACGGTGCAACCGCTCCTTAGTAGTCATAGCCAAAGTATACAAGCGCATGTGGTTTCTGCCCATTGTTTCGTGCCCGCTGTGTGCCCGAATCGACAGGCATCGGAGAGTTTTCACAGTCACTCACACGTTGCCGATCCCGCCCGCACGCTGCGGCAAAGCAGGTCAAGACTATCCTGTCCTTGATCTTCCAAGCTGATGGTGCGGGTTCGATTCCCGTCGCCCGCTCTCCTAGCGAACGAGCAGTTCAAAGGCATAAAACCCGGCCTACGTCTGTGACTTTCATCCCCAGCTTTGCCCCTCGCGTGCCATTTCTGTGCCAGCACCCGAGTCAGGATCAACGCACTGCTTTCCGCAGAACTGGGTCATGTGATGAGGCGGCGGGTTTCGTCGGCGAACTAGGGAACGCCTGCGTGTTCCAGCGCGGTGAGCAGGCCGGGCCGGGTTTTTGGGTGGCGTTTGAACCTGGCTGCTTGCTGGGTAAGGGTTCTGATCACGATGCCTGGCGAATCGTCCAGGAGGTTAAGGAGATAGCCATCAGGGGTAAGGACCACAAGGTCGTAGGCAACGTATGACTCGGCGGCAATACCGTCCGCTCAGCAACCATCGCAGTCATACACCCTCCTCTCACCACCCCACCATACCAAAAAACGAACAAAACGAACACTCCTGCTACGTTGCCCGTCTCTGACTAATCCGGTGCTTCCGTGCCTAGAGCCTGCCGGTTAGAGGTCAAAGACCTGGAAACTCGTGACTAGGCGACCGCCGAAGCGATGGGCTGTCTGGGCGGCGAGGGCGTGGAGGAAGTTCGCCGCGTCAGCCATGGGATGATCACCAAGCGCCTCTAGGTAGACACGATGTGCCCGCAGTGAGTCAACGGCGCGATCAAGAGTCGTCGAGACGTCCACAGCGTGAGTGGGAAATGGAGACCCCGCTACGGCGATACGCTGTACGCCGGTCCAGGGCTCGAGTCCCTGCTCGCTCAGGTCGGGGAAGATCCACTCGTTAGCAGCGTCAGCGACGGCATCTACTGTGGCTTGTCCGACATGCCGGTGGTCCGGAGAGTTGAGCGCCCCACCGGGCCAGACCGGATGGTGGTTCGCCGTCAGGACAAGCTGCGGGCGGTGTCTGCGGATGGCGGCGGCGATGTCACGGCGTAGCCGTAAACCGTACTCGATGATGCCGTCCGGATGGTCAAGAAACTCGACGACGGCAACTCCTACCAAGGCAGCGGCCGCGCGCTGCTCAGCCTCACGCAGCAGCGCGGCCTGACCAGGAGGCAAGGTGGCAATGCCGGCCTCGCCTCGGGTGACGAGCAAGTACGAGACGGTACGGTTTTGATCTGTCCAACGGGCGATCGCTGCGGCCGCACCGTACTCCAGATCGTCCGGGTGTGCCACCACGGCGAGACCTCGATCGAAATCCTCCGACAGCTCAGTCAATGGTTCGGGCATGTCCACAGCCTTCCTGACAGACCGCTCACTTCGCAAAGTGTGGACTGAAGACCCAGTCGGGACTTTATCTTTAAGTCAGGCGCAAAATAGACGGGCGGAAATGTCGGCGTGCAGGCCGTCAGATTTCACTCTCCACCGCATATACCCTAAAAGCTTCAAGATTATGGTAGCCGACTGGCGGGCCTTCTCATTCGGGATAGGACCGGAGATGGTGCTCGGCTATTTTGATCACCTGTTCACCAATGCCGACGAGTCGCTATGCGAGAGGACGACTCGCTTCGACGATGTCGTCAGCGTAACGTCCATCGATTACCCATGGGTTGAGTAGGGCTAGTTCACCCGTATCTAACCCTGATCGCCATTTCTCTGGTAGCAGAGCATGTAACCCAACAAGGTCATGGATTTTCCGAAACGGGACACTGGCAAGGATCAGCAAGCTTTTTAGCGTCTTCTCCACGGCCAAGTGGGCAAGAAAGCAAGCTAACCGCGGTGGGAGATCGTGGTCTCTCGTGATCCGACGCGCGGTTTCGAGATCCTCGAACGCTTGCCCTAACCACTGCCGACTCGCGGTGAGAGTAGTGTCAGGTGACTCGTTCATAAACCACCCGTCCCTCGCGCAAAGGCCAATACAGAAACGACCCGATCACTCCGCCACGACGCTCGATCTCCACAGGATCAGTGACAAAGACATCGACAGGGACAGGGGCAGCAATAGCACAACGCAGCGCCGCCATCAGCTCATGCCGATGGGGCTGATCAACCGCGGGAAGGACGACGAGGAAATCCAGGTCCGAGTCCGGGCCATCATCGCCCCGCTCAACAGACCCGAAAAGAATCACTTGGAGCGGGTCGAACGCCGTGACAACATCCCTCACCGCCTCAGGCGCCCACTCAGCCAAAGTCCGACCGTTATAACACGCCTTCCCACCAACGTCGTCAATCGTCACCTGCCTCACAGCACTACCTCCTCTTCCAGTGTAGACAGATCTCACCTCATGCCGCGGGAGCCTCTCGCTTACCTTGCCTATCTGGAAGACCACAACGTCGATCTGGGCGATCAGGAGTGGGTTCGGACAGGACGTGGCCAACCGCGCTCTCAACCTCTCAAGCGCATCGAAAGCGGCAGTTTTCCCAGCAAGGCAAGGGCGTTATCCAGCGCTGCAATGTAAGGGGAAAGAGTGAGCACAGCAAGCCACGTCACCCAACCTATCCAGCGAGAACTAGGCAGGTTGGAGGTCTCCTAGAGCAATTGTCTAGCTCGCTCGGTGAACTCCCGGACACATGGCACGTCGTAGGGCGTGAGCTCTTGTTGGAAGTCGTGGAGATGGTTAACTATTCGGGGTGAGTTCACTTGACCAGTCAGCAGGTTTAACGCTTGGCTGGCCACAGCACACGCTTGTTCCACCTCACGTTGGCGTAGGTGGGCTGTGGCCAAAACACTTAGCCAATAGGCATGTTCTCGGAGATACGATGGGCTGAAAAAGCTCAGCCCTTGCCGTAAAAGTTCAGCGGCTTGCTGGGGTTGGTTTGCTTCAAGGAAACATCTTCCTGTTTCGCATGCTAATGCCGCTTCGTCCATCCAGTAAGCATGCGTTGTCTCATCCGCGGGGCTACCACGTTCAAATAGAGCAGAGGCCCGGTTGAGCATGTTTGCATAGGTTTTCTCTCCGCTTAGCGCTTGCGCCCAGGCCAGGCGCATACCAGTAACGGCTGCGTCTCTATAAGTGGTCACCCCCTTACCGCTTGCTTGGGCGGCTTGGGCGAGCTGGAGTGCATCCTGCGCATTGCCGGCACAGAAAGCTTGTTCACTTAAGTATCCCATAATGTGTGTGCCGAAGGCCCGGTTTTCCACAGTGTGCGTGGCGCGTAGACCGGCGAGCCAGTAGCTTTGCGCGGCAGCGTGGCGATTACTGTCGAAACACACCCACCCGGCAACGCGACACAGCTCCGCGACGGCGGAAAACAACGTGTGACCCACTGGCTCGGTGTAGCTGCCGTGTTTGAGCAAACTAGTGACGAACCGCAAGTGCGTGTTCGTCATCTCTAGCAGATCGCCACTGCCTGTTTCAGAATCCAAATCACGCAAAAATTTCGTGCCCTGCTCGATACGCCTCACCATAGGCATGGTAACTCGACGACCATTGAGCGCCGGCTGGAAGGATTGAGGGTCGCACATCCACGCCAATACTGGAGCGGACAATGCGGCACCGCTGAGCACGGTGAAATTACGGCGGTCCAGGGGGGCTTTCTCCGATACCTCAACAATGGCGTCTATGGCGCCATCGTGGGTCCACGGCTGGTCGAGCTCCATTAGTTGATGCCCGTAAGCGGTGAAGTTATTCGCGTGGGCGTTGTGGTTGGGGTCGGGTAAGGTGAAACCCAATTCTTCGATGGGAAGGTTAAAAAGGGCTTCGAGAACACGCCGGTAGTCGGGAAGGGGACAGGTGAGGATTTCTCCGGCTTCCCACCGGGCGATGGATCGGACACTCACACCGAGGTTCATCCCGAGCATGTGGGCGGTGCGTCCGAACAGCTCGCAGAAACCTTCCTGTGTCACGTGCAGGGCTTGGCGCTGTGTAGTGAGCACGTGATTACGCGGCACAGCCACCCCTGCCTTGTGCTCTAGTCCACACGATGAATTAGTCAGTAGTTTCTTTTCTTCCCGTTAGATCATCATCCCAAACGAGTGGCAGGGTCATGGCAGGTAAATGACTGCCTCGTGGCATGGGTTCCACCCATCCCAGCATGCCAGCCTTTCCCCTAGACACACCAGCCACCAGGGCTGGCAAAAACCAAGGGAAAGGGTGAGTATGCTCATGATCGCTAAGAAACGGTCTATTGCCGAGAAACGGTTTCTGGGAACCCTCGAGAACGTGGGGGAAGCCCGGCGGTGGGCTGATGGCTATTTAGCGGG
>Ga0187894_10005652_pt1 | contig 12637 bp, 11 predicted proteins | sample GBC1701081metaG_FD_136650 | JGI IMG/M metagenome (GOLD analysis project Ga0187894, IMG submission 136650) | White microbial mat communities from a lava cave in the Kipuka Kanohina Cave System on the Island of Hawaii, USA - GBC170108-1 metaG ... | reverse complement strand
GGATGACGCGGATGACGCAGATTATCGCGGATAATCTCCATCAAAGACCGGCGTAAATCCGCGTCATCCGCGTCATCCGCGTTCTATTAACCAAGTCTTTTGCAAAAGTGTCCCGACCTCAGGGTCTTGGGTGGATTTTACTTTGCCTCGCCTAGGAAAGGGTGAGGCTCCGGAGAAGGAATGGTAATGAAAGAACAAGTTACTTTGATCAATCAGAAATGGCGGAGAGTAATATACGCTTTGAAGAATTACGGCCTGGCGCTGGTCTGTTGCGTGTGGGCGGCGGCAATCGCGCCGGCTCAATCCATCAGCGGCAGGATCACCGGCGCCGTTACCGATCAAACGGGCGCGGTCATCCGGAACGCCACAGTGACAGTGGCCAATGAAGGCACGGGCGCGCAGCGGCGCGTGACGACGGATGAAAACGGCAATTATGTCGCCCCTGAATTGCCTGTCGGCTTTTACACCGTCAAAATCGAAGGAGGGGTCGAAGGCGGCGGCTTTGCCACTGCGACCATGACGCGCGTCAAGGTTGATGTCGGCGCGGAGACGCGCGTGAATATCACGCTCACGCCGCAGGCCACGGAGGCGGCGGTAAATGTCAGCGCCGAAGCGCCGCTCATGCAGCCGGACAGCAGCGCGTTGGCCGAGGTCATCAATAATAAACAGGTGGACGCGCTGCCGATCAACGGTCGCGATTACCGCCGTTTGACGACGCTCGCGCCGGGCGCCGCGCCGCGTTCGCAGCGAGGCTCGCTAGGTTCGTTCACCGTCAACGGCCAGCGCGAAAAAGCGAATATCTTTCTGATAGACGGCGTGGACAACGACGATTCATTCCGCAACCAGCCGGCGTTCAATCAGGGTGGCGTGACCGGCGCGCCCGCGACGCTGTTCCCCGTTGACGCGCTCGCTGAATTCAGCATTCAGACGCAGGGAGCGGCGGAATATGGGCGCAATTCGGGCGCGATCGTCAACGTCGTCGTCAAGTCGGGCACGAACCAGTTTCACGGCGCGGCTTACGATTTTCTGCGGAACGATAATCTTGACGCGCGGAACTTCTTCGAGTCGCGGAAGAATGAATTTCGGAATAATAACTTCGGCGGCGTGTTCGGCGGCCCGATCGTCAAGAACCGAACGCTCTTTTTCGGCGGTTACGAAGGTCAACGCGAATTCGTCTTTTCGCCTGGCGTTGTGCGCGTGCCGGGCGCGGCGGACATTGCAGCCGCACGCGCGGCCAACGCCGCCGCGGGCCTCGCCGAAAATCCGCTGAGCGCGCGCATCCTGCAACTCTTCCCGGCGGCGAATCTGAATGTGACGACTGGCGCCAACTATTCATTCGCCGCGCCGAACACGAACAACAACGACAATTTCCTGCTCAAGATAGATCACCGCTTCAACGACCGATTCAATTTGAGCGGGCGCTACGTCTTCGGCGACGGCAGCCAGACGTTTCCGCTCACCTCCGGCAATGGCTCCCCATTGCCGGAGTATCAAACGGTCGTGCCGACACGTATTCAATTGTTCGGCCTCAACCTCACGCAGGTTCTGAGCGCGGGACTGATCAACGAGACTCGGCTGGGGTACAACCGCTTCGTCCAGACCTTCACGCCGCTCGACGCTTCTTTCGATCCGGCGAGCATCGGTCTGGTCACGGGCGCGCAGTCGTTGCCGACGATCACAATCACCGGCTTCGTCAGCCTGGGCGCGCCGACCAACGTGCCGCGCGGCCGCGTCAGCAGCGCCTATCAGCTCGTGGACAATCTGACGTGGACGCGCGGCGCGCACACCTTCAAAGCGGGCGGCGAATACCGGCGCGCGATCGTCAATTCGTTCAACGACACGCTGGCGCGCGGACGATTGAACTTCAACAACCTCGCCGATTTCCTGGCGGGCCGCGTTTCGACATCGGGCACGGCGATCCTGCGCGGCGCGACGCGGCGCGACACCTTTACCAATAACTACGGCCTCTTCGCGCAGGATGATTGGAAAGTCGCGCGGCGCCTGACGCTCAATCTGGGCTTGCGCTACGAATACCTCGGCGCCTTCAGGGAAGAAGGCAATCGCCTGGCGAACTTCATTCCGAATCGCGGTTTGGCGCGCGTCGGCGAATCGGGCTTGTCCGACCTATACGAACCCGACTACAACAATTTCGCGCCGCGCGTCGGCTTCGCGTATGACTTGACGGGCAAGGGGCGGACGATTCTGCGCGGCGGTTACGGTTTGTATTACGACACGCCGTCGCAGGATTACTTTCTGTTGCAAGGCTTCCAGAACGGCGGGCCGGGCAGCCCTTCGACCAATCCGCTGCCGGGCCTGGGCGTCTTCAACGTAACTTTCGGCGCGACGGAGACGATTCCCTTCGGGGCGAACGTTGCGATTTTCGGCAATGCTACCGGCGCGGCGCCGACCTCGAACATCGCGCTCTTCGCGGTGGACCTGAAGCTGCGCACGCCCTATGTTCACAACTACAATTTGAACCTGCAGCAGGAACTGCGACCGGGCACAGCGCTGCAAGTAGGCTACGTCGGCTCGCGCGGGACAAAGCTGTTCCGCCTGCGCGATATCAATCAGGCAACGCCCGGCCCGGCGGCGACGCGCCAATCGCGACGGCCTTTCAACGCTCAGTTCCCGCAGTTTTCGTTCATCAACTATCTGGAGACTTCGGCCAACTCCAATTACAACGCGCTGCAAACGACCTTCAAGCAGCGGTTCTCGCGCGGCTTGAATTTCTACGTCGCCTATACCTGGTCGAAGTCGATTGACGACGCGTCGAACGGCGTCTACGGCGGCACGCGCGGCGTCTCGTTCCCGCAGGATAGTTTCAACCTGCGCGCGGAACGCGCCGTCTCGGTCTTCGATCAGCGCCATCGCTTCTCGGCGAATTTCACTTACGACCTGGACTTCCTCGCTCGCGCGCTAGGAGGTTTGCCGAAGCGTCTGACTGAAGGCTGGCAGCTCGGCGGGATTTATACGGGGGCGAGCGGGTTGCCGATCACGCCGTTCCTGAGTGTGGATGTGAGTGGGACAGGCGAGCTAAACGACCGCCCGAATCTGGTCGCCAATCCGAACTCAGGCGCGCTACGCGACGCCGCGCAGTGGTTCAACCGAACGGCCTTCACGCGCCCGGCTGACGGGACGTTCGGCAACGCCGGACGCAACACGATCATCGGGCCGCGCCTGCACATCGTGGACTTCTCGGTGAGCAAGGCGACGAAGCTCAACGAGCGCTTCGGAGCGCAATTCCGCGCGGAGTTCTTCAACCTTTTCAATCACGCCAACTTGAGCCTGCCGAATGTGGACTTCAACAACGCTGCCTTCGGCTCGATCAGCGAAACGCCGGACGTCACAGCGGGCAATCCGCGGCTGGGCGAAGGCGGGCCGCGAGTGATTCAATTCGGGCTGAAGCTAATTTTCTGAATTTTTCTGTCCTACATTTTTCTGTTTCGGTTTTGCCAACAGAAAAATGTAGGACAGAAAAATATAGATTTCATACATCGCATAAAGAGAGGGAGATCAATGAAGGAAATTTCCAGACGCGAGCTGGTAAAAGGGATTTTTGCATCCACGATCGTTTTTGGATTCAACCCCACGAATCGTTCCTGGGTCACGGAAGCGAGCGCCAGCGGCGCTGTTGCTCATCTGCCGCCGCTCGATGGGACACTCGCCACCGATCCGGCGTCACTGGCCGCGGTCGCCGACGACTACGGCCACATTATTCACCGGACGCCCATTGCTGTTCTAAAGCCAGGCTCCGTGAACGACATCGTAAAAATTGTCTGCTTCGCTCGGAAGCGCCACATACGGATCGCGGGCCGGGGGAACGGGCACACGGTGCTCGGCCAATCACAGGCGGACGCCGGGATCGTCATAGACATGCGCACGCTGCATCGAATCCACTCGATTGCTCCAGGGCATGCGGTCGTGGACGCCGGCCTGCTGTGGCGCGATCTTGTGCTGGCCACAACAGCCGTTGGCCTGACACCGCCGACGCTCACCGAGTACACAGGATTGACGATCGGCGGTACGCTCTCGATGGGCGGCATTGGCGGGAGGAGTTATCTGCACGGCGTGCAGGTAGACAACGTCATTGAACTTCAGGTGGTCACTGGCGAGGGCGAACTCATCACCTGCTCCGAGACGATGAATAAGAGCCTCTTCGAAGCCGTGCTTGCGGGCATGGGCCTTTGCGCAATCATCGTCCGCGCAACGATCCGCCTCATTCCAGCCAAAGAGCGCGCGCAGACGATCCGCCTCTTTTACCCCGACGCGCTGACGCTGCTCGATGATCTTCGATTCCTCGCGCGAGAAGAACGATTCGATCACCTTCGAGGCAATAGCGTGGCGGCGGCTTCCGGGGGGCTGGACTTCTATCTTGAGGTGACTTCGTTTTACACATCGCCTGGGGAGCTGCCAACCAATCCGCTTGCCGGCCTACACTTCATTCGCGGATCGGAGCAGGTCGAAGACAGGACTTACTTCGAGTTTACGGACCTCGTTGTCCAGCTCATCGCCGCCTTGGACGCCGCGGGATTTGGAGGCTTTCCGCATCCCTGGCTCGACATGTTCGTGCCGGATTCGAAGCTCAACAATTTCGCGTCGCAGGCAATCGCCAATCTCGATCCATCCACTTTCCTGCCCGGCTCGATCATCCTTTTCTTCCCGTTTTTCAGGTCTCGAATAACGCGTCCTCTGTTCCGCCTGCCGAATGAAGAACTCTTTTTCCTCTTCGACATCCTACTCACCACTCCTTCCGATCCGGCGAGTGTGAACGCCGCCCTGGCGCAAAATCGAAGCCTCTACGAGCAAAACCGTGATCTCGGCGGCAAGTTCTACACCATCAGCGCCGTGCGATTGGAGCCGCACGACTGGAAAAAGCACTTTCAACCTTTCTGGGGCTTGCTCGTGAGCGAGAAGAGCAAGCACGACCCGGACAATGTGCTTGGCCCCGGGCCAGGCGTATTCATTTAGCGTTTGGGAATATGGCGATACCAAGTTCAAACGCTATTGCGATTCCCGATCTTACAGAACAGACAACACGGAAGGGCTAGGTTCGCAGGATCGGGCGATGGGACTTCCTGGCCCATGGTCGGGGCCTGAGTCTTCGGCCTCCCGGCTAAAATTTACGGGCTGGCTGGGGGCTGGAGCGTGCTCGCGTCCCTGGTCTGTGCCGGGCTTGTGACCCTCATCACCCTCGGTTTCGCCGAAGTGGGTAGCAGGTTCACCGAAACTGGGGGACCATACCTGTACGCGCGCGCGGCCCTCGGTTCCGTGATCGGTTTTGAGGCGGGATGGCTGCTCTGGCTGGCGCGGCTGACGGCGTTTGCGGCTCTTTGCAATCTGCTTCTTGGCTACATCAGTTACTTCTGGCCAGCCGCTGGCTCCGGCTAGACGCGCGCCCTGTTCATCACCGGGGTGGCCATCGCCCTGACGACGGTCAATGTGATCGGCGTACGCGAGGCCGCGCTCACAAGCAATTTTTTCGCAATCGGCAAGCTTGCGCCTCCGATAGTGCGCGCCGGTCGCGTCTTTCAAAATATCGTGATCCGAAGTAGCAGGTTGACGTTAGCTATGTCCTATTTTTCTTCAATCTCGGCTGTATCCGCTTCTCGCAAAACACCGACTAAAGCACTCAACTTCTAACTTTACATTGATGTGAATTGCCGACTGGTCGAGAACCGCGCCTTTGGCCTTCGAGCACCCGCCCACCTTCACAATTCACATAATATGAAATGGCGCTCCGCTGATGTACGCTGGTGAAAGCCAATCCCCGCGTATCAACTCAAAACGGGAGCGCCCAATGAACAATACCAAGTATGTAGGCATGGATGTTCACAAAACAATTACTGTGATTGTGGTCTTGAATGCGCTCGGACAAATGGAGAGCCATTCAAAGGTCAAAACGAAAGCCGAAAACATCTGCGACTTCTTCCGCGGATTGAGCGGTAAAGTCGAAGTCGTCTTTGAAGAAGGGACGCAATCGGCCTGGCTCTACAAATTGCCCAAACCGCTGGTATCGTCGGTGACGGTCTGCGATCCGCGCCACAACAAACTGATCAACGACGGCAAGAAGTCCGATGATGATGACGCCGAGACTCTCGCGCAGCTTCTACGGCTCGGAGCAGTCAAGGCCATCTACAAAGGTGATGACCAGCAGCAACGACTTTATTTACCCATCATATCGACTCGAAACGAGCAACTTAGACTTCTATAGCTGCCGTTTCCCGGAAATGAAACCGGGACTTTCTGAAATTATCCGGGTATCGTTGGGGACATGAATGAGACACTCCAACTTACCCACACAAGAATAGGTGATATTCCGCTGCTGCTCGGCTTGGTGATCAAGTTGGACATCCCGGCGATCTATGATCGGGAGATCGGAGATCACGGATTGCACACAGGCTTGAGCGGCGGGTGGATGCTCGCGATCTGGATGATCTTCATTCTGACCGAGAGCGACCATACCAAATACAACGTCGAGGACTGGAGCGGACGCCACGCCGAATTGTTGTCGCGCCTGACAGGGCAGCAGATTCGCGCCGGGGATTTCAATGACAATCGGCTCAGCAGTTTGCTCTCGCGATTGTCGAAGTCTGAGCGCTGGGAGCGGGTTGAAGCTGCTCTCTGGCGCAACAGCGTCTCTGTTTATGAGATCTTGAAGCCGAGCGTCGGCGCACTTTATAGCGCCCACTGCGACTCGACGACGGCCAGCGGCTATCACCAGGCGCACGAGAATGGGGTGATGCAGCGCGGCCACAGCAAAGATCATCGCCCTGATCTGGCGCAGTTGAAATTGATGACTGTCGCGATGCATGCGCCCGGTCATCTGATCGCCACGCAGGTCGCCAGCGGCAATACGGCCGATGAGGGTCTCTATCTGCCATTGATCGCGCGGGTCCGCCAAATGCTGGGGCGGATCGGCGTGCTTTATGTCGGCGACTCGAAGATGTCGGCGCTCGCCACACGCGCTCAGATTGCGGAGCAGGGCGATTACTACCTGACAGTTGCGCCGCTCAAAGGCGAGACGGCCCAATCGCTCCCCGCCTGGATTGAGGCGGGATTGAGTGGCGAACAGGAGCTGACGAAGTTGAGCAAAGAGAACGGCGAACAGATCGGGAGCGGATACGAGTTCAGACGTCAGCGCACAGCGCAGATTCCGATCGGCGCGGCAGCGTCGCTCGAATCGTTTAGCTTTACCGAGCGCGTCCAAGTGATTCAATCGGAGGATCTGCGAGCCGCGCAGTCGAAGTCGCTCCGGGACCGGCTGCGTCGGGCGCAGGCGGAGATCAAAGCGCTCACCCCGGAGCCGAAGCAAGGCCGCCGTCAGTATGGCGATGAAGAGAGTTTCAAAGCCGCGCTCTCGGCCGTGATCGAGAAGCACAAAGTCGCGGGGCTGCTCGATGTCAATTGGGAGGTGGAAGAGCGCAAGCAGGTGAAATTGATCGGGCGCGGCCGCGCTGGGGCCGACCGTCCGAAGCGTGAGGTTGTGACGCGACGCTGCCAAGTCAAAAGTGTCAACCCGGATCGGAAGGCGATCGCCGCCGCTGGACGCCGGCTGGGCTGGCGCGTGCAGCTCTCGAATGCGCCCGCGGAAGTTTCGCTGTCGGCTTGTGTGACGCACTATCGCGCGAACTGGCGCGGAGAACGCAATTACAACCGGCTCAAGGGCGAACCGATCGGGATTGATCCGATCTTCGTGCGGAACGACGATCAAATCACGGGGCTGACCCACTTGTTGACCATGGCAGTACGGATCGAGAGCCTGATCGAGGTGCAAGTCGCGCGCGGCTTGCAAAGCGAAGGCAAAGAGATCAAAGGGCTCTACCCAGGCCTGCCCAAGCGTGGGGACCGATCATCCGACGGCGGTTGCGATGCTCAAGGCCATCGATCGCAAGGAGGTCACCTTGATGCGAGCCGAATTCAACGGTCAAACGTCTCTTCAGCTTTCGCCTTTGCCGGAGTGGTTGCCAGATGTATTGCGCTACTTGCATCTATCGCCAACTCTCTATGCCGACTTGCAAAATAATTCGGCTTTTGACATTTCAATCTTCGGGAAATGACAGCTATAGGTCAGGACTTTATTGCCCTTTCGCCAGTCGATCCGTTACGCAAAATCAAGAAATAAGCGGAGAAAAGGTCACGACCTTATTTCATCATTACATCAACATCATCGCCTGACTTGAATCACTCCTTCAGTCCTCGAGTAATTCATCACATCACACCGCTGAGTCAAAAAAGATGAGCGGATGGCGGCGCGAGCGGTCATAGCATTTTTCGTCTAAACCGATCTGCGAAACGAAAGGAAGTGAGCTTATGAACGCCAACGGAAATCAGCGCGCTCCGGTCATGTTGGCCGCATTGCCGCAGTCCTCGATGACGCCAGCCCATCAAGAACCCGCCGCGGAAAACAGTTTCTCAGCGATTCTCAAACGACTGACTGAAGGCATAAGGAAGGAAGACGTCAAACGGCGTGAGGGCTGGCGAGACCGCAACGGCCAGACCCACTATGTTGATTACGTCGAATGGCACACTGTGGCCGACCTGCTCGACAGAATCGTTCCTGATTGGTCGCACGCCGTCCGTGGCATCGTTCAAATCGGGGATTTCGTCGCCGCGACAGCCGCCATCACGATCTGCGGAGTGACGCGCGAAGGCGTGGGCACAGGTCCGGCCGACAGCGAGACCGGCATCAAGAAGGCCGAGCACGACGCCCTAAAACGCGCGGCGGTCAAATTCGGCGTCGCCCGCGACCTCTACCGCGACGAGGACGGATCGAACGATTCGTCGAGGCGGACGGGAAACAAGGCGTCAACCGCGCCGCCGCGAGACCCTATAGCCAAAACCTTGTCCGACCTGATCTCACCCAAGCAACTCGCCCTGATCAATAGGCTGGCAAAGACTCTGAAGCTCGATCCCGAAGTCGCCTGCCAGGAGATGTACCAGGCCAAACTGAACGAGATTTCGCGAAGAGCCGCGTCAGCTTTGATCGAGCGTCTGAACGCGACGTTGCAGGAGCAGTAATTCTCCATCGCGTCGAGACAGGGATCGGAGCTGGCCGCAATTGAGGAGGAGGTCAATATGTTTGACAGCGTAGGCGCCGAAACGACTGGCGCGTCTTCAAATCTGTTCGGAGAAGTAGTCGGCGCAATCGGAAAGACCATCAAGATTCAAATTGCCCGCAACGCCTTGCTGGCCGAACTCGGTCTGCTGGCGGAGGTCGTCGAGCCGAAGAGCTTGATGCCGTCGCTCAATTACCTGTTGATCGAGGCCGCTCGCAACCGGGTAATTCTCAGAGCCGCCAGCTTGAACAACACGCTGCAATGTGAGATTGGCGCGGACGTGATTGAAGCGGGCAGCGTGTGTCTGCCGGCGCGGAAGCTCTGTGAGATCGTCAGACAATTGCCGTCTGAAACAATCATCATCAGCGGCAATGAACACTCCTCCACGCTGAAATGCGGCGCCAGCCGGTTCAAACTCAACTTGATTTCGCCGGATGATTTTCCAGAAGCTCCCGCCGCCGCCGAATCGTTCACGCCGATCCCGCACGAGGTCTTGTTGAGATTTATCCAGTCATCTCTCTTCGCCGCGCAAAGGACCGGCGATTCAGGCCGCTACGCGCTCGACTCCGCGCAATTGACCGTCGGCCCCAAAGGCGCGCAGATGATCGCCACGGACGGTCATCGCCTGATCTGCGTCGAGAGGGCGGACGTCACTCAAGAGAAACCGATCACGCTGCTCGTCCCTCGAACCGGTCTGAGCGCAATCGCCAAAGTTCTCGGCTCGTCCGAAGGCGAAGCGATGATCGGACTTAACTCAAACCGATTGTTCGTCAACGCTGGCGAGCGCCGGTTTTCCAGTGTGCTGATCGACAGGGCGTATCCTGATTGCGAGCCGTTGCTCTCAAAAACCTTCGAGCGCCAACTGACGCTCGATTGCCAAGCGTTCAAAGCGGCGATCAACCGGATGTCGGTCTTCGGCGCCGACGGCGGCGATCGGGATTTCGGAATGATCAAGTTTCATTTCGCGCCGGACAGACACGAACTTCACAGCATTGATCCCAACGGCGGCGAGGGCAAAGAAGAGATCATCCCGATCTCTTCGGCCATCGACATAGAAACTACCATCAGCTTCAACGGCCGCTACCTTCAGGATTTCGCCCGCGCGCTGTCTGGCTCGGCGCTGACGATCAAGTACAACGACGAACACTCTTTGATAGAGATGCGCCCAACTGCGGACGACGGGTATGTCACACGCTATATCTTGATGCCTTGTCTGGCTTGAGGAAGGCAAAAGGTATGAAAAGCAATGAGGTAGACAACAACGTCAATACGCCAGAGAGCGTGGCCGACAACAACGCGGCTCCGCCCAGCGGCGATTCTCTCTCTGTCGAGGAAACAGAGACTGATGGGCAGGAGGAATTGGCGCGACAGATCGAAGTGGAAACCGGCGCGCCGCCTGCGATCCGCAATCCCGCCAACCTCACTTTAGTGGGTGGCAATGATGATGATCCGCCTGATTGGCCTGATTTTTGAGAAAGGGATGTTCATACGATGACGCAGCCCAGGACCGAATTCGGATTCACTCGCACGGAATGCGCATGCGACCAGTGTGTAGCCTGTTGCGAAAATTTGCCGGCATATTTGGTTCCCTCCGATATTGAAGTGATCGCCGCCCATCTCGGCTACGACAACCTGGTTCAATTTGCGATGGAAAATCTGTTGGCGAGTCGTGGCGCGATCGTGAGAGTGAGACAAGAACTGATGCGCATCCCAACTCTTGTCCCTCAAAGAAAGCGCGATCAAACGTGCAAGTTCCTGGACGCGAAAAAACGCTGCGTAATACATATTGTAAATCCGTATGGCTGCGGGTTCTTCCATTATGGTATGAGCCAACACGAGGCTGATCTCAGAAGCAGTCGTGGTCTTCAAGCTATTGCGCGTGAGTGGGCGGTTGGCGGGTTGTACGCGCGAATCTGGATGCTCTTGCACACGGCAGGGCTGGTCGCACCATGTCCGATTGAAGCCAGATCGCGTCTGAGAAAAGCCATTGACACTCGCCAGTCTCGTTAATTTGAAGACTCATACCGCCCCATCGTTCAACAAGAAATGTGATCGGCCGCGCCAAAAACGCGTGCCATCGAGCCGCCGCGCAACTCAGCCGTAATAGCCTGCCAGTTCACGATCCGCACACCTTCATAAAAAACAACCCCGACACCGAAAGCGAGCGATAGAAAAAAGAAGGCTGCCAGCAGGTCAGTGCAGACCTCGGACACGCAACTGTCCGATCTGCTTAATCCCATCGTGAATGAACATAGGAAGGGAGTGGTTCCATGTCGAAGCGCAAATCGTCTTCGGACAATCACAAGAACGTCTGCGTGCTTTGCCAACGCGTGATTCGCAAAAGAGCCAAGGTCAATTAACACCATCCTGTGCTCAGGTCGGAGGGTGGAATTGAGACCGTCGAGGTTCACGAGCAGTGTCACAAAAACCATCATTCAGTGATGAACCACTTCCGCGAATGGGGGCGCAAAGGCGGGATCGTTACGGCCGCGCGAGGCTGGTGGATATTCAATCTCAAACGAGGAGCGCTCCCGCCCGATCCGCTCCGATGGATTCCATTCGGCTACGGCCAGTAGACCGGACGGCGAACTCTCATTCTTCATATCGATCATCACCCACAACGCGAGGTTTCCAATATGTCATCTTCTCGAATCACTGAGATCATCAATCCGTCGCGCCTGCGACTCGGCATCAAGCGGGCTTTCACAGGTACCGTCAACGAGGTTATTGGAGAATTACTGCAGAATTCGTTTCGGGCGGGCGCGGGAACCATTCGGATCACCACTGACGATCGCGGATTCATCTACCAGGATGACGGGCGAGGGCTGCAAAACGAAGACGCCTTCGAGGCCCTGATCAAGCTTGGCGAATCAGGGTGGGATCATCACGTCGAGACGGAGCAGCAACCGATGGGGCTTGGATTCACAGCCCTGCTCGCTCAAGAAGAGGTTGAGTCGGTGACCTTTTCTTCAAACCTTCTCGCCTTGACGCTAGACGCCAAACGATGGTGGGAAGATGAATACGCCATCAACTGGCGAGATAATTTGAAGGAGATCGGTTTTCCGGTTCCTGGCGTCAGCATCAGCGTCACCTGTTCGAAGGAACTGACCGATAGACTCGTCAAGACGCTGACTGGCGAATGGAATATTACACGTTCTCCGGCGCGTGGATATTATGATCTCCTCCGGGTCACATTGAATGATATCGCCGTTAAGACGAGCGTCCCAGGTAAGGCGCTCCCCAAGGTTCCGATGATCGTGACTGAATATCAGAACAACAGGCTCGTCATCGGCCTTCATGACAAGAGCGGCTATTCCACGACGACCGGGCTCTGGATCAACTGGTATGGGCAGATGATTGCAGTGGCCCACTCCAGTTATTTCAAGGCCTATCTAGAAGTCAGGCGCGGCAGACCGGTCAATCCGATGGCTCCCTCACGGCGCGGCATAATCAACGACCAGGAGTTGCAAAACCTGCTCGATTTCATCCGCGACTCATTGACGGAATACTTCACGCTGAAACCGGCAAGCGAACTCAATCCGGAGGCGCTGCAATGTTTCTACCGGGTTTATCCGGATCAG
>Ga0187894_10005650_pt1 | contig 12641 bp, 11 predicted proteins | sample GBC1701081metaG_FD_136650 | JGI IMG/M metagenome (GOLD analysis project Ga0187894, IMG submission 136650) | White microbial mat communities from a lava cave in the Kipuka Kanohina Cave System on the Island of Hawaii, USA - GBC170108-1 metaG ... | reverse complement strand
TTTTCACGATGACACTTGAGCTGCGCCACCGCTTGCATAATGCGATGAAAGCGCCCTTCCTCCGGCGTGTTGACCGCGATCAGCGGGTAGCGGGCGCGAATCAACACGTCGAGCTCGATGACGATCTTTTCAAGAGATTCATGTGACATTGCTTTCCCTCGATCCACGAATTGTTAAAGTTCGAGCGCGGCCAGGCGATTCGGCTGACCGAGTTCATGCGCGTCGCGGTAGCAAAGCTCAATGATGTTATCGAGAGCTTCTCTGACCGTTGCATTGCTTGCCCGCCGCTTGTTCTTTCCAGACGGTTTGGCGGCCAGTCTTTCGAGATCGCCGAGCAGTTGATCGAGTTCGGCGTCGGACTGGAAGTTCATCAGCCGGAACCAGCGTGTCAGGTTGCGCGCCTTCTTCGCCGTAGCGCCGGGCAGGAAATCATGTTTCTCAAGCGCCTCCCGCATAGCCACGGCGGACTCGTAAATCTGCGCCCGCAGTTGCGCCGCTCCTTCCTGCAAAGGACTGAGCGTCTCCTGAAGCTTCTCGCGAGCGGCGTCGAACTTCATCTGGCGGATTCGTTCCTTGACCTCGGCTTCGCGCTGGCGATCTTCCTCTTCCCCCGCAAGCCTGAGCCTGGCGCTCTCCTGGTCGGCCCACATTTGCTGCTGGATTCCGCGCTCGGTGGCGGTCACGCGCAATTGTTCGATCCGGCGTTCGGATTCAACTTGTTCAATGCGACGACGCTCTTCGGCGGCCTGACGCTGTTCGCGCAGCATCTCGCTGCCGAGCAGGATGACGCCTACCTGGAAACGCAGCGTCAACTTGCCGCGGAGTTCGTCTTCTGAAGGAAAAGCGTTCAGAACGCTGCTGATGACGCGCTCCTGGAAGTCTTCGGGCACGATCGCGCCAGTGGCTTCGAGGCGATGCGTGGAATCGGCGGCCACATGTCTGAATGTGGCGATCACCTCCTGACGAATTTCGTCGTACTGATCGAGGACTTTCTGCCTGGCTAAGTTCAAATTGTCGCAGGCTTTGTTGAAGGCCGATTCGAATTCTGGGAAAGCGCGCCAGGGCACCCAGCGATAGGCCGGAGTCTCAAAGAGCGTTTCGGTCAGACGGAATTGATAGCTGTATTTGTGCAGCGCAGTATGTGCCTGCGAGACTGGTGTAAGCAGCGGGCGGCGGAAACGATTGGGCAGCAATCCACAGCGAGGCGGAGTAAATGCGACATCGGTGTTTTTGGGAAGCTCGACGCCCAACGCCTGCCAGTCGAGTCTCCGATCGAGAATGCCGAAGCCGGTCGCATCCACATTAATGAAGACGCCTTCCTCTTCAAGAGCTGAAAGGTCGAATGGTAGGCGCTCAATCTCTTCGGCGCGGCGGTCAGTCCGCGTGGCGGCGACGGCGGCGCGATGATCGCCGCTAGAATTAACAACCGCTTCCTGCGGAAATTGCGCTGGAGTGAACGAAAATACGTTAGTACTCATTTGACTCTCCTTGTCATTGAATGATTTGGGCAAAGCTCTGTTCAGGGCTTGCTGACAGCTTCTTTTCCTGGAGTGTCACCGCACAGGCTCAATCGAGTTAGCCAATCAGCGCGACGAGTGTTGGAAGGTCCGCGCCTTTCTTTGCTTGGATCGCAATTTGGGAATGCGTCTTTTCTGCTTCTTTCGTTGCTCAGTCCATGTCGTCGAGGATGGATAGCGCCGCGTCGAGGTGAACGCAGAACGAACTGGATTCGTCGGCGTCCATCACACCGCGCGCCAGGCGATCAGCACCGTTGAGCAGGTATTCGATCAGGCAAAGCGCCGTCACCCTGTCATCGTTAACGGACACCGCGTGATCCTCTAATCGGGCTATCGTTATGTCAGGGGTTTCATTCGGGTTGTTCATTGGTTTGTCTCCTTTCGTGGGTTCATGGTTGTATGGAATTGGAGTGTCACTTCCACAGACTCAACTGAGCCGGCTGGTCTGAGCGAGAAACGGTGAAAGGTTTCCGCCTGTTCGTTTGTGTCGCCTGACTCCGTAATTCATTGAGCGTAATTTGACGGTGGGACGGTTCCACGCTAATCGCGGCTGTCGCTACAAGTGAAGGCGCGCGCTCTGCCGCGTGAGATGGCGCCGTCTTATCGCCATAGATGGCGCGAATGATCGGCAGGCTCGTGTAATGAGCGTTGAGAGAACTGGCGCGCAGGCTTTTGATCTCATCCGGCGTGAGCATACCTTCCAGCGCGTCGCACGGACGCCCCCATGAATGGGTTCCGTTGGGAAAGACGTGACCGAGGACATCGGAATCCCCCCAGCCGGTGTATCTGGCAAGAGTCCGCTGCTCCTCCCGCGTCAACTCGCCTGGCGGGCGCGATTCGGCTTCGAGACGTTTGAGCAACCCGACTGCGGCGACATTGAATCTGAAGCGCGAAGCTGCCCCTCCCAAATCCGATAAATCATCGTCATGATCGAAACGGAAGTCTGATAGTTCTGTACCAGCGCATGAAATAACCTGTATGTAGAACCTTCCTTCTGGTCAAAAAAGAGTCGATGATCCGCACATTCATCGGAGATTCACCGATTGCATGCCCCTGGCTTTTTGCTTCGTGCTGGGAAATGGAGAGTGGGAAGAAAGGAACAGAGGAGGGATAGTTGTCCCGACCTATAAGCTATTGGCTCAGAGTTTTCGCAGCGCGAGTGGCTTTTGCAGTAAAGGAGTTAACCAATGTCATTTATTTTGTTGACCTTAGTAACCGAGCTGAGTAAGGTACGCTTGCCGTAAAATTAATTTCCTCGCCCTGTAAGACTCAGCCCCGCTCAGAACAAATAGCATAACAGGAGGTCATCTCGAGTGTATGAATCGGGAACCCAACCCAGATATTTATGACGATCCGGAAAAAGTCATGCGACAGCATCTGCTCGCAGAAACGATCAGAAGAGAGGAATCGCGTGTAAAGCAGGGGATTCGCCTATTCCTGCGCAAACTGAAGGCGGTGAAAATCCCCGCCGAATTTGAGGATAAGGTTGACGAGGTTTTCCAGAACGCGACTGCTCAAGCGTGGCGCAAGGCAGATGAATTCAACCCGGATTTACCGGCCGACAAGTGGCTGCTTACGTTCGCCATTAACGCAATTCAGAATCTGAAGCGCGCCGAGAAAAGAAGACTCCAACTTGTCGTCCCAGTTAGCGACACGGAGCAGGCCAGGATGGCGCGTAAAGGAGATAAAGCCGGCGAACTGAATGAAAACGACTTTTACGATCTGATTTACAAACCTCCGAAGAAGCCTGGCTGGAGCTTTGCGGAATTGATTTCGTCTGTTGATACAAGTGATCGGCAGGTCCTAACCCTGCATTTTGTCGAAGGACTTGAGGGAGCGGAACTGGCGGCCGCTCTGGGCATTTCAGTCGGGGCAGCTTACACACGCCTGTGTCGGGCGAAAAACCGCCTCCGGCAACAGTTCGCCAGCGAACAGGAGCGTAGTAAATGAACAGGCATTTCTTCGACGAAGAGACCATCAAGCGTGAACAATTGCTGGATTTGTACGTGTGGGGGCTCGATCACGGTGACGCGGACGCCATTGTGACCGCGCTCAATGCGGCTCTGACCGATCCACAACTCAACAGCCTAATCGATGAAATCAATCAGGCATATGAAGAAGAAGAGCACCTCTCGCCACTGGCGAATGAGGCAGAGACCGTGCGAACGCTACTCCGTCAGCATATACCCAGTGCATTTGAGTCTCATCCGCGCCAGGTACCACTGACCGTGAGAGATGCCGCCAGTCATCTGCAATCTAAGAACCGAGTGCCGGCGTCAGACTCGGAAGCGCATCGTCTATTGCTCAATAGTGACGCGCCGCTGCCGACTCACCTGACTTTGGTCGAAATCAAAAAGCTGGCCGTAAACTTGAAAGTCAAAGCCAGCGACCTCTACTGGAAGCGTTTTCAACAATCAGCAGTGGCGTTGTGGATGGCGCAAAGTCAGAAACAGGCTCAACTCGCCGCTCGCAGCAAACGCAAATCTAAAGATGCGGCGGCGCAAAAGCCCCAGGGATCACAAGACTCCGACTCAGAAAAGGAGAGCAATAAGAATGACGCCGAATGAGAAAAACGACAGGGCGCACATTCGTGAGAAAGCTCGTCAGGTTTACGAGATGGCTGAGATTGACTTCGATGGGCTTTTGCCTGGTATTTCTCCTTTGGGGAAATTACTCGCTCCCTTCGGATTGCCTGTTCTCGAGTTGCCTGATAACAGGCAGAAACTGACATTTCGCTCTGCGATTGAATATTTGCGGCAGGAAACCGGAACAAACTGGTTGATCCCGGAAGGCGAAGAAAATGAGTTGTCCGGCTTTCTGTTCGCGTGCGAAAACGCAGGTGTTTATCACGGCTACATCTTCACTGAAAGCAGTGATTCGACGGCACGCCGGCGCTTCAGCGCGGCACACGAGTTGGGCCACTACCTGTTGCACTTCCTGCCAATGATCAAAGAGAGCGAGGCGTTTGACAATGACGAGATGCTGATCTGGACGGAGGGGCTCTCACAGGCCAACGATGAGACAAACGCGCCAGCAAAGATCGCTAAAGGCGAAGCTGACTCCGCGAAATACGTTTGGCTCAACGAGCGCGAGATGGAGCGTGAAGCCAATCAGTTCGCGGCGGAGTTATTGATGCCTGCTCACATCTGCCACGAATTATTCGAGAAATATTCGCGCAGATCGAGAGCGACTAGCGCCGCGATTGCCCGGAAGATGGCGACAGACGCGCTGGTTAGTTTTGAGGCTATGAAATGGCGACTGACCGATCTGGGACTGTGGGCGCCTAGAGAGAGAACGACAGAAGGAGTTTAGAAGCATGGAGATTGGGTTCCTCAAAAATTACGGCGGGCAAAGAGTCGAACGTGACCTACCCTTCTCTCCTCCTTCAAGCGACGAAGGGGAGCAGGCAGACGATACGGCGGAGCAAAAGCCCGTGGTTAATTTCGATCTCGAAGTTCCGCGTGAGAAATGGTTCGCGCGCAACCCACTGCTGCCGTCGGAATGGAGGGCGCGCGACTGGGCAAATCGTCCGATACGCTTTGTTGATGGTAAGGATGTAGGGCAAACGGTCGCGTGGCTGCGAGGGCGCGACTACCCAGTGCCGGTGCGACTGGCTGAGATCGGTGGCGTGGCGATGCGAGTCGTTGATGAGGAATTGCGCCGTGAATATGCCGAGGTAAAGCGTGTAGTGGCAATGGACACTTCGCCGTTCCCATGGGACGAGGTTGAGGATTTTGCCATTGCGTTGCGCCAATACGAGATGTATTTGCTTCCAACGACTCAGCCTGGGCAGGAAATGAGTTACGACTTCGATGTCCTGGAGAAGTTGACTAAAGCCACACGGCGCAGAACGAGTTACGAGATGGGGCTGCTTGAAGAACTCGCCGTCGCACAGGACAACGACACTCCTACCGTCGTGGATGGACCTTTGAAGACTCACGAAGGCGGGTTCGATACACTGCGTTCGCCCATTTTCGGAGTCGTCAAGTCACAGCGCCGCACATATCTTCATCCGCAAGGGCAGATGATGCTTTACGACCTCAGAACTGGTCGCCGCACGCCCGCTTTCAGCTTTCAATATGACACGTCGTCGGGCGATGAGAAAGATAAGGGTCGCCTGCCGGTAGTCTCCTGGTACATGCGACTGGCCGAGGAAGACGATGCCGCCATGCCGAGTCTTGGGATCGTGAGGGTTGAGGTGTCATACAAGTGGTTTGAGTCGCAGGGATACTTGAGCCAGAAGGGAGGCGAAGAAATCGGAGTGAACGGACTTGGTCAAGAATTCATAGATCAGTTGACGCGAACTGTTTTTGAATACCGCTGCCGTGAACGCAGTTACCGCCGCGCAGCAAATTCACTTCACCCGATCGTCCGCGCCGAAGCGAGTCTGGGCGCGATGTTCAGTCGCGGCAATAATTTGAAACAGGAATTTTACCGACTGACCGGCTTATGAAGCCCAATCTCAAGGAGGAAAAGGAATGAAGGAAGAGACCGTAGAGTTTGAAAGCAGGCTATCCGAAGCCGATTTCGGTGCTGACGCAGATACCGTTGCAGCGGAAGAACAGTCTGCGACTGAAATCATCGGTCGTGTCGGCGCTCCGCCACAGCTTGAAGCCACCCCTGATCAATTCAATTTCTGGGTCGCGCGCCAGCGGCTTGTGGAGAACAATCAATTCGTTAGCGCGAAGAGCATTGTCGGAGGCAAGGACATCACCTACTTTGGAATAGTTGATGAAGTGCGCCGCGCCAGCCGCAAACGCGACATCCTCGAAGAATATGACACTGCCGACGGCGATGTGAGCTACGAACCGCCCTTCAAAATGGAAGGCGTGACTTATGCCCGCGTCAACATTCTGCGTTCGGAACCCGACCTGTTGACTCCTCCGTTGGAGCAAAGCTCAGTCTTTTTAGGTGGGGAGGCGGAAGCTAGTTTTGCCTACGGATTTAAAGATATGGCTAACGCAATGCCTGTCGGTCTGCTCCGCAACGGCGCGAGCAACTTCGCGGGACTCGCGAAGATCGACCTCGCCTACATGCTCGGCGAAAACGGCGGCCACTTGAACGTCAACGGAATTGCTGGGGTCAGCACGAAAACGAGTTTCCTACTTACCCTAGTCAAATTACTGATCAATCAAGCCGAACTCTCGACCAAAACTCGCGAGCCGTTCTTCGTGGCGCCGATCATCCTCAACGTCAAAGGCGAAGACCTAATGTTCATCGACCGGTGGAACAAGAGCTTCGAGGTCAAGCACGAAAACGATTGGAAGCAAATGGGTGTACGTCCAGAGCCTTTTACGAATGCGAAGTTCTACGCGCCGGCAGATAAAGAAGGTAACCCAACCATCAGCGACTGTGACGCTCAACCCTATTCGTGGTCGTTGTCAGATGTGCTTGAGGACGAGGCTTTGCCCTACCTCTTCTCCGAAGACGATCGATTCACGGAAAACATGCAAAGCCTGGTGCGCGACATCGTTGCGCAAATTACAGAGAATGATGGAAAGTCGCTACGCAGCAGCTCTCCCAAAACGTGGAGAGATTTTCTTGATTGGGTGCGAAACAAGGCGACATCCGAAAGCGACGGAATGTTCACCAAGGGAACGTGGAGGGCTGTCTATCGTCGACTCTTCAATATCCTTGACGAAGGCAGAGGCATCTTCCCGCGCATTGAAACTCGGGGAAAGCCATTGCGTGTAAAACGCGACTCCACTTCAGCGCCACAGGTAATTGACATCAACCGGCTGCCACTCGCGCTTCAGCGGTTCGTCGTGGCCTCTATCGTGCGCCAAGTGGTGGATGACCGCTCAACCGGATCGCCCGTTACGGGGCTGCGCTATCTGATCATGCTCGACGAACTCAATCGCTTCGCGCCACGAGACGGCAAAGATGAAATTACGCGGTTGCTCGAACGTGTCGCTACTGAAATGCGAAGCCAAGGGATCATCCTGCTCGGCGCGCAACAGATGGCCTCACAGGTCTCGACCAAGGTCATCGAAATGTCTTCAATCAGAGTCTTGGGGCGCACAGGGTCGGCGGAATTGCAGGACAAAGTATGGCAGTCTTGGGAAAAATCGTTGCGCAAACAAGCCTCGATTCTGCAGCGGGAAGACAAGCTGGTGATGCAGCCGACTTTCCGCCAACCGATGTTCGTCCGGGTTCCATATCCGGCTTGGGCGATGAAAAGAGAAGACATCAGACCTACGACTGACCTGAAGATGGAGATGTAATTATGCGAATACTACACACATCTGACTGGCATCTTGGCAGCAGGCTATATGACTTTGATCGCACTGACGAGCTTTTCTCCCAGGTAGAACGCGTCTGTCGGATTGCCAAAGACAACGCTGTTGACGTGCTGCTCGTGGTGGGAGACATCTTTGAGCGAATGCAGCGTGATCGCCTGAACAATACTACGCAACGCCTTGCGAAGATGCTCGCGCCACTCGTGCATGAAGGGATGCGTGTCATTCTGGTTCCTGGCAATCACGATTTCCGCGATCATTTCCAGATGATGCGCGCGCTTTTGGAACTGGAACTTGGTGCCACAGAGCGCTTGCGCGTTGTGCGTGGCTATGACGAATTCGAATGGGACGGCGTGCAATTCAGAATTCTTCCTTATCCCGAACCTGAATTGCTCGAAAGGAACCGGCCTTCAGTCGCAGAAGCTGATCTTGATAGGCGCAACTTCTCGCTCAGCAATATTCTCTGCGAGCTATTGCGTAAAGCGACTTCCACGCTCGATCCGGCGAAACCCTCTGTGCTTGCCGCTCACTTGCTCATCAAAGGTGTGACCACGCCAAGTCAGAAGGAGCTTGGATATAATGAAGATATCTGTATTGGAAGCGAGAATCTGCCGACCAATGTCTCATACATAGCGCTCGGCCACATTCATCAGCGACAACAGATTCGTCACTCCATCCCCTGTTGGTACTGCGGAAGCCTCGATCGGATGGATTTTGGCGAGCGAAATGACGATAAGTTCGTGCAACTTGTTGACATCCCGGACTCGGGCGTAGCGAAAATCCGCGAAGTTTCGCTCCCAGTGGCCCACTTTGACGACATTCATGTCACGTCGTCCGATCTTGAGAGCTTCGCAGAAAAATATCGCGACCGTGAAAAGGCCTACGTTCATATTACGATTGACCTCGCGCCGGAAGACGATTCAATAAGGTTGCAGCGGCGCGCAAGAGACCTTTTCCCGCGATGCCTGGACGTTCGTTTTGCGGGCGCCTACGCTCCCGTCATCAACGCCGCCGCGCCAGAAAACCCGCGTGATTACGAGACAACAGTTAGCAACTATATTGAACAGAAATATAAAGATGACCCTGATCTGCCTGATCTTCAGCAGCTCGCTCAACAACTGATTCTGGAGGCGTACGGTGCTCTTACACAACATCAGGCTTAAAAACTTTCTCGGCCATCGCGGCCCGTGTGGCGTCGCCGGCGACGGGTGGATAGACATTGATTTTCGCTCCGACTCACTTTGGCTGGTTCACGGCCCGAACGGCAGCGGCAAGAGTTCGCTTTGGGACGCCTTGAGTTTCGCTCTCTTTAAGGAGTACCGGGGCGGCAAGAGAGAGTTTCGCCCACTGATCCACGATCTTGAAAATAGGGCTGAGCTGGAGATTGTGTTTGAATTGCAAGGACAACTATTGCGGATTCGTGGGAAGATCGCTAAGAAGAAAAGTCGTAAGAGAAATGGCGCTGGCGCTGCTGATAGCCTTTCTACTGAACGAGAAATTCAGCGACACAACGGCGACCATTGGGAAACCGTCGCTAAGGGCGAGAACGATGTCAATAGATGGATCCAACGAAACTTCCCTGTTTGTTCTGAGACTTTTCATTCGGCGATCTTGCTGCAACAAGGTAACGCCGATCGGTTCCTGACCGCTGGTTCGACAGAGAGAAGAACTATTCTGACCCAGTTGCTGCGACTTAGCTTCTATCAGGAATTGGATAAAGTGGCGACACGCAGATACAACGAAGAAAAGAGAAGGCGGGATGATTTACAGCGCGAGATTGAGCTTTTGCCAGCGCCGACCGACTTGGAGTTATCTCAGCAGCGAGATTTGATCCAGTTCGCCGAGAACAGGTTGACCGAATTAGAAGCGGCGCTCAAAGAGAAACATCAGGAACTTTATGACGCGAGACGGGCGCAAAAGCTTACCGCGGAACTTAGCGAGCGAGAGCGGCAGCATGAGAACGACAGCGCTCTTCTGTCGCAAGCCGAGCATATCCGCACGAGGGCGCAACGTCTGCGCTCATTGCGCGAGGGCGTGCGATTGATTGAGGACCTGTGGGAAGTGCGGAATGAATTGGAGCGCGCACAGCAAGACTGGCAAAAAGGTGAACAAGAGGTGCAACAATTGGCGGCGCAGTTAGAGGAGGCGGCGCGGCAGTTCGATGTGTGGCGCAACAATGTAGCCGAAGCCGCGACAGAACGCGAGAAGGCCCAAGTGCAATTGGCGCAGGCATTGCAGAAACAGAACGAAATCTCACGTCGCCTCGTCGAACTCGCCCGCATTGAGGAGTTGGAACGGGCGATGGAAGAGGAACGGCAGAAATTGATTCCTCATCAAGCGTGGCTGCAACAGCGCGCGCCTATTCAGCAGCGTTACGCCAGACATCGGGAACTGCGAGATGCCATCAGCCGACTCAAGAGAATCGAGTCGACTGAACAGCAACTCAGCCTGGCATGCGCCAAATCGGCCCAGGCGGAGACACAGGCTCAAGCAATCGAAAAGGCGTTGCATTCGGTAATTGCAGAGGGAAAAGCGCTGAAACAGCGTGAGCAGGAAACAAAGGCGGGGGTACAGCGGCTGCGCGATGAGCAAAACCGTTGTCAGAATCTATTGCAGGTCGTCAACGACAAACTAAATAGGCGTGGCGAGCTTAGCGATACGGAAGAATGCCCTACTTGTGGCAGCCGACTGGACGAACCGGATGTCCGTAAACGGCTGCGACAACAGCTAATCCATTGGCAAGAAGAGTCAGGTCGCCTCGAAGCTGAACGACTACGCCTGAGCAAATTGTTGATTGAGGCCGAAGCTGAGTACAGCCAACAGCAGCAAGAGTTAGAAGAACAACGTCGCCGCTACACCGATCTTTCTTGCCAACAGGGCAGTGCGCGTAGTGATTGTAGTCATACAAGCCAGGACGTCGCTCGCTGTGAAGCAGAGTTAAACAGGGCGCGAGAAGAGGCCGGGGAATGGGCGAACCAACTGGGATTACTCGAACGATTTGAGAAAGAATTCGCGGGGCTTGCCGACGCGCCAAGTGAAAAAGAACGGCTGGACCGATCCTTGCAAATAGAGCTCGTAGTGAATGCGGCGGTTGCCACCTTGGGGGACCAGTTGGCGAAATTACCCTCATATGATGCGTCGCTCAGACAGCAGTTGTGTACAGATGTTGAGTTGATCACGCATCAAGTAACCACGTGCAAACAGGCGAGCGTCGAAGCGAGCATGGCGTGGGAGCAAGCCCAAAAAATATTGCGGGACTGGGAGATGAAGCGCGGCGAGTTGCAGGCCAAAATACAAGCCTCGCAGCAGCAAGCCGGGCGGATGCAAGAACGTTTACAACAGGCGGAGCAAAAGGCTACGCGCGTCCAAGCGCAACTGTCAGGCGAGTGGGCGGATAGTCCCGCTCGCGACAATGAGGCAGAACTCAACCTTCTGCGTCAGGAACTCAATGCATTGCGCGACGCCGAAGAACAAGAAATACGGTTGCAGCAGGCCAATGACCGCAGCCAACGTCTTAGAGGCGAGATTGAAGCCTACAGCCGGGAACTCGGTGAAATACTACCGGCTCGTCGCCGCCCTGTTGAACAAGTTGAGTCCGAGCAATCCTCTCTTGAAGCCGACAAACTGCTAGCAATACAGGAGTTGGAGAAGAAACGCGCACGGCTGCGCGAATTGGCGCAGCAGAGGCAACTTGCAGAAAACAAACAAAAGGAGATTGACGAAACCAAACGTAAGTCCTCGCTTCACGAGAAACTCTATAAGACGTTTGGCAAGTCAGAGCTGCTAGCCGTCGTCATTCAGGATGCCCTAGGACGGATTAAGCATCATGCCAATCAAATCCTCGGCAGACTCAGCGCCGGTAGATGGCAGGTCGACTTGAAGACCGTTTCAGAGACGGAGCTGGAAATCCTGGCTTACGATTCGGACACAGGAACGCAAAGGCCTTTTGAAATATTGAGCGGTGGGGAGAAATTCCGTGTAGCTATCAGTGTCGCTATCGCCATCGGTCAATCAGTGCTTGGAGATCGCACTGTGGATACGCTTGTGATTGATGAAGGGTTTGGATCTCTCGACAACAACAATCGCAATCTGATGATTCAGGAACTTCAACGGCTGAGCGCTGAGACCTTACAGCGCGGGCGCATCATAGTCGTTTCACATCAGGATGATGTGTGCGAGTCCTTCCCCAACCGCTACCGTCTGGAACGTAATTCGGAGGGCTATGTAAAAGTCGAGCGAAATCCAGGTTGACGACTTGCCATCCCTGTCGACCCGCTAAGGCTCTAAGCGTAGGGCGTCAAGAGAAACAGTCGCGGGCCCTGTTCTAGGATGGATTTTCAAATGTTTGTTGACGCGATCGGAGGTGAAAGGGATGTCGTCCGAGGTCAAACAACCAGTAGCGTGGGAATTATGCGGGAAATTCCGAGAGTTCGTCGGATTGCGCCCAAACATGCAACGAGAGGAATGGGAGCACAAGTATTCGAATTTCTGGCCGCACAGTTTTAAAGATTTGAGCCAGCCGGACGCGAGGTTGGAGATGTTCGACATGTTGTCCGGCAATGGATTGGTTCAAAGGCACTACGCCAGCCAGCTTGACGACTTTAAAACCAACAATGGTGGTTGGCGAGCAAAGATCGCCGATATTAATTTCGTGTGCAGCGCCTTCCCGATTTGCAATATTGGTCTATGTCATCACAGGTCAGTTGGAAATAGAAAAGGATACGAAGACATAAACGGAAGATCTGTCTTAGCTCACCCCGTCCGTGCGTTTTCTGACGGATCGTGAACGCGAAAATTATTGATCGTGAACACCGGAATTATTGATCGTGAACGCCATTATTGTGATCGTGAACGCCATTATTGTGATCGTGAACACCTGACCTCG
>Ga0187894_10005649_pt1 | contig 12642 bp, 12 predicted proteins | sample GBC1701081metaG_FD_136650 | JGI IMG/M metagenome (GOLD analysis project Ga0187894, IMG submission 136650) | White microbial mat communities from a lava cave in the Kipuka Kanohina Cave System on the Island of Hawaii, USA - GBC170108-1 metaG ... | reverse complement strand
GGGACGATTCGTATCCGCTCGAAGGCCGCAGGGTGGCCGTCATCGGCACCGGCGCCACCGCAGTCCAGCTCATCCCGGAACTGGCCAAGAAGGTCGCCGACCTCACCGTCTATCAGCGCACGCCGATCTGGGTGGTGCCCAAGATCGACCTGCGTTTTGGTGAACGAGCCAAGCGGCTGTTCGCCCGGATCCCCTTGACGCAGCGCGCGATCCGCTGGCTGACCGATTCGATCTACGAAGTCATGATCAATACCGCGGTGATTCACCATCGGCAGTTCCACCGGCTCAACGTCGCCGCGGCGGACCTTTCGAAGATGCACCGTTTCGCATCGATCCGCGACAAGGAGTTGCGTCACCGACTGACCCCCGACTACGACTTCGGTTGCAAGCGGCCGACATTCTCCAACGGCTACTACCGAGCGTTCACCAAGCCGCATGTTCATCTGCAATCCGACGGTATCGAACGCATCGAGGCCGACGGCATCGTCAACGCCGATGGCACCAAGACGGTGATCGACACCTTGATATTGGCCACCGGGTTCGACCTGTGGGATGCCAACTTCCCCGCCATCGAGGTCATCGGCCGCGAGGGGCGCAACCTTGGAAAGTGGTGGCGAGACACCAGGTTCCAGGCCTACCAGGGTGTGACGATGCCATACTTCCCGAACTACTTGAGCCTGGCCAGTCCGTTCGCATTCCTCGGGTTGAACTTCTTCAACACCATGGAATACCAAATGCGACACATGGACCGGTTGTTCGGTGAGCTCAAGCGGCGCGGCGCCACCACGTTCGAGGTGACCGAGGAAGCCAACACGAAGTATCGGGACCGGATGACGGAATTGCTCGGAGATTCGTTGTGGACGATCGGCAATTGCTCGACGTCGCGGTCGTACTACTTCAATCCACATGGCGAGCCGACGCTGCTGCGACCGATGTCCACGAAAGATGCGGTCAAAGAGGCGTCGGAGTATCCGTTGAGCGACTACCTAATTGCGTGATCGCCGGAGCCGCTTGGCCGGCGACATCAGACAGAAGGGATCGGTTGTGCCGACTAAGAAGGTCAGGAACTCGCGTGCCGCCAAGCTCGGCGGACTGGCCGTCGCAGGTGTGGGACTGGCGCATTTCACCAGCCCGCAGTTGTTCGACGGCATCACCAAACAAGCCTTCCCGCGCAACAGCCGTCAGCATCTCTACATCAACGGTGGCATCGAAACGGCCCTCGGGCTTGGCCTTTCCGCACGACAGACCCGACCGCTGGCGATCGTCGGGACAATCGGCTATGTGGCCTACTTAGCCGGTAACGCGGCGCGCAACCGATAGCGACCGAGCAGCGTCAGATCCACCAGCCGCTCCACGACCTCGCGGGCCGGCGCCGAATTCTCATATCGCATCAACCGGCCGAGGTCGATCACCAGTGACATCGCGGCGTGAACGGCGAAACGGGCCTGTCCCGGTGTCCAGTCCGGCCGCACCGAAACCACCAGGTCCACCCACAACTCCACGGTGGCTCGCTGGAGGTTGCGCAGGATGTTCTGATCGCCCGGTGTCATGTTGAGACGTTCTGTGTAGTAGACGTAGTCCAGTTCGGGCTGATCGAACGACCTCGTCACGTACGCGCCGATGACCGCGCTCAGTGCTTCCTCGGGATCGGGCACCGTGACCACGATGGTCGACAACTCCGCCGACAGCCGGTCGGCCGCTCGCCGGAACGCCGCCGCGAGGATGTCGCTCTTGGCCGAGAAATACCGGTAGATGCCCGACGCGGGCATGCCTACGGCCGTCGCGATGTCATCCATACTGGTGTCGCGGTAGCCGTTGAGGTTGAACAGCCGCATCGATTCATTCAGCAGCGCTTCGTATTTCGATGTCTCCGTGACAGGGGCGACGGGTGGAACGGCCTCGACGACACCGCCCGCGACGTCCGGCAGTTCGGCTGCCACCACAGCGTCGGCGAGGTCGGCGAGCAACGCGCGCACCTGGATGGCGGGCAGCTTGGCGCGATGATCAACGATGCTGCCGATCACGGACAGCAGCGACGTCGATAGTGTCCAGCCCTGCCGCGATGTCAGCTCGGGCCGAATTGCCATGAGCGGCCCCTGAATCCGGCGGTGGACGGTGCGCATTTGTGCATTCAGCGTGGCCTGGTCGTCACCCCGCAGGTAGCGCCCTTCCCAGCGGTAGAGCCCGCCAGACTCGCGGTTGGCCATTGCGGTGTCGATAAGCGCCGAGATGAGCCTGCGCACGATCAGCTCAGGATCACCGTTCGCCTCATCTGCGAACGCGGTGCAGTCGACCAACTGCTGACCGAGGTTGAGCACCGCGTCGCAGAACAGTTCGTACTTGCTCGAGTAGTGGCGGTACAGCGCGGCGGCCGAGATGCCGACGCGCGTCGCGATGGTCTCCATGCTGACGCCGTAGTATCCGAGCACACTGAACGCCTCGGCCGCCGCGCGGGCGATCTGCGCCCTGCGATCTTTTGGCCGACGCTGGACACCCTCACCACGGGTGGGCCTGGTGCGCGCCATGGCCAACACCATATCGGACGGTATGCCTACATGAGTCCCGAGTTTGGTTGATAAATATTGTCAAAACCGTCTATTCGACAAGAATGGCCGTTAACATAATCGGCATGCTCGGCACGCTGCGACGGCTGTTCGGGTTTCAGGTGACGATCGGTGAACTGATGGTCGTCGCGCTGATTCTTGGCACTCCGTACCTGATCGTCGGTGTCATCTGGTCGAGCACGCACACCGAGCATCTGCAGCACATGGCCGGTGTCGACCTGGCGGTGTCCTACCTCGGGTCGATCGTGTCGTGGCCGGTACTGCTCGTCGCCGACGTATGCATGACCTGAACGGGGGACGCTTTTGCACCACTACCACCATCGCGCGTTCTATATCGGAGTCGTTTGTGTCGCCCTGATCGCTGGCGGGCTCCTGGCGCTCAACTTTCCGGTCTTCCTGGACACCTATGACCAGTGGGGCTTCCAGGTCAATTGTGGGACGGGGTTCGCCTCCGATCTGAGCCAGGCCGCAACCGCGGCAGGCCAGCCCAACTACGTTGACCAATGCGAAACCGCGCTGATACTGCGACGGTTGTGGACGATTCCACTCGTGGTGGTCGGTTCTATTGTGCTCGTCATGGTGGCGTTTGTAGCGGCCACCGCTTGGGGCCGTGAATCGGTATTCGGCGAAGACCCAGTCGCCTGACGTAGTATTTCCCGGCGTGACCTCGCCGGACAAGCCTGCGCTGCAACGGCGACTCGGCACATTCGACGCCGTGACGATCGGGCTGGGCTCGATGGTGGGTGCAGGCATCTTCGTTGCGCTGGCCCCGGCCGCCGCGGCCGCCGGCTCGGGACTGCTCATCGGGCTGGCCGTCGCCGCCGTGGTGGCCTATTGCAACGCGACATCCTCCGCCCGGTTGGCCGCGCTGTATCCGCAGTCCGGCGGTACCTACGTCTACGGCCGCGAACGCCTTGGTGAGTTCTGGGGCTACATCGCCGGATGGAGCTTCGTCGTCGGCAAGACGGCATCGTGCGCGGCGATGGCGCTGACGGTCGGTTACTACGTGTGGCCGGATTTGGCGCACGCGGTGGCGGTGGCCGCCGTGGTCGCGCTGACCGCAGTGAACTACGCCGGCATCCAGAAGTCCGCGATGCTGACCCGGATCATCATTGCGCTCGTGCTCGCCGTGCTCGCGGCGGTGGTGGTCATCATTCTCGGCTTCGGCGACGTCGACGGCGCACGGCTGGGACTCGGCGACGACGTCAGCATCCGCGGCGTGCTGGAGGCCGCGGGGTTGCTGTTCTTCGCGTTCGCCGGGTACGCCAGGATCGCGACGCTTGGCGAAGAGGTACGCGACCCGGCTCGCACCATCCCCCGCGCGATACCGATCGCGCTCGGCATCACGCTGATCGTGTATGCGGTGGTCGCGACCGCGGTGCTGAGCGAATTAGGCAGCGCCGCACTGGCTTCAGCGAGCGCCCCGTTGGCGGACGCGGTGCGTGCGGCGGGCTTTCCCGGCTGGGAGCCGGTGGTGCGGGCGGGTGCTGCGGTGGCGGCGCTTGGCTCCTTGCTGGCCCTGATCCTCGGCGTCTCCAGGACCACGTTGGCGATGGCGCGCGATCGGCATCTACCCTATGCGCTTGCCATGGTGCATCCGCGGTTCAAGAGTCCGCATCGCGCCGAGATCGCAGTCGGAGTCGTCGTCGCCGCGACGGCTGCGGTGGTGGATGTGCGCGGTGCGATCGGCTTCTCGTCGTTCGCGGTGCTGCTCTACTACGCGATCGCGAACGCGTCGGCATTCACACTGGAGCCGGAAGGCCGTCGACATCAAGCACTGGGCCGAAGAGTGATTCCCACAGTCGGCTTCGCCGGCTGCCTACTGCTGGCCTTCCTTCTACCCGTGTCCTCGGTGCTGGTCGGCGCGTCCGTCGTAGTAATCGGCGCCGCCGCCTACGTCGTTAGGGCGGCGGGATGACGTTCAGTTGCTGAAGCATTGCGAGCACGTCCTTGTCCGACCACTTCTCCGCAAGGCGGCCATTCGCGATTCGGTGTATCACCGTTGCGGTCATGCGCATCTCGTTGCCGGTGGCCGGGATGCCGGGCAGGTCGCCGCGTTGCGTCCCACTGGCCGTTAGGCGTGTGACCACCTTGTCGCCTTCGGCGATTTGGTCCTCGATCTCATGGATGCCCGGCGTCGCGTCCCAGAACAGTCGGAACGCCTGTTTGAGGCCCTCACGTCCAGGCGCATCGAGGCCGGAGAACGGCGGCGGCGAATGGTCGAGGTAATCCTCGGCCACCAACTCGTCCAGCGCGTCCAGGTTGCCTGCGTCGATTTCTCGGTAGAAACGCCGGACCAGATTCTTGTTGTCTTCGATCGACATACGTCCCACCCCCTGAGATATGCCGACGATACGCCGATCGGCCTGCGACGTGGCCGCACATCGTGTGTAGTCGGAGATCGTGATACCGCTGACGTGGAAACCGGTCGAGACGCGGTCGGACACCGACTTCGTGGTCGCTCCCGACGAGCGACTGAGCTGGGCCCGCACCATCGGCATCGGCGCCCAGCATGTGGTGGCGATGTTCGGCGCCACCTTCCTGGTGCCGGTGCTGACGGGCTTTCCACCGGCCACCACCCTGCTCTTCTCGGGTGTCGGCACCGTGCTGTTCCTTGTCATCACCGGCAACCGGCTGCCGAGCTATCTGGGGTCGAGCTTCTCGGTGATCGCGCCGGTGACGGCAGCCATGGCCTCGCATGGCACCGGCAGCGCGCTTGGCGGTCTCGTCGCGATCGGCGTCGTGCTGGTCATCATCGGTGTCACGGTGCACGTGGTGGGAACTCACTGGATCGACGTGACGCTGCCACCGGTGGTGACGGGCACGATCGTCGCGCTGATCGGTTTCAACCTGGCACCGGCCGCCAGGTCGAATTTCGAAAAGGGTCCGCTCGTCGGACTCGTCACGCTGGTACTGCTTGTGGCAACGCTCGCGTTCTTTCGCGGCATCATCGGCAGGCTGGCGATTTTCGTGGCCGTCGTCGCGGGATATTTGTTGGCCTTGCTCCTCGGCGACGTCGACACCTCCGCGATCGCTGCTGCACCGTGGGTGGGGATGCCGGAGTTCCAAACCCCGACATTCACGGTGGCGGTGCTGCCGATGTTCCTGCCAGCGGTCATCGCGCTGGTGGCCGAGAACATCGGGCACGTCAAGTCCGTGGGCCAGATGACCGACACCGACGTCGACCCGGTGATGGGTCGCGCGTTGGCGGCTGATGGGGTGGCGACGACGTTGGCAGGCTTTGGCGGTGGCTCGGCGACCACGACCTACGCCGAGAACATCGGGGTGATGGCGGCGACCCAGGTGTATTCGACCGCCGCATACTGGATCGCCGCCGCGGTCGCCATCGCGTTGTCGCTGTGCCCGAAGGTGGGCGCGGCGATCTCGGCGATCCCACCTGGAGTGCTCGGTGGCGCAACAGTCGTGCTGTATGGCCTGGTCGGCGTCCTCGGGGTGCGCATCTGGCTGACAAATCACGTCGACTTCTCCAAGCCGCTGAACCAGATGACGGCGGCGATCCCATTGATCATCGGCATCGCCGACTTCACTTGGCAGGCAGGCGATCTGACATTCACCGGCATCGCACTCGGTTCGATCGCGGCGCTGTTGGTGTATCACGGCATGCGGCTGCTTGGCCTCCGAGGCGCCGCCCGCGAACCGATCTCAGAACGCGGCACTTAGATGCGTCGCACCTGGACCTGGACATTCGACCTGCCGCCGGAACAGCTCTGGCCGGTGCTGGCGGACACCGACCGGTTCAACGAGGCGGTGGGCCTGCCGACGTACACGCTCGACGCGACGCTGCAACCAAACGGGACGGTCGTTCGCCGCGGACAGGGGAAGGCCGCGGGTTTCACACTCGAATGGGAGGAGAAGCCCTACGAGTGGATCGCCGGACGTCACTTCCGCCAGTCGCGCGTGTTCACGAAAGGCCCATTCCGCCGCTTCGGCCCCGTCTTCGACCTCGAGCCCGACGGCAAGGGCGGCTCGCACGTCACCTACGCACTTGAATGGGAGCCGTTGAGCTTGGTCGGCCGCGTGTTCGGCGCGAGGCTGGCAGCCCAGGCGGGTGACGCGGTTGGCAGGCGCACCCTGGAGGCCGTCGACTTTGTCCGAGGCGATGCAGGCGAGCGCCTGACGCCGTTCGAGATGCCGCCTCCCGAATTGCCCCGCGGCGCGCGCGAACGGGCCGCGGCGCTGGCCCGCGAGGTCGACCGCAGCCCGTACGGCAATGGGCTCGGCGCGCGGCTTGCCGAAATCGTCGTTGGGAGCATGGCCGCCGACCTCGGCCATCTCAAGCCCAAGGCGCTGGCGGTCGATCTCGGCGTCTTACCGCGGGAGGCAATCGAAGCGTGCCTCGCCGCCGTGAAGGTTGGCCTCCTCACCATGAAATGGGGTCTGCTCTGCCCCAACTGCCGAGGCGCCAAGATCAGCGTCGCCGCCCTTTCCGAGTTGCCGCGCGGCGCGCACTGCACCTCGTGCAACATCGACTACGACCGCGACTTCGAATCGAACGTCGAACTCTTCTTTGCCCCGTCACCAACTGTGCGGCCGCTGGCCGACGGCGGCTTCTGTCTCTCCGGCCCGATGGCGACGCCGCATGTCGCCGTGCAGGTGCTGCTGGGTCCCGGCGAACAGCGGAACGTCAGCATCGATCTGCCGCCTGGCTCGTATCGCCTGCGCACTTTGCATCCCGGTGTGTTCGTCGACGTCGACCACGAATCCGGACCTTTCCCCGGTCTGCACATAGTCGCGTCGGGCGTGGAGGCGCTGAACGTCACGGAACATCCAAGCCAGGCGGGAAGTGTGATGTTCGTGAACGATGCGGACTTCGAAGTGGCGGCCCTGATCGAGGACCGCACGTGGGCGCGCGATTCGTTGACGGCACCAGAAGTGATCTCGCTGCAGGCCTTTCGCGATCTGTTCGCCGAGGCGACCCTGCGGCCGGGCGACGATGCCGGCGTCAGTCAGGTCGCGCTGCTCTTCACCGACTTGCAGGGCTCGACGGCGCTGTATGAACGTGTGGGCGACGCCGCTGCCTACAACATCGTTCGCGAGCATTTCGCGTTGCTTGCCGCGCTCGTGCGCGAACACGACGGAGCGGTGGTCAAGACGATTGGCGACGCCGTGATGGCGTCCTTCAGCGATCCGGCGCAGGCGGTCCGCGCTGCCCTCGCGATGCAGGACGAGATCGGCACCCGCGACCTCGTCCTCAAGGTGGGCGTCCATGCCGGCCCCAGCGTCGTCGTTACCTTGAACGACCGCCTCGACTATTTCGGATCGACCGTCAACATGGCCGCCCGCCTGCAGGGCCAGAGCACCGGCGGAGACATCGTGCTGTCACACGCCGTCGCCGACGATCCAGCGGTGCGGGAGGTTCTTGCCGCGACGCCGAAGCGCGAAGATACGGTTGCGCTCAAAGGTTTTGCCGAGCCCGTTGGTTTCGTACGCCTGCTGGGATTCAGGAATGATCGTGGGCAATCAACCGAAACACCTCTAACAACGTGAGAACCGCAGACACGCTTGATCATGAAGTCAGAGCAGCCGATCAATCCGCGTCGGCAGCACTGAGTATATGAATGGACCGGGCGACTCTGCAGCACGCTGGATTGCAGCGATGTTAGCGATGAACCTCTGCGCTAGGTCCTCGGCTACCAGGTCTGCTCGGGGGATGCAGAATAGTCGGGCGCCGGTTTCGAGAACTGTCTGTCGTTCAAGCTCGTTTCGCTTGATCGTTGCGTCCTTGTGGAATCCGATCCATTGTCGTTGCGCAACTAGAGCGATCCACTCGTGATCGCTGACGGTTTGGGCGCGAGTTTCGCCATAGTGCTCACGCATTGTGGTCAACGCCAACCCAGCTGATCGAAGCAACGCTGGGACACGAATTGCCCCCAGGCTCCGGTCGACAAAGATATGGTCAAGGTCGGCCGGGGTGGTCACGTCAGGCCGCTATGGCATCCAGGGCGTCTACGAGCTCCGCTTCCGTCACACCGTAGTCCTCGGCGACCTCATGAAATGTCGCTCCAGCTTGCAGAGGACCAAGTACGTCTGACACCCGTACACCGCTGCGGTCGAACACGGGTTGGCCGTATCCGCGTTGTGGGTCGAGCACGACGTTGGCCTCACCATATTGCGGCAATCGAATTGTGGCAGCGAACTTATCGTCATCAAACGTAATCTGCTTCAGGTAGTGCTCCACGATTTCCTTGAACACATACTGGCCAGAGCGTGGAACGACAAGACCCTTGACGACCTGATCGTCTGGACTCCCTTCGCCCGACTCCTGTGCGAATCGCCAGAGTACTTCGGCACCGTCAGTGAACAGGTCCTCCGATGCCAGGGCATGCGGACCTACATTTTCGACCAGCCAGTCGATGGAAGGCCGAATTCGCTGCATCGGGACGCCTGCTCTGCGGAAAGCATTCAGAACGTACGCTTCCGCGATACCGATGAACGGCAGGCGAGCATAACCCCGCCGATCCTGAGGAAAAGCGGTGATGATTGGCTCACCTCTGACAACCGACCACTTGGCGGGCCACCGCTCGTAACCATCCGCCCAGGTAACCAGGGTCGCGCGAGGAACGATGAGATACTTCGCAGCTTCCGTAAGCGTGTACAACGGGACGCCGAATCGAAGGTCCGTCGAATCGTGTTTGGTCACCGCAGCTCACCTCCCCGGCTTGTGGGAACGAATTCACCATACGTCCACGCACTGACTCACAACGGTGCTGGCGCTCACGGAGTGTCATCGGAGTGGCGCTTCGTGCGCCTACTCGCCGGGCCTCAGGCCGGGTCGAGCAACGCCGAAGGACCGCGTGTCATCAGCTGACGCCCGACGATGATTCGCTGGATCTCGCTGGCTCCCTCCCAGATTCGCTCGACCCGCAGCTCCCGGAACATCCGCTCGGCGACGTTCTCCCGCATGTAGCCGCGGCCCCCGAAGATCTGCACCGCGCGGTCGGCCACCCGGCCCGCCATCTCCGAGCAGTACAACTTCGCCATGGAGGCCTGGCCGTGCAGTGTCTTGCGGTCATGGCCCGCGTCGATGGACCGCGCCACTTCGTAGAGCATCGCTCTGGCTGCGAACAGTTCGGTCGCGCTGTCGGCCAGCATGCCGGCCACCAACTGGTGCTCGCCGAGCGGCTTGCCGTCGACTACCCGGGTCTGCGCGAACGCCGTTGTCTCGTCGACCAAACGCTGCGCGGCGCCAACGCATCTGGCGGCCACCATCATTCGCTCGAACCGGAACCAGTCCTGGGTGAAGGTCATCGGGCCGCCCTCGGTTCCGACAAGGTTGGCAGCGGGCACGCGAACGTCGTTGAACGCGACGATCGGATGCTCGTCGGCGATGTGATGCGAATACTGTGGCGTGCGAACCACTTCCACGCCAGGCCAGGGCAGGTCGACCACCAGCAACACGTGATCTCCCCCTTCCCCGTTTTCCAAGATCGCCTCGACGAAGACGTAGTCGGCCAGGTTGAACGACGTGACATGCCACTTGGTTCCGTTGATCACGTACTCGTCACCGTCACGCCTCACGGTGGCCTGCAGCGCGGACACGTCGGAGCCGGCGAACTCCTCGGTGATCGCATACGCCTCGTGCTTCTCACCGCGCACGGCAGGCAGCAGCCATCGCTCGCGCTGGTAGTCGGTCGCCACCTCGACCCACCACTGTGGCGGGGTGGCCATCACCCAGGCCAATCCGTTGGTCACCCGTCCGCACTGTTCCTGCACAAGCACCTGCTGCAGCGCCGTACGCCCAGGGCCGCCGACCGATGTCGGCATATTGGTCGCATACAGACCCAATTCGATTGCGCGGGCTTGATGCTCGGTCGTCAGCTCTTTGGGCAAGAGGCCGCCAGCAAGCTCGGCTTCCACCTCATGTGGCATCAACGACTCAACGAACGCCCGCGCCGTGTCCCGGATGCGCCGATCCTCTTCGGTCAGGCCGTACATCCACACCTCCACCCTCTTGACTGAGCGTTCAGTCTATGCCAGCGTTCCGTAGTATGACCAGCTTCCGCAGCGCGGATGTCGTGGTGGTGGGCGGTGGAACGGTCGGCGCGTGGACGGCCGTGCTGCTCGCCGAAAGCGGCGTGCCGAATGTCGTGCTCATCGAGGCCAAAACGCTCGGTGACGGCGCCAGCAGCCGCGCCGCAGGAATGGTGCGCGCGCAGGGCGGCACCGAGACCGCGATCCGGCTTGGCCTTCGTACCCAGGAGTTCTACTCCGCCAGCGGTGACCGCTTCCCGCTGGATTGCGGCTTTGTCGCACAGGGCTATCTGATGCCGTGCTTCACCGATGCGGAGGTCGCCCAGGCACACGAGCGGATAGTGCTGCAACGAACGCTGGGCCTGGAAGTCGAGTGGCTCTCCGGCGCGGATCTAGACGACTGGCAGACCGGCCTCGCGCCTGGCGCGACCCTCGGCGCGTCGTATGCGCGTGGCGACGGCTACATCGATGCGCCACGCAACGTGCTGGCCTACACCGCTGCTCTGACCGCGTGTGGCGTTGACGTCCGTGAGCGATGCACGTTCACGGGTCTGCGCACCGTGGAAGGCCGCGTCGTCGGCGTTGACACATCGGACGGCCCGATCGACACCGAACGGGTAGTGCTGACCGGTGGCCCACAACTCGCCGAGGTCGGAGCGGCCGCTGGCGCCCGGATACCCGCCGGCGGCACCAGGCACCAGGTGGTGGTGACCGCACCCGTTCCTGTCGTGGACGTGTACCGACTGCCGATGGTGTTCGACGTCACCTCCGGAATCTATTGGCGCCCCGGCGAATCCGGCGGCTTGCTTTGGGGCATGAGCAACCCGGACGAACCGCCGGGCGTTGCGACCGATTTCGACACGGTGTACTACCGCAAGGCGCGTGACCGAATCGAAGAACTGTTTCCGGCCGTGCGCGGCCTCGGGCTGCGGCGGGCGTGGGCGGCGACGATCGACTACACACCCGATCACCTGCCGATCCTCGGGCCGCTGCTGACAGACGACGGACCCGTCGAAGGAACCGTCGTGGCCAGCCCCGCCGGCCACGGCATGATGTGGGGCCCCGCGGTGGCGCAGGTGGCCGCCGACCTCACCACCACCGGCGGGTGCGAGTGGCTTGACCTCACCGACCTCGGCCTTGACCGGTTCGACGCCGACGGCAACAGTCGCCTTGCCCCCGAACCGATTTCACTACGGTTCCCGGAGAAAGCTGCGCTGTGAACACTGAAATTCTTGCCAAGGCCGCCGACGCGGAACTCGAAGACTGGGGGCCGCTAGCCGAAGCGACGGATGGCCCGATGACGACACATGGACTCGAGATGTGGGTCGACGGCGAGAAATCCGCGGGCATCTGGCAGTGCACGCCGGGGCCGTCGTACTGGGTACAGGCCGAGAACGAGGTCATCTACGTGTTGTCCGGCCGAATGACCGTCACACCGGACGGCGGCGAGCCCGCTGACATCGGTGCAGGGGACATCGCGGTCTTCCCGACGGGCTGGAAAGGTACCTGGGACATCCACGAAACTGTGCGGAAGGTCTACTCCATCTTCTGATCTCTATTTGATCAAGGTCGCGCAACAGGTCGTGCGGCACCGCGGTTTCGTCGTCGGTGTGATCGACAATCCCGGATGTGACGCAATCCCGGGAATCCGACGTTGGCGCGTGAGATATCTCGCCAGACGTTTCTGCGGGGCGCAGCAGGAGCATTGGCCGCAGGCACGGTTTTTGGCTCGATACGAGCCGCCGCCGATCCGATTGCCGCTGGCTGGGAAGCGTTGTCAGCCGCTATCGGCGGTCAGCTCCTCCTACCGGACAACGGGCAATTCGCAACAGCGAAGGAAGTTTTCAACACCAACTACAACGGCTCAACGCCTGCGGCGATAGTCACCCCGACGTCGGCTGCGGACGTGCAGAAGGCGATGTTGTTTGCTGCCAGCCACAATCTGGAGGTCGCTCCGCGCAGTGGTGGGCATTCCTACATAGGCGCCTGTTGCCTCATGTCAAGATGCGCGCGAAGGCGGATTCGTTGCCTCACGTGAACGTGCGCGCTTGTTGACTTGGGCTTTGGTGGTGGGTCCAGCCTTGCT
>Ga0187894_10005648_pt1 | contig 12642 bp, 13 predicted proteins | sample GBC1701081metaG_FD_136650 | JGI IMG/M metagenome (GOLD analysis project Ga0187894, IMG submission 136650) | White microbial mat communities from a lava cave in the Kipuka Kanohina Cave System on the Island of Hawaii, USA - GBC170108-1 metaG ... | reverse complement strand
AGCGCGGCGAAACGCGCGTTTGAGAGTTGCTCGGAAAGACGGGCCAACTGCACGTCGCGCTCGCGCGCTTCGATGAAGTAACGAATCGCGTGTTCAACACCGACGACGCAGAGGTACACGGCGACGCCGAACGGCAACGTGGTGAATATCCAGCTCAGCCAATCCACGCCCGCCTTATGAAAAAACTGACCGGCTTGCATCGCCTCGCGCACGGCGTTCGGATCGAACAACAACATCAGCGCCCAATGCAGCAACTTGCCGCACGTCGCCCAGGCCACGCAGAACAACAAAGAGATCACGAGATGCAGCAAAGCGCGACGCGCAAGATGCGGCCTAACCAGTGGCAGGCGCTGCGAGATTGCGAAGACCGCGGGAGTGAGAAGGGCGTAGAGAAGCCAATCGCCGCCCTCCCACACCAGATCGCGCGCAGTCGCGGGGTCCCAGCCGCGGAGATGTGTCTGGGCGATCCGATTAACGATAGCGAACCCGGCAGGCAAGATCCATGCGGCCGAAACGAGCATCCATGGTTGAAGACGGGGCTGAAGACGGAGTTGAAGATAGGGTTGAAGACGTTGAGAGATTCGCACCCGGTCAAGGTATCGCGAGGACAATTTGCAAGCAAGAGGGATCGAGCAGGATTGATGACCGTTTGCGTCAGCAGACACGCCGCTCACGTATTCATAGTTGTCGAGGAACATCCCGCGGCTTAGAGTGCGACATCAACACTTAACTCTCGGAGGTTACGACTATGATTCTGCGGATTTCTATCGCTTCTCTCTTGTCGTTCATTCTTGGCGCCGCTCTATTCGCGGGCGTCGACTCTGCCGCCGGCCCTGCCGCGAAAGCCGTGACCGTACCAATCCGGGAAGACCGTTCGGCTGACGCGGCGGCCATCCGCGCGCACATAGAGAGCATCTTTCAGGCGTTTATCGACGGCGACGTTGAAAAGATTCATTTGACGCATTCGGATGATTGGCGGGGACTCCTGGAAGGCTCCAGCGTTCCGATCAAGGGTATTGACGAATACATGAGGGCCAACGGCATCGAGTGGCCGAGACCCGCCAACGCGCCAAAAACGACTCCTTACTACCCTGCGGGCACACACTATCGGGTCAATAACTTCGACGTACATTTTTATAGTCCTGAGTTGGCGGTGGCATCCTTCCTGGGCGACTTCGAAAGAAACATCGGCGGCGCCACAGTCACGATACGGCGATTCCGCATAATGGACGTCTACGCCAAACGGAAAGGGAGCTGGATTCAGGTCGCGTCTCACACGGTGATTGATCCTGACTGGCGTCTGGAGCAGATGTCGAAGCCGGCGGCCGTGACGCCACAGATTCGCGAGCAGGTACTGGCCGCGCGCGAGGCCGTATGGAGGGCCTATTTCGCCAATGATCGGGCCGCCTTGGAAAGACTGATTCCGGACGAGGCGATCGCCATTGACGACGGTTCGAGCGAATGGTCTAACAAGGCGGCGATCCTCGCCGGAGCGAAAAGATTTGCCGACAGTGGCGGGAAACTGGCGCGACTGGAGTTTCCGAAAACCGAGATGCAGATATACGGCGGCGCCATCATCGTTTACACAACCTACATCTGTGAAACCGAAGCGAATGGAAAACGCGCGACGCAAAGCGGTCGCGGCACGGAAATCTTCGTTCACCGCGGGAATGAATTGGTCAACACCGGCTGGCATCTCGACTCCGAGCCGATAGGCGCGCAGCCGCCAGGTGGTAATGATGACGCGGCGGCGCTGCGCAAGAGTTTCACCGAGGTGAGCGGCTGGGTGAGCAAGGCGGCGGAACTCGCGCCGGCTGACAAGTACAACTATCGGCCAACGCAATCAGCGCGCACGTTCGGCCAACAGATCGCCCACATCGCAGACTCGTACAACTACTATTGCGCGCGCGCCGCCGGGAAGAACATAGAGTGGTCGGATGCGATTGAGAAAGGCGCCACGGACAAGGCGACACTCGTTCCCAAGCTCAAGCAGTCGCTCAACGCGTGTAACGCGGTTTACGGCGGCAGTGGCCAGACGGGCGCGTTGATTGAGAACATTGGGCACACCAACCTGCACTACGGTAACATCATCACGTACATGCGCATGCTCGGACTGACGCCGCCGTCGAGCTAACGCTGCATGATCGACGGAGCTGAGACGTCCCGTCAGCCTGCAATGGGAGCGCAGAGAATATGGATAATCTTTATGCCAGAAGTGTCTTTTTCGTCCAGGATGCTGAGCGCTCATTGCGCTTCTACACAGAGCAGCTCGGCTTCTCGGAGGATTGGTCGCATCAAGAAGAGGGTCGAGTATATGTGTGTCAGGTCAGCCTGTTCGGTTTCGAGTTGATCCTCAACCAGGTCGGCGACCAAACCAAAACCCGGGCTGGCCATGGCCGAGTCTTTATCGGCCTTGAAGACAATCAAGGCGAGCCGTTGCGCAAACATATTCTGGCCACAGGTATTCAGACCCAGCGCCATCAGTGGGGACGACCGACCCTGGTAGTCAAGGACCTGGACGCCAATGAGCTATTCTTTTGGCTGCCTCACGACGACTGGACGGGCTTTGAGATGTCCACTGCCTACGCGGGATGAATCGGAAGCGCTGAAAGGATGCAGTAATGAAATCGTCCGAAGATCCGCTATGGCGCGACGCCCTCAACGGGCTTGAGCGTGGCGATTTTTCGCGTCTAGCGCCGCTTTTCAATCAAGCCACATCGCCGGGCGGCGGCAAATGTCGCATCATCGAGTGGTACGAGCAGGGCTATTTTGACAACGAGCCGAAGGCGCTGGCGGAAGCGTTCACCTGCGCGTGTTTTCTTGGCCACACCAGCGTCGCCGATTTCCTGCTGGCGCAAGGCGTTGATCCGTCCGCCGGGATCGGCGCTGGCTTGGCGGGCTTTCACTGGGCCGCGAACCGCGGAAACCTGGATACCGTCAAACTCCTCATCGAACGAAAAGCTCCGCTCGAACAAGAGAACATGTACGGCGGAACGGTTCTGGCTTGCGCGGTGTGGTCCGCTATCCACGAACCCAGCGCGGACCATCTTCCAATCATCGAGGCTCTGATTGCCGCCGGCGCAAAGATTGACGCGATTGACCCCGCTGACTACCCCACGGGAGACAAGCGCGTTGACGAAGCGCTCAGGCGACATGGAACGGAATCACAGAATTCTTGACACCCTGGCGGCGGCGCGAAAGTGAGAGTTAGTATGTGAGCCTATGTCAAGCAAACAGGTTCGGCTCATTTTCGGCGGCGTCTTCTTCGCCTTGCTGTCGGTCTATTCCGCGGCGAGCTTCTATATCTGGCTTTACCCGCCCGGCAGCGATGGGGGCTGGCACGGTTCAGGCGCGTATGGCAGGTTTCACATAACTTATATAGACCCGCAAAGTCCGGCGAAAGATTTGCGCCCGGGCGACAAAATTATCGCCATCAACGGCGCGAAGGTGGCGGACCGCCTGGACGCGCTGAATGACGAGTATCGCCTGCCGCCCGGTTCGCGTTATTCGATGACTGTCGAGCGCGACGGCCGGGAACTGACATTCACCTGGCAAACCACCCCGCGCCGGCGCGGCCCTTTTCCGTGGAATAAGTTGATTCCACTTTTATTTGCGCTCTCCGGGCTGCTCGTGCTGTCACTCAAAGCGGAAGATCGACAGGCATGGCTTTTGGCCTTGATGCTCTGCAGCTTTTCGACCTTACTGAGCGACGGTTTTGAGACCCAAATATCGGCCAATTGGCTGGCGCTGCCGGTCGCCTTAGCGCGAATCGGCGGGCTTTTCTCTGCTCCACTGCTGTTTCATTTGTTCCTCTACTTTCCTCACCACTCCACCTGGTTGCGGCGCTGGCCGAAATTGACGATGTGGCTCTATGCGCCACTCTGCCTGTTTGTGCTGCCGACTTTTGGCGTCAGCCGGTTGCCTCTTGAATGGTCTACTCCAATCTTCAGTTGGCCGCCAATGCGCTGGTTGGGGGAGCACGGGCTGCCAGTGGCCGGCTATCTTTCGTTGCTGGGCTATCTATTGGCGGCGCTGTTCTCTTTGTGGCTGAATTACCGCGCGGCGGATACGGCGGGGCGGCGGCGTTTGCGCGTTGTGATGTGGGGCAGCCTGATAGGCTTCGGCAGTCTTGTTCTGGTGCTCGTGATGGAGGTGACAAACACGCGGGAGAAGTGGAGAAGCGTGTGGGACTGGTTGCTGTTCTCAATGCTCTTTACGTTGCCGCTCGTCCCGCTCAGCTTCGCTTACGCCATCATCCGCCATCGCGTCATCCCGATCAGCCTGATCCTGCGGCGCGGCGTGCGCTATCTGCTCGTTTCGCGCGGCTCGATTCTGCTGGTCTTGCTCTTCACCGGCCTCATCGTGACGGCGCTGCTGTCGCTGTTGTTCCAGTATCTGCGCCCGTCGGCCTTGACCGTCGGATTGGTTTCAGCCGCCGAAGGCATCGCCGCATGGCAGGCGGCGCGCTGGCTGCATCGGCGTTACTTGGCGCCGGTGATCGACCGCAAATTCTTCCGGCAGAGTTACGACTCGCAGCAAATCGTGGCTGAGTTGGCGGCCTCACTGCGCACGACGACCGAGATCCCGAGCCTGCTCGAATCCGTGGCGAACAAGTTGCAATCGGCGCTCCAAACTGAAAGCGTGGTGGAAATCGAGGCCGAAAACCAACAACGCGCGAAAGAGATGGAAGAAGCTCGCCAGTTGCAGCTCTCGATGCTGCCGAAGAGCGCGCCGTATTTGCCGCACATCGAAATCGCCGCCTCCATGAAACCGGCGACCGAAGTCGGCGGCGACTACTACGATTGGCGCCTCGGCGCGGACGGAGCGTTGACGATCGCCATCGGCGACGCGACCGGACACGGTTTGAAAGCCGGCACGATGGTGACGGTCACGAAAGGTTTGTTCAATCACCTGGCCGAACAAGCCGACCTCGTCGCCACACTCAGCCAGACCTCGCGCGCATTGAAGCGGATGAACCTGCGTTCGTTGTTTATGGCGATGACGCTGGTCCGGCTGATAGGCAATCGATTGCAATGCAGCGTAGCCGGGATGCCGCCGATTTTGATCTACCGCGCGGCGACGCGGGCCATCGAAGAGATTCCCTTGCGCGGCGCGCCTCTGGGCGGCCTGACCGATTACGCTTATCGCCAGGCCGAGACCCTCTTGTCAACTGGAGATGTCGTGCTCTTGCTGAGCGACGGTCTGCCTGAACGGTTCAACGCGGCGGGCGAAATGTTCGGCTACGACCGCAGCAAAGAGTCGTTGCTGGCCAATGCGCATGCCGCGCCGCAAGCCATCATCGAACGCTTGCTGCAAACAGGCGAAGACTGGGCGGCCGGCAAAGCGGCGGACGATGATATGACCTTCGTCGTGTTGAAAATGAGGCCTGACGAATTTTCTCGTTTAACGAGCTGAACAACCGTGCTATAAACGAAACAGCATGCTTAGAGGTAAGAAGCTGACGCTAAATCTTGCCAATCAGCGATACCGGTAGCTCCACACTTAACCGTGGTGAATGAGTAATGAAGCAAAAGAGAGAGTACGGAACAAACGGAAATAACGGAACAGACGGAAGGTTTTCTGTTTTTTTCCGTCTGTTCCGTTATTTCCGTTTGTTCCGTACTCTCTCTTCGGCCTTGCATAACGCTCTCCACGGCTAGGAGGTAACGATGAAAGCAGTGTTCAGAAGCGCATCGCCCTACGCCGACGACGCCATGAACCTCCCGGTTCGGGACGTCGATGCGGCGATTCCCTACTATGAAAAAACCTTTGGCCTTCGCGTTGTGGCGCGTCAAGACGCCCCACATAAATCTGTCATTCTCGCGCGAGACAGTATCCAAATCGGCCTGGCCGAAAACGGAGGCGACCCGGCCCAGGAAGGATGTTTCTTCGAGGTAGACAATGTCGAAGCCGCCTTCGCGGAATTGAAGTCGAACGGCTTGGAAAAAGAAGAGGCCGGCTTCCGAATTGACCAATACGGAGACACGGCTTGGAAAGTCTTTTTCGTCGTGGCGCCGGACGGGCTTTGTTACTGTCTGGGCGAGCGGCAAAGCTGAGAATCGCTTCGGATAAAATTGGAGGACCCTATGGCCGACATCAAGACAAAACTCAACGACGCTTCCGTCGATGACTTCCTCAATGCGATCAAAGACGAACAAGTCCGCGAAGACTGTTGGACGATCGTCGACATCATGCGGAAAGCCACCAACGCAAAGCCGCAAATGTGGGGCGCCAGCATCGTGGGTTTCGGCAGCTATCACTACAAATACGCCAGCGGCCGCGAGGGCGATTGGATGCTGACCGCGTTTTCTCCGCGCAAACAGAACATTACGCTTTATATCTACCCTGGCTTTGAGGACTACGACGAACTAATGGCCCAACTCGGCAAACATTCGTGCGGTAAGTCATGTGTCTACATCAAGCGGCTTTCGGATGTCCATCTGCCGACGCTCAAGAAACTCATCAAGGGCTCGGTCAAGCACATGCTCAAGACAAATCCGCCGGATAAGCGGCAATAATGAGATACGGAGAGATTGACGAGTATGAAGGTCTTAGTTACAGGCAGCAGCGGCCATCTGGGCGAGGCGTTGGTTCGGACGCTGAAAGCCGCGAACCACGAGGTCATCGGCGTTGACATTGTCGATTCGGACTTCACAAACGGGCCGGGATCCATAGTCGACCGGGACCATGTTAGACGATGCATGGGAGGCGTGGATGCGGTCTTCCATACGGCGACTCTGCACAAACCTCATATCGTCACGCACGGACGGCAGAGCTTCGTTGACATCAACATCACGGGCACACTCAATCTCCTGGAAGAGGCCGCGTCGGCCGGAGTGAATTCGTTTGTGTTCACCAGCACGACCAGCGCCCTCGGCGGCGCGCTCACGCCGCCGGCTGAAGCTCCCGCGGCGTGGGTGACCGAGGACGTCACTCCCATTCCCAGGAACATCTACGGCGTAACGAAGACCGCGGCGGAGGACCTTTGCGAGCTATTCCACCGGAATCACGGGCTTGCGTGCCTGGTACTGAGAACCTCGCGCTTCTTTCCGGAAGAGGATGACCGCAAAGCGACTCGACAGTCCTATGACGACGGCAACGTCAAGGCGAACGAATTTCTCTACCGGCGCGTGGACATCGAGGATGTCGTGAGCGCCCACCTGCTCGCTCTTGAGAAAGCGCCCTCAATCGGTTTCCGGCGCTACATCATCAGCGCGACCACGCCGTTTACCCGCGACGATTTGTTCGACCTGCGCGCGAACGCGCCGCTGGCGCTGAAGCGAAGGATTCCGGGCTATGAGCCGGAGTACGCGAGGCGAGGATGGAGGATGTTTCCGAGCATCGAGAGAGTGTATGTCAATGAACGAGCGAGGAACGATCTGGGCTGGCGCCCTCGATATGATTTCGGGCGTGTGCTCGACAGCCTGAGAGCGGGGGCCGACCCGCGCAGCCCGCTGGCGCTCGCCGTGGGGTCGAAGGGATACCACGCCCGCAAATTCGCGGACGGCCCATACCCCGTGGAGTGACGGCGGGCGAACGATGGACACATGGAAAACGAGTCAATCAGGCAAAAATTTACTGACGCGTTTGATACGCTTGTCGAACATTGCGCTTCTCAAGACCTTTTGATCAGGTGGGCTGCATCAGGCGGCGGCGTACTCCGTATAGCGCCTGGCCGCAGGCGGCTGAAAGCCGAGCACGATGTCGCTCTTGGGAACGCCAGCGCGTTCAAGCTCGCGGGTGACGTTCAGGTCGGTGTTATCAACCTGAACCCAAACTTTGCCGTTGACGATTTCAAGATGGATGATGAATTGATGAATGCGCTGGTTATCCACCCAGCCGACCTCGATCAGCGCGTAGCTGTCCGCTCGGCGGTCGAAGACGGTTTTATGCGGCGCTTGGCTATCCTGCGGAATGTAATCTGCGATCTCTGTCAGGGTTCGCTCGATGATCTCGCGGTAACGGTTCAGTCTGTCATCGGAGGAATCCATAGCGCAATCTCCTTTGTTTCCGGATCGAAGACGATCAGTCTGACGCCCTCTTCGTTGAGCAATGAATCTTCGTTCGGGTCGTTAAACAGATCGTCATAAATATCACGGCGCACAGCCAGGTAAAGTTCACGTTCGGGTTCGGTCACGCGCAGCGCCTTGCGGTAGAGAATGAACTGGCCAATCGCCTTGTAAAGGTCTTCCATCTCAGAGGCGCCGACGAAGCTTTTTACTTCGATGGCTATCTTGCTGGCTCCTTTTTCGGCCAGCAGTACTTTCTCGGCGGCCAAGTCAACCAGCATCTTCTTCCGGCCACGCCATTTCAGCCGGTAAGGATCGTGTGTGATTGACCAGCCGTCCTTTTCCAGAGCTATTTTGACGTGATCGTGATAGATGTCTTTTGCCGCCATCGACGCGCCCCCTCGAGCAAGTATTTTAAAACAAGCTCTACGCGGCAGAAAGGGTCCTTTTTGCAAATGAAGGAGAACGGATCAATCCAGCAAAAATTCACCGAAGCGCTGGACGCGCTTATCGAGCACGTGAAAGGAGACCGCTCCATTCTCGCAGCCATCCTCTGCGGCAGCCTGTCGCACGACTCGGTATGGGCGAAGTCCGACATCGACCTCGTGCTGGTGACAATCGACGACAAGAAGGTGGATCGGTCCGGCCTGGCGATCTACGCGGACGGGGTTAACGTTCATGCGTTCATCATGTCGCGCGCGGAGTTCCGCAAGACGGTCGAAGGATCGATCCACAATTCCTTCATGCACTCGTTCCTGGCGAAGGGGAGACTGCTCTATACGCATGACCGGACGATCGGCGATCTCTGCGCCAGGCTGCGCGAGATCGGCGCTCGCGACATGCAACTGCAGCTCCTGCGCGCGGCGACGGGCGCGCTGCCGGCGATCTACAAGGCTCACAAATTTTTCGTCACGCGCGGCGACCTCGACTACACGGCGCTGTGGATTCTCTACGCCGCGACGCCGCTGGCGCAGGTCGAAGTGATCGGCGCGGGCCTGCTGGCCGACCGCGAGGTGATCCCGCAGGCGATGAAACTGAACCCGGCGTTCTTCAAAACGATTTACGCCGATCTGCTCAACACCAAAAAGACGAAGAAGAACGTGCAGGCGGCGCTGGACGCGGTTGACCAATACGTGGCGGAGCGCGCGGCGACGCTGTTCGCGCCGGTGATAGATCATCTGCGCGAAGTCGGCGAAGCGCGTTCATGCACTGAGATCGAGGACCATTTCAAACGGAATTTCGACGTGGGCGGCGTGACCACGGCGTGCGAGTACCTGGCGGACCAGGGGATCATCGGCAAGGCCTCGACGTCCGTCCAGCTCACGAAGAAGAGCAACGTCGAGGTGCAGGAACTCGCATTCTTTTACAAGTAATGTTTTCCGATATATTGGCTATCGAGACAGAGAATGCAGATCACCCCTCCTACAACAAAAGGCCGCGCCCGCAGGGTGAGGAAGAACCTGAGGCAAGGGATGGCTCTTGCCTGGGCCGCCTCGCCGCGTTCGCTGATCCGGTATTCATTGCTGGGGATGGTGAACGCGACGATGCCGCCAATCGCCGTCTTCCTCGGCGCTGGTCTCGTCAACCGCATCGCCGAAGCCCGCGCGCATTCGCTTCAATTCAGGGACCTGCTCCCCATCGTGATCGGCTTGTGGGTAGCCGCCGGAGTACAGCGAGCGATAGGCGCATACATGGGCTACGGCAGGAATCTGTTCGTCCGTCGTGTGGAGTTGGAAGCGGAGCGGCGGTTGCTGGCCCGGGCTTCGAAAGTCGACATCGGTCACTTCGACAACTCCGACTGGCACGATCGGCTCGCGCGCGCCAAGCGGGACGTCTCCTGGAGACCCGGAGACCTCACGTGGTCGGTACTGGGACTGTCGGGCAACATCGTGACGATAGCCCTGATGGCGTCACTTCTGGCAAGCCTTCATTACGTGCTGGTCATTCTTGCGCTGTCGGCGGCGGCGCTTTCCCTTGCGTTCGAGCGTCGCGTGACGTCGCGTCTTTACGAGTTTTTCTACAAGGAGACTCCGGAGGAGCGGGAACGCGCGTACATGGGCGACCTGTTGGCCCAGCCTCGCACGACCAAAGAAATACGGGCCTATGTGTTGGCCGACTACCTGCTTGGCAGGCACCGTAAACTATCCGAGGAATTGTACAAACAAAGGGAGCTGATGCGGGTACCCGCATCTCGATACTGACCGGGCTCGTGACCGGGACGGCCCTCGCGCTCGCCTATGCGTTTGTAGCTGTTCAGGGAGTGGCGGGCGTTATTGACCCGGGGGGCGTCGTCCTGGTGATCGGCGCCTTCACATCGGTCTCAGGGACTCTGGGACAGATTTCGAGCACGTTTGTGGCTGTTGATCAGCACACCACTTTCCTCGACGACTACTTTTCATTTCTGGCGATCGAGCCGTTGGTGCCGGCGCCAGCCAAGCCTCATCCCATCCCGAGCAGTCTGGCCGAGGGGATCGAGTTCGACGATGTCACATTCTCCTATCCCGGTGGACAGGACTACGCGAGTTACGAACTGACGATCCGGGATAACGTCGTGATGGGCCGCCCTGACGTCGCGGCCAATGACGAGCGAGTGATGGAGGCTCTGCGGGACTCTCGCAGCGAGTGGCTGGTAAAGAAGATGCCTTACGGCCTCGAATCCAAGGTGGGGAGGCTCTTCGAAGGCGGACACGACCTGTCCGGAGGCGAGTGGCAGCGCCTTGCGCTGGCCCGAATCATGTACCGGGACGCCGACATCTGGATTCTGGACGAGCCGACTTCCTCGCTCGACCCGGAGGCGGAGGCGGGAATCTTCGCCGAACTGAAGGAGAATCTGAAGGGACGTATCGGCATCGTGATCTCGCACCGCTTCTCGACGGTGCGCATCGCCGACCGGATCGCGGTGATCGCCGACGGGCGGGTAACGGAATTGGGCACGCACGAGGAATTGCTTGCGGCCGAAGGCCGCTACGCGCAACTCTTTGAGTTACAGGCCGCTGGGTATCGCTGATGTCCGACAAACTTCAGTTTGTCGTGGCCCCATCAGCGAGCTACTTGGAAGAAATTCAAGGGTCTCCATATCCAGCCGCGACAAACTGAAGTTTGTCGGACATTTGGCGCCGCTCGATTTGTGCGCGCTTCAGGATTCATGTCACTACGCAAAAGGAGGGTTAAGCGATGAAACAGCTTGTGATTTTGTCAGTGGCGATTGTGTCCATTGCTCTAATTGCCCCACTGTGCATGGCCACGATCAATGCATTCACTCGGGACGAAGACGCGATTAGAAAATGGATGAGCGAGTATACCGATGCCTGGAATAAACATGATGCGAGAGCGCTCGCGCTTTTGTTTAGGGAAGACGCCGATTTCGTCGGAGGCTCAGGGGGAGTGTTCAGAGGCCGATCTCAGATTGAACGGTTGATGGCAGAAGAGTTTTCAACCTCTCTCAAGGAGTGGAAACTTACAAACGCGATTGAGGACATTCGATTCCTCAAGCCGGATATAGCAATTGTGAATGGGACCTACGAAGCCACCGGAATCGGATCAAACGCCCATGCCGCTCATCTCAAAGGTCTTTACACTGTGATTATGGGTAAAGAGAGTCGTAAGTGGGTCGCTCTGGGCGCCCGCTCAATCGTACGATAAGGATCATACCTCTAAGCTAAAGCACAACAGGATGGCTTCTAAAACAGCAGTGAAACGGAACGCTAAAAAGGCGACGCCCGCTGCCTCCCTTCCCTCTTCACAAAGGGCTGGGCAAGGAACAAACGGGAGGGCCGCGGCTCGCACGACGATAGCGGTTCAGGGCGCGCGCGTCCATAACCTCAAGAACATATCGCTGGAGATCCCGCGCGACAGGCTTATCGTCGTCACCGGGCTTTCAGGCTCGGGCAAATCTTCCCTGGCCTTCGATACGATATACGCCGAGGGGCAGCGGCGCTATATGGAATCGCTGTCGAGCTTCGCCAAACGGTTCGTCGCCCAGGTCGCCAAACCGGATGTGGACTTCGTCTTCGGCTTGTCTCCGGTGATCTCGATCGAACAGAAGACGATCTCGAGCAACCCGCGCTCCACCGTCGGCACGATGACGGACATCGCCAGTTATCTGAACCTGCTGTTCGCCACCATCGCGGAGCCGCACTGCCCGCGCACCGGCGAACCGACGCCCAGCCGAACGTCGAACCAGATTCTCGAAGCGATCCTGTCGCTGCCCGAGGGCGCGGAGATCGAGTTGCGGGCGCCGGTGTTCAAGGTCTACGGAGAGGAGCTGGACTTCGTCTTCACTGAGGTGCGCAAAAAAGGCTGCCGGCGGCTGATCATTGACGGCAAGCCGGTGGACATCTCCGCCGAGGTCGAGCTGGACGAGTCGAAGGTCCGGGACATGGATGCGGTGGTGGACCGCTTTCTGGTCGGCCGAAAGCACGAGAAGGCGATCAAGGCGGGGATCGCCGCCACGCTGCTGGTGGGCGACGGACTGATGCAGGTCCACGTCGTGAAAGGCGCGAGCAAGGCCGAAGGCGAGCGGTTCTACCGCGCGCTGTGCAGCGAGACGCATCATTTCGTCTACGGCGACATCCAGCCCGAATATTTCATGTTCAACAATCCGGAGAGCGCCTGCCGGACGTGCGGCGGCCTT
>Ga0187894_10005647_pt1 | contig 12643 bp, 8 predicted proteins | sample GBC1701081metaG_FD_136650 | JGI IMG/M metagenome (GOLD analysis project Ga0187894, IMG submission 136650) | White microbial mat communities from a lava cave in the Kipuka Kanohina Cave System on the Island of Hawaii, USA - GBC170108-1 metaG ... | reverse complement strand
CCAAGATCGCCAAGAGGGGCTCAAAGTGTTGGTTTTCCATTCTCTCTTGCGGCCTTCTCCCCGTCTTTTTCTTGGCGATCTTGGCGTCTTGGCGGTTAATTCGCATAACCTTCCAAGTCGTGTTTGTTCCGTTCTTTCCGTCTTTTCCGTACTCTCTCTTCGCCGTCTTGACTTGATCTCAGAACAGTCTTCTTGACAGATTGAACCCGATCGTCAACCCGTTGAATCCGTCATCCCCGAACAGTAATCCTTTGGTCATCGAGCGCTGCGCAATGGTAGTGCCTGAGCCGTTTGTGAAGACCAGGCTGAAAGCGTGGCGGCGCGAGGCGCTGGCCTTTTGAATGCCGAACCCGAAGACCGGGCGGCGAATTCCGATGAGGCCGTTAATGTAACGAGACTCTTCGTTCAATCGGTAATTCGCCTCCGCCATCAGCGCGACCGACGGCCGAATGTTAACCGTGGCGCCGATGCCCAAGGCGATCGCTGTTTCGCCCGGCGCGTTGGTTTCCGGACTGACGAACGGGCGGTCGCCGACGGAAAATGTGGGCACGACGTAAACTTGCGCGTGGCGTGTGACGCTGCGAGCGAAGGTGAATTCAAAGCTCGTGGTGAAGTTGCGTTTGAAATTGTCCCGCCCTTCCAAACCCACGCGGGCCATCAGCGACAGCGGCTGGCCTTTATGTTCGTCGAGCAGACTCGCTCCGGCATAGAGCAGAATGGGACGTCCAACGTCGCTCGACGAACGATACGCGCCGACGTGGATGCGGTTGGTGACGCCATAAAGGAACCCGAATGATGGGATCGCCAGGCCGTCCAATCCGAACAGCTCTTCGGCGTCGCGGCTGGTGAATGGGAAGCGGTGAGTGAAATCAGTCCACAGTGAGTCTTTCGGAATAGGCGTCGCCGTAGGCAGATTGATCAACCGCACGTCAACCTGACGGTAGATGTTGGGGCGGTCTTCTATCTGCGGAGTCGCGGCTACGACTTTTTCCTTCTCTCCCGCTTGAGGAGATGTGGGCGCAAGCTCGTTGACGGTTTTCTCTTTCGTATTGATCGCATACCGCTTGCCGTTGATTTCGACAATGGCTTCGGAGTCGGAGCCTTGAGTGAAGCTGACAATAGGCTTGTCGCCCTGTTTCTCATTTTCAGAGAGGAAGCGGTCGGAGAACTGGCTTCGCAATGCGGGCGTGATCTCGAATCCGGCCGCGGCGAAAGCCTTGCCGAACTCGTTGCGCTCGCCACTGCCGGCGGGGTTGACGTGGCATACGGAGCATTTGCTGCGCAGCTCAGGTCGCGACAGCGGATCGGCGGCGAAGATTTTCAGGTATTCGGGGCGCGCATTCACGGTTTTGACCGCGATGGGGGCAAACATCACGACGGCGAAAAAGACGATCAGCAATTTGGAAGAACTGGTTCTCGACATAAATGTTAATTCAACTCCTGACTTCGGTTTTGCGCAAAATGATTCCGTGCTGTTTAAAGAGAGGCAAACACGCAACCAAGCGCATAGTTAGATTACGTGCGATCGTTTAAGGACAGTTTTTTGTTTGAGTGATTACTGGGGCGGGGGAGGCGAGAGGATTACGGAAAAGACGGAAAAAACGGAAGAGACGGAAAGTTTCCTGGCCTGGTTCCGTTTGTTCCGTCTTTTCCGTCTTTTCCGTAATCCTCTTCGCTTCTCCCTGAGCAGTCACTCCGTCTCTTGTCACCTGCCTTTGAATTCGGGCTTTCGCTTCTCCAAGAACGCTCGAACCCCTTCTTCCTTGTCCTCGCTCGAAAAACATAACGCGAAAAGATCAATTTCCTGATCCAGACCTTCGCGCAGGTTGGTTCGCGCCGCGTTTTTCACTGAGGTTTTGGCCATCGCCAATGCGACCGGGCTTTTCTCGGCGATCTTGTTGGCCAACTCCATCGTCTTCGCTTCGAGTTCCGCCGCCGGATGGACTTCGTTGATCAGGCCGAGGCGGTGAGCCTCCTGCGCGTCAATCATCTCGCCGGTCAGGATCATCTGCATCGCCTTGCCTTCGCCGATCAGACGAGTCATCCGTTGAGTGGCGCCACCGCCGGGAATGATACCCAGGTTGATTTCGGGCTGGCCGAATTTCGCCCGGTCGCTCGCGAGGCGGATGTCGCACGAAAGAGCCAACTCGCATCCGCCGCCAAGACAGAACCCGTTGATCATCGCAATCAGCGGCTTCGGAAAATCTTCGGCGGCGGTAAGAACGCTTCTGGCCTTCATCACCGCGCGCTGCTCTACCGCGGTGCGGCCGGCGAATTCGTTGATGTCCGCGCCCGCCACGAAAGCCTTTTCTCCGGCGCCGGTGATGACGACGACGCGGATCTCCTCGTCGTTGCGCAATTCGTCAAGCCGATCGGCCAGGGCTTTTCTGGTCGCAATGTTCAATGCGTTGAGTTTGTCGGGACGATTGATGATGACGAGCGCGATGCGCCCGCGTCGTTCAAGCAGAACGTTTTCAGCCATGGTCGGTTCAACTCCTTCAAGATTGAGGTTCGGATGATTTCTGGATGAATTGCGCGGGCATTATCGTGTCCGGGAAATTTGAAATCAAGCGACGGGCAGGCTGACGTTTTGCGGGGTTCCCGCCAATCTTTTTGCGGGGTTCCCGCCAATCTTAAGGATGCTTTCGAGGGAGTGCTTGCGCGCTTTTCGGCTTCTCGTTATAGTTTCCGCGTTTCCCCAAGTTCCTCAATCGCAGTCAACCTTTTGAACCTATCTGTCAATCTGTTTGGCAATCTGTCTGAATGTCGAGAGGAGAATTTCAATGACGAAAGAGGCTGGAATCACGACGAGCAGAGAAACATTCGAAGGCGACGGTTTGGAAGTCGGCGCGTTCGTTGCGCGTCCGGACGGCGTTGAAAAAGCCCCGGCCGTCATCATCGTTCATGAGTGGTGGGGACTCAACCCGCACATCGAAGACGTCGCGCAACGTTTCGCGGACGAAGAGTTCATCGCCGTCGCCGCCGACCTTTACAAAGGCAAGACGGCTAAGAGCGCGCAGGAAGCCTCGAGGCTGATGGGCGCGTTGAAACAGGAGGACGGCCTGGCCCGGTTGCAGGTTGTCCTGAAGCAATTGCGCGCGATGCCCGAAGTGACCAGCGTCGGCGTGACCGGTTTCTGCATGGGCGGAACGTTCGCGCTGCTGCTGGCCTGCAACGCCGAGCTTGAAGCTTCGGCTCCGTTCTACGGCGACGTGCCGGTTGACACAACACGGATCGGCAAATTGAGCTGCCCGGTACTTTTTATTGGGGCGGAGAAGGATCAATGGATCACGATTGAAAAGATGAACCGCCTGGACGCCGCGCTCAAGCAGTACGGGAAGGAAGGCGAAGTGCGAATTTATAAAGGCGCCGACCACGCCTTCTTCAATAATGATACGCGCCCCGAAGTATACAGCCGCGCCGACGCCGAAGACGCGTGGAAGAGCGTGATCGAGTTTTTCAACAAGCATCTGCGCAAAGGGCAAGCGGCCACGGCATAGGGTCAGCGTCGCGAGCGGTTTCGAGATGATTCACGAATTATCGGCAAGCACAGTGGCGGTGATCACCGGCGCTTCATCCGGCATCGGGCGCGCAACGGCGCTGGCTCTTGCCGAAAAAGGTTTGCGGCTGTCTCTGTTGGCGCGTTCGGAAAACGATCTTTCCGTAGTCGCGAGGGAAGCCAAAGCTCGAGGCGCGAATGGCGCCGGCCATTTCGTTTGCGACGTGCGCGATGAAGCGGCGGTGGATCGCGCGGTTGCGTCAACAATAAGCGGTTTCGGACGCATTGATGTTCTGATCAACAGCGCCGGGTTGAGTTTGAACGGCGAAGTTGACGGTTACTCACTGGAAGACTGGCGCGCAGTAATAGAGACCAACCTGACCGGGACGTTCCTGACCTGTCGCGCAGTGGCGCCCGTGATGAAGCGGCAGGGCGGCGGACAGATCATCAACATTTCATCCGGAGCGGGCCGCAACGGCATCAGGGAGATGTCGGCCTACTGCGCGTCGAAATTCGGCGTGATCGGTTTCACCGAATCGCTCGCGCTTGAAGTCAGAAATCAGAACATCCGCGTTTCGGTTCTGCTTCCAGGATCAGTGGCGACGGATTTTTCCAGAGTCGCAAAACGCAAAGGCGCCTTGGATTGTGGCGAGAGTGGATCGAGAGAGATCGGTTATTCAATGACTGCGGAAGAAGTGGCTTCGGTGATCGTCGCGATGCTTGAACAAGCCCCGCAAGCCTGGATGAGCGAGGTCACGTTGCGTCCGCTGAATCTGGAATTGAAGCGGTGGCAGTAGCCCGACCGTGAGGGAGGGCATAGACGCGTCGCCTACGCCCTCCCTCACGGTCGGGCTACTGCCACCACGTATTTCCTGGCGAGGATGATGATGGTGAGCGAAAGTATTTTCTGTTCCGGGTGTGGCATTACGCTCAGACCATTTATGCGGGTCTGCCCGCGTTGTGGAACGCAGCGCGTCGAGGCCACGCCGATGCAGGAGCCGAAACCAACACCGGCGCCCGCGCCATCCGAATCGGATCGAGCCAATACTCAAATCCCCGTGGATTCAATCACATCCGGAGTCGCCGCGAATGGCCAGTCCAAAACCCAAGTCGTGCCCTTCGACATCGTGCGGCTCCAAAAGCCGGATAATGTCGTGAGTAGAGGTAAAGGATATTCCACACGGGATACAGTCTTCCTCTCGCCGGAGGATGGGCGCGGGAGGTTTCCGCTTTTCACCACGGCGCAATGGACCCTGATGGCGATTGGCGCCGGACTGTTGGCCCTGATGCTCGTGATAGCTTATCTGCTCTGGCGCCAGCAACAGCGCGACACGGGGCAAGCGGTAAACCGAAATGTTGTCGTCACTCAACCGGCTCCGAACGCGACCCCGACTCCGGAGCCAGGTCCGACGCCGGCGCCGTCCAACGATCAGGCGATGTACGAATTGGTCAAAACCCAGTTGATGGCTTACAACCCGCTCGGATTTTCGCGCTACGGCTTTGAAGTCAAAGATGGAGTTGTCACCGTCAACGGCGAGGCCGAGCATCAACCGGAAAAAGACGGCGTGGAGAACATCCTCAAACTCGTCACCGGAGTCAAATCGGTGGTCAACAACTTGAAGATCAAACCGAGTGAGTTGTTTGCGCCGGTCAAACTCAACACCGCCGAGGCCAAGATTTTAAATGACGCTCTTCGCCGGGAGATTGAATCAGGCGGACAAGCCGCCAGCGTTGATCCACTAAATCCGGCGCATCCGTCTCCTCAGGCCCCTCCGGCGCAACAAGCGCAGCAGTCAAAGCCGGCGCAGCAGCCCGACGCCAGCGTCCTCGCCCGTGAGAAGGCCGCGGCTAAACAGCGCGAAGAAGATATGGCGCTGCGTAAGGCCGCTGAAGAGAAGCTTCGCCGCGAGGCCGAAGAGTACGAAAGACGGCAGGAAGAGTTGCGCCGGGCGGAGGCCGAACGCCGCGCGCGCGCCGAACAGGCGCGGCTCGAAGCCAGCGCGCTCCGTTCAGGCACGGTCGCCTGGAGCGGGTTGGTTGACGGCGTTGACGAAGTGGTCATTTCAGGCTCCAGCGCCTCGGTTCGTCACGTGAATGGGAATCCGCCGCGCGAAGTCAAAGCGTCGTTCAGCGCGCCTGTCCCCCGTTCGCCAGTGAAAGTCGCGCTGATTTCGGCGAACGGGCGCGGCGTGATCAGCGTTGTTCAACAGCCATCAGCGGCGAACGGTTACACGACCATCGTCCGAGTTGACGACAGCGCCAAAGGTGGCGACAAGCGTTATGAGTTTACGTTGCGCTGGTCGGCGCAGTAGTTGAAGACAGGAAGACAGGGAGACAGAGAGACAGAGAGATGGAGAGACAGAAACCATACATACTCTCCCCCTTCGATCTCGCCGAGAAAAGGCGTTTGGTCAAATACATCACACAAAATCTGGAAGCGACTTACGGTGTCCCGATCAATGACAGCCCTTATAACCCTCTGGACGAATTGATACTCACAATCCTGTCGCAGGCGACTACTGACACTAACAGCCGAAGAGCTTTTGAGAGTCTGAAACGTCGTTTCCCCGATTGGGAATCGGCTCGGCGCGCTCGCCCATCATCTATTGCCGCTGCCATTAAGTCAGGTGGATTGGCCAACGCCAAATCGGTGGCTATTAAAAACGCGCTCAACGAGATCAAGACAAGAAGGGGAGAACTCGATGTGTCCTTTTTGCAAACAGCGCCAATCGAAGATGCCAGAAAATTTCTCACATCGCTTGCAGGCGTAGGTCCCAAAACAGCGGCCTGCGTGTTGTTGTTCGCATGTGACCGGGAAATATTTCCGATGGATACTCACATTCTTCGGATAACAAAACGAATCGGACTGGTTCCTGAGAGGTTTAGCGATGAACAATCGCACGAACGGATGGAAAAACTGGTTCAGCCGAAAAAGCATTACTCGCTTCACGTCAATCTTATCAGGCACGGCAGACAAATTTGCCGCCCGCAAAATCCGAAATGCGATAAATGCTCATTGATCGAGCATTGCGATTACGGACGGTCGTAACCCTGCCTATCTTCACAGAACTGATTAAAAAACGATCAAAGCGCAATCTTTTATGTACCGTTTTGTGTCAAAAGTCGCGAATGGGAATGGGTTGCAAGTAAGGCGGAAGCAGTCTTTTAGTAATTAATCATCTGACTTAGTCGCTGATAGCAGAAGGTTTAAGACAGCCACAGGCGCGGCTGCTTGTGAAGAGTGGGGCAATGGTATGCTCGTTGCTCTAAGACAACAACGACAAGCAATGCTTCAGCAGTTTAGGTAAAAGCTCAGAGACGGGAGATGTTGGGGGACATCAAACGTCGAAGAGATAGGATGGCTGCTCGGTTACGCATGGTTCTTGGGGGAGGCCATACGCAATCAAGCAGCCATTCTTCATTTCCATCTGTAAATCCCCGTCCGCATCATTCCTACCAAAAATATTTCTATTAAATTTTTAGTCCAAAGCAGAGGTACTGCGCTCTAACTTGCCGCATATCACAAACGCTTTTCAATTTGCGATTTTATTTGTCACGCTTTAAATTTGCGGTTGCGACTCACTGACTGTGGGAGGATCTATGTATAAAGGGCATAAAAGATCAGAAAGAATGATGAAGTTTGTTTCGACCTTACTCATGTTCCTGCTTGCATTGAGCTCGCCGATCGGCGCATCTCAGGACGCTAAGGGCCGGAAACAAAAGGCCAACCAGACAACGTCTCAAAGCAAAGTCACGAAAAAATTGACTGAAGAGCAGAAAGTCGAGCATCTGCTCGACCGCGTCACGTTCGGCGCGCGGCCCGGTGATGTCGAACGAGTGATGCAGTTGAGGTGGGAGAAATACCTCGATGAACAACTTCATCCTGAACGCATCTCTGATCAGGTGGCCGAACAGAAGCTGAAAAATATCGAAAGCATTCACTTGAGCAACGCCGAGCTGGCGAAGAGCTATCCTCCTCCACAAGTCCTCCGCCAAGTTTTGAAGGATCGCGGCATTGAACTGCCGGGCCTTGGCGCCAACATCAATCAGAGCCAAAATCAGAACGCCGAGCGGGAGAGCCTCACAAAGAAAGACGCGAAGAGAGGCTTCAAACAACTGGGCAATGAGGCGGGTCAGAAGAAAACCGCTGAGATGGACGAACAGGCGATGACCACCCCGAGGAACAATCCGCAATCCGGAGTTGATGATTTCGCCAAGCGCCGCGAAGCCTATCAAGCTCTCAAGGAAATGGGCTACAGGCCGCAGCAGCAAGTCGTTCAAGAATCGCAGCAGGCTAAAATACTCCGCGCGGTTTACAGCGAACGTCAATTACAGGAGGTGATGGCCGACTTCTGGTTCAATCACTTCAACGTCTATATTCAAAAAGGCGCAGATCGAGTTCTGACGACTTCTTACGAGCGAGACGCGATTCGCCCGAACGTCTTCGGCAAGTTTGAAGATATGCTTAAGGCCACAGCGGAGCATCCGGCGATGCTGTTCTATCTGGACAACTGGATGAGCGCCTCGCCGGACATGAAAATGCCCGATCGCGATGATCTTCGCCAGATGAGACGTGAGCGGCGGTTGTTAAATCAGAATGGCAAAGTTGCGAAGCGCGCTCGCGGTCTGAATGAAAACTACGCCCGCGAAATTATGGAACTGCACACGCTTGGAGTTGACGGCGGTTACACGCAGAAAGATGTGCAGGAAGTGGCGCGTTGCTTCACTGGGTGGACGATTCGCAATCCACGCGCCGGCGGCGAGTTTTACTTCAACCGGTTTATGCACGACGACGGTGAGAAGACCGTGCTCGGCAAAAAGATTCCCGCGGGTGGCGGGATCAAGGACGGTTACACAGTGATCCACATGCTCGCCACGCATCCTTCAACCGCGAAATTCATCTCGATCAAATTGGCGCGCAAGTTCGTCTCGGACAACCCGCCACAATCGCTCCTTGACCGCCTGTCGCGGACCTTCCTGAAGACTGAAGGCGATATCCGTGAAGTATTGCGAACGATGTTCGCGTCGCCGGAATTCTTCGCCCCGGAAAACCACCGTGCGAAGATCAAAACCCCATTTGAGATGACTGTCAGCGTGGTTCGCGCCATCGGGGCCGAAACGAACGGCAGTCCGCAGTTCCACCGCTGGCTGGCGCAGATGGGCGAAGGGCTGTTTATGTGCCAGCCGCCGACCGGCTATCCCGACACAGGTGAGCGATGGGTCAACACTGGCGCATTGCTCGAACGCATGAACTTCGCGCTCGCGCTCAGCGGCAACCGCGTTCCGGGCACGAGCGTCAACCTTCAAAATCTTTCAGCTAAGACGCCTGCGACGCAGCCGTCACAGATTGTTGATCATTTCGTCAACCTGTTATTGCGCGGTCAAATCTCGCCGCAAACTCGCGCGACGATTGACAAGAGCCTGAGCGAGCAGCAACTGGCGATGGCTGGTGGTAAAGTGGATGTGGCGAAAGTTGTCGGACTCATCCTGGGATCACCGGAATTTCAAAGGCAGTAAGGCGGAAGGAGTCGTTTCTTCGTGGTTGATTTTCCGCAGGAGGAAGGCAGATGAACAGAAGATTTTTCCTGAAAAACAGCGGCATCGCGTTGGCCAGCATCAGCGCCGCGACGATGTCCCCGTCGTTCCTGACGCGGACGTTGGCTCAATCGGATAGAAACGGTCGCAGGAAGATTTTGATCGCCATCTTTCAACGCGGCGCGATGGACGGATTGAGCGCGGTCATCCCCTACGCTGAGCCGGAGTATTACAACCTGCGTTCGTCTATCGCGATTCCGCGCCCTGGCGGCGTTTTCCAGGGAGGGCAGGGAAGGCAGGAAGGGCAAGGGGGGCAGAGGGCGCAACCGAACCAGGCTCCAGCGATTGATCTCGACGGTTTCTTCGCCCTCCATCCGGCGCTCATCGCCTTCAAACCGGTCTACGATTCCGGCCAGCTTGCGATCATTCACGCCACCGGCTCGCACGACAGCACGCGCTCGCATTTCGACGCGCAGGATTACATGGAATCGGCCACGCCTGGCGTGAAGAGCACGACCGACGGATGGCTCAATCGTTACCTGCAATCGAACCACGAGACGAAGGATTCGCCGTTCCGCGGCGTGGTGATGGGGCCGAACATGCCGCGCGCAATGCAGGGCAAGGCTTCGGCCATCGCGATGAACAACATCAACGATTTCACCATTCGCGCCGGCGGCGGCGAGATGGGACAGGCTGCGCAGGCCCTGCAGAGTGGATTCGAGGCGATGTACGCGCAAACGGTCAACGACGCGTTGCGCGGCGCCGGTAAAGAGACCTTCGAGGCCATGAATCTGCTCAAGCGCGTCAACCCAACTCAGTACAGGGAGGCGCCTGGCGTCATTTATCCGCGTGGCCCGTTCGGCGACCGTCTGCGTCAGATCGCGCAGTTGATCAAATCGGACATCGGTCTGGAAATCGCCTTCACGGACATCGGCGGATGGGACACGCACGCCAATCAAGGCTCATCGCAGGGCCAACTCGCATTACGCTTAACGGAATTGGCGCAGGGCGTCTCGGCGCTTTATGCCGATCTGAAAGACCGCGCCGACGACGTGGTGATCCTGACGATGACCGAATTCGGCCGCACAGCGCGCGAGAACGGTAATCGCGGCACCGATCACGGCCACGCCAGCGTAATGTTCGCGCTCGGCGGATCGGTTAAAGGCGGCAAGATTTACGGCAAATGGCCAGGGCTCGAGAGCCATCAGCTTTACGAAGGCCGCGACTTGGCGATCACGACCGATTTCCGCGATGTCTTCACTGAACTCGCGAAGAATCATCTGGGCGCGACCCATTTGAACCTAATCTTCCCCGGTTATCAGGTCAACACTTCCAACTTCAAAGGAATGATCAGAGGCTGAAACCCATATTTTGATTCGCCCTGCGGCGAGACGATCCCCTCTACGCACAGCCTGAAGCGGCGCATTTACGGGAGCTGATGATGAATCGGCTCCCGCTTCTTGTGTTTGCGGATTTTTTTATCGTGACAATTTCAGGAGGCAAATTTTGACGGTTTTCGGGAATCTGAGAATTTCCGTTGTGTGTTCTTCATAATCCATGCTTGTTCATGCTTGCATCGTGACTTTGGTCGGATATACACTTCGCGCGCGCCGAAAAGTCTTGCTCAGTTAGACTGGCGACTGTTCGGAGTGGCTAAATTCAGCACCCTTCTTGCTGTATATCTCAGGCCGCGTTTCTCACGTGGAATTGCGGGCCTTCGTTAATTGTCCCTGGTTTGCGCCCTATTATTGATTGATTGATTGATTGATTGTCTGCCGATTATCCCCCGATTGGCCGCCAATTGCCTCATTGAATCCTTGGGAGGTCATCATGTTTTCACTCCATGTTGGTCAAACTCTGGTTCGGCTGATCCGCGTTTACGCGAATGCCCAGCGGCCCGGGCGATATTGCTCCTGGCTTGGACTGGCGCTCACGGGGGCGCTCGCGGTCAGCGCCGGAGTAACACTGGCGTGGCGGGAAAACGCCTCCGACAGATCAGAATCACAGCGATTGCCAAATTCCGCCCCAAATTCCGCCCCAAATTCCGCCCCAAATTCCGCCATGGTTGCCGCGCCTGCGAGCTTCGCCAGTTTCACGCCGCCAGCAATGCGCGACATCAGCTCGAATTCGGTGACGTCGGTTCCAGCGGCGAGCTATGAACCAGTCGCCCTCGCGCCGGGGTCAATCGTCGCGGCCTTCGGCTCCAACCTTGCCACCCAACTCGCCGAAGCTACAGACGCCGATCCGAACACCCCGGGCGTCCAGCTTCCGACAATACTCAATGGAACCACGGTCGAGGTCAACGGGCGGCGCGCCGGACTCCTCTTCGTTAACTTCGGGCAAGTCAACTATGTCATGCCGGAAGCGACAGAGATCGGACCGGCCAACGTCGTCGTCAGATCCGGCGCCGGCGCTACCTCAGATGGGACGGCGCAGATCGCCCAGGTCTCTCCGGCGATCTTCACCGCGAATTCCACCGGCAAGGGCGTTCCGGCGGCGCTCATATATCGAGTCAAAGCTGACGGCCAGACATCTTATGAATCGCTTTCGCAGAGGATTTCGCCTGCTGGCTCCTTTGTTACAAAGCCGATTGAGATGCCTATAGGCGACCGCGTATTCCTGGTTCTTTACCTGACCGGCTTGCGCCGCGCCGCCGCCAACAGCGTCCGTGTCTTGATCGGCGGTGAAGAACACACGCCGTTGTTTTCAGCGGCTCCTGGGTTTGTCGGCCTTGATCAACTCAACGTTGAAATCCCGCGCAGCTTGATCGGGCGCAGCATAATCAATGTCTCGGTGACAGCGGGGGGCGCCGCGTCTAATCTGGTGGACATTGAAATAGCGGAGGTCGGCGGCGTTTCGCCGCCGCAGGTGGGCATTGTTGGCGACCCGGTTTTAGCGGGCAGTGAAATGTCCATCACCGGCAGCGGATTTTCACCCATCGCTGCTGAAAACATCGTTCGCATCGGCGCCGGGCTTCATCAGGCCGAGGTCATGCGGGCGACGCCGACCTTATTGACCGTCCTAGTTCCGTTCGGCGTCGAAGCCGGTACGGTACGGGTCAGCACTCCCACAGGCGAAGGCGTCAGCGCGAGTGAACTGTCGGTGCGGACTTCGATCAGCGGCCTTGTCGAGGATACCTTGGGGCGGCCGCTGAAAGACGTGCGGGTTTCAGCCATACTGCGCGACAGGACGATTACGGAGACGACCGACGCCGAAGGCCATTTCGTTTTGCCCGTAGATGAGGGGTTGCACCCGGTCGAGGTTGATGGCGGCGCGATCAACGTCAATCCTCCTTACCCGAGAGTCGCTTTGAAGATCATCGCTCAGCGGAACCGCGACAACGTTCTTCGCCCGACCGCTTTGCAACAGGAGACAGGATCCGGCGGAACCATCGGATCGGGATCCTCACTCAGCGACGATGATGGTCACGGATTGAGCGTCGCACAGAAAAGTCTTGGCTCAGAACTAGTCTCGATTGAGACGGACGGTTTCAGGCTGGAGATTCAAGATTCGACGCAGGCCAAATTCCCGGACAATACCACGAGCGGCAATATCTTCCTGACGCCGCTGCAGAACGCTCGCACCCCGGTCGAATTGCCGCTCGGTTAT
>Ga0187894_10005646_pt1 | contig 12645 bp, 6 predicted proteins | sample GBC1701081metaG_FD_136650 | JGI IMG/M metagenome (GOLD analysis project Ga0187894, IMG submission 136650) | White microbial mat communities from a lava cave in the Kipuka Kanohina Cave System on the Island of Hawaii, USA - GBC170108-1 metaG ... | reverse complement strand
CTCCGAAGGACAGTGACCCCGGTGAGCTTGCTCAATCCTTGCTTGAAGTCCTCAACATCAGCATAGCCCAGGGATGGATTCCGTCAGCGGACATGCAGCGACATCTGAAGCATTTGCTGGTGAGTATGCGTGACACAATCAAAGCAGGACAGCAGGGTGAAGCCGCCCGGTTGGCGGATTCGATTCTAATTTTGCTGGATACGCAAGGGCCGGGCGCAGTTCTCAGCGAGGCCCATGGCCTCCTTAAGTTCAACGTCGAGGTTCTGAAGTCCAAGTTGAGAACGTGAGCGGCTGTACTTCAAAGATTCTCGCTTCAGTGCAGCGGCAGGCGCACAGCATTGGGGGCAGGAATGGTGGATAGGATCCTCACAAATTGGTGCAGGTCGCAGAGTGCAAACAAACACTCTGCAGAAGTACCTGGGGAAGGCGGCGCATACCTCGATCACGACACCCGCCCCCTGAGACAACGATAGGATGATACATATGTCAAAATCAACTCAAGCGGTTCCAGTGATTGCATTGGTAGGGTTGGCGCTCTGCTCCTTGAGTTCTTCTTTGGCAGGCCCCCTTACGCCATTGAATCTCGAAGACCTGATCAGCAAGTCGCAGCTAATCGTTGTGGGTGAAGTTGTTTCCCTGCGAGAGCGCGGAACAACTGAAATGGTGATGTCCAGCGGAAAGGTCTCAGCTTGGATCATGGAAGGTGAGCTGGATGTTCGGGCGGTTCTCAAGGGTTCATCGAATTCTCAGACCATCTCGATTCACTTCTTATTGCCGCAACTTCCGACTGGTATCCCAGGTGTTGGGATGCACAGTTGCAGGACGTTTTTTCTAAAGGGGGCAGGCAACGCTCTCGAGTTCACAAATCCCTTCTACCCGTCCGTAATATCCGTTCCCGATACGCCGATTTCGGGAGCGGATGTCATTACCAGAGTTATTGATCAAGTGGGTGCTGTACTGAACTCTGCAAAGGCTTCGCCAAACCAAAAGCTCGAGGCAATAAGCGTGCTGCGCAGGACAAAGAATCCTGCTGCGCACGCTGCATTGCGCCGCGCGATTCACGAGAAGGATCAAAGTGCTCGACTAGACGCAATTGCCGCTTTGCTCGAACGGAATGATATCTCAGCTCTCTCCATTGCCGAGGCCGCGCTTATGAAAGCACAGCAGGATGTACCCGAACATATCCTCCATAACGTCCGTTACGCGATCGGGTGGGGCGTGACCGACGAGAAAGCTATTCCGATTCTCGCGAGAATGATTGGCGCTTCGAATGCGGAAACCCGACGTGCGGCAACCCTCGCCTTATGGCACACTGGTTCGTCCGCTGCGTTGAAGCACTTGTCAGTAGCGCTTGACGATTCAGAATTTGAAGTCCGCTATTACGCTATCGTTGGGCTCGCAGAGATTAGCGGCCAGCGTGCATGGCGGCCGAACATGGATGAATTCAAGCTGGACGAAAAGCGATATTTGAAGCATTGGTTGGAATGGAGAAAGACGCATTCGTCCAGTCTTTCCTCCTCCCCGTTGGCTTTCTTGTCATATTGACCTCAAACGGATTGACACTATGGAATTTCACGCGGATCGAAGCACGACGTGGTCGGTCTGCAAGGCGGCATACTCAATCGCCGCGAGGATGTCTTCCCGCTCAAGAAATTTGTAGTCCGCCGGAATTTCTTCGATGGACGCACCCGCGCTTGGCAGGCAGAGCATCCACAACACGCATCGCTTGCCTCGAATGCACGGGCGTCCCCCCACTGGTCGGGATTCCACTGTGACTCGTTTTAGAAGCTTTGCATCCATCTTGTTCACAACATGCCGCAAAGTTCGAAGAGGCACAAGCATAGATGCGTCGCGAGTTAGTGCAGCGGCAGGCGCAGGCGGGCTTCGCAGCCCCGGCCGGATTTGCGATTTTCCAGCAACAACGAGCCGCCGTGCGCTTCTGCAATTTGTCGGGAGAGCACCAGGCCAATTCCAGAGCCTGATGGTTTCGTGGTGAAGAAAGGAACGAAGAGGTTGGTGGGATTGGAAATTCCCGGGCCGTCGTCTTCCACCCACACTTCCAGGTTTCCGTTCCTGGCGGCCCAGCCCATGCGCACCCCGCCGCCGGTTTCCATGGCCGCGTCCACGGCGTTGTGCACCAGGTTAATCAGCAACTGATCGAGCTGGTCGCCGTCGGCGCGAATCTTGATTTCCGGCCCGGACGTGACGCTGACCGGAAGGCGCGTTTCCAGTCCGGCCACGCGCTTCACCCACGCACTCACTTCCATCGGCTGCATTTCCGGAGCGGGCAGCCGCGCCAGTTTTGCGTAGGCGTTGGTGAAGCGGCCCAGCGCTTCCGCGCGCGATTCAATCACGCGCAAGCCCTGGCGCATATCCTGCTGCCAGTCCGGCGGACGCGGCTCGCGCGCCACCAGGCTTTCCAGGCTTCCGGCCATGGACTTGATGGGCGTGAGCGAATTGTTCAGCTCGTGGCCGAGCACGCGAATCAGGCGTTGCCACGCCTGGCGCTCTTCCTCGCGCAGCGCGCGGCTCAGGTCGGCCATCACCAGCAGTTGATGCGGCAATCCGCCCTGGCGGAACAGGCTGCGGCGCATGCCCCAGCGGCCGGAGCCCCCGGGAAAGCTCAGTTGCAGGGTGCGGGTGGCATCGCCGTGCAGCGCGTCGGAAAGTCCGAGTTCATCGGCGCTGCGGCCAAGCAGCCGCTCGGAGGGTTGGCCCAGGAGCTGTTCGCCGGCGCGATTCACCAGGCGCAGCCGCTGCTCGCTGTCAAAGGTGAAAATGGCCACGTTGATTTCACTCATCACCGTTCGCAACAGCGCGGTGGCTTCCAGCGCGCCGAGGCGCTGTTCGCGCAGCGTTTCGCCGAGGGCATTGACTTCCAGCATGACTTCGCCCAGCGCGTCGTCGTAGCTGGCGCCGCGCGCGCGAATCGAGTAATCACCCTCGCGCAGGGCGGCCAGCAGGTTGCTCATGGTTTGCAGCGGGGAAATGACGCGTTCCTTCAGGGCCAGCAGGGCGCCGAAATAGAAGGAGAGGATCAGGACGGTCAGCGTCCACTGCACTTTGGGCGTGTAGTCGCCGAACCAGATGATCCACAGCGAAGTGATCACTGCGGGGAGTCCGCCGAGCAGCGCCAGATGTCCGACGCGTCGCTCGTGGCTGACCTGTTTCATAAGCCGAATTTCTGCAGCCTGCGGTAGAGTCCGCTGCGGGAGAGTCCCAGCGCCTTGGCGGCCTGGCTGACGTTGCCATCATAGCGCGCCAGCGCTTTCTGAACGAGCAGGCGCTCGACTTCGTCCAGGCTCATTTCTTCCAGGCGCGGCGCCGAATCCTTGCCGGAACGCAACGCCAGGTCCGCGGCGCGCACCTGCGCCCCCTGGGCCATCAGCACGGCGCGCTCAACGGCGTGGCTCAGCTCGCGCACATTTCCCGGCCAGGAATAGTCCAGCATGGATTGCAGGGCGCCCTGGTCAAAACCCACCAGCGACTTGCGATAGCGCTGCGCGTCTTCGCGCAGGAAATGCATGGCCAGCAGCGGAATGTCCTCGCGCCGCTCACGCAGCGGCGGCAGGTGGATTTCAATCGTGTTCAAGCGGAACAGCAGGTCCTGGCGGAAGCGCCCGGCGGCGACTTCGTCGTTGAGGCCGGCGTTGGTGGCGCTCAGGATGCGAACGCTGACGTGCCGCGTCTTCGATGAGCCGACGCGCTCGAGTTCGCCGGTTTCCAGCACGCGCAGGAGCTTGGCCTGCAGCGCCGGAGAGATGTTGGCGATTTCGTCCAGGAACAGCGTGCCGCCTTCGGCCAGCTCGAAGCGGCCCACGCGGTCCATCTTGGCGTCTGTGAATGCGCCCCGCACGTGGCCGAACAGTTCGCTCTCAAAGACACCTTCGGAGAGCCCGCCCACATTCACCGTAACCATGGCCTTGCCGCTGCGCGGGGAGAGCGTGTGCAGCGTGCGCGCCACCACTTCTTTGCCGGTGCCGTGCTCGCCGGTCACCAGCACGTTGGCGTCCGACGGGCCCACGCGCGCCAGCAACTGCAAGACCGGCTGCATGGATGCGGATTCGGCGATCAGAATCGGGCGGCCTTCGGCGCGCAGCAGGCTGTTTTCCGCTTCCAGTTCTTCGCTGCGGCGCAGGGCGCGGCCCAGCTCGATCTGCGTGCGCAGGATGCTCAGCAGGCGCGCGTTTTCCCACGGCTTCTGCACGAAATCGCGGGCGCCGCGGCGCATCGCCTCCACGGCCAGCTCGACGCTGCCCCACGCGGTCATCACCACCACCGGCAGCGAGCCGTCGAGTGACTGGATGCGATTGAGCAGCTCCATGCCTTCGGCGCCGGAGGTCGTGTCCCGCGCGTAGTTCAGGTCCATCAGCACCACATCGAAGTTGTCCTTTTCGAGGGCGGTCAGGATTCCCGCCGGCGACGCGGCCGATTCGGTTTCAAATCCCTCGCCCTTCAGGAGCAGCCGCAAGGCTTCGCGCACGTCCGCCTGGTCATCGGCAAACAGGACGCGCGGCGGATGTGAGTTCGAAAATCGCATCATTCTTTCTTTCCCGTTACTCCGGTATGTTAACAATTCCAGGGGCAGGACGCGCCGCGCTGGCCGCAACGCACCACCCCGCCGGCAGGCCGCCGCATCACTCGTATCTTAGCGCGACAATCGGATCTACGCGCGTGGCCCGGCGCGCCGGAAGCAGGCACGCCAGAAGGGCCACGAAGCCGAGCAGCAGGGTGACCGCGGCGAACGAAACCACGTCCCGCGGCTCCACCTGGTAGAGAAGCGATTGCAGAAACCGTCCCAGGAAGTACGCCGCGCCGATTCCCACGGCGAGGCCGGCTACGGCCAGCCGCATGCCTTGTCCCATGACCATGCGGAGAATATCCCCCCGTTGTGCTCCCAGCGCCACGCGCACTCCGATTTCGTGCGTGCGCTCAGCCACCAACTGCGAAATCACGCCGTAAAGGCCGATGGCCGCCAGCAGCGCGGCCAGCGCGGCAAAAGCCGTCATCAGCCACATCTGGAAGTGCTGCGTGGCTACGGAAACGTGGAATACCTGGCCCAGGGAGCGCGGCTGCGACATGGGAATCTGCGGCGCGGTTTCCCTGACGGCGCGCTCGACAGCGTGAGACAGCAGCAACGGCTCGCCCGCGGTGCGCACCAGGATGCTCGTCGGGTACCAGCCCTCGAAGATGCGTGAGACCGCATACGAGGTCTGCGCCACCGGCAGAAACGCCGTGGGCGGCGCGGGCTGATTCAGATAGGAACGGACGTTGCCGACCACGCCCACCACTTCTCGCGCGGTACGTTCCATCCAGATGCGCTGGCCGATGGGATTCTTGTCGCGGAAGCGCCGGCGCGCGAATGCCTCGTTGATAACGGCAACTGCCGGCGCGCCCTCTGAGTCCGAAGCTGCCAGCAGACGTCCGGAGCGCAGCGGGACGCCGAGCGTCTGGAAGTACTCCGGGGTGACGGCGCGGAAGTCGGCGCTGAAGAGATCGTCGTCGCTCGCGCCATCGAGCTTCATCGCCACATTGCCGCCCCGCTGCAAGGGCAGCCCGGCGCCGACCACGGTGGCGGACTCGACTCCCGGCAGCGCCTTCAGCCGCTCGAGGATTCGTTCGTACTGCCCGGCGAGAGCGCCGGATGTGTTGCTCTCACCCCCGGTGGCCCACACCTGGAGGGAAAGCACGCGCGACGGATCAAAACCGGGATCCGAGCGCAGAAGATTGACCATGGTGCGAATCAGCAGCGCCGATCCCACCAGCAGAACCAGTGACAATGCCACTTCGCCCGTCACCAGCACTCCGCGCAACCGGCCGCGAACGATGCCGGAGGTCGCGCGCGTCGAGCCTTCCTTCAGCGCCGCCTGCGGATCCGTCCGGGTGGCGCTGAGCGCCGGGGCAACGCCGAAGAAAAGCCCGGTGATCCCCGCCAGGGCCAGCGCAAATACGAGGACGGGAAGATCAAGCTGCACATCGCCGGCGGCGACCATGCCCCGCGGGGCCAGCGCCAGCAGCGCGCTCACCGACCACTGCGCGACGACAATTCCAAGAATGCCGCCGCAGGCCGAAAGCAGCAGGCACTCGGTCAGCAATTGCCGGATGAGCCGCAGGCGGGAGGCGCCCATGGCCAGACGGACGGCGATTTCGCGGCTGCGCGCCGTGGTGCGGGCCAGCAGCAGATTGGCCACGTTCATACAGGCGATCAGCAGCACAAATCCGACCGCAGCCAGAATCACCAGCAGCGGCTCGCGCAGATCGGCGCCCAGAGCGTGCTTGTACGGATCAACCGTGAGCATGGAATCGCGCGGCGCCGTTTTGGGGAACTCGCGGCGCAGGCCTGCGGCCAGCAGCGAGGCTTCGGCCTGTGCCTGCTCGCGCGCGACGCCCGGCTTGAGCCGCGCCAGCACGGTGTAGTTGCTGCCGGAGCCGATGGTGCGTGCGACAGGCGCGAGCGGCAGCCATACGCTGATGTTGGCCGATGGCGCTGAGAAGGCAGCAGGCATCACTCCGACCACCGTGTACGGCTCGCCGTTCAGGTGGATGGTGCGGCCGACCACGTCCGTTCGCGCAGCAAACTGCGTCTTCCAGACGGCGTCACTGAGCACAGCCACGCGGGCAGCGCCCGGGACGTCCTCTTCCGCGGCAATGCCGCGGCCCAGAGCCGGCGGCACGCCCAGCACGGAGAAATAGTCCGGCGTCACGTGCAGGCCCTGCACGCGTTGCGGCTCTTCGCCGCCCAACAGCGTGAAACTCGCGCCCGTGGTGGCGGCGATATGCTGAAAGCTCCGGGCGTGCTCGGCAGTGAAGCGGTATTGCTGGTCGTTGAAGTCGCCGAAGAAGTCGCCGTACTTCCAGGCGACCTGCACAATGCGTTCGGGCTCAGGGTAGGGCAGCGGGCGCAGCAGCACTCCGTACACCACGCTGAAGATGGCGGTATTCGCGCCGATGCCCAGCGCCAGCATCAGCACCACGATCAGGGTGACGCTGCGGCTTTTCAGCAGCATGCGGGCGCCGTATTTCGCGTCCTGCCAGAGAGTTTCCATACGATCCCTCGAGTGGGTAGTGTCAGGTTTCAGTTCTCAGCACGGCCCAACGGAGCGCGCTCACTACTCAGGAATACCGAAAACTGAGTGCTGGCTCCGCGTTATTCGTAACGCAGCGCGACAATCGGATCCACGCGCGTGGCGCGCCGCGCGGGAAACCAGCAGGCCGCCAGGGCGATGCCCACCAGCAGCGCCGCGACGGCGGCGAACGTCCCCGGATCGGTGGGCTTGACGTGGAAGAGCAGCGTTTCCATGTAACGGGTCAGCGCAAACGCGCCGGCCAGCCCGATGGCCAGGCCGATCCAGACCAGCAACATGCCTTGCTGCAGAATCATGCGCAGCACCGCGCCGCGCTCGGCGCCCAGCGCCATGCGAATGCCGATTTCATGCGTGCGCTGCGTGACGCTGTACGCAATGACTCCGTAGATTCCCACCGCGGCCAGCAGCAGCGCCAGCCCGGCGAACAGTCCGAGCAGCAGCGTGGTGAAACGCGGCTGGCGCACCGATTCGGCGGCTACGTCATCCATGGTGCGGATGCTGGAGACCGCCTGCAAAGGATCAATGGCCGCGACCTGAGCCTTCAGCGCGCCCACCAGGGAGAGCGGGTCGCGCTCGCTGCGCACCATCACCGTCATGAAGCTGTTGCTGAGCTGCGCGTTCGACCAGTACATGGCCGGACGCACGTCCTGCTCCAGGCCGACCAGGTGAACGTCGCCGACCACGCCGATGATTTCCGCTTCGATGTCGTCTCCCCAGCTCATGGAGACGCGCTTGCCGATGGGATCTTCGCCGGGCCAATACTGGCGAGCCAGAGTCTGATTAATGACAATGCGCTTGGGAGCCTGCGGCGAGTCATCGGCGGTGAATGTGCGTCCGGCCAGCAGCGGAATGCCCATGGTGCGAAAGAGGCCCGGAGTGACCATGCGCACGTCGGTGACCGGCTCTTCACCGGCTTTGGGCGCCGGGCGCCCGATTACCTGGAACGCCGTGGCCGAGCCGGGGCTGCCGAGCGGCAGCCAACTGATGGCTCCGGCGGAGCTCACGCCGGGAACCGCGGCGATCCGTTCCAGCGCTTGCTCGAAGAACTGCCGCACGCGCGCTTCGTCGCGGTACTGCTGTCCGCTGAGCGTGAGCTGCATGCTGACGATGTTCTCCTTTTGAAACCCCGGGTCTGTGCCGATCAGGTTGGAAAAGCTGCGCAACAGCAGTCCGGCGCCGACCAGCAGCATCAACGAAAGCGCCACCTCGCAAATGACCAGCGCTTTGCGCAGCCCGTTGCGTGATTGCAGGCCTCCGGTCCGGCCGCCCTCTTTGAGAGATTCCTGCAGGTCCGCGCGCGACGTGCTGAGCGCGGGGGCAATTCCGAACAGCACGCCGGAGAATAATGCCAGCACAAACGCAAAGCTGAAGACCTGCGTATTCAGTCTGATTTCAGTGAATCGCCCAAATACCGGCGGCGCAATCGCAACGAGGCCCTCCAGCGCCCACACGGCAACCAGCGCGCCGGCGATTCCACCCACCAGCGCCAGCATGACGCTTTCGGTGAGCAGTTGCCGCACCAGCCGGATGCGGCCGCCGCCCAGCGCGCCGCGAATGGCAATCTCCCGCTTGCGCGCGGCCACGCGAGCCAGCAGCAGGTTGGCGATGTTTGCGCAGGCGATGAGCAGCACGAATCCCACCGCGCCGGCCAGCACCAGGATCGCCGTGCGCAGGTCGCCAACAAGTTGCTCGCGCAACGGGACGACGGTGGCTCCCCAGCCGCCGGTGAAATCGGGCAGTTCCGTTTCAATCTGCCTGGCGATACCGGACATCTCGGCCTGGGCCTGGGCCACGGTGACGCCGGGCCTGAGGCGCGCCACGGTGGACATCGAGCGTCCCCGCGCCGTGCGCCAGCCCTCGCCGACGGCGTAGGGCGTCCACACATCCACGGTCATCAGCCCCTTGAACGAGGCCGGCATGACCCCGATGATGTTCACCTGCCTGCCGTTGAGCGTGATGGTCGTTCCCAGCACGTTGCGGTCGCCGCCAAAACGCCGCTTCCAGTAGCCGTCGCTCAGGAGAACGACGTTGTTCTTGCCTGGCACGCCCTCTTCGGGCTGAAAGGTCCGTCCAATCGCCGCGCCGGCGCCCAGCGTTTCAAAAAAGTCGGACGTGACGATTCCTGTAGGAACGCGCTCTGGCTCGCCCGCGCCGGTGATGTTCGTCTGCCATTCGATGAACGCGGAAAGCTTTTCGAAGGATTGATTGCGTTCACGCCAGCGGATGAAGTTGGCCGGCCCGACCACGTTGGTCTTGCGGCCGCGGCTGAAGTTGTGCTCCCAGACCATCACCAGCCGCTGCGGGTCGCGGAATTGCAGATTGCGCAGAAGGACCGCTTCCACGACGCTGAAAATCGCCGTGTTCGCGCCGATTCCCAGCGCCAGGGTGAGAATCGCAATGAGCGTGACGCCGCGATTCTTCAGCAACATGCGGAAGCCGTACTTCACGTCCTGCCAGAGAGTGTCCATCGCGGCCCTCACGTCGTGTAACGGTCAGTCTTCAGCTCTCAGCCTTCAGCAAAGGCAAATCCGGCGGCAAAGGACTCCGGCCGAGAGCTGAACGCCGGGTCGTGGGTACTTGAGACAATCGGTTGCCGGCGGCCGGCCATCGGCTATTCATAGCGCAGCGCGACCATCGGATCCACGCGTGTGGCGCGACGCGCGGGAATCCAGCAGGCCACAAACGCCGTTGCCGCCAGCACGGCCGTAGCCGCGACGAAAACGAATGGGTCCTGCGGGCCCACGCCGAAGAGCAGCGCCGAAATCAAACGCGTACCGGCCAGCGCCGCTGCCGTTCCGGCCACCAGCCCCAGCAGCAGCGGGCGCATTCCCTGAAACAAAATGTGGCGCAGGATTTCAATCCTGCCCGCGCCCAGGGCCATGCGCACGCCGATTTCGCGGCGCCGCTGCTGTACGGCGTACGCCAGCACTCCATACAGGCCGATGGCGGCGAGCAGCAGGCCGATGGCGCTCATCACGCCCAGGAGGAACGCGGCCATCCGCGCCGTGTACAGCGAATTATCGCGTTGCTCCGCCAACGTGCGCGTGCCGTACAAAGGCAGGTTTGCGTCGAGGCCGGCGACGATGCGGCGCAGCGGCGCGGCCAGCGATGCCAGCGAGCCGGAAGAGCGGACAAACAGCCGCAGAAGAGGCTGATACTCCTGCTCCACCGGCAGGTACATCAGGGGCGGAACCGGCTCGGTAAGGCTGCGGTACTTGTTATCGGGAACGACGCCTACCACTTGCAACTGGCGCCCGGGGCTGCCGCCGAAGCCGCCCAGCTCGATCTGCTTGCCTAACCCGGCAGTGCCGGGCCAGTAGCGGCTCACCAGCGCTTCATTGACGATGACCACGCGCGGCGACGTGGGAGTGTCGGTCGAGGCAAAGTCGCGGCCACGCAGAAGGGGAATCCCCATGGCGCGCAGCCATCCCGCGCTGATGACGTTCATGCTCAGGTTGATCGGCTTTTCCCGGGTGGAGACGTGCCCTTCCGGTTGCGCCGTTATGCGCATGCCGCTGTTGCCGAGCGGCGTGACCCGCGCGTAGCCGGCCGCCTCGACGCCGGGCAGCGCGGCGACGCGCTCGCTGAGCTGGCGATAGAACTCGCGCCCGCGCGCCTCGTTGTATCCGGCGCGACCCACGTCCAGCGAGGAGACCAGCACGCGCTCGACATCGAATCCAGCACGGATGGCCTGCAGGCCGCGCAAGCTCTCAATGCACAGTCCGGCGGCAACCAGTACCGCCAGGGAAATCGTAAGCTGCCCGGCGACCAGCAGATTGCGGACATTCCACCGGCCCATCCGCGCAGCGGCGGCATCTTCCTTCAGCGCGGGTATCAGCGACACGTTGGAGGATTGCCAGGCTGGCGCCAGTCCGAAAATGACGCCGCTGGCAACGGCCAGCGCCGCGGCAAATGCCAGCGTCTGCCAGTCCAGTGGGGTGCTTACGGCAAATCCGGGGAAGGGGCGAAAACTCATCAGCGCGTCGGTAATCCACGGCGCGAGAACCAGCCCGGCACTCGCGCCGGCGATGGAAATCAGCAGGCTCTCGGTGAGCACTTGCGTCAGCAGGCGGCCGCGCCCGGCACCCAACGCCGCACGAACCGCCATTTCCCGGCGCCGCGCCAGGGAACGCGCCATCAGCAAGTTGGCCACGTTGGCGCAGGTAATCAGCAGGACCAGGGCCACCACCACCTGCAGCAGCTTCAGTGGAGTTTCGAGGTCTTCCACCAGGCCGGTAAACCCGCGGCTTGCGGCGGTGAGCACCACGTTCTTATCCGTGTTCATCGGCTGCGTTTCGGCCAGGCTCGCCGCCAGCGCCCGCATGGCGCTCTGCGCCTGTTCGCGGCTCACGCCCGGTTTCAATCGGCCCATGACCATCAGCCAGGTCATGCGCCGGTCGTTCAATGGATTGATTTCGCGCGCCGGATCAGCCACGGCATACATGGCCATGGGGATGTACAGTTCCGCTTCGCTGCCGGCGAAGGTGCCGGTGAATTCCCGCGGCGCAACACCGATCACCGTGAAACTCCGGCCGTTCAGAAGGATCTGCTTGCTGACAATTCCCGGGTCGGCGCCGAAGCGCCGCTGCCACAACCCGTGCCCGAGCACGACCACGGGATGGGTTCCGGCGGTGCGGTCTTCCTCCGCCAGGAAGGTGCGGCCGTAGGCGGCGCGCACGCCCAGTACGCCGAAGTAGTTTCCGGAGACGATCATGCCGTCCACGCGGTCGCTCTGTCCGCCGGCGGTGAGGTGCAGCGGCATGCCGTCAAAGGCGATGAGGCCGTCAAAGACGGTGTTGCGGTCGCGATAGTCCTTGTACAGCGGATAGTTGAAACTGTTGTCTAGGCCGTTTTCGTACTGCACCTGCAACTGCGCCAGGCGCCCCGGTGCGGGAACCGGCAGCGGCCGCAGCAGGACGGCATGCAGCAATCCGAAAATCGCGGTGTTGGCTCCGATGCCGACGGCCAGCGTCAGCACGGCAGCCAGCGTCAGCATGCGATGCTTGCGCATCATGCGCGCGCCGTACTTCACGTCCTGCCAAAGCGTATCCATGCGTTCCCCTACGCTGATTGCACCCCTGCGTTACTCGTAGCGCAGCGCCACCATGGGATCCACCCGCGTCGCCCGCCGCGCCGGCACCCAGCAGGCCAGCAGGGCCACCACGCAAAGCACGATGGGAATGGCCGCGAAGGTGGAAAGGTCCATGGGCTTCACCTGGAAAAGCAGGCCCCTCAGGAAGCGGGTGAGGTAGAGCGCGCCACCCGTGCCGATGAGGACGCCGATCCCCGCCAGGGCGAAGCCGCCGCCAATCACCAGGCGGAACACATCAGCGCGGCTGGCGCCCAGGGCCATGCGGACGCCGATCTCATGGCCGCGCTGCGCCACCGAATAGGCCATCACGCCGTAAATCCCCACCGCGGCCAGGACCACCGCCAGCGCGGCAAACGAGCTGAGCAACACCACGGTGATGCGCCGCGGCGCTGTGGCGTCTTCAACCAGCCTGAGCAATGGCCGCACGTTAGACAGGGGCATTTCAGAGTCAACAGAGAGCACCGCTTG
>Ga0187894_10005645_pt1 | contig 12647 bp, 10 predicted proteins | sample GBC1701081metaG_FD_136650 | JGI IMG/M metagenome (GOLD analysis project Ga0187894, IMG submission 136650) | White microbial mat communities from a lava cave in the Kipuka Kanohina Cave System on the Island of Hawaii, USA - GBC170108-1 metaG ... | reverse complement strand
GTAATTTTCGACATGGACGGCGTAATGATAGACAGCGAGCCCCTCTGGGAAAAAACGGAGAGGATACTCCTCGCGAGGAGGAACATCGATTACAGCCCGGAGTACAGGGACCTGATCGTGGGCCTTAACCAGAAGGATTCGGGGAAACTCCTGAGAGAGACATTTTCTCTCGATGAGACCGTCGATGAAATCATATCGGAGAGGGTCGAGATACTGACCGCAATTTACGAGGAAGAGCTCGAAGTGGCGCCCGGCCTGACGCCGCTCCTAGACGAGCTCAGAATGAGAGAATACCTCCTGGCAGTGGCTTCGAGCTCCCCGCTCAGGGTGATTAATTTTGTCCTCGACATGTTTTCGCTCCGTAGTTATTTCGATGCCGTGGTATCGGGGGAATGCACCGAGAAAGGGAAGCCGCACCCCGACATATACCTCCATACGGCGGAAAGGCTCGGCGTAAAGCCGTCCGAGTGTGTGGCGGTCGAGGACTCTATAAACGGCGTCAGGTCCGCGACGGGCGCGGGGATGTACTGCATAGCTATACCCGACAAGAGGCTCAGCCGCGAAGCGTTCGAAGGCGCCGACCTGATACTCGAGAGCATAGACGAGCTGAAACCCGAATTATTCAATTCTATAAAATCCGTATAACCTCGAAAAAGATACGTCCCTGCTTATCAGCGCCGCTTGGAGGAATCTCAGCCCATCTGTCTATGCTCGGGTGGCGCCATGAATTCGGGTCCAATAGGTTCTTTTATAGTTTCCGCGAGAATTTTATCTATGGCTTGAAAGTCGTCGACATCGAGAGACCATCCCGTCAATTCCGGAATCGGGTCCAGCTGGTCCGGACGTCTCGCTCCCCAGAGCGCTATATGTTGGGGAGCCCTGTCGAGAACCCAGCGTATCGCGAGGTGGATCACTCTCTTCCCGTATTTCCTTCGTGCGTAACCGTCAAGCTTCCCGACCGCTTTTAAATACTCCCCGAACCTGGGCTCCTTGAATTTTGGGTCCGCCTTCCGTATGTCGTCACCCTCGAACTTCGTATCCCCCCTCATCCTTCCGCTGAGCAAGCCGCGGCAGATGGCTCCGTAAAGGAGCATGGTAATCCCGTTCGAGTCACAGTATGGAAAAATATCGTCTTCTATCGCCCTTTCAAAGAGGTTATATGGGGGCTGCGAGATATGGAGCGGGGCTATACGCCTGAATGCGTCCATTTGTCCGACAGAAAAGTTGCTTACCCCGATCGCCCTTATCTTCCCGGCCTTATAGAGCTCGTTCATCGTTTCGGCCGCTTCTTCGATCGGGGTATCGAAATCGGGCCAGTGTATCTGGTATATGTCTATGTAATCTGTCCTTAGCCTCTCTAGCGACTCTTCGATCTCTTTCATGATGCGGTCCCGGGTCGAGTTCCGGTAAACCTTGCCTGAAGTCCAGTCGAGGCCGGCCTTGGTCGCGACTACGACTTTCTCTCTCTGCCCATATTCGCTGAGCGCCCTCCCCACGATCCCTTCCGACCTCCCGAAGCCGTAGATCGCGGCAGTGTCAATGAGGTTGATACCCCTCCCGAGCGCCGAAAGTATGGTGTCTATCGATTCCCGCTCGTCGCTCCCGCCCCAGAGCCAGCCCCCTATGGCCCAGCAGCCGAGGCCTATGCGGGTGCATATTATATCGGTCCTGCTGATTTTTACGTATTCCATATGACAATACCTCCCGGCATGATTGACTATTCAGGCAGATGACGAATGAACCGGTATATCCTGACCCATAAATACCGCTTACACGCATTTTTATATTACCAGTCCCTCTCCGCGCTGACTATAAACCCTCTCTAAACGGCACAATGCCCTGCGCGGGAATAAAATTTATTTGACTTCAACATATTAAGCTATATTATATGAACTAGATATTATGATGAGATTCGCAAGCCTTTTTCTAGTAGTTAACATCCTGCTCTGCTACAGCGAAATACCGCTCGATGCATTCGCTTCGACTAAAACGACCTCAACTAAAACTGTGATGGGATGTCACTCAAATGGCCTGATTGCTAAAGAGACCGGTGAAAAAAGTGCCGCGCGCGGGGTTCATGGATCGTCAGAAAAAATCTCTTCCTGCTGCTTGGATGGTCTAACGGGCGCCTCGATAGATCAACCGGCAAAAATAGAGAGAATCCTCGTACACAGAATAAGAGTATCAAACCTGTATTATCAAACCGGCTGCGTCAACAAAACGCTGGACCTTTCTCAAAGGGAGCACGATCCTCCGGATTTACAGATTTCCAACTCGGTCTTTTTACTATAATTTCATCCACTCCATCTGATCCCCATACTGCCTGAGGATATTTCACGGGCAGCGAGGGATTCTTACGTTTTCCATAACCCGACATTTTAAGATTTCCCCTCTGTATAGGAGGCAAATACATGAAAGTAATATACGGAGCATTATTTCTAGTTTTATTTTTGACTCAGGGATTGTTCGCGCAGGAAGTCGTAACACTGGATTCGTTCGTAAAAGAAGCGCTCCTGAATAACCCCGAGATAAAGGCGGCAAATGCCATGTGGCAGGCGTCTGCCAAACGTCCCTCGCAGGAAGGGACGCTGCCCGACCCGATGATAGGAGTGGACTGGCAGAACGTGACTTTCGACTCCATCACACTCGATGAAGCCGAGAACAGCATGCTGAGGTTTTCGTTCGAGCAGGAGATACCTTTCCCGGGGAAGCTATCCCTTAAAAAGAAGATCGCGGCCAGGGACTCCGAAGCGGTAGAGAAATCCTACAGGGCTGCGGAGAGGAGAGTGATCGCCGATCTCAAGGTCGCCTACTACGACTGGTATCTGGCGGGAAAAGCCATAGAGATCACCGAAAGGAGTCAGGAGCTTCTCCGAAAGTTCACCGAAATCGCGGAAGTTAAGTACGAAGTGGGTAAGGGCATACAGCAGGACGTGCTCAGGGCCCAGGTCGAGAACTCAAAGTATATAGCGCAGCTCGAGGTGCTCAGACAGAAAAAAGAGATCATCGAGGCGAGGATAAAAAGCATACTCAACCGCCCCCAGGACTCCGCGCTCGGCAGTCCCGGGGATATTGAAAAGACCCCTCTGACTTTGACTCCCGAAGAGGTGAGCAAGCTCACGGAAGAAAACGCCCCCATGCTGGCCATGAAAGAGAGAAAGATCGCGAGGGAAGAGGAGGCCCTCAAGCTCGCGCAAAAGGAGCTTTATCCCGATTTCTTCGTGGGCGCGTCCCCGGGAATAATGGGCAGAGCCGGGAACGGTGTTGACGGGATATGGGAGGTGTCTCTCGGGTTAAGAGTGCCGCTCTACTTCTGGAGCAAACAGAAACCCGGTATAGAGCAGGCGGCGCTGGAATTAAAAGGGGCACAGGAGGAGTACAGCTCCACGAATCAGGAACTTAACTTCAACGTCAAAGAGAGCTATCTCAACGCAAGGACGGCCGAGAAGCTCATGAGCCTCTACCGGAAGGGGATAATCCCGCAGACGAGGCTCTCGCTCGAGTCCGCGATCTCCGGTTATCAGGTAGGGACGGTCGACTTCCTTACGCTTTTGGACAACCTGGTGACCCTGTTCAGCTTCGAGCTCGAGTACCATAACCAGCTCGCAGATTACGAGAAAGCCCTCGCGAGGATAGAGGAGCTTTCCGGAGTCGATCTGACGGATCAATACGGGAGTAAAGGAGAGTAGAGATGAAGAAGAGAACAGGCCTCAACATAATAGCGGCTTTGATAGTTCTGACAGCCGTATCGCTCGCGATGTATAAATACGGCTACATGATACCCGTGCTGAAAGAGATACCGTTTTTCTCGGAGGGACACGAGCACGAGTGGCGCCCCGTCCTCACTGCCGAGGGCGAGATCGACTACTTCACCTGCGCCATGCACCCGTCCGTAAGGATGAAGGAGCCCGGGAACTGCCCTATCTGCGGAATGGAGCTCGTGCCGGTCACGAAAAAATCGGGAACCGGGACCGAGCCTGCTTCGAAGAGCGCGGAGAAAGAAACCAGGGCGGGAGCAGAAAGCTCGGCCGAAACGGGGACCGTGGACCACAGCAGGCACGGAATAGGAGTGCCTGCCCCCGACAAAGGAGAAGGGGAACCGAGTTCCCGGTTCACGGTCAGCCCGAAGAGACAGCAGATGATAGGTGTGAGAACGGAGCCAGTCGAGATACGTCCGATGGAAAAGTCCATCCGGACGGTAGGGAGAGTGACGCTCGACGAGACAAGGACAGAGCAAATACATACGAAATTCAGCGGCTGGATAGATAAGCTCTACGTCGATTATACGCTTCAGCACGTAAAGAAAGGAGACCCGCTATTCTCCATATACAGCCCGGAGCTCGTCTCGACGCAGCAGGAATATCTCCTCGCTCTCAGGTCGAACGAGATACTCTCGGACAGCGAGTTCCCCGAGATATCGGGCGGGGCGAATTCGCTCCTCGATGCGGCTAAGCGGCGGCTCGAATTGTGGGATATCTCCGCTGGCCAGATACGGGAGCTCGGGGAAACAGGGAGGGTCAGGGACAGCCTCGTCATATACTCCCCCGTCTCAGGCGTAGTCGTCGAAAAGAATGTATTTCAGAATATGTACGTCGAACCCGGCACCAACCTGTATACGATCGCCGACCATTCGAACGTGTGGGTCGAGGTCGATATATACGAGAACGAGATACCTCTCGTTAAACCCGGCGATCACGCGGTAATGACGCTGCAATCCTACCCCGGAGAGGAGTTCCACGGGGAAGTCACGTTCATGCCCCCTCACCTGGACATGAAGACGAGGACCGCGAAAGCCCGGCTCGAATTCCCCAATCCCGGCATGAGGCTCCTCCCCGAAATGTACGCCGACGTCAGTATCGATATCCCCCTCGGGGAGAAATTGACGATACCGGAATCCGCCGTGCTCAGGACGGGGGCTCAGGACGTCGTTTTCGTGGATAAGGGCGGCGGGAATATGGATATAAGGAAGGTGGCGCTGGGGCAGAAGGCGGGCGGCTACTACGAAGTGCTCAGGGGATTAAGCGCGGGAGAGAGGGTCGTCTCGAGGGCGAATTTCCTCATCGATTCCGAAAGCAAAATACAGGCCGCGGTCGCCTCATGGAAAGAAGGCGACGGAGAGAAAGAGGGCATGGAATCACACGAAGGACATAACCCCGACGAATGACTTTTGGACTATGAGGAGCAGGGCTGACCAATGATTGATGACATCGCGACCAGCAGAATAAGACCCGGTTTGAGCAGATTTTCAGGAGAAGGTAGATGATCGAAAAAATAATTGAATACTCGGCTAAGAACAGGTTCCTCACGATAATATTCGTAGCCTTTCTCGCCTTCTGGGGATACTGGGCGATGATGAGGACCCCGCTCGACGCGATCCCCGACCTCTCGGACGTCCAGGTCATCGTATATACGGACTGGGACGGGAGAAGCCCCGACCTTGTAGAGGACCAGATAACGTACCCGATCGTAACGAGCATGATAGCCGCGCCCGACGTGAAATACGTGAGGGGGCAGTCGATGTTCGGCACGTCGCTCGTATACGTAATTTTTGAAGACGGGACGGACATATACTGGGCGAGGAGCCGGGTGCTCGAGTACCTGAACGAGGTGAGCGGCAAGCTGCCGGAAGGCGTGAACCCGACGCTCGGTCCCGACGCCACCGGTGTGGGATGGGTTTACGAATACGCGCTCGTGGACGAGACGGGCGGGCACGACCTCGCAGAGCTCCGATCTTTTCAGGACTGGTACCTGAGATACTGGCTCGAGTCGGTCCCGGGTGTCGCCGAGGTGGCGAGCGTCGGGGGTTTCGTTAAGCAGTATCAGGTGAAAATCGATCCCAATAAACTTATAGCCTACGGCATACCGATAAGCGGGGTAATAGAAGCCGTGAGATCGAGCAATAACGACGTCGGGGGGAGGGTCGTCGAATTCGCTTCTACGGAATATTTCGTAAGGGGAAGAGGGTATATAAAATCAGTAGAGGATATAGAGAATATCCCGGTGGGCGCGAACGGGAACGGGACCCCCGTCTTCATACGCGACGTCGCATACGTGGAGCTCGGCCCTGATATGAGGAGAGGCCTTGCGGAGGTCGACGGAAAGGGCGAGACCGTGGGCGGGATCGTGGTGATGCGCTACGGGGAGAACGCGCTCGAAGTCATAAAAGACGTCAAGAAGAAGATAGAGGAGATAAAGCCCTCGCTCCCCGAAGGGGTCGAAATCGTTACCACGTACGACAGGTCGGGTTTGATAGAGCGCGCCATAGATACGCTCAAGGAGACCCTCGCCGAAGAGATGGTCATCGTGAGCCTCGTTATCATAGTATTCCTCCTCCACCTGAGGAGCGCGCTTATCCCCATCCTCACGATACCCATAGCCGTGCTCATGGCTTTCATCCCGATCTACTACATGAACCTCACGTCTAACATCATGTCATTGGGAGGAATCGCCATAGCCATAGGAGCCATGGTGGACGCCTCCATAGTTATTATCGAAAACGTACATAAAAAGCTCGAAAAATGGCAGTCGGAAGGGGAGAAGGGACCGAGGTTCGATATCATGGTAGCCGCCATGAAAGAGGTGGGAAGGCCGATATTTTTCTCCCTCCTCGTAATCACCGTTTCGTTCCTTCCCGTCTTCGCGCTCGAATACCAGGAAGGGAGGCTCTTTAAACCTCTCGCGTTCACCAAGACATTCACAATGTTCTTCGCATCCGTCCTCGCAATAACCATAACCCCGGCGCTCGCGGCAATTTTTATCAGGGGAAGGGTGAAGCCGGAAGAGAAAAACCCGTTGAGCCGGTTCCTCATACGGGTCTACGAGCCCGTAGTGGCTTTCGTTCTCCGCTTTAAGAAGACCGTGATAATATCCTCGGTCCTAATATTCGCAGTGTCGGTAATCCCGTTCCTCAGACTTGGCTCGGAATTCATGCCTCCTCTGAACGAGGGGACAATCTTGTACATGCCTACGGCCGTCCCCGGAATGTCTATAACGGAAGCAGCAAAGATACTTCAGATTCAGGACAAAATGCTTATGAAATTCCCGGAGGTGGAAAGGGTGTTCGGCAAGATTGGCCGCTCCGAATCGCCTACCGACCCGGCCCCCCTCAGCATGGTGGAGACGGTCGTCACGCTAAAGCCCGAGAGCGAATGGCGGGAAGGGATGACGTGGGAGGGGCTCGTCGCGGAGATGAACCGGTCCATGAAATTCCCCGGCATGGCGAACATTTTCTGGATGCCGATTCAGACCAGGACGGAGATGCTCACGTCGGGCTTCAGGAGCAACCTCGGCATAAAGGTGTTCGGCCCCGACCTTAAAACCATCGAGGGCATAGCGATCGAGATCGAAAAGGCGCTCACGGAAGTCCCCGGCACGAGGAGCGCGTTCGCCGAAAGGACCACCGGGGGGTATTTCCTCGATTTCGACATAGACAGGGAAAAGGCCGCCAGGTACGGCCTCACGGTCGGGGAAGTGGAGGACGTTATAGAAACGGCTATAGGCGGGAAGAACATATCGCAAACGGTCGAAGGACAGGAGAGGTACCCGATAAACGTGAGGTATCAGAGCGATTTCAGGACCGACGTCGAAAAACTGGACAGGGTCCTTGTGGCCGCTCCTTCGGGAGCACAGGTCCCGATAACGCTCCTGGCCGACATAAGCTTCAATTCCGGCCCGCCGGAGATAAGGAACGAGAACGGACAGAAGGTGGGCTATGTATTCGTCGACGTCGAGGGAAAGGACTACGAGGGCTACGTAAATAAGGCCAGAAAAATAGTATCTGAAGAAGTAAAGCTGCCCCCGGGGTACTACATCGAATGGGCGGGGCAGTATCAATACCTCCTGAGGGTCAAGGAAAGACTGAAGTTTATCGTGCCGGTGACCGTGTTCATCATATTCCTTCTCTTATATATCAACTTCAAATCCGTTACCGAATCCCTCATAGTGCTTTTCTCCGTCCCATTTTCACTCGTCGGGAGCGTATGGCTGCTTTACCTGCTCGGCTTTAATATGAGCATAGCAGTCTGGGTGGGAATTATAGCGCTTGCGGGTCTCGCCGCAGAGACGGGCGTTGTAATGATAATTTATCTAGACGAGGCTTATGAAAGACGGGTGAGAGAGAACGCCATGAACAGTCCCGGGGATTTGAAAGCGGCAATAATAGAGGGTGCGGCGGAAAGGGTCAGGCCCAAGGTCATGACGGTCGGGACGACGCTCCTCGGGCTCCTCCCGCTCATGTGGAGCACCGGCACGGGGGCCGACATGATAAAGAGGATAGCAGCCCCAATGGTCGGGGGGCTCATCACCTCGACGATACTGACCCTCTTGATCATCCCCGTGATTTACGCGTTGTGGAAGGAACACGGAATATCAAAGAAATCAAACGATTATGCGAACTAAAAAAGGAAAAACGAGATTAAAGATTTGAAGTGTAGATATCCAAAAACCAATTTAAGGAGGGTTCTTCAATGGAGACCAAAGCATTTGTAGTGAAGGCATTGACTATTCTCAGCTTTATTCTGATTGCATCTATGCCTTTCAACGAGCGGACAATGGCAGACAAATCGAACCAATACAGCAACGACGAGCAGTCCAAGTCGGCTATTTCAGAGATAGAGTCCAAATACGTCTGTATGATAAACGACCAGTCATTTAATAAGGAGCAAATCCCCGTGGAGATAGAGGGCAAGACATACTACGGGTGCTGCCAGATGTGCGAGGCCAAGCTGAAATCGGACCCGAGCAGCCGTAATGCCATCGACCCCGTAAGCGGAAGGCAGGTGGATAAGGCTACTGCAGTAATCGGAACCACGCCTGACGGGACTGCTTATTATTTCGAGAGTGGTGAGAACGTGAAGGCTTTTAACAATAGTTCGAATTCAAAGGATTGATAAAAGAGACAGGCGCCGTCTATTGTCAGAAAGTCGGACATGGTTATTCTCGTATCTAGCAGTGAATGGTGTAAGTGCTTGCAAACTAAATAAAGTATAGTGGCATTAGATATGCACGTTAAATTTATAAAGAAGAGCAAATAATCAAATGGCGGGTAAGAATAATTTAAGGAACGATAGATCATGCATATTCACGAGATATTAGGTTGGCACTGGGGAATGTGGATATTTTTTATCATCTTTTGGCTTCTTATCATATTGGGAATAGCAGCAATTGTAAGATGGTTCAATGCCGAAACTCGGAATAAAGAATCACCCATTGAAATACTGGAGAAGAGGTATGCGAAGGGAGAAATAAGTAAAGAGGAGTTCGAAAGCATGAAAGAAAAAATGGTGGGAGGTAAAGACTGACTATGAAAAGATCGTTAATACTTGTGCTTATATTGTTTACTCTTACAAGTTTTTCTTTTGCTGAAAAAGCCATACAAGAAAATAACGACTTTAAGTATCAAGAAACAAAGTTAAAAAAGAAAACAAGGGTAGAGAGTTACATATTGGTCCAAGAATTTCTTCTTTATGCGAATACCTTGGATCTCACAGATTCACAGAGACAAGAACTAGATAGTGTAAAGGAAGATTATCTATATCCAATGATTCAAAATGAAGTGGATTTCCAGATTTCTGAAATGAGGGTATCAGATATGCTAAAAGCACCAAATTTTGATCCTGAGAAGATAAAGAAGGCAATCGAAATATCGATCAAACTTACTCGTGAGAACGCAATTATGACGGTAGATGCCCTTGATGCAATTAGAAAGGCTGTCGGAATTGATAATTTTAATAAAGTAAGAGAAATGATGAACTTAACGACTGGCGGAATACTGGAGAGTGATGATAATGAAAAGCAGGATTCGTCGCACGGACAAAACGAGGCATTATGAGGATAAATACAGAATATAAAATTTTATAGAATCTAAATAAACATAGGAGGTGATATAAATGAAGAAGTCGATGCTACTTTTGGCAGCTTTCGCTGTGACTACGTTGGTTTTTTCTCTTAACAGAGAAATCCCGACGAGCGCCCAAGAGGAAGTGGACATTACCGTGCTGATCGAAACAGCGGACACGCCCGAAGACCACCTCAAGATCGCAGAATACTACGAAGAGCAGGCGGTCATGATGGAAAAGAAGGCAACTCTGCACGCGTCGATGGCAAAGGCGTACCAGGGGGGGAAGATGTCTGGTATGACGACCCACTGCGAGAAGCTCGTGAAGGATTCAAAGGCATCCGCCGAGCAGTATGAAGCAATGGCGGCTGAGCACAAGAAGATGGCTCAGGAGACTCAGGGCCAGGATTCTCAGCAGCCTCAGTAACGTGAACCTTCCCCGGGTATGAGCTTTCTCCAGTCTCAAGTACCCGGGGAAGTCCCAAGACGAGGTTATTATAAGGGGTAAGACCATGCCAATTGGTCGAAGCACCGAGATGCCGCTCAAATCTTCTCTGAGCGGTAATTCAAGAAAGGGATGCATGTGACGCAGCTCTTACCGTCATAAGAAGGTAGAGAATTATGAAAAAATACACTCAATCTTCAACTACGCATGATAAGGGACATCATGACAATCACGAGCACATGGTTCTTGATTATAAAAAACGGTTCTGGGTTTCTTTAATCGTCACGGTGCCGATCCTCATTCTTTCCCCCATGATCCAGCACTTCCTGGGTCTGGGGGAATCCATAAGGTTTTTTGGCGACCAATACCTGCTGTTCGGGCTCTCCTCGGCCGTCTTCTTTTACGGCGGTTACCCGTTTTTACGAGGAATATTCTCAGAGCTTAAATCGGCAAAACCCGGAATGATGACCCTTATTTCCGTCGCAATAACCACGGCATATCTCTATAGCAGTGCCGTAGTTTTCGGATTGAGAGGGAATATGCTTTTCTGGGAGCTTGCGACGCTGATCGACATTATGCTCCTCGGCCACTGGATAGAGATGAAGTCGGTTATGGGCGCATCGAAAGCGCTTGAGGAGCTTGTAAGGCTGATGCCGTCCGACGCCCACAAAGTCATGTCTGACGGAAGCGTGAGAGACGTACCGCTGAGCGAGCTTAATCCGGGAGACAATGTGCTCGTGAAACCGGGTGAAAAAATCCCCGCAGACGGTGAGGTGGTAGATGGAGAGACATCCGTTAATGAGTCGATGCTGACGGGAGAATCCGTTCCCGTATCTAAAATAAAGGGGGCAAAGGTAATAGGCGGCTCCGTAAACGGCGAAGGTTCAATCACCGTTGAAGTTAAGAAAACGGGGAAGGACTCTTACCTATCACAGGTAATCGAGCTTGTCAGGCAAGCCCAGGAGAGCAAGTCAAGGACCCAGGACCTGGCAAACAGGGCAGCCGTATGGCTCACAATTGTAGCACTGGGGGGCGGCGCCATAACGGTATTCGTATGGTTAGCCATAGCGCAGAAGGACTTTGCCTTCGCGCTTGAGAGGACCGTAACCGTGATGGTCATAGCCTGCCCGCACGCACTCGGATTGGCCGTTCCATTAGTTGTTGCGGTGTCCACGGCTCTATCCGCAAGCAACGGCTTACTGATTCGAGACAGGGCGGCTTTTGAAAAAGCAAGAAATATTCAGGCGATCATTTTCGATAAAACGGGAACATTGACCGAGGGTAAATTCGGCGTTACGGATTCGATAATATTTGACAACAATATGAACGGAGAGGAGCTGCTGAAATATGCGGCGTCCGTGGAAGCTCACTCCGAGCATCCGATTGCAAAAGGGATAGTCTCGTCCGCCGAGGGAACTTTCCCGGTTCAAAATTTCAGAGCTATTACAGGGAAAGGCGCGGAAGGGAACGTAAACGGCAGAAACATTAAGGTCGTAAGCCCCGGATATCTGAAAGAACAAAATATAAGAATCGATGACGAAAGAATTCAGGAACTTTCATCCCAGGGGAAAACCGTTGTGTTTCTTTTAATCGACGGGGAGTTAAAAGGAGCGCTGGCCTTGGCGGATATCGTGAGACCCGAGTCCAAAGAGGCAATTTCAATGCTCAAGGACATGGGAATAAAGTGCATGATGCTCACGGGCGATAACAAGCAGGTTGCAAAATGGGTATCGGAAGAAATAGGCCTCGATGAGTATTTTGCCGAGGTACTGCCCGATGAAAAGTCGGCAAAAGTAAAAGAGGTCCAGTCGAGGGGGTTGATCGTCGCAATGACGGGGGACGGCGTCAACGACGCTCCGGCGCTGGCTCAGGCCGATGTAGGCATTGCTATTGGGGCGGGTACAGACGTGGCTGTTGAGACCGCAGACATCATACTAGTCAGGAGCAATCCGCTCGACGCGGTCGCTATTCTCGGACTTTCGAGAGCCACATATAGAAAGATGGTCCAAAACCTCTTATGGGCGACCGGATATAACGTTGTCGCCATACCGCTCGCGGCGGGCGTCCTCTATCCTACGATACTTTTAGGGCCCGCGCTGGGAGCGGTATTCATGTCGCTGAGCACAATAATAGTCGCTATAAATGCTAAATTACTGAAAGTCGGAAGATGACGGGTGAAAGCCAATCGGGTGAAAAAAGTTTATAATAATCGCAAAAAGATACCGGGTGATACGCCGATATAGACTGTAAGCTCCCCTAAAAAGTAGACAAGCGATAAGTAGAACTTTCTGGCAAAATAATGCAGGTCAGGAGGTTCAGATGAAGAAGTCACGATTCAGCGAGTCGCAGATAGTCGGGATACTGAAG